>Ga0116151_10000362_pt1 | contig 41638 bp, 26 predicted proteins | sample AD_UKC117_MetaG_FD_89893 | JGI IMG/M metagenome (GOLD analysis project Ga0116151, IMG submission 89893) | Active sludge microbial communities of municipal wastewater-treating anaerobic digesters from Hong Kong - AD_UKC117_MetaG | ecosystem: Engineered > Bioreactor > Anaerobic > Digestate...
AGGGTCCCTTCGTTGACGCCGAGATCGCGCGCAACGGCAGCGATCGGCTTGTTGGTCTCCTCGACGATCCGTACAGCCCCCTCACGGAACTCACGGTCGTACTTCTTACGTGTCTCAGGCACAACATCTCCTTATAGCTGATACCTACCCGCTTCGGGGGGAAGTCCAACGCCGACTCGGTCATGAGCGCCGCCAACTACCTCACCGCATCCGGCGGCCACAACGGCCCCGACGGCATCCGCGACGCCCTCTTCGCTTACAACCGAGCCACCTGGTACGTCAACGACGTCCTCTTCTACGCCGCCGCGTACGGGGGCGGCACAGTCGCCTGTCCGGCCAATTGAGGGATCAGATGCAGAGTTCGCTCGTTCGCACGCTCGGGTTCTAGCCGTCGCTCACACCGTGGCATGCACTGGCCTGCTACTCGTGCACTTATCGTATCGGACGAGCGCAGGTCAGGGCGGCATGGCCGGCGTCAGCCATGCGTGCGGCGACGGTGCGTTGGGCAAGTTCGGGCGGAAGCATCTCGGAGAACTTGAGCTGTTTGATGGCGCGTTCGTCGACGAGGGGCACGATTCCGCTGAGGTCCTCGCCGAGGTCGGTCTGCGCCTTCTCCAAGGCTGCGCGGACGGTCTCTGCGGTGGTGTCGCTGCGGAGGGCGATCTGCCAGTTGTCCCAGGCGACTGTCTCGCCGAGCAGGTCTGGTGCGGCGTGGTCGATGGCGGCGACGAGGACAGCGTTGGCTCGGGCGCCGGCCCAGGTCCACCAGCGGTTGCGTGCGCCGTCAGGTCCGATGACCGTCCCATCGGCCCAGACTCGTTCCACAAGCTCTTCGCGAGCGAGCTCAAGTCGGTCGATGGAGCGCTGGGTGAGGTGCACTCGCGCTGGCGTGGCTCCGAGCAGGACGCGTCGGATGGCGTCGGCGAGAGCCCAGGACTGGGCTTGGGGCATGCTCATCCACCGGGGCGCCTCGCCTTTGCGGGCAGGCTCGACGTACGCCTTGCGGCGCTTCCAGTCGATGTAGGTCACGTGCCAGGGTCGGCCGGCGAGCGTGAGGAGGCGGGGGTCGGCAACCTTGCGCATGAGGAGCATGGGGTCGACGGAGCCGACCTGCTCGCGGCCGTGGAAGACCTGGACCTCGGGGTCGGCGGTGAAGACGGCCATGAGGTCGCGGAAGTGCGTCGTCCCATAGCGCCGCTCCGTCTCGGGGCCGATGAACAGCATTCCCGAGTCTTGGTCGAGATGGCCGGTCTCAAGCAGCCACTCCTCAACAATCGCGGCGTCTCCTGAGGATCCGAGCTCCAGCCCCCCGAGCTCATCGACCCAACGCCCCGATCCGACCTGTCGGTGTTGAAGGGTGATGCCGAGCAGTTGCTGGGCGAGGATGTGCCGCGGGGTCGGTGGCGGCACGACCGGCTCGACGTACCCCTCGGACCACAGCAGCAGCAAGCCCGCTGCCCGCACGAAGTCGCTATCCGTGGCTTCGAGGAAGAGCATGTTGCGAGCGGTGCCAGGTCGCCGGCCGGTGCGCCCCAACCGTTGGAGCAGCGAGGCGACGGTCGACGGGGCGCCGACCTGGACCACCCGGTCGAGGTCGCCGACATCTATTCCGAGCTCGAGGGTGGAGGTGGAGACGATGACGCAGTCCCGGGCTTCGGCGAACGCTTGCTCGGCTCGGCGCCGCTCGTCGACGGAGAGCGAGGAGTGCGACACGAACGTCTCGGTCTGCCGGTCGCGCAGGCCTTCGGCGAGGGTCTCGACCGCGCGCCGCGAGTCGGCGAAGACGAGCCGCTTTTCGCCATGGTGGAGGGCCGCGATGACCGTGGCGGCGTTGTCGACGGTGCCGACATAGTCGAGCGTGAGGTCCGGCTCCACGGTGCCAGGCACCTCGGGGGCCAGAACAGCGGCTGCCCGATCGGCGGCGTGGTTGCTGCCCTGCAGCCAGCCGAGCAGCTCTGGAGCGTTGCCGACGGTGGCGGACAGGCCGATGCGTTGCAGCGGCCGACCGGTGAGTGCGGTGAGGCGTTCCAGGACGGCGAGCAGGTGCCAGCCGCGGTCGTCGCCGGCGAAGGCGTGCACTTCGTCGACGACGACGGCCCGGACGTCGGCGAAGACGAGCATGGGGTCGAGCAGCCGCGAGACGAGCATCGACTCCAGCGACTCCGGCGTCGTGAGCAGCACGTCGGGCCGGTCGAGCGCCTGTCGGCGCCGCACCCCTTGGCCGGTGTCGCCGTGCCGCACGCTCGCGCGTCGGCCAAGCCAGCTGGTGTATGCGGTGAGCCGCGGCTCGAGGTTGTTCAGCAGCGCCTTGAGCGGGCAGACATACAGCACGGAGAGGCCCTGCCAGTGCTCGGAGGTCATCCGCGTGAGCAGTGGGAACATCGCTGCCTCGGTCTTGCCGCCGGCGGTGGGTGCCAGCAGGAGCGCGTCATGCCCGAAGAGGACCGGCTGGATCGCGTGCTCCTGTAAGGGTCGCAGCGCGGGCCAGCCGAGGGTGTTGACCACGTGGTGCTGGATCACCGGGTCCAGGGCGGAGAACCCGTCTGCGGGAGGGGTCACAGGTCCAGCTCGACCTCGTCGGCGGAGCCGGCCGACTCACGCCGCCCCGCACCTCCGGCGGCGGCCTGCCTTTCGACCTCGCTGAGCTCGTCGTGGCGGAGGGTGAGCGCGTAGTCCTGGCGCGGGTCGAAGTCGGGGAACTGGTCGACCCGGTCGAGGACCTCACCGACGAGCTTCTTGAGGAACACCCGTGGGGCGATGCCGACCTTGCCGCCGAGGTTGCCGGTGACGGCGCTGGCCAGCTCGGCGACATACTCGTCGTTGACCACGGACTGGATGCGGTCGGCGTGGGAGGTGCCGTCCGCATAGAGGTCACGGACCTTGGTGCCGACCGCGAGAAGTGAGCCTTCGTCGAAGCCGGCGAGGCGGACCTGGACGGCGCGGGGGTTGTCGAAGCGGGCGTCGGTGGAGAAGTCGACGGCGAGCCGCTGGGCGAGTGGCGGCAGCCGCGGCACCCCGGACGGGCCGTCGAAGAAGGCGGGCGTGCCGGTGACCATGAGGTAGAGGCCGGGGAAGCGGCCGGAGTCGACCTCGTCGATGAGCTGGCGGATGGCGTTGAGAGCCTTGTCGCGGACGTCGCCGCGCATCCGCTGGAGCGTCTCGACCTCGTCAAGCACGAGCAGCAGGCCGGGGTGTCCGGCGTCGCGCAGGACGATGAGCAGCCCTTGGAGGAACCCGAGCGCGCCGAAGTGGTCGAGGTCGCCGCGCACGCCAGCTGCCCTCTTGGCACTGGCGGCCACGTGCGGCTGCCCGCCAAGCCAGGCAGCGAGGGCATCAGCGGTCGCGGACTCGCCGTCAGCGACGGCGTGTCGGTATGCGCGCAGGGCGAGCGCGAAGGCTGGGGTTTTGTTCGTCACCGCGGCGAGCCGCTGGGTGAGCAGGTCCTCGACCGCGTCCATGACCCGCGCGGGGCTGGCGGTCTCGAGGCTCGGGTCGGCGAGGACGGCGTCGGTTTCAAGGGTGAAGAGCCACGAGTCGAGGACGGAGCGGAAGGCGCTTGGGGCGACCGAGGCGGTGCGCAGCGACTCGGTGATCCTCCGGTAGACGGTCTCGAGCTTGTGCAGCGGGGTCTCGGTCTCGGAGACCTGCACCTCTGCGGTGGCGAAGCCGCGTCGGAGGGCCTGCTCGGCCAGGTGCCGGGTGAAGAACGTCTTGCCTGACCCGTACTCCCCGCGGACGGCCTTGAAGACCGAGCCGCCGCCGGCGACGGTGTCCAGCTCAGCCGCCAATGCGGCGGCGAACCGGTCCAGGCCCACCGCGAGCAGGTCGAGCCCCTGGGCCGGCACGGTGCCGCGCCGCAGGGCGTCGACGACCTCGCGACGACGCCGCGGCGACACCGACGCAGTCGTCACAGGCTCGCTCATCAGGCCTCACCGACGCCGAACTGCTCCCGCAGCAGCGGCACGTCGAGGATGACGGTCGGGCCCTCGCTGCGAAGCACGGGATAGCTCTCAACGTTGAGCAGCTGCACCAGCTGCGCGACAGCGCCTCGGACCGTGGTGGCGGGGACACCGAGAACGCCCGCGAGGGATGCCTGGGGCAGTCGCGTACCGGGCGCCGCCGCGAGAGCCTCCAGTGCTGCGCTGACCTGGGTGTCCTGCAACGCGATCCGCCCCGAGACGGCCCGCTGCTGGGCATATGTCGCTGACGTGGTGATGACGTCGCCGAGGGACACGGTTCGGGTCGTGGGGCCTGGCGCGGGGGGCGGTTCGACGGTCGCCACGTCGAACAGGGCAGTCTCCTGCTCGGCGGGGCGTCGCGGCGTTTGGCTGGGCCGGCTCGCCGGCAGGGCGACCTCGACCGTCGGTTCCGGACCGGGCGCGACGGTCCACCACAGCGGCTCCTGGGGTGGTGCAAGCCGCAGTCCGGTGTTGTCGGGGACCTCCGCGCCGGGGACGAGCACGATGACGGGCACGACGACCTCGGCCGGAGTCGCGCCACCGTGGTAGCCGGCCTTGAGCGGGCCGTACCGCAGCCGCTCCGTCACCGGCAGCACCGCCGCCCCGTTGTGGAGGAGCACCCGGGTCCCGGTGACGAGGACCTCGTCGTCGCCCGGGGGCGGGGAGGCGGGCCGGGAGCGGCCACTGGACATCGCCTTATGCGGTCGCATCGTGCCCTCGCGGCGCTCCACGACATGGCCGTGGTCGGAGGTGATGACGACGGTGCGGCCGGCGGTCAGGGCGCTGGCCAGCAGCGGCTGCAGGTGCTTGACCGCGTCCGCGGTCCAGGTCGTGCCGGCAGGGTCGCTGCGGTCGAGGGCGTCGTCGATGGTGTTGAGCACACAGGTCACGAGCGCCTGCCCATGGTCGGCGATCGCATGCGCTACATCATCGGCGACGGCGTAGCCGGCGCGGGAGGTGTCGAGCGGCTTCTTGTGGAACAGCTCGCTGCGGCCCAGGCCGTATGCGTCAACCAGTGCCCGGTAGCCGGCCTTCTCCCGGTCCTGGCTTCCCGTGGTCCGCTTCCCCGACAGCAGCGAGGTGCGGCTGACCTCGGTCAGCGTCGGCAGCACCGCAAGCGCGGCCGCCCGGCGGGCAGCATCGGGGAGCAGGGCCTCCTGCCAGCCCTGCCGGCTGTCGAGGACGTCGTCGACGACCTCGGTGGCGACTGCGGCACTCATCCCGTCGAGCACCATGAACAGGGTCGGGGTCTGCTTCGCCAGCGGGACGACAACACGAGGCAGGAGGTCCTCGAGCAGCCACACCCGCTCGCCATCAGGGGCGTGGACGAACCCCTCGACAACCCCGGCGTCGGACGCCGTCGCGGCGGCCAGAGCCTCGGCGAACTGCCTGTCATGCGCTTCCCTGGCCGACTGCACTGTGGTGATGACCGCCGTGAGCGCCTCGGCCAGCGTGGCGTCGGCGGCGCCGGCGTAGGCGTCGTTGACCGCAGCGTCCACCCACGCATCGGTGACACTGTGCTGCAGCGCCAGCGACGCAAGATCCGCGCGCTCTGGTCCGGGGAGGGTGAGCCACCGGGCCAGGCGGACGGCGGCCCGCATGGGTGGCAGCCGAGGGTCCTGGCGTGACCTGTCCTCGGACTGGCTCAGCAGATGGGTCTCGACGAGCGCCCACGCGCGCTCGATCTGCTGGCCGTGGCGGGCGACATGCTCAGCGGTGACCGGTTCGCCCGTCGGGTGGACGGCGGCGACGAGGGTGTAGGCGACCTCGTGCTGCCGCGCCGTGAGCCCGCTCGGGAGGACATCAGAAGCCGCGGCCAGCTCGCTCACGCCCGCGTCCACCAGCAGTGCGTCGGCCTTGGCGAGGAGCCGGTGGGCGCTGTCTCGCTGGGTCCGGTCGCGGAGGAGGTCGCGCATCACCTGAGTGGCGGCCGCGCCGAGGGCCTGCAGGCCGGTACGGGAGGGTGGCTGCCCCTGCCAGCGATGGGCGAGCCTGGCGAGGGCGAGGTCGCGCGCCTGACGATCAGCAGGTGTCGAGACGTCGTCTCCGGTGAGGAGGCCGAGAACGAGGCCCAGGGGGAGTGCGTCCTTGATCTCGCCGCGGCGGAGCAGGTGATGCAGCGGCTCGCCCGCGGTGCCGGCGCTGCGGCACACCCACGCGAGGGTGGCGTCGGTGAGTTCGTCCCCGGCCAGCGAACGCAGGTCGGCGATCCTTGCTGCGAGCCCCGGAAGAGCGGTCCACTGCAGCACCCCCAGGGAGTCGAGGCTGCGACGGGGGACGTCCAGCCACTGGCGCGCGACGGAGACCAGGGCATGGTCGCGGGTGAGGGACCCCGCCGGCGCGGGCGGCCAGCCCTCCTCCGGGCGCGCCATGAGCAGGCCATGGGCCAGGTCGCGGCTCGCCGAGTCGGCATACAGCGAGGGCTCCAGGCCGGTGGCGGCGAACTGCTGCCGGACCGCCTCCCACGGGTCAGGCGTGCGCAGCTTGTGCCCCACCAGGTGCGCAAGCAACCCGACCCCGAGGTCCTCCTCGGGACGGTCGGTGACGATGACCAGCCATCCGTTCGGTTCACGAGACAGCAGCGCCTCCCGCACCGCCAAGGCCGAGACACACGGCACGACATGGACGGCGACACCACCATGGGTGAGCTGGACCGCTTCGATGCTTCCCGGGTCGGCATAGATGCCGATGACGCTCGAGGCATCCCGATGGCCAGGCCCATAGTCATGAGCCGCGGCATCATCGACCATCGCCCGCACGATCGGCAGCGTGATCGCCCCCGCGTGCTGACGGGTCTCCCGCTGAGTCACGCTCACTCGACGACTCTCCAGGTGACCTCGACTTGATCGTCAGCGTGGGTAGTCAGGAATGCGCGCAATTCGGACAGGACCGTCTGGTGGGCGCCAGGGTCATTGCGCTGAACAACGTGGCGGTGAGGGTCTCGGATGACCACCGGTCCTGGGTCGATGGGGCCAGGGTCAGGCGCAGGTGGAACCGGGCTCGGGCCAGGTCCAGGGCTGGGTGGCTGGCTGCGGCCGATAGCCCACTGGTAGGCCTCGTCGTCGGCTCGCTGGAGTGCGTCGGCGGCACGCGTGACGATCTCGTCAGAGGTCATCCCGAGCCGGAGCCGGCTGAGGATCTGCTTCGCGTCGTCGTCGGTGCTGGCGGCTTTGAGCGGGTCGAGACGATCCCACCGGAACCGGGTCAGAGCGCTACTGACGTCAGCGGCACGGGTCAGGCTGGTCCCGATCGCTGAGCCGTGCCCGCTCTCGGCGAGCTCGGCGAGGCGGCGGGTCATCTCGACTCCGTCGAGGTGCATGAGGGACGAGACCGCCAGCGAGGCCTCGCGGGCGGTGGCTAGTCGGTCACTTGCCCGACCGGTCTGGCCCTCTGTCGTGAGGTCGAGTCGCCGGTAGGCATCCTCGACATGGGTCACGAGCGACTGGGCTGGCCCGACGAGGGCCGAGACCTTTGTCTTGATCTCTTCCGCGAGGGAGGCGACGGCTTGCGGGGTCAGATAAGGCGAGGCATGGATCCCGAAGAGCTCACCGGCAGCGCGGGTCGCGCCGGTCCACTCGCTCTGGCTGGGCATGGCCTGCAGCCGCAGCTCCATCTCGGAGAGCACCTTGCCGGGCTGGGGTGCCGGGATGGGCGCGCCGTGGTGGTACCAGGCCCGCTGCCGCAGCAGCGCCCACGCAAGGATGACAAGGTCGCTGACCTCGGGCCGCAGCCCACGCTTCGGGGTGATGGCGTCGATCCAGCGGCGCAGCTCGGAGACCTTGACCGGCGCGTCGCTCAGTCCTTCGGCGCCAGCTGCGCGAGCCAGTTCTGTCCCCCAGGGCGAGAACCGGTCGTCGCCGAAGATGAAGTGAGTCTCCGCCGCATACCCGACCCCGAGAGCGTTCGCCACTCGCCGGACCACCGCGGCGTCCCCCGCCAGCGGGACCCGCTTCTGCGGGTCGCTCATCGCCCGCTCCAAATGCGCGTAGACCGCTTTGAGGTCCGTCACGCGGATCTCAACATCGCCCGGCTCGAAGGTCGGGTGAGCCGGGTAGGTGGCGGTGTAGGCGCGGTCGACGAGTGAGCGGTATGCGCTGGCGAAGGTCGCACCGTCGGGTGCGCCCGGGTCGAAGGACCGGTCGAGGCTGGTCAGGACCCGGTCATGGCCGGCGTCATCCTGGAGCACACCGGGTGCGGGTTTCATGACGCCGTAGGCCTGCTCGAGGGCGCGCTGCAGGCCGTCGCGCAGGGAGCTGTGGTTGGCCTGCAGGATCGCCCTGGCGGTGGCCCGGTCGACCTCGCTGAGATGGTCTGCGTGACTGGCCCACCGCTCGCCGGTGCCTCCGAGGAGCCAGTCGAGGATGACGAGCCGGCGCAGGTCGAGCATCTTCTCAGAGGAGAGGAACCGCGGCACCCACACCACGGTCTGACGGGGCTGGCCGGTACTGAGCAGCCGGTCGAGGCGCTGCATGTCCTCGGCGCTGGAGTGTCCCTCGTCGTCGAAGGGGTGGTCGATGACGAGGCGCCACGTGCCGGGCCGGCTCGTGAAGTGGTCGTCGGTCAGCCAGGAGCTGTCGCGGACGTTGCCGAAGACGAGGTCGACGTCTCGGCGCGAGCCCCGCCAGATGAGGTGGTCGGTGTGCGCGCCGAGCATGTCCGGGTCACGCAGCTCGACGTCGAGCATCTCGGCGATGAGCGCCTTGACGAGCTCACGCCGACGGCCGGGGTTGTCCTCGCCCTTGGCGCGGTCGACGACCGACTCGTAGTCGACGTCCTCGAGCTGGACCCGGATGACCGGGTCCCGGTCGCCCTCGACGTGGATCTCGGGGATGCTGCGCGACCACTCCCGCACCTTGCCCAGCACAACGGTGCGCTCGTTACCGGGCAGCGGCGAGACGATCGAGCCGTGGTTGAGCGAGGCCAGCCGCGAGGCCGTCAGGCCCTTCAGCGCCGGCACCTTCGGCGCGATCGCCGACAGCAGCAGCGTCTGCGCGAGACGGTCATCCGCTAGGAACCCAGCCGGCAACGAACCAGAGCCCATCTCCGCGCGCTCGAGGTCATCCCGAGTGAGCCCATGGTTAGTGAGCAGCAGGGGCTGCAGCTTCTCCGCATACAAGGAGCGAGCCGACCGGAAGAGGGCTGCAGCCGTCGGGTCCAGCGGGTTCTGACCGTTGACGATGTAGGAGAACGCGTCCCCGACCGGGATGACGTCATCGACGGTGAGCGTCTCGCGGCGGTCGACCAGCATCTGCTGCATGACCTTCAGCGCCGTCCGCTCCCGCTGCATGACGCTGGCCAGGCTTCGCAGCGTCGACACCAGCGCGGGGGAGAACGGGTAGGTGCGCCGGAACGCGGTCTCGTCCGCCCCCCGGTGGGCGTCGTCGGTGTTGACGCCATCGAGCAGGACGTCCCACACCTCGGGGCGCCGCTCGAGATGGTCGAACGCCTCCGTCATCACCTGCTCAGCACGCTCGTCCTTGCGGCGCAACAGCCGCTGCCGGGCGACATAGGGCAGGTTGTCATCGCCGAGCGTGATCGTGCCGAAACGTCCCTCCTGGTGCCGGAACGCCCGGTCCAAGGCCTCCTGCTCGGCACCGCTCGCGCCGGAGTCGGCGAACCAGCGCCGCAGGTCCATCTGCCGGGCCACGAACGACACCAGCGGGATCGGGCGAACCCCGGTCGAGGACTCGACCAGCTTGGTGATCTTCTGACTCTCGCGGCGGAAGAACGCCTGGTCCTGCACCGAGAACGCCAGCCACAGCACCAACTCGTCAAGGAAAAGAACGATCGCGTCGTACCCGAGCGCCTTCGCGTGTGCCGAGATCGCCGCCAAACCGGTATCGAGGTCGAGGTAGGTCGCCTGCTGCGTGTAGGAGCTGAAGTAGGCCTGCACCAGTGCCGTGACCAGCTGCTGCCGCAGCGCCGTGTCCGGGGTCGCGGCGCGTGCCTCGTCGTATTTCTCCTTGTCCCAGGTGCCCGACCCCAGCACCGCACCCCACTCATCGTCCGGGCCGTCGCCGCTGATGCCGGCGCCTGGCTCGCCGCCGTTCAGTCCGGCGAAGAACGTGCTATCGCCGACCGCGGTCCGCATCTTCTCGGCATCACCGAGCAACGCGTCCGACTCATGCACCGCGGGCAGGGGTGCGTCCGGGTGCAGCTCGCGGATCTGCCGGATGTACCCGTCGAAGAGTGCCTGCTCGAGCGACTCCGCGCCGAGAAGATGGAAGGCCAGCGGCAGCACCGTCTTGTCCCGCAAGTCCGGGTCATGTTTCGCCACAACCGGCTGCAGCTCGGTCTTCGCGCGCGCGACAGGGTCCTGGCGCAGCAGTGCGTGGAGCACCGCCATGAAGTGGCTCTTACCCGAACCGAACGACCCAGCCAGGAACGCGCCCCGGCTGACATGGGACGCGATCGCCTCCGAGACCAGCCCCAGCGCCTGGTCGAACGAGTCCGCGAGGTCCTGCGTGACAACGTACTGATCCAGAGCAGCCGCAGCACCGCTGCCGATGCTGTCCGTCAGCCGCAGGACATAGTCCTCCTCGCCCGCACGCTCGGGGATGTCGATGACGTCCTTGAGCAGAGTGCTCACAGTGCTGTTGCCTCCCGATCGGTGTCCCCTGCCGCATCAGCGCAGTCCGGAGTGTTCACGATTCTGTCAGCAGACTATGACGACTGGGCTTGCGAACTCAGCGTGCAGGCAGGTGGGTCATCGAATATCGCTGGCAACGCAGGCATCGGTGCCCGCGTGCGCTAGGTTTTGGGCAGTGCCGCGTGGATGGAGGAGTTGCGGTGGGGGACGCCTGGGGCCTGTTTCTCCTGATGGTTGTCATGGTGGGGGCCATGGTTGTCATGACCCGCGGCCCACGCCGAGATAGGGGCAACTGGCACGACCTCATCAGCGCCCAGGGGAGGCCAGACGGCAACCTCCCCACGGCCATCCTGTTCCTGGCCGCTTGCTCCGTCCTCATGGGCTCCACCTCCCATCTTGCGACTGGCGTCGTCCTCGGAGTCGGTGCCGCCTTGCTCGCGAGCAACCCTCTTGGGCGTTCAGTCATGAGCGTTGTGGGAGCCATCGCGGCAGTGGTCGTCGGAGTCACGTTCGTGACCGCGCCCGCGGTGGACGGGCTCGACTGGATGGGCACCGTCGCGGGACGTCTACTGCTCCTGGCCTTTCTGCTGGCCTGCTTCGTCGCCGGAGCGATGTCAGGTGTGATGTTCGGGGGACGGTCCCTGAGGTCCTTCTCGTTGGGCAAGGGTCGCGGCTTGGCATTCTTCGGCCTCATCGAGTTCCTCGTGTTCATCGCCAGTCCCGGGGGCCTGGACTTCTTTGCACTATCCCAGGATGAGCTCGTGCCGCTTCTGGCTGGCGGAACGTTCGTCGCCTTCGCCTTCGGCGCTCTCGCCGGCCAGTTCACGTTGTTCCTCGCCGCAGTTGGGCTCCTCGTTGCCACAGCTGGACTTTCCATGATGGGTCTGTCTGTGGATCCACGTGCCGCGCCAGATCTAGGGATGATGCTCGGCGGGGCGATTGGATACGCCGCCTTTCGAGGGGTGAGTCGGAAGTTCTTCGGTTAGCTCGCCGTCAGTTGCAGTGTGAGAGGGGGCATTCAACTCCGCATCTGCGGCCCCACCGCCAGGGCCCGTCATCGAGGCCCGTCATCGGTCGCAGACGGCGATCCCGTTGGTGGGCTGCATCGAGGCGCCTTGAGACAGCGCTGTCTCGGGGAACCAGTCCCACGTGCCGTCGTCGGCCTGGGCCCAGAACCACCATGTGTTCTCCTGGTTCTCAGTGAACACGGGGTTGTCCAGCTCGAGGTCTGCTTGACAGCTGACGACGAGCTCGCGTGCGCTCAGTGCCGCGCCGGTGTTGAGTCCCGATGCAGCCTGCCATGTCTTGCAGGCGGCAGCTGGATACCCGCCGAAGCCGTCGGGCTGGCCGGTGTTGTCGCAGGCGCGACCGTCCGCAGATGCCATGACGTTGACAGCACCGCTCGCGGGTGTTGGAGGTCGGTAAGGATCCTCCACTACCGCTTGCGTTGTTTCGCTCAAGGTCGGCGTGGACTCGCTCGACCTCATGGACGTTGGGTTCGCTGCCGGAGCTCCGATCCCGGTGTTCGTAGCGGCGGCCTCATCTGCAGTACCAGGTCTCAAGAACAGGAATGCGGCACCCGCCACTGCAGCAACGACGATGACGCCAACGACGACCCTGGCCGGCGAATCCTGTGTGTTGCTGTGATGTGGACTCGTCTCAGGCGCCGACGGCGAGAGGTCGGGCGTCGACGGGCGCGGATCACTGGGTTGGGGACGGCCGGTGATTGCGTCATCTGCCAAGCCGGCGGCGGAGCAGTAGGGACAGACGATGCTGGAGATATGGGCGCCGCACCGCGGACAGGGACGAGAGTTGCTCACTGTGGATCCCCCAGGCGTTCATGTGGTGACGCCACTGAGACTAGTTGTCAATCGGCCGAGCGTCGCGCATCACGCGACAAGTCCGGGTGGATGAGACGAAGTAGCAGGCTCGGTGCCAACCGAACGGATACTCTTTTTCCCGACGGTCGAGGAGAGGGGCAGAAGATGAGTGACCTGCAAAGGCTCAAGGCAACGGTTCAGCAGTTGTCAAGCACGGCACGACAGACGAGCAGTGCACTGGGGAACTTCGACCAGCAGTTCAAGCGGTACAACGACCAAGTGCGCAACGCTGTGGGAGGGAGCTCGCAGCGGAAGGATCAGGAGATCATGGCTGCCATCGCTCAGGCGCAAAAGGCGGTTCAACAAGCGAACCAGGCTGTCCAGCAGGCCGGCCGCATCGCCCAGCAGTACAGCGCCTCTCTCTAAAGCACATGTCGGGTGCTGAGCAATTCCATATGGTGGCTCGCGGATCGCAGGCAGCAGCCGCCTCGCTCAGGACGGTCGCCACATCGGTTGCCGGACTAGGCATCACATCTGATGCCATTGCCCGAGGGACCGCGACTGGCGCCGACTCAGAGTTGAGTCGCCAGTCGGCTGCTGCTGCTGCGGCAGTGCGGCGAGCTGAGAATGCCCTGGTGCGGGCGGCTGAGGCTGCTCGACAGGCTGCGCTTGAAGCTGCCGCCGAAGAACAACGGGCCCGTCGGGCATCCTCGGGCAGGTGACTTCGTGGGCTCAGATATCGAAGATGTCGCGCGCCGTGTTCGGGGGGCGGCAGCAGAGGGGCAGCGAGTTGTCCGTGAGCTGACAGCACAGCAGACTGCGGTTGAGCGGCTCCTGTCCAGAATGCCCATGACGTCCGCACGCTCGGCGCACGCCGCCCGAGAAGGACTCTATGAGGCGAGGAACGCTTTGCGTGACGCCATCACGGCTGCTGACCAGTACTCCGGCACAGCGACCCGTTTCGCGAACTCGCTCGCCGCAGGCGCCGGTGTGGGCGGCGCGGCAGGATCTGGGGGCGGCCGGTCTGACCCGGCTGAGGACCCTGGACTTAGCACAGCGGGCTTTCCCAACGGGCTGACGTGGGTCTCACTCGACGAGATTGATACCAGCGATAGGCCGGCGGGCGAGTTGTCTTTTGACAAGGGCTACTCGCCCGACGACCTTTCCTGGGCGACCGAGTCGTTTCGTGACGTCGTCGCGCCCGGGGTGAATCGCGGTCTCACGCTTGAGGACTTCCGCGCCATGGACACGGCGAAAGGCCTGAGCGGCACGCGGTCGTACGCCAAAGGCCTACGAGGGATTCCTCGGTGACGGCAAGATTACGCTCGATCGCGCTCCAGGTGGTCGGTGGGTTCCGAACAACGGGTACCACCGCATTTGGTTGGCCCGCAGACTCGGGCTCACGCACCTGCCCGCACGCCTCCTTCGGAAACCGTAACGGGACCAGGAGCGCTGGCAGCTCAGCTGAGCACGACCCGTCGGCTCCCCGTTGCCTGAGCGAACTGGTCCACCGGTCCACTCGTGCCGGCCGGTACGCACCGGTTCTGCCCCCACGCGCGGACTGCGGCGACGTCTTCAGAGTTCGTCTGGCTGTACGGGACGACGTTGCGGAAGTAGTCGCGCATGACATCCTCGCTCGGAAGCTGATGCCCGGGATCGGTGAACCGCTTGACCGCGAGGTCATGAACGACCGACTGGATGTCCGAGCCGGAGAAGCCGGTCGAGAGATGGACGAGCTCCCCTAAGAGGTCAGGAGGTGGGTCCATCTGGAGCAGCTGCTGGAAGTACATGCGAAGGATCTCTTCGCGATCTGCCTCATCAGGTAGGTCAACAAAGAAGATCTCGTCGAATCGGCCCTTCCGGAGAAGCTCTGGCGGGAGGCTCTGGACCTCATTGGCTGTCGCGACCATGAACACCTTCGAGGTCGACTCCTGCAGCCAGAAGAGGAACTGCCCGATGAGACGTCGCGTTGTGCCAGAGTCGCCCGCTCCGCCGGCGAGCGCCTTTTCGATCTCGTCGATCCATAGCACGCACGGCGCAACCCGTTCAGCGGTCTCCAGTGCCTCGCGCAGCTGCGCCTCCGACTGGCCCACGTACATGCCAAGAATGCCCGACATGTCGAGGCGGTAGAGCGGCAGGCGCCACTGCGACGCAATGGCCTTCGCAGAGAGCGACTTCCCACACCCTGGTACACCAACTAGCAAGATGCCTCGAGGTGGGTGCAAGGGGCTCCCTGAGAGATCCGCCCGCATGAGTGACTCTCGGTTCTCCAGCCAGGAGCGAAGGTTGCGCAGTCCACCGACGGAGTAGTCCTGTTTGAGAGGCACACGCTCGATGCCACTGAGATCGCCGAAAATCTGGTCTTTGAACTTGGACAGCTCCACGAGGTCGTCATTCGCGACGGTGCCCTTAGCGAGCATGGTGGCGAGAACGTTGACGGCCTCCATCTCGGTCACGCCGGCGAGTATCTCCGCCGCTTGGCGGACCTCGTCATACTGCCACTGGATATTCACCATTCCCCGATGGTCACTAATCATGCCGTCAAGCGCGAGGAACATCTCCTCCGTGTCCGGCAGGTCCAGTGAGGCTGTCATGCCCAGGCGCGCAAGCCCTGTCCACACGGGCTTCTGCGACACGAGAATGATCGACCCCTGCCGCGACTCAGCCAGTCGAACCATCTCGGCGAAGTGCCGTGAGGTCGACGACTCCTGCTCCAGCTCCTCGACGTCTGGGAAGATGAAGTTCACATTGGTCCGGGACTTGAACGTTGTCCTCGCCTGTTCCAAGGCACTCGTCAGCGAGTAGTCGTCACTCACGAGCTGCCCCGTGAGCAGCTCCCGTAGCCCGTCAGTGCGGGAGTGCTCGTAGAAGCCCATCGACTTAAGCGAACCCGCGCAGTCGGTGAGCAGCTGCATGACGCGGGTGGGCTCGATGGACCTCACGACGATCAGCGGGACCCGGGCTTTGAGGAAGCGTAGGACGATGTCATAGGTCTCGACGTAGTTGGTCACTGAGAAGTCTCCGGGTCTCGGATCGGGACAATGCGGCGTTGACGCCACCGCGGTGAGCTCGCGGGTGCAGCCTGCACGCGACTAGGGATCTGTGGCGCGGTGACACTGCCCCGGTTATCCACCTCGTAGCTCAACACGGCGGTGAGCGGGTTTTCGCGGACCACCCTGAGCAAGGTCTCCTGAGCGGAGTGATCAAGACGGGCTCGGTCAGTCTGCTTGCGCAGGTTGTCCTCCAGATCTCTCTGCAGGCGAGCAATCGTGCTGCGTAGGTCATCCTCGAGAATGGGTCGGATACCGGGTGGGTGAGCCGGTAGCCGGGCCAGCTGCACCCGCCGAGCCAGCAATGGTCGGAGCTCGTGCAACGCACGGGAGAGCTCGTGTGGGTCCTTGGCCCGACCAACAGCCAACTGCAGACTCTCCGCCCATCGCTCCGTGACAGCGCTGAGAGCCTTGTTGACGTAGGCGAAAAGGCGCGCATAGGTCTCAGGGGTGTAGGTGTCGTCCTCCAGGTGCGGCAGATGGTCGAGGGGAGTTGACGGGTCCTTCGCCCACGCCTGGAGAGTGTGCACCCACGTGGCGTAGGCGTTGGGGCCCTGCAGACCGCTCACCGTCTCACCTCGCAGCAGGGCGGTTGACGATGCTCTCGCCCGGCGGCATCGGCTCCCAACCGGGAAGGTTTCCTGCGATGAGCCGCTTCCGTGACGTCTCCGGCTTCTTGCTCTGACGGGCGTTCAGTATGCCGCGGGAGACGATGAGCTCTACGTCGTTCGGATCCTCGGCTCGCGGCACGAACATGGTGCGGGTGCGGCGACGGATCTGGGGGAGTGAGCCAGCGTCATCGGTGGCTGGTTGTGGCTCATCGTGACCGGAGTGATGCGGCGCATCCGTGGGCGGATCGGGGGCCACTCGATGTGCCACCGGGCGCACTGGAGGCTGCGCGGCGTCACGTGGCTGGTTGGGAGGGTTCATGAGACGGCTCCTTCGCGGTGGGCAGAGACAGCGGGCCAGCTGTCAATGAGGTGCAGGACATCGGACTCCTGGGTGTCGAGGTCGGCGTAGACGACCTCAGCATCGACAAACTCCGCTACGGCGTCGCGATACATGGAGACGGACTTGTCCATGGCGGGTTCGCGCGCATTGTTGACTGCGTCGATCGCGGTCTGCGCCTTCTTTCGCTCCTGGTCGCCGAGGTAGTACACGATCCCCGCACCGACAGCTAGGGCGAGGAGTCCGAGCCCGGGGTTGATGAAGAAGGCCACGAGCGCGATGGCACCCGCAATGAGACCCGGCTTGATGTAGAACCGGTCGTTGAAGCGGAGACCAGCGACGAGGTCGTCGAAGACCTTATTCCACACGCGTCGCAGAGCTTGGGTCGCCTCTTGCTCGTCCTGGTCGGTGCGGCCCGTCCAACCTGGGAAGCTATAGGTCGTGGCGTAGTTGCTGTGCGACGGTCCGAGCGTGACCTGGACCGAGGACACGTGGGCCCGCCGATAGTTGGCACAGTAGCGGCCGACGGCGGTACGGAAGTCCGAGTGCCCCACGCCTATGGCTATCCGCTGTGTCTGCGTGCTGACACCAAGGGACTGCGGGTTGATGGCAGCTTGGGTCTGCAGGCTGACCACGTCGTGGGTGTCCTCGAGTGCCTTGAGGAACGCCGCGGCCCGGGCCTCGGCCCGCTCCTTGTCACCCTCCTCTTCGACGATAGCCTCGTGGTAGGTGACTTCGCGCCGAAGGGGGAGCTCCTCCTCGTCGTACTCACGGACGAGGTCGTCCAGGATGTCATCCAGCAGGTCCTCGAGGACCTTGGGGAGTGCGCTGTCAAAGTCCTTGATCTTCAGGTACTTGTCGTAGACCTGGGGTAGGGCAGAGGCTGCCTCAAGCTGCGCCTTCACTGCTGGCCACTGAGGGCTGAGCTCAGCGAGCATGCGGTACTCACTCGACGCTAGGGCCTGGGACTCAACATTAAACTCTTTGACCCACGAGTCGATCTGGGCCTCGACAATGTCTTGCCGCGTTCGCAGTTCGTCGCGCCACTTTGTCATGCGATCAGTGAGCAAGCGCTGGCCCGCGGGACCGAAGGCGTCGTACGAGGTCGCCTCGAGAATGACCGCGAACTCCCTGGTGAGTGCCGTGGGGTCGAGAGAGGACAGGTAGTGGCGTAGCCACCGAACAGCCGAGTCCGTGCGGCCTTGGCGCCGGAGCACCAGCGCGAAAAAGAGTGATGTCTTGTTCTGGTCACGTGCATAGGCTTCTTGCACGCTCTTCTCCGCGATCTCGGTGTTGTCGAGGGACCACGCCGACAGCGCGACAATGGCCGGGGCAAGCCAGTACCGTGGCGTCTGGATCATGAGCTCTTCGCTGACAGCTCGGGCGACCTCGTTGGTGACGTTCCCGATGTCGAAGGCCTGAAGCAAGCCCGTCGACGTGCGCCGAACGACGTCGTAGTGGCCGTACTGACGGTCCAGCTCAGCCTTGAGCGATCCAATCTTGGTTTCCGACTGCTGGACTCGAGCCACCCGCTGCGCTTGCAGTGTGAACTCGTCAAACTCGCGGCGGAGCTCCTTGAGCTCGTCGGATGTCAGTTTGAGGTCGGAACGAACCTGGCCGACATTTGCGTCGACTACCGAGATCTGGCTCTCAAGCGCACTTCCGACCTGCAGGACCGTGTCGTTAATGCCCTTGATCGCTCGGTTCAGTGATCCGATGTCGATGTTGCTCATGTTGCTCCTTTCAGACGGCCTGGGTGCCGTCGTGACGAACGGGGACCATCGAGCCGTCTGAGTACAGCTCGATGAAGGCGTAGGCGGTCGACCGTGCCAACGGTCGGGCCATGTGGAATGGAGCGGGGGCTGGGTTGGACTCGGTGAAGTGCTCGATGATGTGCAGGCTCGCGTCGATTCGGTGGTCGACGAAGTCACCGCCGAGATAGCAGTGCGCCATGAGGCCGACGAGGTCGCCCCCGTAGCGTTCGACGTAGCACTCGCGGATCCAGTCGACAACCTGTTGTTGGACGGCGGGATCGGTCTGGGTGTCGAGCGAAAGAATCGCGTCGACGAGCTCTTTGGACCGGGGGGCCTTCCGGTTGCGAAGCGTCATCGCCTCCGCAGCGGATGTGGTCTGTGACTCGACCTGCTGGGTGCTGTCGGTCACCATCCGGCGAGTGCGGCTGCGGTATCGGTCCATTCAGAGTGCCTTCGCGATGAGGAGGACGAGGACAGCCAGGAGCAGCGCGGCGCCGACGAGGAATGGGACGCGCCGGCCGCTGCTGGTCTGAGGGGCGGCAGGCGCGGCGTGGTGACCTCGGGCGTCTTTGCCGTGCGCTGTGGGTGGCTCGTAAGTTTGGACCGAAGGCGAGGGTGGGGCGGCTGGTTGTTGTGATCGTGCACGTTCGACCCACTCCCACGCGGCGCGAGCTGACTCGGTGTCACTTGTCAAGGCACGCAGGAACGACTCCACCTCGGACAGGTCAGTTAGTCGGACGGGCTGAGTCTGCACCGGCTCACTCACGCTTGCGCGGGCGGTGAGCCCTGCAATGTCCCGTTCAAGACGACCGAGCCGCTGGTCAGCAGTAGCGAGGCGCTCTCGAGTGGACCTTTCACGGTGGAGCGCCTCGTTGACAGAGTCGGTCGAGGCAGCCTCGAGGCCGGCCAGTTCCTGGGTGAGCTGACCTGAGCGAGCTGCGAGTGACTGGACCTGGTGGACATAGGAGTCATACCCGGCCGGGTTGGTCCTGGAGGTCATGGTCGGGCCTCCGCGGTGAGGGGCCCGAAGGGTACGACGACATCGAGCTCCCCTGAACCGAGGCGGTCGAAGATGCCTAGCCGTGGTGACCCTTGGGGTCCGCGGATGTGCGGGCCACCGATGGTCCGCAGGTCTTCCAGCCCGAGCTCTGCGGTGACGAATGCGCGCACGCCCGCGCTGCTCGGGCCAAGGTCATTCTCGAGCGCTCGCACGTTCGGCCACCAGGACACCAAAGGAAGGCCGGCGAGGGCACCCTCCGTTGCCAGGCGGCGCACCACCGTCCGTGGTGTCACTGGCTCCTCGAAGCTCGGCAGCGCATACGGATCTGACTCGGCGTTCTCTGGCTGTTCGGCGGGCGTCTCCATCCCCCGCACCCGCTGCAGACCCATGGCGACAACGAGTCCTCTGGTGGGTCGGCCCGCGTCGAGGTTCAGCAAGAGGTCGCCAAGGAGCGTGGATGCGATCTCTTCGCGCGGGATGACGTTGAGGGCAACCCCTGTCGCCTGGGCCATCGCGGTCACTCGGGTGAACCACGCAGCATCCGCCTCGCCGGCCCCGTCGAGGACGGTCACGGATGCACCCGAGCCGAGAGAGAGGACCGCGGTGCTGACGATGCTCTCGAGGGCGGCCCGCGCCATGTCTACGCTCGGTCCCACCACCGCTATGGTCTGGTCCACATCATCGGTCACGATGACGTCGTAGGGCTCGTTCGTCAAGGCAACTGGTCGTCCGAGCCAGAGCGTCAGGTCTGCGCCCTTCCTCGGTGCGTCGCGCAGCTCGACGAGCTGCGCTCGATCCCAGGCTGCTGACTCGGACCCCACGAAGACGAGCGGGGCGCTGGCGTGGCTCCGCTCCCATAGCCGGCGCTGGATCTGGTGAAACACGTCGGGATCCGTGTATGCGACCAGACCTCTGACATTCGAGCCCACCGGGTCGCTGCCGAAGTTGCGGTTGACGATGACCTCACCCCTGTAGGTGAGGTCCGCTGCAGCGGAGTTGCCCTGGCTGAGGATCGCCTGAGACTCAGCAGCAGTGTTCTTCAGGGACACACGAAGGGGGAACTGCGCAAAGATCGCGTCGCCGCGGGTGGCGAGGGCGCGCATACCGCTGACCGTCTGCGAACCAAGGACGACATGAATGCCGTATGCGCGTCCCTGCTTTGCCAGCCGCTCAAGGGAGGTCACGGCCTCATCAACTTTGGCGTCGTCCCCGTCGAACAAGACATGGAACTCGTCGATGACGAGAACGAGTCGAGGCATGGGCTCGGTGCTGAGCTCCCTGAACGAGTCAAGGCGGGTCGCGCCGACCCTCTTGAACTGCACCGACCGTCGAGTCATCTCGTCCTCGATGTGGCGGAGCACCGCGAGACCGAACTCCTGACTGGACTCGAGGCTGAGGGCTTTGAGGTGCGGGAGCCACCCTTGGCCGTCCTCATCGGCCGCAAAACGCTTGAACTCGAGTCCCTGCTTGAAGTCGAGCAGGTAGAGCTCCAGCTCGGCGGGCGAGTACCGGGCGGCCAGGGCATAGATGAGGCAGAGCATGAGGTTGCTCTTGCCTTGGCCGACAGCACCACCGAGGAGGAGGTTCGGATGGGGCGGGTTCTCCGTCCGCAGGGAGATGACGAGTGGCATCCCGTCTGCATCGCCGATGCGCGCGTCGAGGGAGTGGTCTGCCGAGTCTGTCCACGGGTCCGCGATATCGGCCGCGATCATCTCCTCCAGACGGAGAGTCTCGCCGGAGTATGTGGTGAGTCCCGCCTCTGCGTCGTCCAGAAGGCGCCTGACGGAGTCTCTCTCTGGTGGGGCGTCAGGGTGAGCGATGAGGTCACGCGGACCAGCGTCGGCCCGCCAGCCTGTCCCGACCCAGGTCAGCCTGGACAGGCTGTCGAGCACTCGCTGAGCCTCGGCATTGGCGGTCGTACCCGGAGGCTGGTGGACCAACAGCAGCGTGCCTGTGGACCCGTCGACGGAGGTGAGAGCCTCAAGTCGCCGAGTCGCCGTCTCGTCGACGGCGATCGGCCAGTCAAGGACGATGACGACGTTGACTCGGCCACTGGGTGTCGTGGACGCGCGCCACTTCTCGCCGAGCGATGCGACTCCGGCGGCGACGACACTTTCAGCGTTGTGGGCCGCGTCGGCGAGGACGGTGTCCAGTCGCTGGCAGAGATTGCCCACGTCCTGGATGGGAGGGGGGAAGGTGTGTGGAGAGATCTTCCGCACGGTGGTTAGCTCCCCGAGCCCGCCTCGGAGCCGAGGGTCGAACAGGGTGACTGTCAGGTGGCGGAGGGGAATCTCACTGATGCAGCGGAGGACCACGTCGCGAATGAGCTGCCGTGCCTGCTCGTAGTCGGCGCAAATCCGCCACCCTGGCCCGTCAAAGAGCGAGTGGAGAGCCACAACGCGTGTCTCGGCCACCGCATACGTCCCAATGCGGCAATACTGCGCGGGACCGCTGCTCTCCGGCTCAGCTGTCGCCAGGTCATCACTCCACGCGCCCGGGGCCAGGCTGCGCACGCTTGCCCGGATGTCGGAACTGAGGCGCGTCACGTCCTCGTCGTGACTCAACCTGGCTCGAGTAGTGGCGGTTTCTCGCGTGCTCGCAGAGGTCTCTCGACGTGTGGCGACCTCGTCGGCCACACTGTCCAAGAGCTCTGCGGAAAGCGTCGTGAGCTGCTCTCGGCCAGTGGTGACGCGACCCCACAGCCCCGCAATTCGGCTCTGCGTGGCTTCGGCGTTGTGGGCAATCCGTGTGGCGCTGGCGGAGACTGGCGACGAACTATCGCTGGGAGGACTGCTTGGGGGTCGTTGTTCAGGACGGACGGGTGGTCCAGGCGGCGCGGCGGGCCTGCTTCCCGACCAGTCTCGGGGTGCGCCCTCAACGTGGATCCGGCGGCGCGGACCGGTCCCCTGGTTCATGATGTCGGACTCATGGCAGGTGGAGCTCCCGGGGGTAGCACACGTTGAGTAGATCCTCGCCACGCTGGGTGAAGTGGTCCTCACACCACGCAAGGACCGCCTCTCGGTTGCTGTAGTCGAGGTCGACGACTGTCACCCAGAGTGGCTGGGACCCAGCCTCGGACTTGCCCCAGTCGCCCTGGAGGATGAGGCGCACCAGATGGCCGTACTCGGGGTTGCCTCGGTGAAGCTCGACCTCGTCCAGGATCTGCGGGACGGTGAAGGGGGCAGATTGTTGGCTGGTGTCCACGACGCCTTCAAACTTGCTCGCGAGCTGGGCGACCCACTGGCCGCGCACGGGCCGCAGTGCCCGATCGGCCAGGACCATCTCGTCGAGCGTCGTCAGCGCGAGCGTTCTCTCCTCCTCCTCGGTGAGAGCTGTCTCCGTCGGGGTGGGAGTCTGAGGCGCTGGCGATGTCTGGGCCGCCTCGGTCGGAGATGACGCGGACTCCGATGTCTCCGGAGCTCCGGCGGTTTCGAGCGCGACTGTTGGGACACTCTCGGGTTGCGACGGTGACGCGGTTGCTCCGCTAAATGCATAGACGGCAGCCCCGCTGAGTGCGGCGATGACGATTGCGCCGACGACCAGCTTCGCTCGGTCCCCGGCCGGCTGCGCTGGTGGGTGCGGGTCTGCTGGCGGGCCCGACTGGGGTGCGTTTGGTTGGGCCGTCGGCGGGTGCGAAGGAGGTGGAACGACGTAGCTCGGAACAGTGACCGGCTCCTGGTTCTTCGTCGTACTTGAGGCGCCGCAGTATGGGCATGGGGTTGACGTGATGTGTGCACCACACGCCCTACACGCCCCCACCTTGCCCCCTTTGCCGTCGACGGCGAGTTCCTCAAGACCCAACTATGTCGAGTCGGGTCGATTCTGTGGAGAAAAAGTACAGGAATGTGCTCGTCGTCTCAGGCAGTGAGAGGGGCAACATCAGCCGATCTGTTCAACCTTGTGTGAGATGCGGTCTACCCACTTGCCGAGGGCCGATGGACTTGCTATTGGGCCGCTTGGTCGTGGCGACCTCATCGCTCACGGCGTCTCATTGTCGTCGATTTCTGAGTCCTCGTCGACGTCTGTCTCCAGCTCGACCAGATCTGAGACCTCGTCCTCGATACCAGCGATCTCGCCTGTCGCCGGTCGTTCGACAGGCCACCGGGTCATGGCCCACTCAGCGAGTGCATGTTGCCGCAGGCGGATGGTCTCCGGTGTCCATGAGTCGAAGGTCTTCGCCAACCGCCGCTCTTGCTCCATGGCGCCGCCGTAGTAGCACGGCCCCTGCTGGTCGGGAGTCCCGCGTTTCACCGGGTACTCATGGTTGCTGTAGGCGGTGTTCGAGTGGGTCAGCATGAGGTTGCCGAGGGTGTGCCTCAGGGCCTCATGCTCCTCGCGCGAGAAGTCCTGCCACCAGCCAGAGTCCGTGGCCGGGTTCTGGGGGAGGATGTGCTCGGTGGTTTCGCTGTACGCCGCGCTGACGAAGCTCTCGTAAGGACGGAGCGTGCTCTTCGCCGAGCCTGCGAGAAGGGACCGCTCGTACTCGTAGAGGACGTACTTGTGACCGCGGCGCTCGTACCAGTTGTCGCTCGCGGCCAGGGCAGCGGAGATCCGCTCGTCGTTCGCGTAGTGCCATGTGGCGGCACGAAGGTCGGCGCGCAGCTTGCTCGCGTCGCCGCTCTTGTAGAAGTCATGGGCAATGTGGTTAAGCCATGACTCACCAGCATTTGAGCGGCGCTGGCCAATGATGAAGACTCTGGCTGCGTATGTCTCGCACAACGTGACGACATCGGTGTAGAGCTCGCCGTCGTTGGGCTCCTTGAGCCGCGTCGCGAAGATCACCGGGAAGAACAGAGCAAAGATGTTCGTGCGCCGAAGCGACTGCTGCGCTTCTCTGGCCGCGGTGGCGTGACTGGCAAAGTCCACGAACTTCGGGGCCGGCGAGTACAGCTCAGCGGCGAAGAATGCGCAGTGCTCCAGCTCGCGGACGTAGTTCTTTACCTCTGTGACGAGACGGTCCCATCCCTCGTCATCGTGGGGGCGAGCCTCGGTGACCCCCGTCAGAGTGTGCGCCGTTGGGATATAGCGGGAGCGCGGGAAGCGCGCCTTGACTGATGCCGTTCGCCGCCATTCCCGGGGCTGTGGATGCCTGGTCGCAAGCCAGTGTGCTCGAAGCACGGTGTCCTCGAGTCCGCTCGGCAGGCCGGCGAGGTGCTTGAAGATCCGAGCCCAGGACTCGTTGATGGTCTCGGCCAGGTCATCTCCGCGTTTCTGGGGCAGTGGTCGAGCGAGATAGAGCAGGTAGTTCTTGATCTTCTCCATCTCGGACAGCGGTCGGCCTCGCTCGTTCAGCGTCTCGAAGATCACCCCGACGTCGGACTTGTCCGACACCTCGTAGACAAGGAACCGAAGACCGGACACGACTCGGGCGTTGAGGGTCTGCAGACGCCGAAGCTGCTCCTCAGGGCCGACTCCGTCGAGCAGGCGGTCGATCTGGTTGTCGAAGTAGTCAACGGCCGCCTTGAGTCGGCGTTGCCCCGCCATGAGGTCGGTCACGGCGGCCGGCTGGTCATCGAGGATTGACGTGGTCCAGAACTCCCTCAGTTCTGCCCCGAGCTGGAGCTTGGGCCGCTGGACCCCGTCGATGCGCACCCACCCATAGGTGGCACGAATGTTGCGGGCCGTTTCGGCGGCATCCTCGTGCTCCATCTTCACCAGTCGACGACGAATCCGGTCCAACAGGAGAAAGCACGTTGTGAGCCGCTGCTGACCGTCCACCACGTCGCACTTGGCCAGGCTGAGTCCGCTGCTGGTCTGGAGTGGTTCACCGTCAGGTTGGCGGAGCACGAGCGTCCCGGCATAGTGCCGATTGCTGCTCATCAGGTCGAGGTCAGTCCAGAGGTCCTCCAGCTGCTTGCGCTCCCATGCATATGGGCGCTGATAGTCGGGAACTTCGAACAGTCGCTCGCTGACAATGCTCTGAAGCGTCATCTCCTGCTGGTTGGCCATCAGTTCTTCGCCTTTCGACCCCTCGTTGTCGCGGCTGGTCGCCAAGCCGCGAGCTGGTCGATGGTTTTGCCGATCTGGGTGGCGCGGTCGGTGAGTTGTTGTTCGCAGAAGGTGGCCATGGACATGCCGTAGGTGGGGTCGATGTCGGAGTGCCATTGGGTGACCCAGGGTTGGAGCTCGGCCAGGCCGGCGACGAGGGGGGTGAGCTGGTCGTCGGTCCAGCCTTCGGTTTCGCGGGCGCTGATGATGATGCTCAGAGCGAGCGACTGTTGGGCGTGGTCCCAGCCGGCCCACCCGAGCAAAGCGGTGGGGTCGGTGGAGCGGCCGGCTTCGGGGTAGAGGATGAACCGTTCTTTGGGGACGTCGAGCTTGCCGCGGGCCTGCCACCAGGAGGCTTTGCGGAAGTCGGCGCTGGTGTACTTCGGCGGGACCGGGATGACTCCGACGTTCTCGCCGGCGTCCTCGCGGCGCTGCAGGTCCCAGGTCTCCTCCCAGGCTTGGCGCTTGCGCAGGCCGGAGTCTTTGAGGCGGTACGCGGCCAGGTACGGGACGGCCTCATCGGCCATCAGCTTGGTCAAGGAGGTGGTCAGGGGTACGTCGCGGGCGCCTTCCCACAGGGCGAGTACGTCGACGATGTCGGGGTCGCGGGCGACCTGGTCGGCGAGCTGGGCGATGCTCTTCGGCGCCGGGCGGCCTTGAGCGTCAAACCAGTAGGTCTTGTCCTCGAGCTGGTCCAGAAGCCACCCGCGTAGGGCTTGGTCTTGCTGCTTCTCCCACGACACCGACGCCCACCGGCGCTTGTGCTCCGGCTTCTCCAGCAGCCCGATCGACCGGTCGGAGGTGAGCAGGTCGATCCGCCGCTGGACTAGCTCCCGGTACGCGGCCGGCCAGTAGGCGGGGATCTCGGTGATGGGCGTGGAGCCGTGCCGGTCGAACCATGCCGTCTCGGCGTCACCGGCGGCCACCTTGCGGGCCAGGACGATCTCGAACGCCCGCTCGCCAAGCTTCAGCTCGGGCAGGCCATCCCCGGAGTAGGTGTAGTCCTCTTCGACCAGCCCGTAGAGACCGTAGACCTCCCAGTCCAGCTCCTCCTGCTCCGCGATCATGCGCCCACGCAGATGACCGTATGCGGCACGCGCCTGACCCAGCACCGCCGCTGACGGCACTCCCTCCGCCGCAACCGCGGCCGGAGACTGGGCCGCCAACCGCTGAGCCAACCGATCCATCGCCTGGCCGCGGTTCAGTGGAAGGTCGGACGGCAGGGGGAAGTCCTGGAGCGTGGTGCCCGTGAACTCGTATCGGGGCTCCCAGTCTTCGTCGCCGATGCCGCCGCCGATGCCTCCGTTGCCCTTGTTGTGGCTGTTCTGTTTGAGCCAGAAGCACGCAGTCGAGGAGTTGAGGACTCCGAGGAGCGCGAGGTGGTCGTCCTCGCTCGCGCCCTCCGGCAGCTTGATCACCGGCGCAGACCGGTTGAAGACCTTCCCGCCACGGTCCAGCACGAAGTGGTTATGCGTGGCCACAAACGCGAACGTGATCGTGAGAGTGTCATGTGCCCCCTTGTCGATCGGCAGTTGGTGCCACTCGTAGAAAGGCCGCCCATCTGAGAGGTACGTTCCACCGCTGAACGTGGCTCGGTTGCCGAGTTCGGTGCGTGTCCGCCACAGATGCTTCCCCCAGGCAGGGAAGTCGCCCAGTGACCTCAGCTGGTGTTCCTCTGAGTATGGAAACCACGTGGGAGTCACATCATGGATCCGGTGGTCGCGGACTGTGTCGCCCAGGACTAGGTCGCGGACTGCGGCATTCTCCAAGCGTTGGCGTTGTGCTACTCCGGGGGCCAGCATCATTGCGTCGTCGGACCCCATGATGCCGAAGACACCGATCCTGTAAGTAAGCCCCCCCAGACGGGAACCCTTCGAATCCTCTATTACCGACAACACGTCAGTTGCGCCGCCGCCGGAGAGGCTCCACGGGTGTGAGCCGAGCAGGGTTCGGTCAAGGTCAGCAATGGTGACCCAGTCATCTTCGTGCCCAGGGGAGTCGATGTGGTCAGCGATGGATCGCCACACGAGTCCGTTCTCTGGTTGGGCGGGTCTGCCTGGTTCGCCGCGGACGCCGAGGACGGCGCGGACGGTGCCGCCGACGGGTCGTTGGTTGCGTCCGGTGATGATGACGGTGGGGGTGCCGTGGCCGGGAATGTAGGCGCCGGAGGTGTCGGCGACGAGGCGCAGGTCCTGGCGGGCGAGAAAGTCTTCGATGAGCTTGGAGCCGAACTCGCGCTTCATGAACGAGTTCGAGGTGATCTGTCCGGTCCACCCGGCGGGAGTATCGGCTGTGCCGCGCCGGGCGAGCTCGAAGAACCGCTCCATGAAGGGGACGGTGAGGGCGTACTTGCCTTTGCAGGTGGAGTAGAGGTCGCGGTAGGCCTGGTTGAGGGTCTTGTCCTTGACGGTGATGTAGGGGGGGTTGCCGACGACGACGTCATACCGGCCGGGCTGGAGGATCTCGCGGAGCGCATCGAGATCTTCGACGGAGTAGGTGAACCCGCCGAGCTGGGCATCGGCGTCATACGGGCCGAGGTTCATGGTCTGCTGGCTCCGGCCATGCAGCAACGAGTCTCCGACCGCGAGATGCAGCGGCAGCTCGGGCGCGCCCTCGAGGGAGGTGAGGCCGGCGTGGTTGAGGGCGGCGACGGTGAGTCGGAACCGAGCGATCGCGACCGCGAACGGGTTCAGGTCCACGCCGTGGATGGCGTCGACTGCGCGGTGGACGACCTCCTTGTCCGACAGCGACGGCTCGTGGTCGCGCCAGCGGGTGACGAGCCGGTCGAACGCGCTGAGCAGGAAGTGCCCGGACCCGCAGGTGGGGTCGATGAGCTTGAAGCCTTCGAGGGGGCGTTCGGTGAGGGCGGGCTCGAGGGTCTGGTCGAGGATGAACTCCTCTACGAAGACGGGGGTCTGGAGGAGGGCGAAGGTCTTCTTCGCGTAGTCAGACAGGTCCTGGTACAGGTCGCCGAGGAACCGGGTCGACAGCGTGTCATCTGTCAGGTCGTGGATGAGGCAACCCTGGTCGTCCTTGGCTCGCCAGAAGCCCAGCAGCGCGGTGACGGCCTGGCCGGAGGGCTGGACCTGCCACAGCGGGGAGTGGTCGTCGACAAGAGCAGCGGTGGCGGGGAGCTTCTTGAGGTGGTCGATAGCTTGGAGGAGCCATTCGCGGTCGGTGTGCTCGGGGTGCTCGCGGAAGTAGGCGAGCTGGGCGTCGAGGGCCTCCTGGCGGCGGTGGGCCGGTCCGGCGATCCACACGGGTGTGACGAGGGCGTTGTCCTCACAGAAGCGGATGAACACCGAGGTGAGTACCCAGGCGACGGCGGCTTGGGTGACTCGGTCGTCCCGGAACGACACCCAGGCCGCGGAGGTGCGGTCGGCTTCGATGGCCTGACGGTGCTCGGCCTGCCACCGCGCCTTCAGGGCCGAGCCGGACTCGACACGCTCGCGGAGGTCAGTCTCGAGCGCGAGAACTTGGGCTTTGAGGTCGGTGGTCAGGGCGGCGGTGGCCGTCACGGGGTTGCTCCTGCTGGGGTGTCAGAGGTTGTGCTGGCTGGGCGGGTGGTGGTGAGGGCGTGGTCGCGGGCGTCGATCCATTCGGTGTCGAGGGCGAGGAACTGGCCGGGGGAGTTGAGGGTGACGGGTCGGCCGTCGAGGGCGGCGCCTTGGCTGTTGCGCAGCTGGGGGACGACGAGCCAGACGGCCTGTCGGCGGGGGCGGCTGAGGTCGGTCCACTGGGTGAGGACGCCGAGCTGGTTGTACCGCGCGAGGGGGGAGACGTCGGTGAGGAGGACGGGCTGTTCGCTGTCGGCGCCGTCCATGGCGGCCTCGACGGCAGCGGTCACTGCTGGCACAGCGCGTTCGACGAGGGTGGCCAGCCCGACGGCGGGCCTGGTGCCGGCTGCGGCGGCGTCGGCGGCCTGCACGCTGGACCAGCGCATACCGACCGCTGCGGCTTGGTCGTGGAGGGCGCGCAGGAGGACCTCGGTGATGTCGACCTGGTGGGCGGCGTACTCGCTGGTGAGGACGCGGATGGCGCGCTTGAGTCGGTGGCCGGGGACGCCAAGGGCAAGGAAGGAGCGGCGGGCGCGGCTGTCGCGTAGCCGTTGTCCGGCGACGCCGGCGGTCGAGACCGGGGCGGTGTCGAGGACGAGGCGGGTGGGTTGGCGGGTGCCGAGGCCGGTGGTGTCGGCGCTGGAGGTGAGGCTGCGGTAGGCGCGCAGGGTGGCGTCATAGACCAGGGCGACGTCAGCGGCGGCGACGACCTCGTCGAGGTCGGGCCGGTCCGGCAGCGGGGCGAGGGCGGGGAAGCGGGCCCGGACGCGGTCCTGTACCGAGCGGGGGCTGAGCTGCTGGTGGGCGGCGACCCCGCGGAGGGTGAGCGCGACGGCGCGTGCGGCGGGCAGGTCGCGGTGATGGAGCTCGCCGGCGCCGGAGGCGGCGGCGCGGGTGGAGACGCCGGCGGCGAGGCGGGCGCGCCGTCCGGGATCTTGCAGCGGGGCGGGGATGGTGTCGAGCGCGTCGAGGGTGGCAGCGAGGCGGGCGGTGACGATGTCGGCGGGGACGAGCAGGTCGTGGTGGGTGCCGGTCTCGGCGGCGACGAGCCGGTCGGCTTCGCGGGCCATGGACTCGGCGACCTCGAGGAGGGCCGGGTCGTCGGCGATGAGGGACATGTGGCCGTCGCGGCGGCGGGTGTGTAGCGGCTGGGACTCGTCGTCGGCGCGGGCGAGGGCGCGCTGACGGTCCAGGACGGCGCGGAGCATGCCTTGGACGAGGCGGTGCTCGTCCTGCTCGGCGGTGCTGTGCGGCAGGCCGCGGGCGGTCATCGCCGCGAGCAGGGTGGCGGTGAGCTCGTCGACGGTGGCGACGCCGCCGAGCTCGGTGAGCCGCTCCCGGACGAGGTAGTCGAGCTTGGTGAGCAGGGTCAGGGTGCGGGGGTTGCCGGCCCACCCTTCCTGCAGGCCGGTGAGGAGCTGGGTCGCTCGTGCGGGGGTGACGGGCGTGGGGAGGTGGGCGGCGAGCTGGGCCTGGGTGGCGAAGGCATCGAGGTCGGTGCCGATGCCGAGCAGGAGGCGGGCCATGGCGCGACGGGACTCGGAGCGGCCCTTGCCGGTGTGCGCGAGCAGAGTCTCGGCGGCATCAATGGGTGAAGGCAGGGAGGCGGCGGTGGCGGCTGGGGTGAGCCCGCGGAGGGCGTCGGCGAACTTGGTGCGCCACTGCTTGGCGCGGGCCTTGACTTCCTTGCGGGTGACGTCGGCGGCTCCGGAGAGGACGTTGAGGCGGACGGCATCGACGGCGACGAGGTCGGCGACGGTGGTGACCCCGAGGGGCTCGATCGCGGACAGGGCCCGGGCGGACAGGCCGGCCTTGTCGAGGCGGGTGTCGAGGGTGGCGGCGTCGGCGAGGTCGTCGGCGTTGTCGGGGATGGTGGTGGCCGAGGCGGGGAAGGCCGCCTCCCACTCGCGAAGCATCTCGGCGGCGGTGTGGTGCCTCTTGTCGGCGTCGCGGGCGAGGGCCTTGGCGAAGAACCGCGCCATCGGCTTGCTGATCGTGCGGTCGAACGCCTTGGGCTCGATCGTCACGTCGTCGGTGATGGTGGCCGGGTGCGCGGTCCCGTCCCCGTAGACCGGTGTCGCGCCCGTGGCCATCTCGAAGAGGACCACGGCCGCCGCATACCGCTCGGCGAGGGAGTCATAGCGCGGCCGCGGCTCGGCGCCGATGAACGGGTCGAGATAGGGAGGGGTGCCAGCCGCGGTCGCGGTCGCGGCCGCTCGGGTGAGGGAGAAGTCGAAGAGGACGAGGTGTTTGGTGCGGTCTCCGCGGCTCGTGCGCACGCCGAGGTTGGCGGGCTTGATGTCGCGGTGGTCGACGCCGGCCTTGTCGAGCGCGACGAGCGACTCGAGCAGGTCGGTGCCGTAGCGCTGCAGCAGGTCCAGGGAGAGCCGGTCCCGCTCGCGCAGGACCTCAGCGAGGGTCTGCGGGCCAGCAGACTCCAGCAGCAGACACTGCCGGCCGCCGACGGTGACCGGTCCCTCGAGCATCTTCACCAGGCGCGGGCTGGCGAGCCGCTGCAGCACCTGCGACTCGTCGGTGAGGCGGCGGGCGGCCTGGTCATCGAGGGCGACCTTGAGGACCCGCTTCTGGTCCTCGGCGTGGGCGTCGGCCACGAGGAGCCCGACCGCTGTCGAGCCCTGCCCGAGCCGACGGATGAGGGTGAACCGCTGTCCGAGGATGTCGCCGGGGCGGGCGTCGAGCGGGTCCAGGTCGGGCTCGGCGGACTGCTCCGGGGAGCGTTCGGCAGCGGATAGCTGCTCGAGGAAGGAGGCCAGGTCCGGGGTGCGGTCGCTCGGCGCCGGGCGGGTGGCGGACAACACGAGGGCGCGGAGGGTCTCGGACGCCTCGGGCAGGGATGGGCTGATGTCGAGGCCGCCCTGGGCGAGCAGCTTGTCCCGCAGCGCGACAGCGCTGGGCGCCGGGGCCTCGCCGGTGAGGATGTAGTAGGCCAGCGCCCCGACCCCGAAGACGTCGAGCCGGAACCGGTCGGTCGCGCTCGCCTGCCAAGTGCCCTCCGGCGCCCGGTATGCGCCGCTCTCCTCATCCTTGCCGCCGGCCGCGCCGATGGCACCAGAGGAGTGCAGGGAGGTGACGCCGTGGGCGGGCAGCCCGGTGGGTGCGTGCGTACCGGTGGCCAGGCCGGCGCTGTGCCAGTCGCCGACGAGGACCTTGACCGAGCCGTCACTGTGAGAGCGGACCCAGATCGCTGCCGGGGTGAGGTCACGGTGAGCCACCGCGCTGCCGTGCGCGTAGTGGACGGCCTCGGCGATCTGGCGGATGAGGCTCAGCTGGGTCTCGAACGAGAGGCCCTGCCGCTGCTCGGCGACCCACAGGTCGAGGCGTTGGAGGTGGTCATCGAGTGGGTAGACCAGGCCGGTGCCGAGGTCGGAGTCGACCATGTCCCGTGGCCGCAGCAGGCCGTCGTGGACAAGGCGGGTCATCGTCGTGAACTCGTGCTGGGCGAGGCGTTTGAGCTCACGGTTGGTCGCGTCGGAGGCACCCGGCGGTGGGACGCGGAACCGGATGCGGGCCTGCTGAGTTTGGTCGGCGTGGTGGTAGGCGCGCCAGTCCTGCCAGCCCTCACCCTCGCCGACGAGGGCCTCTTCGATGACCCACGAACCGGCCGTGCGTTCCCGGCGGGGGACCAGACCCATCCGCTCGATGAGGCGGGCGATGATCTGCTCCCGGTTGGCGCCGATGACCCGATCCGGTCGCGGAGCCTCCAGGAGCCGCTCGCTGATCCCCTGGAGGTTCGAGGTGTTCTCGGCGCCGTCGATGCCGAACAGTCCCATCGCGCCTTGCTCGGACATCTCGACTGTGAACCGTGGATGGTGGAGGAAGACCGCTTCCTGGACGAACGGCACCACTGAGCGCGCGTCGGGGATCTGTGTTCCGCGTTCGGCGGCCAGCGCATACAGCTCGTCGGTGAGTCTCGAGGCGAGGTACTGGGCCTTGCGGCGAGTCAGCTTCAGCGGGGAGTCCTCGGCGCGCTTGCCGTCCCGGCGCCACAGGTGCTCATCGCCGCGCAGGACGCCGGAGTAGTACTTGAGCTCGACCAGGTGCAGCCGGCCGCGGCCCAGGACCAGGAGGTCGACCTCGTGCCAGCGGCCCGAGCCGTCGCGGAACTCGAAGTTCGACCAGGCGCGGTAGGGGGACTGGTCCGGCAGCAGTTTCCGGATGATCTGGAGTCCCTCAGCCTCATGCTCGAACTGCGATGGCGTGATCTCCACCCACCGCTCATCCGAGAGTGCCACCGTCGTCCGCTCCCCGCTGTTCTATCGGCTCTGATCAGGGCGATCACCTGACGTGCCCTACCTGCAGCCACCCTACCCAGCGGGAGTGACATGGGGTGTCTGGCCGCGGCGTGCTTATGCGTTGGGTTGACGGCATCTTGCTTCCATGGCGATGCAGTCGCACCGGAGGGCCACCGGGGGCGACGACCGTGGCGAGGTATGAACCCTCGCCACTCGGGGGAGTGCGTATAGAGCACATGCACTCAACCCGGAGGAGTCTCAACGTGCAACACGGCCGTCGACGCAACCCCTACCCGCATACGTGGGAGCTTCCGCTAGCGGTGGCGGTGGGCTTCTCGCTCGCGCTTGCGGTGGGGGTGCACGTCGGAAGAGGGCTTGCCAACCTGAGCACCGGCAACGGGTGGGTATTCGTCGACCGGGCGTGGCTCTTGACGAGCCTTCCTGGTGTGCTCTCAGGCAGAGCCGATGCGGGCCTCGCCCCTATGGACTCGCCGGCTTCACCCGCACTGCTCTGGTTGTGGATCGCCTTAGTCGAAGTGGGGGTCCTGGCGGCAGGAGCTCTCGGCCTGAAGGCCGGGTTGGGGAGGTGGGGTTCGTCGCGGATCCAGGGGACGGCCACTCGGGAGGAGGCGGATGAACTGCTGGGGATCGGGAGGCTGCGTAGGCATGCGCCGTTGATCCGGCCGGACCTCTATGTCGGCTGGCGCCGGCGGCGCCGCACTCGACCTCTGCACGTGCCTAACGTCAGAACGGCCGGGATTGGTGGTGATCCTGCGTGAGGAGGCTTCGTCCGACGGGGGTGGGATGGCGCCTGGGCGCTGCTCGGCATCCTCGTGCTGGGGAGCTGTGGGTGCCGTGGGACCGGACTACGGGGGTGGTCGGTCCGCAAGGCTCGGGCAAGACGCTGGATCTGCTGGTCCCGGCGTTGTTGGATGCGCCAGGTGCGGCGTTGACGACGCTGACCAAGGCCGAGGACCTGCTCTTGTCGTTCACGGCGCGTTCCCGGAACGGGCGGCCGTGTGTGGTGTTGGATCCGTTCGGGACGGTGCCGGGGCTTCCGGAGGTGGTCTGGGACCCGGTGCAGGGGTGTGTCGACCCGCTGGTGGCAGAGCGGCGGGCGAAGGCGTTCACGGCGGGCACGGTCAAGGGGTCGGTCTCGGGAGGGTATGGCGACGACTCGGCGCGGTTCTACGCGGCCGAGGCGGCCAAGGTGTTGCAGGCATACCTGCATGCGGCCGCGTTGACAGGGCAGAGTCTGGAGCATCTGCTCGGGTGGGTGGCGCGGCCTCTGGCGGCGGCCGAGCCGACGGAGATTCTGCGCGATCACCCGCACGCTGCGCCGTTCTGGGGCGGGCTGCTGGACGGGGCGCTGCGCGGGGACAGCCGCACTGCGGGGAACACGGTGACGACGGTGCAGCAGGCGATGAGTCTGTTCTTCCAGGCCGAGACCCGTCGGCGGTGCGTCCCGGGCCATGGCCGGCCGGCGACTGACATCGCCGAGGTCATCGCGAAGCGCGGGACGATCTACCTGTTGGGACGGGAGGATCCGTATGCGTCGGCGTCGCCGTTGATGACCGCGTTCGCCGAGCACGTTCTCGACACCGCACTGGCGGCTGCCCAGCGCTCGCCGTGGGGGCGGTTGTGTCCGCCGTTCCACGCGATCCTGGATGAGCTGCCGTCGACGGCGCCGCTGCCGACGTTGCGGACGCGGATGGCCAACGAGCGGGCGTTGGGGATCTCGTTCATCTGGGCGGCGCAGGCGTGGCCGCAGCTGACGAGCATCTTCGGGGAGGGCGAGGCGCGGACTCTGCTTGGACTGACGAACAACCTCATCGTGTTCGGCGGGTCGAAGGATGTGGCGTTCAACCGGGAGATCTCGGACCTGATGGGAAACGTGCGCGTCTCGCGCTCCACCTGGCAGACCGGCACTCGTCACGGCCGCACCTACTCGGGGGAGGACATCCCGATCCTCACCGGCGCCGAGATCCGCCAACTCAAGGAGCGGCACGCGCTGGTGCTGGCCGAGAACGGGGCACCGATCATCGCCCGCCTGGCCCGCTGCGTCGACGGCCGCGCCGGCCGCCAGCTCCTGGCCGAGCAGGAGGGCCTTCGGCGACGGGCGTTGGACCGCTCGGGTCAGGTCTCGGCGCAGGCGCGGACGGCTGCGGCCCTGGTGGAGTCGCGTCGTCGCGGACTGGTCCGCGACCGGACGGACGAGCCATGACCATCCATAGCGGAGCTGCTGACGGTGGCGGACGCCCGATCATTGAGGCGTTCCCCATGCCCGGGGACCTGGTCGAGGCCGCTTACGACGACCTCGACTTCAAGCGCACCTATGCCGAGGACGTGCAACGGGCGGACAAGGGCTCAAGGCTGCTGCCGCGTCCGTGGGATCCGGCCTCGTGTGTCCTTCCCGAGCTGCGTGCGCAGGTGTGGGACTGGCTGGAGCGGGTGGTGGTCTGGGTCAACCACGAGTACGCGTGGGACACCGCCGGCATGATCCCGGCCTGCTGGGTGCAGCATCCGCACCTGGTCCACGAGGTGGCGGTGCTGGCCGACCGGCGCCGCCGGGCAGCCCTCGCCCTGACCAGCGCGGACCTTGAGGAGTTCCACCGCAGCGTGCTGCCGGACTTCATCACCCGGATGCACACCTGTCTGCGGGCCCACTGCGAGGACCGGGAGCACCAGCCGTGGCCGTCCCGCGGCCGCCACGTCCGCCACTGCGGTGACGAGTCGACTCACGCTCGGCAGCGTGTCTACGCCGCCGACGTGCGGTGGGTGGGCGAGGAGCAGGCCCCGCCCGAGGACGTTCCGAAGCCCTTCGTCCCGCGGGTGGTCCCGAAGGAACCCGACGGTGACGGCCTCGGTCACGACCGGGGCTGGAGGTAGCGACCGGCAGGACTCGCTCTCGGTCGATGAGTCGACTGCTGCGAATGGCGGGCTGGTCTGTCGATGGCCCGTCGGGTCAGTCGAAGGGTGAGTGGGTCGAGCGGGACTCCGTGGCTGGCGGGGGTGGGGCAGACTGACGTCGTGCCCCCTCCCGGTCGCCCCAGGATCGAGATCCCGTGTGGTTTCAGCACGGTGACCCGCCGCGCGGGAGTCTCAGCTGCTCCCTGCGGCCCGGGCGACACCGCGGCCGCGTCGGCTGGAAGAAACGCGCGTGAGACGTGAGCTGTGAGCGAGCTGCCGCCTGATCTTCGCGGACCGGTCTAGCTGGCGCTGGCCCGGGCGGAGGCCTCGATCCGGACGCCGACGTCGATGCCGGGTGGCGCGGTGTACGAGCTGAAGTGGGACGGGTACCGGATCGCGGCCGTCCGGGACGAGCGCGGGGCACGGTTGTGGTCCCGGCAGGGCAAGGACCTCACCGCACGGTTCCCCGACCTGGCCGCGGCGGTCATGGAACAGGTCGAGCCGGGCACGGTGCTGGACGCGGAGGCGGTGATCTGGAGCGGTGACCGGCTCGACTTCGACCTGCTTCAGCGGCGGCTGGTCAGCGGCGCATCGAGGCTGCCGGCGCTGGTGGCGGCGCATCCGGCGACGCTGATGGTCTTCGACGTCCTCGCCCACCAGGGCGTCGACCAACGAGGGCTGCCGTTGAGGCAGCGGCGGGAGCTGCTCGAGGAGTTGGCTGCTCGGTGGCGCCCACCGGTGCAGCCCACGCCGTCCACCACCGACCTTGCCACCGCGCAGGCGTGGTTCGGCGACTACCGCGCGGCGGGGATCGAAGGACTCGTCGTCAAGGGCGCCGCGTCGGCGTACACGCCAGGGAAGCGGTCCTGGGTGAAGGTGAAGAGCCGGGAGAGCACCGAGGTCATCGTCGGGGCCGTCACCGGCACCCTGACCCGGCCGCAGACCCTCGTGGCCGGCCGGTTCCGCGACGGCGTCCTGCGGATCGTCGGCAGGAGCACCCCGTTGTCCACGACCCAGGCCGGCGAGCTCGCCACCGCCCTGACCCCCGCCGCCGAGGACCATCCGTGGCCGGACGAGGTGTCCTCCACCAGGTTCGGCTCCTCCCGCGACAAGGTCACCCTGGTGAAGGTGGAGCCGCTGCTGGTCGCGGAGGTGCTGGCCGACACCGCCCTACAGGCCGGCGCCTACCGTCACCCGCTGCGCTACCTCCGGCTACGCCGACCTTTCGGTCACCGACCTCGACCCCTGACAGGGCCACCAGCCAGCCGACCCACGCCGGTATCGGAGGAGGGGGGAGGGCGGAGGTCAGCGTGACGGGCCGATGTCGCGGGTGGGCTCTGGCGTCCGCGCCGCCGCCGGCGTCCGAGAGACGACCTCGGGTGGTGGTGCCACCGCTTGCCGGGCTGGGTGACGGGGGCGCGACTGAGCCAGTGTGACGGCGCGCGGGTCATGGGCCCGTTCACGCAGCGCTTTGGCGAGCTCGCGCCGGACCACCGGCAGGGGGAGGTTCATGGCGTCGGCCACCTGCTGTGTGCCGGCGTCCCAGCCGTCCGTTGGGCCGGCCGCGGCCACAGCGGCGGCCCGCCTCAGCGCCTCCAAGCCGGCGACCTCCTGAGCAAGGTTGTCGGTGAGGAGCAGCTGGGAGAGGGGGCTGGTCGCCTCGAGGGCCTGACGCAGCCCGTCCGGGCCGGTGCGGGCGAGGGTGTCTGCGGGGTCGCTACCCGCCTGCCATTGCACGGCATCGGGCGTGAGGCCGTGCTGGGTGAGGAGCCAGTACGCCCGCTCGGCGGCTCGCGTACCGGCGAGGTCGGCGTCGGCCGCGACGACCGGCGCAGCACCGTTGGCGTGAGACAGGGTGGCGAGCTGGTGGGCCTGTTCCTCGGTGAGGGCGGTGCCGAGCGGGGCGAGGCCGACGTGGCGGCCGCGGGTGGCGGTGGTGATGGCGAGGGCGTCGAGGGGCCCTTCGACGAGCACCGGCACCGCCCCGCCGCGAAGGAGATCCTCTGTGCCTGCCGTGTAGAGCTGGGCGCCCTTGTGGAACAGCACGGTGTCGGGGGTGTTGAGGTACTTCGGCCCGCCCGTGGTGTCGGTGAACTTCGGGTGGCGTCGGGCGACGAACCCCAACACCTGAACGCCGCCGTTGCCGGCGCCGGCATGTGTACCGGGTCGGGTGAAGGGGAGGATGAGCCGGTCGCGGAACCGGTCGATGAGCCGCCCGTCCCGGGTTGTGGTGGCGAGCCCGGCGGCGAGGAGCTCCTCGTCGGTGGCGCCGTGCCCGCCGAGGTGGTCGATGAGCGCAGTCCAGCCGGCAGGGGCGTACCCGGGCCGGACCTCGGTGTGACCGGTGAGGTCGGTGCCGGCGAGCCGCTCGAGCAGGTAGGTCTGGGCCCACGACCCGGGTAGGGAGCGCTGGTAGTAGTCGGCCGCGAGCTCGTTGAGGGCGGCGATGCGTTCCGGGGTGACGGGGGAGAGGTCGGCCTCGATGGCGCGGGCGACCTGGGCCTGGATCATCGCCTCCGAGGGTGGCAGCGGCTCGGCATGTTCGCGCTGCAGCGCAGCCAGGACGATGGCTGCCTCGACCTGGTCCGGCTCCCCGAGAGCCGGGGTCTTCTGTGGGTCGGGGACGTCGGGGGTGTCGTCGATGGCCGGCTCGTCCAACGCTGGCAGGTCGGCGATCTCCGCTGCGGTGGGCGCCCACGGCACTTGCTGCGACGCGTCGTCCGCGTCCTCGGGCCGACCGAACGGGTCGACGCCGTGGTCGTGGCCGAGGGGTGGGGTGGTGAGGCTGGAGACTCGCCACACCAGGCCCTGACACGGGTCGAGGTCCTGCTCGCGGCCGGGGATATGCGAGATGAGGTTCTCGAGGGTGTGGCCGCGGGCGAGGGCGTGGTCGACGACGGTGACCAGGGCGCCCCAAAAGGGGCTGCCTGTCATCTCGGCTGCGACGTCGGCGCCGACCAGGTCTTGAAGTGTGTCGGTCCAGGTGGACGCGACGGGCAGGTCGTGGCTGGTGGTGGCGGCGACGGCGGGGGAGAGGTGGGCACTGATCCGCCACCACAACGCCGCGGCCGCGTGCTCATCCGGCAACGCCCCCTGCGAGATGGCGTCGTTGAGGAGGGGGGGTGTCCAGGCTGGCGCGGGAGGCGGCGGCGAGCCGTTCGGCGAGGACCGGGATGAACGGGTCGCCTCCGTAGCGGGGCAGGAGCCGGTTCAGGGTGGGTGCCCACTCCTGCAGGGCGGGGGAGGAGCTGTCGGCGGCGAGGAGCCGGTTCAGTCGGTTCTGGTGGGTGCGCATGAGCGGCTGCGACTGGGTCGGGCCGGTGGGGCGCCGGTCGGCCGGGTCGACACCGGTGCCGGCCCGCCATACCTGCACCTGGGCGAGCAGGTCGGGGTTGGGGCAGGCGTGCCCTTGCCGGGCCCACGCCGGCAGCTGTGCTGCGGGCGTGGCGAGGTGGTCGGTGAGGATGCTGGCGCGGGCCCGGACGTGGCTCGCGCGGGCCACCAGGTGGGCTGCCCACTGCGGGTCCTGGAGCAGGGCGTCGGGGATGGAGGGCAGCCACGGCAACGGGGCGGGGACATCCGTAGCGGGGTTGATGCTCGGCTGGGGAGGCGCCAGTCGATGACCGCTGCCGGGTCGTGCGCCGTGTCCAGCGGGCGGCGGGTGATGGCGTCCTGGAGCTCGTGGAGGGGGTTGTGGCCGTGGGCTGCGAGCAGGACCAGGTGTGCGCGCAGGGTCGGCCAGGCGGGGGCGTCGCTCAGCCCGGGGTGGAGCATCTGCGCGGCGGCGTCGAGGCGGTCGAGGTTCGCCTGGCCGAGGTGACGTTCGGCCGCCAGGTGCAGCGCGTCGCGGTACTGGCCGACCGCCTCCCCGAGCAGAACTGCGGGGTCGGCGTGGTCGGCCGCGGTGGTGGTGGCCGAGCGGGCCGACCCGTCGCGGGCAAGAATCGACTCCAGGACGTCGACGGCGGTGCGCGGGTGCGTCGTCTCGGGGCGGATGAGGGCGTGAGTGTCGGTGTCGCCGACGACGTCGAGATGGAGGTGGTTGCCGTCCCGGCCCCTCGTGGCCGCCGTGTAGAGCAGCTGCCGCGACTCGCCCCCGGTCAGCAGGGTGTGGCTGCGGGCAGCGGTCACCCCTTGGGCGGTGTGGATAGTCGAGGCGTACCCGAGGGTCAGGTACGCGGCGACATACTCGCCCGGCAACGTCACGCTGCGCGGGTTGTGGATTCCAGTGACGGTGACGGCGCCGCCACCGGGCAGGGCGGTGATCGTCCACCGGTCGCCGTTCTTGACGAAGTCGCTGGCGCCTACTAGGGGCAGGCGCCGGTCGTTGGCGCGGGTGATGACGACATCCCCCACTGACGCGGTGAGCCCGTCCGCCAACCTCACCTCCGGCCCGGCGGTTAGGACCGTGCCCGTGCCTGGGCTGGTGGTGGTGAGGCGGTGGGCGCGGGCCCGCTGGTTGAGCTCAGCGACCAGATCCCTCGTGGGGGCCAGCATGACCCCATCCACCCCCTGCTGCTGGTCGGTGGCCCAGGCGGTGAACACCTCGTCGGTCACTGTCGCCAGGTCTCCGACGTGAACCCGGCCGGTGTCGAGGTAGAACCCGATGGCCTCCGGCGCACCCTCTCGCAGGGCCAGGGAGGCGGCGCCTTCGGCAGGGTTGGTGAACCGCATGAGCTCGGACAGGCGCAGGCTGCCGGGGGCTGCCTGGATGTCGCGCAGGACCCCGCCGGCGCCCATGGCGGCGAGCTGCTGGTCATCCCCGATGAGCCGCACCGAGGCGCCACGGGCGAGGACGTGGTCGGTGACGGTGTCGAGGGTGAGGGTGTCGGCCATGCCGGCCTCATCGACCAGCACCAGCGTGCTGGGTCCGATCGCGGACACCCAGTCGGGTGTCTCGGCGAGAGCGGGATGCTGCAGGTGCCAGGCGAGCTTGGCCAAGGTGTCGGTCGAGGCGTCGATGTGCTGGCCGAGGACGTCGGCCGCGGCCGCCGACGGCGCCAGCCCGAGCACGGTGCCGCCGGCGGCGGTCCAGGCGTGGGTGAGGGTGCGCAGGGCGGTGGTCTTGCCGGCGCCGGCGGGGGCGATGGCGAGCTGGAGACGGGCGCCGGAGGTGGCCATCTCGCGGACCAGGGTGGACTGTCCGGAGTTGAGCGGTTGCCCTGCCGCAGCCGAGGCCGCGAGGGCGGCGTTGACGGCGTTGGCGGGGACGCCGGCCCCGTCGTACTCGCCGGCTCGCGCGACCAGCCGCGCCTCGGCGGCAAGGACCTCCCGCGAGGTGTAGAGCTTGCACCCGACCGGGGTGTACACGGAGGTTCCGTCGCTGCGGCGCAGCTCCTCCGGCAGGTCAGCCACCGGGTCCAGCCCGGGGCGGGCGAGCAGCACCGAGTGCCTTGTGAGGACCTCGTCGACGAGCAGCTGCGCGAGGTGCTGCTGGTCGGCCGGGCGCAGGTCGGTGCGGCGGACCTGACGTTGGGCCTCGGCGTAGACATGGACCTGCTGCCACACCGCCCGATGGGTACTCAGGGTGTGCCCGATCCGTGCCGCAGTTGCCTGGATCCATGCCGTATCCACCCGCGGGCCCTGTCCGCGGATAGGGGTGAGCGCGGCGGTCACCATGGCGCGGATGGCGCGGTCTCCGCCGAGGACCTGACGGGCTGAGGTGCTGGATCGTTTTCGGAGTCGGTGATATTGGGTTTCAAGCTGTTGGCCGGTAGTTTTGGTACCCGTTCAAGACTTCGCGTGGAGTTTGGTACCCGAGACCGGAATGCAGCCTTTGGTGATTGTAGTATGTTTCGATGTACCGTGCA
>Ga0116151_10000372_pt1 | contig 41012 bp, 37 predicted proteins | sample AD_UKC117_MetaG_FD_89893 | JGI IMG/M metagenome (GOLD analysis project Ga0116151, IMG submission 89893) | Active sludge microbial communities of municipal wastewater-treating anaerobic digesters from Hong Kong - AD_UKC117_MetaG | ecosystem: Engineered > Bioreactor > Anaerobic > Digestate...
GCGGGCACACAACTCCGTTCGGTCGCAAAGGCGCGGTCTCAGCAACCGAAACCTAAACGATCCCAACGGCTTATGTCTCGCCCGCCAGCACCGAACACAGCCCTGATGAATTATTCAGGCTAGTGCGTTTCCCGTTTACTTGGGATAGCCCGAGTTTGTGATGTAATTTCGGCATTCCTGGGTCGAGAACTCGTGCAGAAGCTTGCCGATGGCGTCGTGCAGGGCATCGACGGTTCGGGCGCTGGCCTTGCGCAAGAGATGCTTGAGCTTGGCGAAGACCTGCTCGATCGGATTGAGGTCGGGGCTGTAAGGCGGCAGGTAGACGAGTTCGGCACCACGCGCCTCGATCGCCTGTTTGACGCCGGCCACTTTGTGGCTGCCGAGATTGTCGAGGATGACGATGTCGCCAGGCTCGAGCGTCGGCGCGAGCGCCTGCTCGGTCCAGGCGCGGAAGGCGGCGCCGTTGATCGGTCCGTCGAACACGCAGGGTGCGGTGATCCGATCGTGTCGAAGCGCGGCGATGAAGGTGGTCGTCTTCCAATGGCCGTGTGGGGCGATGCCATCGACCCGCTGGCCTTTCGGGCCACGCCCATAGCGCGGCGCCATGTTGGTGGAGGTCCAGGTTTCGTCGACAAAGACGAGGCTTGCCGGGTTCAGCCCGCGCTGCCAGCCGACCCATGCCTGGCGGGCCGCGGCGACGTCTTCGCGCGCTTGCTCGGCGGCTCTTGCCGTCTTTTTTTTCGCGTCAGGCCCAGCTTGGCGAGAAACCTCGCAAGGGCCGCCGGGCTCGTCCTCGTGCCGCGGTCCGACAGAAGCACCTGCAGCTCGGCGATGGTGATCTCCGAACGCTCGGCAACCCAGCACCGCAAGTCCGCCTCGTGCGCCACCAGCGGCGAGACCTTGTAGCCGCCGAACTGCGCCGGCGACACGTCACCGGTCGCCTGCACCCGCTGCAGCAGCTTGATGACGAAGCTGACGCTCACCTTGAACAGCCCGGCAGCCTGCCGGCGCGATACGCCGGACCGGACCGTATCGACAACCTTCCGGCGTAGATCGTTCGAATAGGGACGTGGCATCCGTGGATGGCCTCCTCGTCCAGCCAACAGCTTGAATCACATCTATCAAGAGTTGGGAATCCCTGAAATGATTCTATCTTTTAGGAATTCGGTCTAGAGCCTCGCGGGTCTCGTCGTGGAAGGCATGGCGCTGGTAGACGCCGACGATGCCGGCTCGCGATCCGCCGACGTGGCCGAGGGCAGCCTCGATCACTTCGAGCCGAAAGCCGAGGCGCTGCATCCCGGTGGCAGCCGTGCGCCGCAGATCGTGCAGCCGCCAGTCGGGCAGGGGAGCCGCCCCGTCGAGCGCCGTCTTGTTGTGGCCGAAGTTGGAGAACGGCTTCTTGCCGCACCTGGTCAGCAGCCAGCGATCGGCGTTCGCGCCGAACCGCGGCAGTGCCTCGACGATGGCCAATGCGGGCGGCGACAGGGGAATGATTCGAGCCGTTCCGCTCTTGCTGCGCTCGGCCGGGAGCTTCAGGCACCGGCCGGCCTCGTCCAGCTCGGACCAGCGCGCGCCGAAGATCTCATCCCGCATCGCAGCCGTCAGGATTAGCAGCCGAAGCCCGTCGCGAAAGGGCTGGGGCGACGCATCGAGCGCCCGCCAGATCAAGTCGATCTCGCCGTCGTCGAGCACCCGTTCGCGGCGCGTCTCGCGGCTGGGCTTCTCGACGAATTGAGCCGGATTGGCGTCGATCAGGTCGCGTGCGGCGCACCAGTTCAGGAAGCGCCGCATCCAGGCGAGCACGCGGTTCGCCCGCACTGTGGCGCCACGGTCGGCCACCCGGTCGATAATCTCGATGATGTCGCGCTTGCGGATGCTGGCGAGGTCGCCGTCGCCGATGTACGGCAACACCTCTCTTTCCATGATCCGCGCTACCTCTGTGGCGGTGCGGTTGCCGGCCTGGTCGCGCGCCGCAGCCATTCCTGGCAGGCACGTGCCACGGAGCCCCTGGTGGCCTTGCCGGACCGCTGGTCGCGCCGCTTCTCGGCCTTATCGCCCGCGGGATCGCCGCCAGCCGCGACGATACCGAGCAGCCGCCGCGCCTCCCGCCGGGCCGTCTCGACCGTGTGCGGCGAGCCGTAGCGGCCTATGGTCACCTTGCGCAGCGTAGCATCACGGCCGCGGCCGGCTCGATATTTGAGGATGAACGCCTTGGCGCCAACCGGGGAGACGCGCAGGCCGAAGCCCGCCACGCTCGCGTCCCAGAGCACGGTTTCGCGGGATCGGCCATCCTCGCCGAGGAACGGCTCGGCGGTGTCGGCAAGGCGCTTGGTGAGCACCGAAGTGACCCTCTCTGCCGCAGTCCGCGGGTGGAATCGGTGGTACCTTTCGCGCTTGGTGGTACCCCATGACAGTATGAAAGAAAATAGTCGAGAATTGCAGAGGAGGGTCAAGTTGCTGAGAAAATGCTGTATGGTCGCCCCGAGAAAATAGCAGAATATGTGAGAAAAATCCGATAGACGGACTTTTAATCCGCGGGTTCCGGGTTCGAGTCCCCGGGGGGGGCGCACCAACTGATTCATTAACTTACGCGGGCGCTTTCGACCGGGCGCGCGCCCGCTCCACCTTCGGCAGCCGCGCGGGGCGCCGCCAGGCAGGCCATCGCCGCCTGTGCGCCGCCCTTCTCGTGTGGCACGCCGGCGAGGCCCAGGCCCATCTCGACGCCGCAGAGCGTGCCCATCAGCATCAGGTCGTTGAAGCTGCCGAGATGGCCGATGCGGAACACCTTGCCGGCCAGCTTCGACAGGCCGGCGCCGAGCGAGAGGTCAAAGGCCTGCAGGGTCACCTTGCGGAACGCGTCGGCATCGTGGCCGGCCGGCATGACGATCGCTGTGAGGGCGCTCGAATATTCCGCCGGGTCGGCGCAGAGGATCTCGAGCCCCCAGACTAGTACGGCCCTGCGGGTCGCCTCCGCATGACGGTCGTGCCGTGCGAAGACGTTCTCGAGCCCTTCCTCCAGCAGCATCGCCAGGGCCTCGTGCAGCCCGTAGAGCAGGTTGGTCGCCGGCGTGTAGGGGAAATAGCCGGTCCGGTTGGCGGCGAGCATCGGCGCCCAGTCCCAGTAGCTGCGGGGCAGCCGCGCCGTCTTCTGGCTCGCCAGCGCCCTGGCGCTGATCGCGTTGAACGACAGGCCCGGTGGCAGCATCAGGCCCTTCTGCGAGCCGGCCACGGTGACGTCGACGCCCCACTCGTCGTGGCGGTAGTCGATCGAGGCGAGCGAGGAGATCGTGTCGACCATGAGGAGTGCCGGGTGCCCGGCCGCATCGATCGCCTGGCGGACGGCGGCGACGCGGCTGGTGACACCGGTCGAGGTCTCGTTGTGCACCACCATGACGGCCCTGATGGCATGGCGGCGATCCTCGGCCAGCCGCGCCTCGACCAGGGCCGGATCGACGCCGTGCCGCCAGTCGCCGGCGAGGAGCTCGACCTCGAGGCCCAGCCGCTCTGCGAGCTCGCGCCAGAGCGACGCGAAATGCCCGGTCTCGAACATCAGCACCCGGTCGCCCGGCGAGAGCGTGTTGACCAGGGCGGCCTCCCAGGCGCCGGTGCCGGAGGCGGGGTAGATCACCACGTCCTGCTCGGTCTTGAAGACGGTCTTGAGGTCGGACACGACCTTGCGGCCGAGGGCCCCGAACTCCGGCCCGCGGTGGTCGATGGTCGGGTTGTCGATGGCCCTGAGGACGCGATCCGGCACGTTCGTCGGCCCGGGGATCTGCAGGAAGTGGCGGCCGCTCGGGGCGTTGCTGAACCTGATCATGGCGTCTTTCCTGCATTGCGCTTGCGTCGTCGACCGACTGAACCTAGGTCGGACGCAGCGCACCTGTCCATTGGCGGCGCCGGGGGTGCCCCGCAGGGCCGGGCCGGGGAGCCAGAGAGCATGTCGACCAGCGCCGCCGATCGGCTGCCCGCCACCCCGTCCAGCGACGTGAGCGAGCGCCTGGCGCGCCTGCTGCGCAGCCAGACCGAGGGCGAGGTGCTGTTCGACGCGCCGTCGCGCGGCCGCTATGCCACGGACGCCTCGATCTACCAGATCATGCCGGTCGGCGTGCTGGTGCCGAAGAGCGAGCGGGACATCAGGGCGGCGATCGACATCGCCCGCGACCTGAAGGTGCCGGTGCTGCCGCGCGGCGGCGGCACCAGCCAATGCGGCCAGACCGTCGGTGCTGCCCTGGTGATCGACAACAGCAAGCATCTTCGCGGCATCCGCGAGCTGGATGTCGAGGCCCGCTCGGTCGTGGTCGAGCCGGGCGTCGTGCTCGATCACCTGAACGCCGAGCTGAAGCGGCACGGGCTCTGGTTCCCGGTCGACGTCTCCACCAGCGCCCAGGCCACCCTCGGCGGCATGGCCGGCAACAATTCCTGCGGCTCGCGCTCGATCGCCTACGGCAACATGGTGCACAACGTCGAGGGCATCACCGCCTGGTTGTCGGATGGCGAGCTGGTCGAGCTCGGGCCGGTGGCGGGGCTGGGCGGACGCGGTGCTGCGATCGCCGGCTTCGTCGAGCGGCTGGCGGCGCAGCATCGCGCCGAGATCGAAGAGCGCTGGCCGCGGGTGCTGCGCCGGGTCGGCGGCTACAACCTCGACATCTTCCACAACCGGAGCGAGCGGCCCTACACCGCCGACAGCAGCGTCAATCTCGCCCATTTGCTGGTCGGGTCCGAAGGCACGCTGGCCTGCACCCGGAGCCTGACGCTCAGCCTCTCGGAGCTGCCGCGCGGCAAGGTGCTGGGCGTGGTCAACTTCCCGACCTTCCGGGCGGCGATGAGCGCGGCGCAGCACATCGTCAAGCTGGGCCCCGTCGCGGTCGAGCTGGTCGACCGGACCATGATCGACCTCGCCCTCGCCAACCCGGCCTTCCGGCCGGTCATGGAAACCGCCCTGATCGGCGAGCCGGCGGCGATCCTGCTGGTCGAGTTCGCCGGCGAGGACAAGACGGCGCTGGTGCCGCAGCTGGACCGGCTCGACGAGCTGATGGGCGATCTCTCGCTGCCCGGCAGCGTGGTGAAGATGGCCGACGACACGGCGCAGAAGGACCTCTGGGAGGTGCGGAAGGCCGGGCTCAACATCATGATGAGCATCAAGGGCGACGGCAAGCCGGTCAGCTTCGTCGAGGATTGCGCGGTGCCGCTCGAGCACCTCGCCGACTACACCGACGCGCTCTCCGAGGTGTTCGCGCGGCACGGCACCCGCGGCACGTACTACGCCCATGCCTCGGTCGGCGCGCTCCACGTCCGCCCGATCCTCGACATGCGCGAGGCCGGGCCGGGGGGTGGCGCTGCGAGGATGCGCGCCATCGCCGAGGAGGCCGCCGAGCTCGTGCGCAAGTGCAAGGGCTCCTTCAGCGGCGAGCACGGCGACGGCCTCAGCCGCGGCGAATGGATCGCCTGGCAGTTCGGCCCGGCGCTCGTGGAAGCCTTCCGCGCCATCAAGCAGGAGCTCGACCCGATCGGCCTCTTTAACCCCGGCAAGATCATCGATCCGCCGCGCATGGACGACAGGGCGCTCTTCCGCTTCGCGCCGCCCGACAGCCTGCGGCCCTACCGGGTCGTCCCCCTGGAGACGAAGCTCGACTGGTCGGCCTGGGACGTCCGGAACGACCCGGTCACGGAAGCGACCACGCCGCCCGGCACCGGCGGTGATCCCGCCGGCGGCTTCGCCAAGGCCGTCGAGATGTGCAACAACAACGGCCATTGCCGCAAGCTCGATGCCGGCACGATGTGCCCGAGCTATCGCGTGACGCGCGACGAGCAGCACGTGACACGCGGCCGCGCCAACACCCTGCGCCTCGCCTTGTCGGGCCAGCTCGGCCCCGATGCCTTCACCAGCGAGGCGACCTACGAGACGATGGATCTATGCGTCGGCTGCAAGGGCTGCCGGCGCGAATGCCCGACCGGCGTCGACGTGGCGCGCATGAAGATCGAGTTCCTCGCCCACTACAAGGCGCGCCACGGCTACACGCTGAAGGACCGGCTGATCGCCCATCTGCCGGCCTACGCGCGGGCCGCCAGCCGGGTCCCGTGGCTCATGAACCTGCGCGACCGGCTGCCCGGTGCTGCCCGGGCGAGCGAAATTCTGCTCGGCCTCTCGGCCCGGCGCCGCCTGCCCGAATGGCGCAGCTCCACCTTCTGGCGAGCGACCGATCCGTCGCTGTTCGCGACCCGGGACGCGACGCTCGCCGCCGCTGCCGAAGGCGGCAAGGCGGCGGTGCTCTTTGTCGATACCTTCAACGGCATGTTCGAGAGCGAGAATGCGATGGCGGCTGCCCGCGTGCTGCGCGCCGCCGGCTACACGTTGCACACGGTCGAGAAGGCGGGGGGGCATCATTGCTGCGGCCGCACCTACCTCGCCGCCGGCATGGTCGAGCAGGCGAAGGCGAGGGCCGGTGCCTTGATCGAAGCACTCCTGCCGCTGGCGGAGGCCGGGGTCGCCATCGTCGGCCTCGAGCCATCCTGCCTCTTGACCCTGCGCGACGAGGCGCTGGTCATGGGTCTCGGGCCGCGGGCCGAAATCGTGGCGGGGCAGGCGCTGCTGTTCGAGGAGTTCGTGGCACGCGAGGCCAGGGCAGGCCGCTTCACGCTCGAGCTGAAGGCGGCCGAGGCACCCATCCTGCTGCACGGCCACTGCCACCAGAAGGCATTCGGCGCGGTCGCCCCGATCCTCGAGGTGCTGCGCCTGATCCCCGAGACGAAGGTCGAGCTGATCGAAAGCTCCTGCTGCGGCATGGCCGGCAGCTTCGGCTACGAAGCCGGCCACTACGACCTCTCGATGCAGATGGCGGAAGCAGGCCTGCTGCCGGCCCTGCGCCGGCAGCCGGACGCCATCGTGGTGGCCGACGGCACGAGCTGCCGCCACCAGATCGCCGATGGCGCCGGGCGGCAGGCCCTGCATGTGGTGCGGCTGCTGGAGCGCCTGCTGCCGGCGACGACGAAGGGCGGTTCCGCGTCTGCCTGAGTCTCTTCGGGCGACCACACGGGCAGCCCGCTGGAGCCTCTTTCAGACGACCCGGACGTTCAGGGTGTCGACGCCCTCGATGTGACCCACCAGGACGTCGCCGCGCTGCACGGGGCCGACGCCGGAGGGGGTGCCGGACATGATCAGGTCGCCCGCGGCAAGCGAGAAATGCGCGGAGAGATAGGCGATCATCTCCTGCGTCTTCCAGATCATCTGGTTGAGGTCGCCCGCCTGGCGGAGCTGGCCGTTCACCTTCAACGTAATGGCGCCCTGCGTCGGGTGGCCGATCTCGCTGGCGGGGATCAGCGGGGTCATCGGCGCCGAGCGCTCGAAGGCCTTGCCGATTTCCCACGGCCGGCCCAGCTTCTTGGCCTCGCCCTGCAGGTCGCGACGGGTCATGTCGAGCCCGACGCCGTAGCCCCAGACGTGATCGAGCGCGTCCTCGATGGTGATATAGGCTCCGCCCCGGCCGAGCGCGATCACCAGCTCGATCTCATGGTGAACGTCGGTGCTCATCGGCGGGTAGGGAAACTCGCCGCTGAAGTCGATATTGTCGGGGTTCTTCTGGAAGAAGAAGGGTGGCTCGCGATCGGGGTCGTGGCCCATCTCGACAGCATGGGCCGCGTAGTTGCGACCGATGCAATAGATCCGGCGCACGGGGAACGTGGCGCTCGATCCGCGAACGGGTGCAACCGGCTGGCCGGGTGTCTCGATTACGTGTTGGCTCATAGAGGTCTCCGAATCTCTGCTGCGCGCGGCGTTCAACCGCGGAAAGGAAGTTGTCAAAGGGGGGCGACGCCGATTTCCCTGGCGATGTCGTCCAGGTCCTTGCGCAGGGACGCATGGAGCGCAATGCCCTTCGCCCGGCGCTCGGCCATCAGGGCAGCCTTGCCCTCGCCCGGCAGGCGCACCCTCGCATGTCCCGGCAGCGGCTCGGACGCACGCATCTCGCTGAACGCCTTGTCGACGCTGGCGGTGAACGTGTCGAGCGGGCCGAACGCCGCGATGTCGATCGCCGCGACGAACTGGCCGGTATTGCTGCTGCGCTGCGATTCGCTGGTGAAGTCGATGACGTCCGAGCCGAACGCCGCCTGGTTCAGGACCCCGGCCAGGAGGCCGATGGCGACCGAGAGGCCGAAGCCCTTGGGGCCGCCGATGGGCAGCATGAACCCCTCCTCGCGCCGCGACGAATCGGTCAGGGGCTTGCCGTCGCGACCGACCATCCAGCCTTCCGGCATCGCCTTGCCGCGCTGGGCGAGCGTCTTGATCTTGCCCATGGCCGCCACCGTCGTCGCCATGTCGAGCACGAACGGATCGGCGCCGCCGGTCGGTGCCGCGATGGCGATCGGGTTGGTGCCGAGGAGCAGGTCCGTTCCGCCGAACGGGGGGACGTGATTGGCGCTGCCGACGGCAGCGGCCATGCCGATCATCCCGGCCTGCGCCTGCGGGCGGACATAGAGGGCTGCCGGACCCGCGTGGTTGCCACTCCGGACGCCGACCCAGCCGATGCCGCAGGCCGTCGCCTTTTCCATGGCGAGGCGGCACGCCGCCCGCATGGCCAAGTGACCGAGGCCGTCGTCGCCATCGATCACCGCCGTAGCCGGGCGCTCGGCGACCACGGCCACGCGCGCCTTCGGATTGCACCCGCCATCCCTGAGGCGGGCCAGATACTGCCGCAATCGGAAGACGCCGTGGGTTTCGTGTCCCAGCAGATCGGCCTCGACCATCAGGCCCGCGACGATGTTGGCGTCCTCTTCCGGAACATCGTAGTGGCGAAGCGCGTCGGCGACGAAACGCTCGAGCCGGTCGGCTGCGACGGTGGGCGCCTGTTCTTCACTCATGGTCGGCGAGCACCCGTTCCTTGCGCCAGAACACGATCCGGCGCTGGGCGAAGCTGACGAGCACGAAGAGTGCCAGGCCGAGCAGGCTGAGATAGAGGATCAGCGAGAACACGCGCGGCGTGTCGAGCTGGGATGCCGCGACCCGGATCAGCTCGCCGAACCCTTTTCCACCGCCGAGGAACTCGCCGGTGATGGCGCCCGCCATCACCCCGACGGCACCGATCTTCAATCCGGTGAAGATCTGCGGCAAGGCATGGGGCAGCTTCATCTTGACCAGGGTCTGCAGCCGGCTGGCGCCCATCGTCTTGAACAGCATGCGGGCGTTCTCGTCCGCCGCGTGGAGTCCGGCCGCGGTCCCGACGACGATCGGGAAGGTGGCGATGAAGGCCGCGAGCGCCACTTTCGACGCGATGCCGAATCCGAGCCAGGCGATGAAGAGCGGGGCAAAGGCGACCTTCGGCATGGTGTCGATCGCCACCAGATAGGGCATGATGGCCCGCTCGCCGAAGCCGGTCTCGCCGACCAGCACGCCGAGCGAGAAGCCGATGGCAATGGCCAGGGCGAACCCGTAGATCACCTCCTTGATGGTGATCCACAAGGCCGGCAGCATGTAGCCGCCGGTGATCAGGTTGTGGCCGACGAAGATCAGGTCCTGGAGCGTCTCGCCGGGAGTCGGCAGGATGATCGGCGAAACCAGCCCCGAGACGGTCGCCAGTTGCCACAAGATCACGAACACCGCGAAGACGAACAGCATCGAGAGCGAGCGCGGCACGCGGTCGATAAAGGAGATCTGCTCGGTCCAGACGGTGTCGCCTTCGGTCGGCGCCACCACAGGCTGCTGGGTGCTCAAAGGAATGCCTCCCGGTCCAAGAGGCCCCGGATACGGTCGACCAGTCCGCCGAACTTCGGCGTCGTGATCATGTCCAGCGTCCGGGGGCGAGGCAGATCGATCGTCACGGCTTCGGCTATCCGGCCGGGACGCGGCTTCATAACGTAGACCACGTCGGACAGGATGACTGCCTCGGGTATCGAATGGGTGACGAGAAACGCGGTCGCATCGCGCTCGGTGCAGATGCGCTGGAGCTCCATGTTCATGAAGTCCCGCGACAGCTCGTCGAGCGCGCTGAACGGCTCGTCGAGCAAGAGGACGGCGGGCTCGGTGATCAGCATCCGGCAGATCGACGTCCGCTGTGCCATGCCGCCGGAAAGCTCGCCGGGGTAGACGTCCTCGAAACCCTTCAGCCCGACGACCTCGAACAGTTCACGCGCCCGTTCCCTGGCCGCCATCGCAGCCGCGCGCCCGTCGCGGATCTCGATCGGCAGGACGACGTTCTCGAGCGCGGTGCGCCAGGGAAAGAGCGTCGCCTGCTGGAACATCATGCCGATGTCGCGGCGGGCACCGATCACGGGCTCGCCCTGCAGCACGACCCGTCCCGTGGACGGGGGAATGAGCCCCGCCATGATCTTGAGCAGCGTCGACTTTCCGCAGCCGCTCGAGCCGATGACCGCGGAGAAGCTTCCTTTGTTCAGGACGAGGCTGACGTCCTGGAGCGCGGTTACCTGGTTTCGCGCATAGGTCTTGCCGACATGCGCCAGCTCGTAGACCGGCCGCCCCGTCAGGGGCGGCCGCATTTCCAGGGCCACGGAGCCAGTCAAGTCAGAGACCCTGGTTCCACTCGGCGACGAACTCGTTGGTGTACGCCTCGGTGAGATCAGGCAGCGGCTCCGCCAGCTCGCCGCCGGCAATGAGGTTCTCCTGCCACTCCTCCCAGACTTCCGGCGGCATGTAGCCCAAGCCGTTCGACATGTCGACCGGGATAGTCTTGGACCGCACCGCATCGAACAGCGCCGACTGGAATTCGGCATCCTCGCCTTCCTGGGGATTGCCGGCCTTGAGGTGCGCCAGCACCTTCTCGCGGTTGGCGTCGTCGAGCGCGAAGGCATGGCCGCGCGCGAACGCCCGACCGAACTTCTCGACCAGCTCCCGGTCGTTGCGGATGGTGTCGCCCATCGTCGCGAGGCCGTTGCCGAAGAACCTCGCGAACTCCGCCGGCGTGATGTCCCGCACCGGCATGCCGCGCTGGTTGAGGATCGCCGCGTCGGCAGTCGAGGCCGAGTAGGCCGCCATGGCACCGCTCTGGAAGGCGACCGTGGCCGGCCCGCCGTCGCCGACGGTCAGGAACTCGTAGTCCTCGCCCTCCTTCATGTCGGCGCTGAGCATGACGCTGCGGGCGAAGCCGACCTCGGCGCCGTCGGCCGTGCCCGTGCCGATCACCTTGCCCTCCAGCTCCTCGATGGATTGGATCTCGGAATCGACCGGCACCACGATGCCGAAATTGCTGCGTGCCGCGACGTTGTAGATGAAGACCGCGTCGACCCCGCGCGAGCGCGCGGCGAGCACCGGCGCCGGGCCGGGGCGACCGAATTCCGCCTGTCCGGCCGAGAGCGCCTGCAGCACCGCAGCGGAGCCGTTGATGGCCTCGACCCGAACGTCGAGCCCCTCCTCCTCGAAGAACCCCTCGCCAATGGCCACGAAGACCGGGAACGAGTTGATCGCCGACGGGCTGGGTTGCACGAACGTGATCTGCCGCAAGTCCTGTGCCGTGCCGACACCGGCAGCGGCGCTCAACGCCACCGCTGCGCCAACAGCGATGGAGAGTTGTCGTCGATTCAGCATCATAGCCTCCATTCGATCGTTTCTGGTTGCATAGTATCGGCCGCGACGAGTCGCTGCCGGCACTATTGGACTCGGCAGTAGTTCTCGAGGCTGCCGATGTTTTCGATGGTGCAGACGACGACGTCGCCGTCGGTCAGGAACCGAGGTGGATCCATCGCGTAACCGACCCCCGACGGTGTCCCGGTCGCCAGGATATCGCCCGGCTCCAGCGTCATGCCGGCCGACAGCGAAGCGATCAGCGTGGGAATATCGAAGATCATCCGGGCGGTCGTGCTGCTCTGGCGGGTCTCGCCGTTGACGGTGAGGCTGATCGCCAGGTTGCCAGGATCACCGATTTCGTCCGCGGTGACGATGCAGGGCCCCATCGGGCAGGAGCCATCGAGGCCCTTGCCCTTGAAGTACTGGCCGCCGTGGCGACGCTGGATGTCCCTTGCCGAGACATCATTGATGATCGTGTAGCCGAGGATGTGGTCGAAAGCGTCCTCGCGGGCGATGTCCCGGCCGCGCCTGCCGATCACCAGGGCGAGCTCGACCTCGTAGTCGATCGACGTCGAGACGTGCGGGAAGATGGGAATCGCGGCCCCCGGCCCGATCACCGCCGTGCGCGGCTTGGTGAAGAAGACGGGATGCTCGGTGACGCCGACCTTCTGGTTCTGGGCGCGATCGCCTTCCGCGATATGCTCGGCGTAGTTGCGACCGACGCAGAAGACGTTCTTCGCCGGTGACGGCAGGGGGGCCATGGTCACATGGTCCTCGGGCCGGCGCTGCGCGGACCGATCCGAGCGGTCGGCGAGCGTTCGCACGAGGTCGAGCGCCTTGGGTCCAGCCTCGATGATGGATTGCAGGCTGGCCGTGCGGACGGCCTCGCCCGCAGCGCCCGGCGCCTCGCGGGCGGCTTCGGCCAGATCGAGCACGTTGCCGTTGGCCAGAACCACGCCGGCTCGCGGCGCCCCATCGATCAAGAGCGTAACCAGGCGCATCCAAACTCCTCCCGGCACGTCGAACCGTCTACCGATAGGCCTTCTCGACAGGCCGTCAACCGACGATCTCTGAAGGACGGATTCGACGCCGATGGCTCACGATCAGAGCCCCCATTTATTGGATGATCAGATTGCGTTTCGATCTAGGATCAGGCAACCAACCAATGTGATGATTGGGTGAAAATGAGCCGGTCCGACCGTCACGCACTCGCCGAGCGTGTCAGGACATTCATCGGCGAGCATGGCTACGACCACAACCAGCGACTGCCGCCGGAACGCGAGCTTTGCGCCTTGCTGGACGTTTCACGGAGCCAGTTGCGCAATGCCCTCGCGGTCCTCGAGGAGAACGGCCTGATCTGGCGTCATGTCGGGCGGGGCACATTCATCGGCGCCCGACCGGTCCTGAACCTCGATGACATCACCTTCCTCAGAGAGCTCGCGAGCCCCGAGCAGATTCTGGAGTCACGGACGGCGATCGAGCCGGCGCTGGCACAACTCGCGGCAATGCATGGCACGAAGGCAGACCTCGAGGAGATCACCGCCTGCGCCGCCCGCTGCCGCAACGCTGCCGACTGGCGCAGCTATGAAGCGTGGGACAACAATCTCCACGACGCGATCGCCAAGGCAACGCACAACAAGCTGCTGATCTACCTTTTCGAGACGCTCAACGTCGTGCGCCGCACGGTCGTCTGGGGTCAGACGCGCACGACACGGGGTCCAAAGGCCGACCATGTGAGCTTCACGGAACATGATGCCATCATCGCCGCCATCAAGGTGCGCGACGCCGACCAGGCGGCATCGGCGATGCTTGCCCATCTGCGCTCGGTGCGGGAGCGCGTTCTGCCGATGTTGATTCTCAGGGACGCCGGGGACCGGCGCACGCTCTTCGAGCAACAGGCCGCGCCGGCGCGGTGACGGTGGTGCCGAAAGGTCAAAGCGCTTTTCCGCAGCATTCGGAACTGGACGCCCGAACGCGCTCGATCGACAGGGATACTTGCGCCAGAAGCCGGCGCAACTTCGGGACACTCCGGCTTCAGGCGTGAGGCCATGGTTGCGGTTGACGCCCGTTCGGCCGTCGTCTCCCGGTCGCATCCATTGAGACGACGAATGTGCCAAGCCGTGGCGCCCACCCCGGTATGCCAGGACGGCAATTTTCGGAAATCCGGCTGACTCCCTGAAAAGACGCTGGATCGCGACCTGTAAATTCCATACTTCAGACGTGCGCACGGTCGACGTTCGCTAATCAACGACAGGGAAGAAGGCGACCATGAGAATGAGAATGACGATTGCGGCAGCGGCAATCGGGCTGGCCTTGTCGGCGCCCGCCGCATTTGCGGACAAGCTCGACGATATCATCGCCTCGGGTGTGCTGCGCTGCGCCGTGGTGCTGGATTTCCCGCCCATGGGCTCGCGGGACGCCAACAACGAGCCGATCGGCTTCGATGTCGACACCTGCAACGACCTGGCGGCGGCGCTCGGGGTCGAGCCGGAATATGTCGAGACGCCGTTCCCCGACCGCATCCCGGCGCTGGTGTCCGGGCGTGCCGATGTCGGCGTGGCATCGACCTCCGACACGCTCGAGCGGGCGAAGACCATCGGCTTCTCGATCCCCTACTTCGCCTTCGAGATGGTGGTCCTCACCAAGGACGGGCTCGGGATCGACAGCTACGAGAGCCTGAAGGGCCACAAGATGGGCTCGGTCTCCGGCACGTTCGAGGCGATCCGGCTCGAGAACGACGTCGACGCCTGGGCCGACGCGAACGGCTCGTTCACGCCCTACCAGACGCAGGCGGACGTCTTCCTCGCCTTGTCGCAGGGCCAGATCGACGCCACCGTCGTCACCTCCACCGTGGCGAACGCGGCTGCCAAATCCGGCGACTTCGAGGGCTTCGTGGTGGGCGGCAAGGCGCCCTACGACATCGACTACACGGCGCTCATTGCGCTCCGCGAGGAGTACGGGCTGCTCAACTATCTCGACCTCTTCGTCAACCAGCAGGTCCGGACCGGCCGCTATGCCGAGCTCTATGCCAAGTGGATCGGCTCGGACGAGCCGCCGGACCTGACGGTCCCCGGCGTCTATCGCTGACCGGCAGGCATGTGGCGAGGGCGCGCCGCCGGCGCGCCCTCGCCACGACCGGGCCGGTCGGCGTGAACGTGTGATCGTGCCGGAGGTCGCCTGAATGAACTACACCTTCCACTGGCGGCCGGCGTTCAGGGCCCTGCCGGAGATGCTCGCCGGCTCGCTGGTCACGTTGCAGATCGCGGTGCTCTCGATGGTGATCGGCATTGCGATCGCCGTGCTTCTGGCGGTGATGACCGGGTCGAAGAGCCGCTGGCTGCGCGGCATTGCCGGCACCTGGATCGAGGTGGCGAGGAACACCCCCGCCTTGTTCCAGATCTACATCGCCTATTTCGGGCTGGGGCAGATCGGCATCCATCTGGATAGCTACCTGGCGCTGCTCGCCGGGATCACCTTCAACAATGCGGGGTATCTGGCCGAGACGTTCCGGGGCGGCCTTCGGGCCGTGCCGCAGACGCAGGTGCGCGCCGCCCGCTCGCTCGGCTTCGGCCCAATCGCCGCGTTCCGGCTGATCGTCCTGCCGCAGCTCTTTCGCGCCGTCTTCCACCCGATGACCAACCAGATGGTCTGGGCGATCCTGATGACGTCGCTCGGTGTCGTGGTCGGCGTCAACACGGACCTCACCGGCGTCACGCAGGAGCTCAACGTCCGCACCTTCCGCACGTTCGAGTACTTCGCCATCGCGGCCGTGCTCTACTACCTCATCGCCAAGGTCGTCACGCTGGGTGCCCGGCTGATCGCCTGGCGGCTGTTCCGGTACTAGGATGCTCGATACAGCGCTCTCCCTGAACGATCTGCGCTTCTTGATGCTGGGCGCCGGCTGGACGCTCTTGATCACCGCCATCTCGGTCACCGCCGGCACCCTGCTCGGTGTGCTCTTCGGTGTGGCCAGGGCGCAGACGCCCGTCTGGGTCAGCCTGCCGATCGGCTTCGTGCTCGACATCTTCCGCTCGGTGCCCCTCCTGATCCAGCTCGTCCTCTTCAATTCCTTCATCCCGATCCTGGGGTTGCGGGCGACGCCCTTCTCCGTGAGCTGCCTCGTGCTGGCGCTCTACACCTCGGCCTATTGCTCGGAGATCGTGCGTGGCGGCGTCGCGGCAGTGCCCCAGACGACGCGCCGGGCGGCGCGCTCGCTCGGCATGACCTGGGGGCAGGACATGGTCGAGATCGTCTTTCCCCTGGCGCTTCGGGTGATGTTTCCGAGCTGGATCGGCCTCACGCTCGGCGTCATGAAGGACACGGCGCTGGTGGCCTGGATCGGCGTGATCGAGCTCTTGAAGTCGTCGCAGATCTTGATCACGCGGATGCCGAGCGAACCCTTGTTCATTCTCGGCATTGCCGGGCTGATCTACTTCCTGATCAGCTTCCCGATATCCCGGCTGGGAGCCAGGCTCGAGCGGAAGTGGCGCGAAAATGATTGAGATCGAGAACGTCCGCAAGAGCTTCGGCCAGCTCGAGGTCCTCAAAGGCGTGTCGCTGGCCGTCGACCGTGGCGAGGTGGTGTCGGTGATCGGTGGCTCCGGCTCGGGCAAGTCGACGCTGCTGATGTGCATCAACGGCCTCGAGCCTATCGACTCCGGACGCATCCTGGTCGACGGCGTCGAGGTGCACGCGAGGTCGACGGATCTCAACAAGCTGCGCCGCAAGATCGGCATCGTGTTCCAGCAATGGAACGCGTTTCCGCACCTCACCGTCCTCGAGAACACCACGCTGGCCTTGCGCAAGGTGCTGGGAAAGTCGCGCGCCGAGGCCGACGCCATCGCGATCAAGCAGCTCGAGCATGTCGGGCTGCAGGACAAGCTCAAGGTCTTTCCGGGCAAGCTCTCGGGCGGCCAGCAGCAGCGGATGGCGATCGCGCGGGCACTGGCGATGAGCCCGAGCTACATGCTCTTTGACGAGGTGACCTCGGCCCTCGACCCGCAGCTCGTCGGCGAGGTGCTCGACACGATGCGCCTCCTGGCCGACGAGGGCATGACCATGATCGTCGTCACCCACGAGATGGGCTTCGCGCGCGAAGTGTCGAACCGGGTCGCCTTCTTCAAGGACGGGTTGATCCACGAGATCGGCACGCCGAAGCAGATCTTCGAGCAGCCGCAGCGCCCCGAGACGGCGGAATTCCTGGGTTCCGTCCTTTGACCATCCGCCCCGCATCGAGGACAGCGCCATGAAGATCGCGGCCATCCGCGTCTACCAGATCGACCTGCCGCTGAAGGAAGGCCGCTACAGCTGGTCCAACGGCAATTTCGTCGAGGTCTTCGATTCGACGGTCGTCGAGGTCGAGACGGATTCGGGCCTGAAGGGCTACGGCGAATGCTGCCCGCTGGGCTCCGCCTATCTGCCGGCCTATGCGCTGGGCGTGCGCTCCGGGCTCAGGGAGCTGGCGCCGCAGGTGATCGGCATGGACCCGCGCGACCTGCGCGTCCTGAACCGGCACATGGACGCGGTCCTGCGCGGCCATCCATATGTGAAGTCTGCCATCGATGTCGCCTGCTGGGACATCCTGGGCCAGGCGGCGGGGATGCCGGTCTACAAGCTGCTCGGTGGCGCGGCACAGGCGGATGTCAGGCTCTACCGGGCGATCTCGCAGGAGGCGCCGGAGGAGATGGCACGCAAGATCGCGGGCTACCGGGCCGAGGGCTACACAAAGTTCCAGCTCAAGGTGGGCGGCAATGCGGACGACGATATCGAGCGCATTCATGCCTGCGCCGGGCTGATGCAGCCGGGCGACATCCTCGTCGCCGACGCGAACACCGGCTGGACGATGCACGAGGCGGCACGGGTCGTGCAGGCCGTGCGCGACATCGACGTCTATATCGAGCAGCCCTGCCCGACCTACCGGGAATGCCTCGTGACGCGGCGACGGACGGCCCTCCCGTTCGTGCTGGACGAGGTGATCGGCGACGTCGACACGCTGATGCAGGGCATCGCCGACGGGGCCATGGACGTCATCAACCTGAAGATCTCGAAGGTCGGCGGGCTGACCAAGGCGCTCCTGATGCGCGACATCTGCACTACCGCCGGCATTCCGATGACCATCGAGGATACCTGGGGCGGCGACATCGTCACGGCCTCGATTGCGCATCTGGCCCTGTCGACACCCGAGGAGTTCGCCTTCTCCGCGACGGACTTCAACTCCTACGGCACGGTCGAGTTCGCCAGTGGTGCGCCCAGGCGTGTCGATGGCCGCATGCGCCCGGCCGAGGCGCCCGGGCTCGGCATCGAGCCGATGATGGACGTGCTCGGCAAGCCGCTGCTCACCGTTCCCTGAGGAATCGAAGGTGCGCTCCTCGAAGGTTCTTCATGTCGTCAGCTGCCATGCCGAGGGCGAGGTGGGCGATGTCATCGTCGGCGGCGTGCCGCCCCCGCCCGGTGCCACCATCTGGGAGCAGGCGCGGTGGATCCACCAGGACCAGCGCCTGCGCAACTTCGTCCTGAACGAGCCGCGCGGTGGCGTCTTCCGCCATGTGAACCTCCTGGTGCCGCCCAAGGACCCGCGTGCCGTGACCGGCTGGATCGTGATGGAGCCGGTCCACACGCCGCCGATGTCGGGCTCCAACTCGATCTGCGTCGCCACCGTGCTGCTCGATACCGGCATCGTGCCGATGGAGGAGCCGGAGACCCGCTTCGTCATCGAGGCGCCGGGCGGGCTGGTCGAGGTGGTGGCCAATTGCCGAAACGGCAAGGCGGAGTCCGTACGGGTGGTCAACCATCCTTCCTTCTCGGCCCGCCTGGACGCCATGATCGAGGTGGAAGGGCTGGGCAGCCTGAAGGTCGACACGGCCTATGGTGGCGACAGCTTCGTGATCGTCGATGCGGCTGCGGTCGGCTTGGAGATTCGGCCCGACGAGGCGTTCGACATCTCGCGGCTCGGCATGCGGATCACGAGAGCCGCAAACGAGCAGCTCGGCTTCACGCATCCCTTGAACCCGGACTGGCGCCACATCTCCTTCTGCCAGTTCGTGAACCCCGTCCGCGAGATCGACGGTGTCCCGACCGGCCGGAACACGGTCGCGATCGAGCCGGGCAAGCTCGACCGCTCGCCCTGCGGCACCGGCTGCTCGGCCCGGATGGCGGTCCTGCACGCCCGGGGGCTCCTCGGCCAGGGCATGCGGTTTCGCGGCATCTCGATCATCGATTCGGTCTTCGACTGCCGCGTCGAGCGGGAGACGGAGGTCGGCGGCCTCGCCGCCATCGTGCCGAGCATCCAGGGCCGCGCCTGGATCACCGGGACGCACCAGCACATGCTCGACCCGGCCGATCCCTGGCCGGAGGGCTATCGTTTGTCGGACACCTGGCCCATCCGGGCCGTGCCCGGCTCACAGCAAGAAGGAACCGCGTGAATGGACATCTCCGTCTTCAAAGGCTGCATGCCGGCCCTGATGACACCCTGCACGGCCGACCGGCGCCCGGATTTCGACGCGCTCGTCGATTGTGGCCGGCGGCTGATCGATGCCGGGATGCGGGCTGTCGTTTATTGCGGCTCGATGGGTGACTGGCCGCTCCTGACCGACGCCGAGCGGCAGGAGGGGGTGGCCCGGCTGGTCGCGGCCGGGGTGCCCGTGGTGGTCGGCACGGGTGCGCAGAGCCCGAAAGCCGCGGTGGCTCACGCGGCGCATGCCCAGAAGGTCGGTGCGAAGGGCCTCATGATGATTCCCCGCGTGCTGTCGCGCGGCAGCTCGCTAGCCGCCCAGCGGGCACATTTCTCCGCCATCCTGGCTGCCGCACCCGACCTGCCGGCGGTCATCTACAACAGCCCCTATTACGGCTTCGCCACCCGCGCCGACCTCTTCGGCGAGCTGCGCCGCAGCCACAAGAACCTCGTCGGCTTCAAGGAGTTCGGCGGGGCCGAGGCGATGACCTATGCGGCCGAGCACATCACCGGTGCGGAGGACGGCCTGCTCTTGATGGTCGGGGTCGATACCTGCGTCTTCCACGGCTATGTCAGATGCGGTGCCGTCGGCGGCATCACCGGCATCGGCAATGCCCTGCCGGCCGAGGTCCTGCACCTCATCCGGCTCTGCGAGCAGGCGCGCGAGGGCGACGTCGATGCGCGCCGCAAGGCCCAGGAGCTCGAATCCGCCCTGGCGGTGCTATCCTGGTTCGACGAGGGGGCCGATCTCGTCCTCTATTACAAGTACCTGATGACGCTGGAAGGCGACCCTGCCTACGAGCACAATTTCGTCGAGACCGATGAGCTCTCGGCGAGCCAGAAGCACTTCGCCAGGACGCAGCTCGCCCAGTTCAAGGCATGGTACGCCCACTGGTCGCGGCCGCGCTGACGGTTCTGCCGAGGTCTGTCAGTCGCGGAGCGGCATTGCCACCGGGCGCATCGGGGCGCCGGTGGCGCCGCGCAGCCTGATGCAGGCGCCGAAGAAGGCGAACTCCCATAGCTTGTTGGCACCGATCTCCTCGAGGTTGACCACCTCCATGATCGGGATGCCGGCCTCGGCCAGGAGATAGCTGTGGACCACCATCCAGTTCTCGGGATCGGCCGAGGGCGTCTGCTCGAGCGCCAGGGTGTCTGAACCGATGGTGATGGCACCGGCCTTGGCCAGGAACTCGGCACCGGCCCGGTTCAGGCCGGGTGCGTTGAGCGTGAACGCATCCTGGTTCGGCCAGGCCCGCATGCGCCCGGTCCGGATCATCACCACGTCGCCTGGCCGCAGCTCGACGGCCTGGTGGCGCAGGCAGGCAGCGAGGTCGACGGGGCCGACGGGATGGCTGTCCGGCAGCATGTCGACACCATGCATCCCGGCGATGTCGAGGAGCACGCCCCGGGCCAGCATGGGCGGGTGCTTCTCGGCGCCGCAGACGCGCCAGTGGCGGCTGCCGAGATGCTCGTCGGCGTGGAAGTGATTGAAGATCTCGCCGTGGTAGCCGAAGTGGTTCAGCGTATCGATATGCGTGCCGCAATGGGTGTACATCTGCACGACATCGCCGGAATAGGAGACGAGCTCGTTCTGGGTCCGGCCGACCCCCATGACGTCGTCGGCCTCCTCGCCCCTCGGCGTGTGGGTCATCCAGATCTGGTAGGGCGGATCGCCGGCCCCGAACCAGCCGGGCATGCCCATGAAGTGGTCGACCGAGAGATCGAACATCCGCCCGGCATCGGCGCGGGCCATGATGGCCTGGGCGGATGCCGCGTCCATCAGGTTTAGCATGCCGATCTCGTCCCTGGCACCGAACGGGCTGCTCGATGCCTGGCGAAAGCTGGCACCGTGCGCCGCGATCCGGCGCCGCGTCACCTCGTCGACGATCTGGCTCGTGCACATGGGCGAATCCTCTTGCGGCGGTTCGACCTGGTGGCCCCTAGGTCGTGGACGGGTAGTCGACCGGGGTCGCGTGCCAGCCCTGCCGGCGGCGCTCCCAGAAGGTTTCGCGCAAGTTGGCGGAGATCGGCCCGGGCCGGTCGTTGCCGAGAATCCGCCCGCCCAGACGGCTGACCGGCATCACCCCGCCCGCGGTGGTCGAGAAGAAGATCTCGTCGGCCTCCTCGAGCTCGTCCGCCGATAGCGGTCGCACCTCGCAGGGAATCTGGAGCCCTTCGCAGAGCTCGAAGACGGATTGCCGGGTGATGCCTTCCAGCGCGCCTTCCGGCGGCGAGACGACTGTGCCGTCGATCACCGCGAAGACGTTGTAGCCCGGCCCCTCGGTGACGTTGCCGGCACCATCGAGCAGCACGGCGGTGTCGAAGCCCGCATCCTGCGCCTCGAAGAGGGCCGCCGTGAGGTCGCCCCAGTGGAAGTTCTTGACCGTGGGATCGACCGAGGCGGCAGGGATGCGGGGCGTTTTCGCGATCATCGCATGCACGCCGCGGGCCTGCTGCTCCTCCGAGAAGAGCCAGACCCACGGCACGGCGAAGCAGACGAGATAGGCGCGCGCGTTGACCGGCAGCATGGGCATGCCGCGTGGCGGTCGGCTGCGCAGGCAGTCCATCGCCACATAGGCCTCGCGCAGGCCCGTCCGGCGAACGAGCTCCATGAGGACTTCCCGGATCTCCGCGTCGGACTCGCCGGGCTGCATCCGCATCCGGTCCATCGAGCGCCGGAAGCGGGCGATGTGGTCGTCGAGGCGGAAGAAGGCGCCGAAGAAGACGCCGGTCACGTCGTAGGTGACATCCGAGCGGCGATAGCCCCACTCGGTGATCGGGATCCTGGCCTCGGCCAGGGGCATGAAGCGGCCGTCGATATAGGCGGCACCAGCCGACCAGTCGACCATGGCCTCGCCTTCCATCATGTGTCCTTTCCATCGCCGGCGTCGGCCCGGAGCGCCCGGGTCGCCGCCCTGTCGATCACCATGCCAGTCCCCTCCGCCTCGATCACCACGCCATAGACCCGCCGTGCCCGTTCGGTCGAGATCCAGCCTTCGAGCACATCGTGGAGCACCCTTTCGGGATCGCGGCTGGCGGGCGCGCCATAGCCGCCGCCGCCCGCCGAGTGTGAGACGACCTGCTCGCCGGCGACCAGGGTGACGCCATGGCAGGCAGGCAGCGTCGTCAGGCTGCCGTCGAGCTCGCGCTTGAAGGCCTCGGCCCGGCAGCCGGGCCAGCCGCCACGCGCACCCTGGGCCGGGTTCACCGTGCCGTCGGCAGTGTAGAGCACCTGCATGGTGCAGCCTTCGATCGGCCCGAACTCGACATAGGCCGAGGGCGCCCCGCGGAACTCGCCGGGTCCTTCGCTGTCGGTCAGGAGCCGGCGATCCTTGACGAAGATGGGGTGGTGCAGCTCGTCCACCTCGATGCTGTCGTGTCGGCAGAGCCCGGCATTGCCGACATGTATGATCGTCAGAAAGCCGTCGCTCTGCGGCGTGCCGGCGCCGCCGGTGATGCCGAGGAAGATCTGGTTGACGAAGGGCTCGCCGGTGCGCGGGTCGCGGCCGGAGATCACGCCCATGCCGGGCGGCTGGATCGGTCCGGTCTCGGCCATGCCGAAGCCGGGGGCGATCTCGGCGATTGCCCGCTGCACCGGGCTGGCGACTCGATCGGCGAGATTGGTGGTCGCCACCGAGCATGAATGGGGGTGGCGGGGGATGCCGACGACGCAGTTCTCGCGCAGCTTGATGTCGATGCGGCGAAAGCTGCCAGCATTGGCCGGCACGGTATGGTCGATGATGCCGTTGTAGATGCCGACCATGGCAGCCGTGCGGGCGCAGCCCTCGGAGAGATTCAGGCCGCAGGGCTGGCAGTCGATATTGTCGCGCAGGTCGACGCTGATCATGGCGTTCTCGGCGTCGATCTCGACGTCGATACTGACCGGGATGCCATCGGGCACGCCGGGGAAGGGATCATGCGCCGACTGCACACGGATCCGGCCGGACGGCAGACGCCGGATGGCCGCGATCATCTTGCGCTCGCAGTAGTCGAACCAATTTTCGGTATAGCTTGCGAGCGTCGGCCAGCCGACGTCCCGGCCGAGCTCCAGCAGCTCCCGCTCGCCGATCCGGACGGCGCCGAGCGTTGCCAGATAGTCGCCCCACCATTGCTCCGGGACACGGATGCGAGCCCGGCACATGCGGATCAGATCGTCATTGTCCCGGTAGCCCGTCTGGATCCGGGCCGCCGAGAAGATCAGCGCACCCTCCTCGTAGACGTCGGTGGCGTGGCCCATGTAGGTCGTCGGCCGGGAGTTGCCGCAGTCGGCCTGGTGCGCCTTGGCGAGGACGAAGAAGCGCAGCGTCGCGCCCTCGTCCACCACGGGCACGATCAGGCAGTGATCGGCCGGGTGCGAATCGCCCTCATAGGGGCTGTTGTGGAGAAAGCAGTCGCCGGCGCTGAGCGTCGGATGGTGCCGCTTCACCGCCTCGCACATCAGGTCTGGGCCGATCAGCGTGTGGATCGGCAGGCTCTCGGCCGAACCCAGCAGGCGGCAATCGGCGGTGAGGATGACGCACGAGAAATCATGGGCCGTATTGAGGACGCCCGACCGGGCCGTGCGGAAGAGCGTGTTCTGCATCTTCCGGGCGATGCTCTCGATGCGGTTCGAGATCATCGCCATGCGCACGCCGTCCCGACGCCAGCCGGCGCCCTCCATCTCGGCTGGGGTGGCCTGTCCCTCGTTGGCGTCGTTCATCGCTGGTTTCCCATGCCGTCAGGATCCGGTGCGCAAGTCGGCGCGCCGCTGGTCGGTCGCCGCGAGGTCGATGGCGAGCCTGTCCGCACTGGCCTCGCCAGTCAGCACGACGCCGTAGACAGTGCTTGCCCGCTCGGCGCTGACCCAGCCCTCGGCGACATCGCGCAGCACGAGCTCCGGGTCGCGGTCGAGCGGCGAGCCGTAGCCACCACCCGCCGCGGAATGGGAGACCACCCGCTCGCCCGGGGCCAGGGTCAGCCCGTGGCAGGCCGGCAGCTCGGTCAGCGAGCCGTCGCGATTGCGTCTGAAGGCCCGCGACGGCGCCCCGCTCAGGCCGCCGACGGCGCCGGCCGCGGCGTTGATCGAGCCGTCCATGGTGTAGAGCACGCGCAGGTTGCAGCCCTCGATCGGTCCGTACTCCCCGTGGATCGCCAAGGCACCCCGATGCTCGCCGGCACCCTCGGTGTCGGGGACGAGGCGTCGGGTGGTGACGATGATCGGGTGGTGCAGCTCGTCGACCTCCACGCAGTCGATGCGGCTGAGCCCGGCATTGCCGGCGTGGATGATGGAGAGGAACCCGTCGCTCGCCGGGGTGCCGGCGCCGCCGCTGATCGCTAGATGGAGCTGGTTGACGAAGGGCTCGTCGCCATGGCGGGGATCCCGGCCCGAGATGACGGCGATGCCGGGCGGCATGATCGGGCCGGTCTCGGCCATGCCGAAGCCCCGGGCGATCTCGGCGATCGCCCGCTGCACCGGGTTGGTCACGCGGTCGGCGAGGTTGGTGGTCGCCACCGAGCAGGAATGCGGGTGGCGCGGGATGCCGACGCAGCAGTTCTCGCGCACCTTGATGTCGAGACGCCGAAAGCTGCCGGCATTAGCCGGCACGCTGTGGTCCATGATTCCGTTGTAGATGCCGACCATCGCCCCGCTGACCGAGGTCCCCTCGGTGAGGTTCAGGCCCGAGGGCTGGCAGTCGGGGTTGTCGCGGAGATCGACGGTGATCCGGCCGGCTTCGGCGTCCACCTCGACCTCGACCTTGATCGGGATGCCGTTGGGCAGGCCGGGGAAGGGGTCGTGCGCCGTCCGCACGGTCGCCTTGCCCGACGGCAGCCGGCGGATCGCCTCGACCATTTTCCGCTCGGAATAGTCGAACCAGGCCTCGGCATAGTCGTCGAGGGCGGCGAAGCCGACCTCGCGGCCGAGCTCGAGGAGTCCACGCTCGCCGATCCGGACCGAGCCCAGGGCGGCGAGGTAGTCGCCCCACCACTGCTCGGGCACGCGGATGCGCGCCCGGCACATGCGGATGATGTCCTCGTTGTCCTTGAAATCGGACTGGATCCTGGTCGCCGAGAAAATGAGCGCACCCTCCTCATAGACGTCGACGACATCCGCGAGATAGGTGGACGGCCGGGCATTGCCGCAATCGGCCTGGTGCGCCTTGGCGAGGACGAAGAACCGCAGGACCTCGTCGTCGTCCATTACCGGCACGATCAGACAGTGGTCAGCGGCGTGCGAGTTGCCCTCGTAGGGGCTGTTGTGCAGGAAGCAGTCGCCGCGCCGAAGCACCGGATGGTGGCGCTTGACCGCCTCGCACATCAGGTCGGGGCCGATCAGGGTGTGGATCGGCAGGCTCTCGGCCGAGCCCAGCAGGCGACAGTCGGCTGTGAGGATGCAGCACGAGAAATCGTGCGCCGTGTTGAGAATGCCCGAGCGTGCCGTGCGGAAGAGCGTGTTCTGCATCTTGCGCGCGATGCTCTCGATCCGGCTCGAGAAGAGCGCCATGCGGATCGCGTCATGGGGCGTCCCGGTCGCGGCGGTGGTCATCGGCCGGGTCCCATCAGAACGTTACCCGCAGGCCACCGCCAGTCGTCCGGACGGCGACCGTCCCGGGGTCGACCACGACGGTCGTGAACGATGATTCGACGATGGCCGGCCCGGGCACTGGCTCGTCCGCCGGCATCGCCTCGAAGCGGGCGACCCGGGCCTCGACCCAGCCGGAGCCGGCGAAATAGACCCGGCGGCTGACCGGCAGGTCGCTCTGGCTGTCCGGCGGCGGCACCCGGCCGGTCGCCGCCTCGCGCAGCCGGCAGCGGACCTTGGCCCGCCAAGTGACGAACTCGACCTCCGAGTGCGGATCGGAGATCTCGAAGATGGCCTTGTGCGTGTCGTGGAAGGCGGACTTCAGCGCGGCCAGGGCTTCGGGCCCGTCGACCCGCCGCCCGGCGAGCGGCACCTCGATCTCCCAGATCTGGTGCGGATAGCGGGCCTCCACCGAGAACTCGATCAGTGTCTCGAGGGAGCCTTCGCCCGGGCCGTTTGCGAAGGCCTCGCAGCGCTTCTCGAGTGCCGCCAGCACCTCGTCGACTGCCTCGTAGGCGAAATTCTGGCTCGTCGTGAACTGCATCCGGGCGTAGTCGGACGCCAGCTCGGACATGAGTGCGCCGGCAGCACTGAGGACGGCCCCCGCCTCGGGAATCAGGACACCGGCGCAGCCGAGCCGCCGGCCGACCGCCACGGCATTCAGGCCGGCAGCACCGCCGCCGCCGATCAGCACCGCCGATGACGGATCGATGCCCTGGTTGACGGTGATCTCGTCGATGGCGCCGACCATCTTCTCGGTGGCCAGCGCCAGCACGGCCGCTGCCGCCTCCTCTGCCGACAGGCCGAGCTTCGCCGCCACATTGGTCTCGAGGGCGGCAACCGCCGCCGCGCGGTCGAGCGCCATCGCCCCGCCGAGGAAGAAATCGGCGTCGATATGGCCCAGGATCAGCGAGCAGTCGGTCACGGTTGGCTCGGTGCCGCCCTTGCCGTAGGCGACCGGGCCCGGCGTCGAGCCGGCGCTCTTCGGGCCGACCCGCAGCAGCCCGCCCGAATCCACCCAGGCGATCGAACCGCCGCCAGCGCCGATGCTCTTCACGTCGACCGACGGGAAGCCGGTCATGTGGCCGCGGAAGCGCTGGCCGAGCCAGGTCTCGCGGGTCCAGGGGATGCGCCCGTCGCGGACCAGGCTCAGGTCATAGCTGGTGCCGCCGGTATCGGCGACGATGGCCATGGCGTTCTGCTGGTCGCGCTGGGCGTAGAAGCGGCCGGCCACCGGCGCCATGGCGGGGCCCGAGTTGATCGAATGGATCGGCGCCCTGGCCACGTCCTCGGCGTCCATGATCCCGCCGCCCGACGTGACCATCAAGGTTCGCCCGTTGAACCCGGCCTGGCGCAGCCGGTCGGTCAGGCCGTTGAGATAGGCGAACATGAGCGGCTTGAGCGAGGCGTCGATGACGGTCGCCGAGGCCCGGCGATACTCGCGGAGCGTCGGATTGAGGACATGCGAGAGCGTCACCGACACGCCTGGCAGGTGCTCGGCGAGGAGTTCGCCGACCCGGCGCTCGTGGGCGCCGTCGACCACCGACCAGAGCAGGCAGACCCCGACGGCCTCGACCTCGAGCGCCTTGAGGCGCTCGATGATGGCGAGCACCGTCGCCTCGTCGAGCGGCTCGACGACGCGGCCGGCCGCGTCGATGCGCTCGGGCACCTCGAAGGTGAGCCGCCGCGGCACGTAGGGCTCGGGGTAGGGCACGGTGAAATTGAAGGGCTCGATACGGCCGCCCTCGCGGATCACCAGGACATCGGGATGGCCCTTGGTTGTCAGGAAGGCGGTTCTGGCCGTGTTGCCCGTCAAGATGGCGTTGATGGCGCGCGTGGTGCCATGGATGAAGGTGGTGGCCTCGGCCAGGAAGGCTGCCCGGTCCAGGCCGTGCGCCGCGGCCGCCAGGCCGAGCACGTCGAGCACGCCCTGCACCGGATCGGCTGGCACTGTCGATGACTTGAACTGGCGGATCTCGTCACCGCGCTCGACCACGAGGTCAGTGAACGTTCCACCAGTGTCGCATGCCAGCCGCATGGTTGCGTTTCCCCCGGAAGGCCGATAATGCTGAGGCGTCTGTGATCACAGCCTAGATCGAGCCTCGGGCTCAGGCAATACGGGTTCGATTGTCGTGATCACAGAGTGTGCGGCGCGTGCCGTGATCGGCCGATGGCCGGCGGCACCGACACCGTGCCGGCAACGTCGGAGGGGACGCTGGAATGAACGCCAAGGTCGTTCGCGTCGGCGAAGCGGCACGACAGCCGGCCATGCGGGGCATCGACCTGGTCGCCGACCTCGTGGCCGGCACCATGGGACCGGCCGGCCGGGCAGTGCTCGTCGGCCGCAACCACGCGCCGCCGCTGCTCCTCCGCAACGGCTATGCCATCGCCCGGAATCTCGAGCTCGGCTCGCGTGACGAGCAGGCCGGCGTCCTGCTCATGCGCGATCTCGCGTGGCGCACCAGCGATGCTGTCGGCGATGGCACCAGCACGGCTATTCTCGCCGCCCGCGCCTTCGTCCGGGCCGGCCGTCTCGCCGCACTTTCGGGCATCGCGCCGAGCGAGCTGCAGGCCGCGATCGATGCCCACAGCACGGCCGTGCTCGAAGCGCTCGAGGCCGCGTCCTGCCCGGCGCCGGAGGCCGCGGTGCTGGAGCGCGTCGCCACCCAGGCGCTCGGCGGCGACGCTGCCCTGGGTGCCCTGCTCGCCGAGGCGCATCTCCAGGCCGGCAGCGATGGCATGGTGGTCATCGAGGAGGGCCGGAGCGCGGAGGACACCCTGCGCTTCGACGCCGGGCTGCATTTCGACCAGGGCTGGATCTCGCCGCATCTCGTCGACGATGCGCGCACCAGGACGATCGAGATCGAGAACCCGCTGATCCTCGTCCATGCCGGCCCGATCACCGCCCTGCAGCCCGTCGTCCGGGTGCTCGAGATGATCGCCGAATCCGGCCGCGGCCTCGTCATCATCGCCGATTCGGTGGCCGAGGACGCCCTGACCACCCTGATCGCCAACAAGCGGGGGGCTGGGCTGAAGGTGGCGGCGATCAAGGCACCCGGGGCGGGTGCCTGGCGGTGCTCGACCCTCGAGGACATCGCCATCGCGACGGGTGCTGCGCTGATCGCCGAGGAGCTCGGCCATTCGCTCGCCGGGCTGCGGCCGCAGTTCATGGGCGGTGCCGCCAGGGTCATCGTTCGGCGCCATGATTCCACGATCATCGGCGGCAAGGGCGACCCTGCCGCCGTGGCGACGCGGACCATGGAGATCCGCGATGCCATCACCCGCGAGAAGCACCTGAGCTTCGATCGCGAGCAGCTCCGCAAGCGGCTGGCGCGCCTTCAGGCGGGGATCGCGACGCTCGGCATCGGCGGGCGGACACCGACGCACCTGCAACTTCGGCTCGAGCAGGCGCGAAACGCATCGGCGACCCTGGCAGCGGCGCTTTCCGGCGGGCTCGTGCCGGGCGGCAGCGCGGCGCTGGTGCATGCCGAGCGGCGCGCCGCGGCGGCCTTGCCGGAGGGTCTCCTGGGATCGCTGCTCGGCCGCATGTTCGCCGCCGCGGCCGCCGCTCCCTTGCGTGAAGTGGTGCGCAATGCGGGTGCGGACGCCGATCTGGCCCTGGGCAGGATCGCCGCCGATCCCGGCACGACCTTCGACGTCCGGAGCCGCGCGATCGTGCCGGTCGACACCATCATGGATCCGGCGCCCGTGGCCGTTGCCGCGTTCCGGGGGGCTGTCTCCACCGCGAGCCGACTCCTCGGCGTGGCGGCATCCTTGCATGAGGCCGGACATGCATCCGATCGCACCACGGCATTGGACTAGGTCGATGATCACTCGGGCCACGGTATCGACACTGATCGACCCGCACCGTCGGCGTCCGGTCTCGCCTGGAGGCTGCCTGTCGGGCGGGCACGCTGACCGCCGTTTGGGCATCCGTGATCACAGATGGAGGTGTGTGCCGGCCCGATCCCAGCCACGTCGAACGGAGAGCATCTGATGGCGCAGTTGGCTGCCCGTCTGGCTACGAAGCCGGTTCAAAAGGCTGCCACCGGGGCCGGTGAGGAGGACTCGTCGCCGGCACCCGAGACCGTGGGCAAGCCGATCCTCGAGGTCATCGACGCGGTGCATGTCTATGGCGACGTGGTAGCGCTCGACGGTGTCACGGTGTCGGCCGCGGCCGGAGAATTCCTGACCATCCTGGGTGAGAGCGGTTCCGGCAAGACCACACTGCTCAGGCTCATCTCGGGACTCGAGAAGCCCTACCGGATCGGTGCCTTGCGCCTGGGCGGCGTCGATGTCAGCACGGTTCCGGCCTATTTGCGCAACTGCACTACTGTCTTCCAGCACTACGCCTTGTTCCCGCACATGTCGGTGGGCGAGAACGTCGAATACGGGCTCAAGGTGCGCGGCGTGAAGCCGGCCGAGCGGCGGACGCGTGCCCGCGAGGCGCTGCGCCTGGTGCGGCTCGAGGAGAAGCACGACCGGCGTATCCACCAGCTCAGCGGTGGCGAGCGCCAGCGCGTGGCGCTGGCCCGCGCCCTGGCGCCGCGGCCGGCCATCCTGCTGCTCGACGAGCCCATCGGCGCGCTCGACGAGAAGCTGCGGCTCGACATGCAGGTCGAGCTCCTCGAGATCCACAAGCGGCTCGGCATGACTTTCGTCTACATCACGCACAGCCAGGAAGAGGCGCTGACCATGAGCGACCGCATCATCCTGATGCGCAAGGGCCGGATCGAGCAGTCCGGCCCGCCGACGGACATCTTCGATCGGCCGGTCAACCGTTTTGTCGCCGCGTTCATGGGCGTCGAGAACCTGCTCGAAGCGACCCTTCTGACGCTCGACGGCGATCATGCGACGTTCAGGCTGGGCGAAGCCACGTTCAGCGGCAGATGGTCAGGGACCGGATCGCCAGAGATCGGCAGCGACATCGTGGTCGGCCTGCGCGCCGAGCGGCTGCATGTGGCCGATGCGGCACCCGAATCCCCTGCCGCCGCAAACGTCCTGCCCTGCCGGTTTGGCGCTGCCATCTACAAGGGCAAGTATCTCGACCGCACGGCGAATACCGCTATCGGACAGTTGAAGGTCCGCATCTGGGACGCCAACCCGGTGACCCGGGACGACGCCTTCATCTGGTGGAAGCGCGAGGACTGCATGGTGATGAGCCCTTGAGCCGATCCGGCGGCAGCGCGCCGGCCGAGTTGGCGCTGCATCCCTCTCCGTCGACCAACGAGCCAACGAGTAAAAGGGAGAATCAGCCATGAGCAGCTTCGACATCAGCAGGCGGAGCTTCGTCGACAAGGCGCTGACATTGGGTGGCCTCGCCGCCGCCGCCGGCTCGGTGCCGCTCCTCGGCCGGCAGGCGCTGGCAGCGGGCGAGACCGTCAAGGCATATGGCACCACCACGGCCCAGCTTCGAGACTGGTCCATCATGGAGAACTCGATCGGCATCAAGGTCGAGTTCACACCGACCAATACCGACATCGGCATCTTCATGCGGGATATCATCTCCAACGATCTGGGGGCTACCCAGGACATCTTCATTTTCGACGGCGGCACCGAGAACCTGCTCGGTCCGCAGGGCTACTATGCCGAGATCATCGAGGACCAGCCGGAGCTGACGCTCTGGGAGCGCACGCCGGACGCCTGGAAGCGGGCCGACTGGCTGCGTTTCGACGGCAAGCAGTACGGGGTGCCGGTCATCGGCAACGGCGACGCCTTCGGCTATTTCCCTGAGGTCATCGATGCCAATCCCGACGGCATGGACGAGATCCCCTGGACGACGTTCTTCGAGGACGAGCGGGTCAAGGGCCGTGTCGCCATCGACCGCAGCTGGCTGCAGTCGTTGCCCGAGACGGCCAACTTCCTCAAGCACCACGGGCGGGTGGCCATCGAGGATCCGGCCGACCTCACGCCCGAGGAGGCGCGGCCGGTCGTCGACTTTCTGATCGAGCGCAAGCGTGCCGGCCACTTCCGCACGATCTTCACCGCCTTCGAGGAGCAGATCCAGCTCCTGTCCAACCGCGAGGTGGACATGATCAATTGCTGGGAGCCTGCGGTCAAGGAGGCCAACGAGGCGCTCGGCCCCGGCACCGTGATCTACGCTTTCACGGTGGAGGGCTACTACAAGTGGGGCCACAGCGCCAATGTCTCGAGCCAGGCGATGGAGCGCGGCAACCTCGACAACATCTACAAGCTGCTCAACTACTTCCTCGGTGGCGAGTACCGCGCGTACCAGGCCAAGCAGCGCGGCTACGCGGGGCCCAACATGGATCTCGGCGTCGCCTATGCCACCGAGCATGGCTGGCCGCAGGAGGATATCGACCTCCTGAAGTGGACCGAGGAGAAGGTCGCCCGCAAGTTCGAGAAGCCGTTCTGGGCGAATACGACGCCGGTCAATGCCGATGTCATGGAAAGCGAGTGGCAGCGCTTCCTCAACGCCTGACCCCCTGATAGGGCGGGAACGTGGACGGGCGGAGCCGGGGCTTCGCCCGTTCACGGCCCGGACCGGAGCCGAGCCATGGCGACAGCCGACCTGACCCGAAAAGAAACGGCGCTCGATCGGCTGGCCGCGCGCCTGTCGCCGGCCGACCTCGCCGTGCCGACCTTCCTCGTTGTCTGGTCGGCCGTCGTCATCCTGCCGCTCCTGATCCTCGTCGTCTTCAGCTTCTTTCAGGTGCGCTCGTATCAGATCGTCTACGAGCCGACCTTCGCCACCTGGCAGTCGGTCGTCGAGACCGGCCGCTGGACCGTGGCGCTGCGCACGCTCCGGGTGGCGCTGACGATGACCGTGATCGAGCTCCTTTTAGCCTTTCCCTTCGCCCTCTGGCTCGCCAAGGGCCTGCGGTCGAAGACGATCAAGGCGATCATCATCACCTTCCTGACGATCCCCTTCTTCCTCGACGTTTCGTCCAGGATCCTCGTCTGGCGCTCGATTCTCGGCACCAACGGCATCATCAACACCGTTCTGACCTCGACCGGCCTGGTCGACGAGCCGATCAGCTGGCTGCTCTACTCCGAGTTCGCCGTGCATTTCGGCATGCTCGGCGCCAACTTTCCTACCATGGTCTTCCCGATCTTCATCATCCTCGCGCTGATCGACGACGACTATATCCATGCCAGCGGCGATCTCGGGGCGAGCCCCGTGCAGACCCTGCTGCACGTCATCATCCCGATGGCGCTGCCCGGCATCCTCGCCGGCATCATCTTCACCTTCGTGCCGTTGATGGCGGCCTTCGTGGAGCCGCAGCTTCTGGGCGGCGGCTTCGTCGACCTGCTCGGCAACTCGGTCGATTCCGCCCTGCAGCAGATCCGCTATCCGATGGCGGCGGCCCTCTCGACCGTGGTCGTCGTGCTGCTCGGACTCTGCCTCGGCGCCTTCATGCTGCTCACCCGCAACCGCCTCGATCTCGCCACCATCTTCTCGGCGCTCCACCGATGAGCACCAGCACCCTGCCGGTGGCCCTGGTCGACGAGAGCGAGATCGCCCCGACCATCCGCCTTCTCCGTCAGGCCAGCCGCTGGCGGGTCTGGCCCGGTGTCGCCATGGCGCTGGGCTTCTTCGCCATCGCCGCGATCTACATCCCGCTCGTCTGGCTCGCCGTCATGTCCTTCTCGGCACGGCCGCTCTCCGGCATCCCCTATCCGTTGACGCTCGCCAACTTCAGCCTGCTGCTGGGCGACGAACGCTGGGTGCCGCCGCTGTGGACGAGCATCTGGATGAGCGCGCTCGTGGCGCTCTGCTGCATGATCGTGGCGACGTTCGTAGGGCGCGCCATCACCCGCATGCGCCGGCCCGGACCCGTGCTGCTCTTGACGCTGCTGCCGCTCTTCGTCCCGGGGCTCACAATGGGTGCCGCCCTCTTCATCTTCCTGCGGATCCTGATGGGGCTGACGCTCGGCCTCTGGTCGATCTTCATCGCCCAGCTCGTCTGGGCCCTGCCGTTCGCGCTGCTGCTGGTGCTCGTCGTCGCCAGCCGCTTCGACATTCGCCTCCTCGAGGCCGCCGAGGATCTCGGCGCCTCGCCCTGGCGGCGGTTCTGGGAAATCGAGATGCCGCTGCTCCGCCCGGGCGTGCTCGGCGCCGGCGTCTTCGGCTTTCTGCTCTCTTTCAACGAGCTGCTGCGCTCGCTCTTCGTCCGTGGCATCGAGACCACCATGCCGATCTACAACTGGGCGATGGCGGCCTCGCAGCAGTCGCAGGTGCCGATCATCTTCGCGCTGGCGACGATCATTCTCTTCGTCACCCTGCCGGTCATGGGTGCGTTCTTCTGGTTCCTGTTCGTGAAGCTCGATCGCGACTGACGGGCTGCATGGGACGGGGAAGTGTCGCCTGCGAAACGGGCCACCGGCGCTGCCGGCCAAGGCCAACAATAGAGGGTCAGATATGCTCGATGAACGTCCCAACTTCTCGCTCGAGGACATGGATCGCGAGAGCCTGTTCCATCCGCTGACCTCGATCGCCGCCCATCAGAAGAACGGTCCCCTGATCATGGACCGGGGCCAGGGCGCCATGCTGCGCGATCACGGCGGGAACGAGATCGTCGACTGCTCGGGTGGTCTCTGGTGCGTGAATGTCGGCTATGGTCGGCCCGAGCTCGCCGAGGCGGCGAAGCAGGCCATGCTGGATCTCAACTACTGGCACCTCTTCGGCTCGTCGTCGCACGAGTCCGCCATCCGCCTCGCCGACCGGATCCTGCAGCTGCTGCACGAGCAGGCCGGCGCCCGGCACCTGTCGAAGGTCTTCTTCGGCACGTCCGGCTCGGATGCCAACGACACGAACTACAAGCTCGTCCGCTACTGGGCGACGCTCCGGGGCACGCCCGAGAAGAAGAAGATCATCTCGCGCACCGGCGGCTACCACGGGCTGACCACGATTGCATCGGCGCTCACCGGCATCGAGGCCTACCACAAGGCGTGGAACCTGCCGGAGGTCGACGTCCGCTATACGAGCTGCCCGCACCACTACCGTTTCGCGGAGGATGGCGAGAGCGAGGCCGCGTTCTGCGACCGGCTGATCGCCGAGCTCGAGGCGATGATCGAGCGGGAGGGGCCGGAGACCATCGGCGGCTTCATCGCCGAGCCGATCATGGGGACGGGCGGCGTCCTGATCCCGCCGGCGGGCTATTTCGAGCGGGTGCAGGCCGTGCTGAACCGGCACGACATCCTCTTCATCGCCGACGAGGTGATCTCCGGCTTCTGCCGCACCGGCGAGTGGTTCGCCACCGGGCTCTACGATCTGAAGCCCGATCTTCTGACGCTCGCCAAGGGTGTCACCAGCGCCTACTTCCCGGTTTCCGCCTCGGTCGTCTCGGAACGGGTCTGGAAGGTGCTGGAGGCGGGCTCGCCGAAGCACGGTGCGGTGATGCACGGCTTCACCTATTCGGGTCATCCGGTGGGCTGCGCGGTCGGCCTCGCCAACCTCGAGATCCTCGAGCGCGAGAGCATGGCGGCGAACGCGGCCGCGGTCGGCGGCCATCTGCTCGCCGGGCTGAAGGACCGGCTGGGCGAGCATCCGTTCATCGGCGATATTCGCGGCGAGGGGCTGATGATCGGCGTCGAGTTCACCGCCGACCGGGCCAGGCGCCGGCCGTTCAAGGCCGAGACCGTGCCGCACCGCCTGGTGGCCGCCAAGGCGCTCGAGCACGGGCTCATGGTCCGCGGCCTGCCGTTCATCGAGGTGATCTCCTTCTCGCCACCGCTCTGCATCACGAAAGCTGAATGTGATCAGGCCGTCGATCGCTTCGCCGCCGCCGTCGACGAGATGACGCCGGAGCTCACCCGGCTCGCTGCGGGCTGAGTGGCCGTCCGCGAGCCGGCGGATGGCGGGAGTGCCGGGGCAGCCAGCGCCTCTCGCGAGGGGTCACGCCCTCGCGAGGGCCACCCGCCCGCCGAAGGGCCCGAGGCGCGGACCCTGGCGCAGCGGGTCTACGAGACCCTGGAAAAGCGCATTCTCGACGGCGAGTGGCTGCCCGAGAGCAAGGTCAGCCTGCGCACGCTGGCGATCTCGCTCGATACCAGCATGCAGCCGGTGCGCGAGGCCGTCGGCCGGCTGATCGACGCGGCTGCCCTGCGCTCGGCGCCCGGCAAGGCGATCCGGGTGCCCAGGCTCGACCGAAGGACGGCGGACGAGATCTGGTCGCTGCGCTTCCTGCTCGAGGGCGAGGCCGCCGCCCGGTTCGCCGCCCGCAAGCGACCGGCCGAGGCGCGTCAGCTCTACACCTATACCAAGGCGCTCAGGGCCATGCGCTTCGGCGCGGACCTGCAGCCGACGATGCGGCGCATGATGGCCTGGAACCTGGCGCTGGCCACGGGCTCCGGCTCACCCATCCTGATCGACATCATCCGCCGGCTGCGCCTGCGCTACGCGCCCTTCGTCGCCGAGGCGCTGGCCGAGGAGGCGCCTTTCGATCTCGAGTTCCACCAGTTCACCCTGCACATGCAGGACGAGCTGGTGATGGCGATCGAAGGAGGCGACGCCGACGCCGCCCGCCATCTGCGCGGCGCCGACCTCCGCTCGTTCCAGCGCTACCTCTACGCCCGCAAATCATGGCGCCCGATCGCTTGAGCGTGGCGTCCGCCTGCGGCAAGCTCCTTTCGCAGGCCGGCGGGTCCGGCCCGGACAGGAGCGCCATGCAGGTCTTTTTCCACGAGGCGCAGCGGCAGCACGATCCGCAGCATTTCCTCGTGGCCGGCACGTTGCGGCCGAGCCCCGAGCAGCCGGCGCGGATCGACGCGCTGCTGGCAGCGGCGCGGAACCTGGGGCTGGAGGTTCAGTCACCCGGCGATGCGGGCATGGCACCCATCGCCGCCGTGCACTCGACCGACTACCTCTCTTTCCTCCAGACGATCCACGAGCGCTGGTCCGCTTTGTCGGGCGCTGGTCCGGAGGTGGTGCCCAACATCCACCCCGAGGGCCGAAGCCTCGTCTATCCGGCGCATCCGGCGGGGCTCGCCGGCTATCACCAGGCGGACACGGCCTGCCCGATCGGCCCGCACACTTGGCACTCCGCCTACTGGAGCGCCCAGACGGCGATCGCCGCCGCCGACGCGGTGCTGCGCGGGGCCGCCTCGGCCTATGCGCTCTGCCGCCCGCCAGGGCACCATGCGACGAGCGACCGGGCCGGCGGCTTCTGCTTCTTGAGCAACGCCGCCATCGCCGCCGAGCGCTGCCTGCGGGCCGGCAGGCGACCGGCCGTGCTCGACATCGACCTGCACCACGGCAATGGCACGCAGCAGGTGTTCTACGAGCGGCAAGACGTGCTGACGGTCTCGATCCACGCCGATCCGAGCCGGTTCTACCCGTTCTTCTGGGGTCACGCGGGCGAGCGCGGCGCCGGCCCCGGCCATGGCTACAACCTCAACCTGCCGCTCGCGCTCGGCACGGGCGACGACGGCTTTCTCGCGGCGCTGGCCGAGGCGAGCGAGCGCATCCGCCTCTTCGGCGCCGATCTCTTGGTCCTTGCTGTCGGTCTCGACGCGTTCGAGGGTGATCCGTTCGCCGGCCTGGCGGTGACGACCGGGGGCTTCGGGCGGATCGCCACAGCCTGCGCCTCGCTCGGCCTGCCGACCGTGCTGGTCCAGGAGGGCGGCTATCTCAGCCCCGAGCTCACCCGAAACCTCGAATCCTTTCTGGCCTCGTGGCTGCGTCCGGCCCCGTCCGGCCGCTGACCAACCGGGATCCGACGCATGCGCCTTCTCCTGATCAACGGCAACACCACGCAGTTCGTCACCGATGCCGCGGCCAGGGAGGCACGGCTGGCGGCCGCAGATGGCACCGAGGTCGTGGCGGTGACCGGCCGGTCGGGCGCCAGGATCATCGGCACGAGGTTCGAGAACGCCCTGGCGCAGCACGAGATGATCGCCCTCGCGGCGGCGCATGGCGAGGGCATCGACGCGGTGTTGATCGCCGTCTCCTACGACACCGCGCTCCCGGCCCTGCGCGAGCTTCTGTCCGTGCCGGTGGTCGGCATGACCGAGGCGGCGCTGCTCACGGCCCACCTCGCCGGCGGCCGGATCGGCATGGTCTCGCTGGGCAGGCGGGTGCAGCCGCTCTATCGCGAATTGGCAGCGGCCTACGGCCTCGACCGGCGCATCGCCGGCTGGCGCACGGTCGAGAGCACGAAGGCCTTCGCCCCGGGCGACACGGCCGAGCTGGATGGGCTTTTGGCCGGGGCTTGCAACGAGCTGGTGGAGCAGGAGCTGGCGGAGGTCGTCGTGCTGCTGGGCGCGGTGATGGCGGGAGCACCCCGGCGTCTCCAGGCGCGAGTGCCGGTGCCGCTGGTCGAGGGCATCGCCAGCGGCGTCGGCCAGGCCGAGCTTCTGGTCCGCCTCGGCCTGCCGAAGCCCGGGGCCGGCAGCTACGCGCTGCCCGGCCGGCGCGAGCTCGCCGGCGTCGAGCCGGCGATCCTGGCCCTGCTGCGGCGCCAGCCCGGCTAGACGGCGCTGGCGTAGGGGCCGAACATGCGGGTCGAGCCGTCGGCGTAGCCGACCATCATCGAGTCGGCGACGGTCGAGAAGAGGCCATTCTCGACCACGCCCGGAACCCGGTTCAGGGCCGCTTCCAGCGCCGGCGGGTCGGGAATGGCGCCGAGCCGGCAGTCGAGCAGGAAATGGCCGCTGTCGGTCAGGAGCGGGCCGCCTTCCCCGCCGCGCAGGGTGATCCTCGGCTCGACGTGGGCGTGCTCGGCGAGGATCTGACCGATCTGCCGCCTCGTCGCTTGCCAGCCGAAGCGGACGACCTCGACCGGCAGGGGAAAAGCGCCCAGCGTCTCCACGACCTTCGTCTCGTCGACCAGCGCCACCATGCGCCTCGACGCCATCGCCACGATCTTCTCCCAGAGCAGGCAGGCGCCGCCGCCCTTGATCATGCGAAAGCGGTGATCGATCTCGTCGGCACCATCGAGGGTGAGATCGAGCTCGCCGGCCTCGTCGAGCTCGATCACCCGCACGCCGACCTCGCGGGCGAGGGCGGCGGTCCCGGTCGAGGTGGCCACACCCACGACGTCGAGCCCGGCCCGAACCCGCTCCCCCAAGGCCCGGACCATCCACTCCGAGGTCGAGCCCGAGCCGAGCCCGAGCTTCATGCCCGGCGCCACGAGGCGCTCGACGGCAGCCGCCGCGACGGCACGCTTGGCGATGTCCTGTGGTGTCATGCCGACATCCTCGATCTTCCGCGATGGACAGTGTCATATCGGACTGACGGCTGACAAGTCGCCCCGAACGTTGGCCGGCAGTGCTGTTGCATCCACTCCTGGTGACCTGGAAACGACCCGATGACGCAAACGACTCTGCGGGACGATGAGCTGCTCGACCTCGTGCAACGCCAGACGCTGCGCTATTTCTGGGACTTCGCCCACCCGGTGAGCGGCCTCGCCAGGGAGCGGAGCGACGTCACGCCGGGCTGCGGGCCGGACGTTGTCACGACCGGCGGCACGGGCTTCGGCATCATGGCCATCATCGCGGGCGTGGAGCGCGGCTGGCTCGACCGTGCCGCGGCGTCGAACCGCCTCCTCGAAATGGCCCGTTTCCTCGGGCATGCCGAGCGTCATCACGGCATCTTCGCGCACTGGCTCGACGGCCGCACGGGGCGCACGGTGGCGTTCAGCGAGCTCGACGACGGGGCGGATCTCGTCGAGACGTCGTTCCTGCTCATGGGCCTGCTCACGGCCCGGCAGTATTTCGGCGGCAACGGCGCTGCGGAACGGGAGCTGCGGGAGCGCGTCGACGCCCTCTGGAATGAAGCCGAGTTCGACTGGCACACGAAGGGCGACGAGGACATGCTCTACTGGCACTGGAGCGAGCGCCACGGCTGGGCGATGAACCACCCGATCCGGGGCTGGAACGAATGCCTCGTCACCTACGTGCTGGCCGCATCGTCGCGGCGCCACGCCGTCCGCCCCGAGGCCTATCACCGGGGCTGGGCAGGCGGGTCGCGCCTCGCCAATGGCCGCACGTATCACGGCATCCGCCTGCCGCTCGGCCCGGACCATGGCGGCCCTCTATTCTTCGCCCACTACAGCTTCATGGGCCTCGACCCGCGCGGCCTCGAGGATCGCTACGCCGACTACCTCGAGCAGAACGTGGCGCACACGCTGATCAACCACCGCCACTGCGTCGCCAACCCGAACGGCCATGCCGGCTATGGCGAGGCCTGCTGGGGGCTGACGGCGAGCGACGATCCCTGGGGCTACGAGGCGCACGCGCCGGACCGGGACCGGGGCGTCATCACGCCCACGGCAGCCATCGCCTCGATGCCGTACACGCCCGCGCTGAGCCTCGCCGCCCTTCGCCACTTCATGGACTATGACGATGGCCGGCTCTGGACGGACATGGGCTTCGTCGATGCCTTCTGCCCCGCCGAGGCATGGCGCGCCGGCTCGCACCTCGCCATCGACCAGGGGCCGATCGTGGTGATGATCGAGAACCACCGCAGCGGGCTGCTCTGGCGGCTGTTCATGAGCTGCCCGGAGATCCGGGACGGGCTGCGGCGGCTGGGGTTCACGAGCCCGCATTTGGGCGCGACCTCGGCCTGATGCGCCGATGCTCGCGCTACGCCCGCGCGGTTGCCGCCCGCAGCCGCTCCAGCAAGGGTGCGAAGCCGATCGGCACGACGCCCGAATCCTCGACGTGGCGGAGGAAACCCGGATCCTGGCCGAGCCGGTGCTCGTCGGTCCGACAGTGCGCCAGCTCGGGAATGATCACCTCGATATCGCCCGGCGCGTTGGGGTGCAGCGAGAAGAACGTGACCCCCGGCTCGAGCGCCTCGATCATCCGCCGGTAGGTGGCGTCGCTCTCGGCGCTCGCGATCCAGGGCGTCATCACGAAGCGGTCGACGAAGGCGGCGCCCCGGGCGGCGAGGGCGGCATGGCGCTCGGCGTAGAAGGCAGGATCGACCGGGCCGAGGTTCAGGACGCCCAGATAGCTCTCGATCTCGCGCGGGAAGAGCAGCGGCAGCCGGTACTCGTCGGCCAGGGCGATGGTGCGGTCGGCGAGCTCGGGCACGAGTGCGGCGCCCATGTGCGTGTCGAGATGCGTCGGCCGGATGCCCATTGCCATGGCGCGCTCGATCTGCGCGCGCATCTCGTCCTCCGCCGCCACGGGGTCGAGCCCGGCACGCAGCTCCGGCACCCGGCGCGGCAGGCAGCCGTCGGCATCGAGGAGGCCCGAGGCGGGCGAGCGGGTCGAGATCGGCCCCCAGCGGTAGTGCTGCCATTCGCTGGTCAGGGTCAGATGCACGCCGAGATCGCCGGCCTCGCGCCCCTTCGCCCAGTCGGCGATCTCGGCGAACCAGGGGCAGGGGACCATGACCGAGCCCGTCGTGACGAAGCCCAGCCCGGCGAGCTCCATGAAGGCCCGGTTGGCGCCATGGCACATGCCGACATCGTCGGCATGCGGGATGACGATACGCGCATCGGCCGGCAGGTCGGCGATCGCCGTCATGCCTCCGACCCGAGTACGACGGGCGACCTCAGGCGGCGGTTCTGATTCCTGAAATA
>Ga0116151_10000375_pt1 | contig 40843 bp, 30 predicted proteins | sample AD_UKC117_MetaG_FD_89893 | JGI IMG/M metagenome (GOLD analysis project Ga0116151, IMG submission 89893) | Active sludge microbial communities of municipal wastewater-treating anaerobic digesters from Hong Kong - AD_UKC117_MetaG | ecosystem: Engineered > Bioreactor > Anaerobic > Digestate...
CGACCTGCCACCAGCGGGATCCAGGTGCTGCCGTTGAACTGCCAGATCTGACCGTCCGCGGTGCCGGACAGCAGCGGGCGGTTCGGGCCTGCTGCCACTGTGCGCGCCCGCGGCGGCCCACCGAGCAGTCGCGCCGAGAGAAGTCCGAGGTCGACCGTGGCCACCTGGGAAGGATGCCCGGGATCCTCCACCAGCAACGCCACCTGGGTCGCAGACGACCATGCGGCCGCACGAACCGGTCCCGTCGGCAACTGACGAGGCGCCGACAGAGCGGGCGGTCCGGCGCTGCGGTCCACACGCAGCACGAACGCGCGGGCGGCATCGCCGGTCCCAGCCACCACCAGGGCACGCGATCCATCGCGGGAGATCTGCACCGAGCGCACCTCGCCGAGGTCAAGTGCCACATCGCGAGAGCCCAGTACGGTCACCACCTGCACCCCCCGCCGATCGGGCAGCCAGAGCAGGCCTGTGCGGTCCCAGGAGCCTCCCGCACTCGTGCCGTCGGTACGAGCAGGGCGCCATTTCGCACCCGGCTCGGTGCGCACGGTCAGGACCTCGCCGGAGAGCGCGTCGGTCGCGGCGACTCCCGTCTGATCGAGGCTGACCAGCGGATGCCGCACCGCCGGCTCGCCCACACCTGCGGCACCCGGCACCGGCGTCGGCACCGAGGTGGCGCCCATCGAGAGCACCGCACCGCCCCGGATCATGTACCAGGACGCATCCGCGGCCAATCCGTCCGGGTTGTACTGGGGCCAGGATCCACGGGACTGGATGGCTTCGGCACCGGTCACCGGGTAGGGCTGGCCGGCAGCCGTGATCACCACCGCGCGCATGGACGGCACCTGCCGCACAGTCCACAGCAACTGCGCCGAGAGCTGCTGCCTGGCCACCTCGTCGGCGGCCAGTGCCTGCTCGGACAGATCCACCCGGACGACGCCATCGGAGGCGCTTACGGACACCAGCGTTGTGTCCTGCGGGAAACCGGTGATAACTGCCGGGGCGAGCCATGCCCCGGGACCCCCGAGCAGTGAACGCACGAGCTCCTCGGTGACGTCGCTCTCGCTGCTGCGGAACAGCACCGGATTGGGCGCAAGGATCCCGCCGGGCTCGGCGACGAAGTAGGTCTGGTACTCGCGGTACGAGCGCTCCACCCCGGCGCGGGAAAGCATCAGACCCTGCGGCGCATCTGCGATCCGCCACTGGCCGTCCTGCTGCACCAATCCGAACACTTGCGCCAACTGCGCGTCAGGATCGGCGGGGATGTACTGGGCCCGTCGGGAGATCACCGCGACTTCAGTGGCGGTGAACGTCACCTCGGTCTGTGTCGTCGCGGTCAGGGTCTCGGTGCCGTTCCCATAGACCCGCACGCCGGCGTCCGGATCCCACTGCTGCGCTGCAGTCGGGGTCAGATACATCTTCGCCACGGCGTGTGAGTCTTCGAACCCGGATGCGGCATCCAGGAAGCCCTGCACGATCTCCGTCTGTGACATGCCTGCCCGCGGCGGCCGTGCCAACGCACGCACGAAACTGGTCGAAGCCACATCCGGCACCGACTGATCGACCTCTACGACCGGGCCGCTGGTAGGCACCTGGGCGCACCCCGCGACAAGCAGGGCTCCGGCCACTGCCACAGCAATCGTTCTCATAGCTGAACCTCGGTGGACGGATCCAGCGGGAGGGGGGAAGCAGGCGGCAATGTCTGTCCCGCGACCCGGGGCAGGGTCAGTCGGAACAACGCCCCCTGTCCCGGTCGTCCCCAGACCGACAACCGGCCGCCGTGCAGTCGGGTGTCCTCCATCGCGATCGACAGGCCGAGCCCGGTGCCACCGAGAGTCCGGGCGCGTGCCGGATCGGCGCGCCAGAACCGGTCGAAGACCCGATCGAGATCGGCGTCGTCGAGGCCGTGACCATGGTCCCGCACCGAGATGGCGATCGCCTCCTCGGTCCCCGCGACCCGTACCTCGATCGGCTGGCCCTCTCCGTGTTCGATCGCGTTGGACAGCAGATTGCGCAGGATCCGCTCGATGCGGCGGGGGTCGACGGCCGCCACGCATGGCTCCGGTGACAACTCGACGCCGATGCTCGACCCGCGCGACTCCGCCAGCGGTTGAGTCGCGGCCACCACATCTTCGACGAGATCGCGAACATCGACCGACTCGGTCTCCAGATGCGCGGCGCCGGCATCGAACCTGCTGATCTCCAGAAGCTCGCCGAGCAGTTGCTCGAACCGATCCAACTGGTCATGCAGCAGTTCACTGCTGCGCCGCAGTTGCGCCGGCATGTGGTCACGCTGTTCGAAGATGATGTCGGAGGCCATGCGCACGGTGGTAAGCGGCGTACGCAGCTCGTGGGACACATCCGAGACGAAGCGCTGCTGCAGCCGGGAGAGATTCTCCAACTGCCTGATCTGGGTCTGCAGGGACGCGGCCATGTCGTTGAACGCCAGGGCGAGGGCTGCCAGATCGTCCTCACCACGTACCGGCAGTCGCTGTTCGAGATGCCCTGCCCGAAGCAACTCCGCGGCCCGCGCCGCCTGCCGTACGGGCAGGACGACGTGACGGGCGATCAGCAGCATGATCAGTGCGAGCAGCCCGACGAGCAGGACGCCGGCCAGCCACGCCGTGGAGCGAACCAGATCCAGAGTGCCCTGCAGTTCGCCGTACGGGAACAGGTAGTAGACCTCGTAGGCCACATCGGCACCGAGCGGCAGGAGAGCCCCCACCACCAGGCCCGGCTGGTCGGGGGAATCGACGTAGCGCACCGTGGTGTAGGTCCAGACCTCCTGACCCTCCAACTGCACCTCGGCGCGCATCTGTACGGGCACGCTGCTCACCTGCACGAGGTTCGTACCACGTTCGGGAAGCTCGGCGATCGCCGGACCGGAGCCGTCCAGCAGCAGCACCTCGAACGCCGACCCCGCCTCACTACCGGTCAGCAACGCGCTCATCAGCGCATCGGCCAGGCCCTCGCTCGGCGTGGGCGGGCCACCTTCGCTGGACTGCAGAACGACCTGCTGGGCGGCCGCGAGGCCGACATTGGCCTCGGCGATCGACTTACTGGTGTTCGCGTCGACCAGGCCGTTGGTCACCCGGATCAGCAACAGGCCCAGGCTCACTCCGACCACAAGGGTCGCTGCGACCAGCGTGGAGGCCACGACCCGGAAGGCCAGCGAGTGGCGCCACCTGTTGACCAGGGCTGTGAACACTGCTCAGCCCGTGTCGTCGCACGCCTTGTACCCGACCCCTCGCACGGTCAGCACCAGCTCAGGGTTCTCCGGGTCGTGCTCGATCTTGGAGCGCAGCCGCTGCACGTGGACGTTGACAAGTCGGGTGTCGGCCGGGTGACGGTAACCCCACACCTCCTGCAGCAACACCTCACGGCTGAACACCTGCCAGGGCTTGCGGGTCAGGCACACGAGCAGGTCGAACTCCAAGGGAGTGAGATCGATGGTCTTGTCCCCGCGGCGCACCGTGTGCCCGGCGACGTCGATCGTGAGGTCCCCGAGGTGCAGCACCTCCGGCTTGGCATCCTCCAGTCGACGCAGGCGGGTCCGGATCCGGGCGATGAGTTCCTTCGCCTTGAAGGGCTTCACGACGTAGTCGTCGGCGCCGGACTCCAGACCCAGCACCACATCCACGGTGTCGGTCTTGGCCGTCAGCATGACGATGGGCACGCCACTCTCGGCCCGGATCGCCCGGCAGACCTCGATGCCGTCCTTACCGGGCAGCATGACGTCGAGCAGCACGAGGTCGGGACGGGTGTGCCGGAAGGCTTCGAGGGCACGCGAGCCGTCGGCGACGAAGAAGGGCTCGAAGCCGTCACCCTGCAGGACGATACCCAACATCTCCGACAACGCCGGATCGTCATCGACGACCAGCACGCGACCCTTCACCCTCCCACTATCGCAGACTGCTACAGCAGGAACAGGATCCCGATAGCTCCCGGCATGTTGTTGGTCATGTGCGCGACGATCGCGGTGGTCGTGTTGTTGCGGTGCACGCGCGCCCAGCCGAGAATCAGCCCGATCGCGAAGAGCAATGCGAAACGGATCGGCTCGAGATGCATGGCGGCGAACAGCGCAGCGGACAGCACCACCGACAGCCACCGGCTGGTCCCCCGCTTCAACAGGCTGCTCATCAGCAGACCGCGGTAGCACAACTCCTCCACGATCGGTGCGCCGAACCCGACCGCCAACGCGAACAACAGCCGCGCCACCGGGAAGTCGTCGAGATCGCGGGCCACCTCGCCGGCACTGGAGTCGAACTCACCGAAGATCGCGGTGAGCCCTGCGGCGATCAGACCGGCGGCGACCAGCGCGCCGATCCCGAACAGCAGACCCCATCCGATGTCGGCCTTGGTGACCCGCAGACCGAAGTCGAGCCGCATGCCGTTGCCACGCAATCGGCTGATCAGCCAGGGCCACCCGCCCATCCCGAGCCACGGCAGCGCAACGCCGACCAGCAACAACCACGCGTAGGCCGCCGTTCCCTCCTGGGCGAGCAGGATCGGGACCCCGGACACGATGCTGAAGACCAGCCACGCCGCCACGGCGATGAAGAAGTCGGGGACACCCCATCCGGGGCGCTTGAGGCGTACACCCTGCCACCACGCCGCGATCGCCGCATCGGTGGCACCGGGATATGGGGCCTGCGTGGACGCGGGAGCGACGACCGGATATGTCACGCCCACCAGTGTGCCAGCCCTGGAAGGTCAGTCCAGCGGGGGCGAGACCGAGCGGTCGAGGTCGGGCTCCAGATATATGTACCGGGCCGACGGAACCACGGCGCGCACAGCCGACTCCGCGGTGTCGATGCCCCGGGCGATCGTCGCGGCGTCGTCCTCCCCACCGATAGCGATCTTGGCGGCCACCAGCAACTCGTCCGGACCCACGTGCAACGTCTTCAGGTGGATGACCCGGTCCACATCCTCGGTGTCCTCCAGCGCCTGCCGGATCGCCGCTTCCTGCTCCGGCAGCGCCGACTCCCCCACGAGCATGCTGGACATCTCGAACGCCAGGAAGACGGCGATCACCACGAGCAAGGTGCCGACCGCCATCGCGCCCAGCCCGTCCCAGCGGCCATCCCCGGTCAGCGTCGCCATCCCCACCCCGACCAGGGCGAACATGAGCCCGATCAGGGCACCGAAATCCTCTAGCAACACGACCGGAAGTTCGGGCTGCCGGGCATCTCGGATGAAGCGGAAGAGCGAGCGTTTGCCGCGGGACTTGTGCGACTCCCGCAGGGCCGTGCGGAAGGAGAACGCTTCCAGACCGATCGCGATGAGCAGCACGACCAGCGCGATCTGCACGTCCCGGAGTTCCTCGGGGTGGGTGAACTTGTGGAAGCCTTCGTAGAGGCTGAAGATGCCGCCCACCAGGAACAGCACGATCGACACCACGAACGCGTAGACATAGCGCACCCGCGCATACCCGAACTGATGGGTCGCATCCGCCACTCGCCTGGCGCGTCTGCCGCCGAGCAGGAGCAGCAACTGGTTCGCGCTGTCCGCCACCGAGTGGATGGCCTCCGACAGCATCGAGGACGATCCGGTCAGGACGAAGGCGACGAACTTGGAGATCGCAATGCCGACGTTCGCCGCCAGCGCGGCGAGTACGGCCTTGGTGCCGCCTTCTGTGCTCACCCGGCAATCCTGCCCTATGCCGGCCCGCTGTGGTGCGCCACAACCGCCCGCCCTTCGGCGTGGACGTCGATCGCCGGTTCCGCAGCCGCCAGCAGTATCCCCTCACCTGGCTGCAGAGCCACATCCGCGACCGTGGTGCGCCCCTGCAGACCGACGACGATCCGGGCCTGTCCGGATTCAGCCCGGCAGCCGGCAGCCGACACCATGTCGACGCGGAAGGGGGCGTCCTGCGGGGCATAGGACACGACCCCGTCGATCTGCGGCGGTGACAGGGGATGCGGCTGCCCATGCAGGGACAGCGCCGCGAGTGCCGCATCCACAGCGATGGTCTTGGTGGTCAATCCGAGACGCAGGACGTTGTCGCTGTTGGTCATCACCTCGACACCGGTGCCGCGGACATAGGCATGCACAGTGCCGGGATCCACGTACACCGCCTCTCCGGGCGCCAGGGTGCGGGCGTTCAGCAGCGCCGCCACGAACACACCGGGGTCGCCGGGGAAGTAGTGCGCCACGTCGTGGATCACGCCGGCCTCGTACTCGGTGAGTCCCGCTGCCCCGAAAGCGGACGGCAGCCTCTCCGCGTTGACAACGACATCGTCGAGGGGCAGCGTCAGCAACGTGCGCACGCAGGCACGGATGTCGTCGGCCAGCAGCGCCGCCGTAGCCGCCTGCATACCGGCGCCGAGGTGACTGAACACCTCCGCGCTGCGCCGCGGCTCACGGAACCCCTCCAGGATCACGAATGGTTCGAGCGCGATGAGGATCTCGGCTTTGGCGTAGGGGTCCGACAGCAGTTTCGGGACACCCGGGTCGGCCTGCTGCACGTCGTATTGCGCGCGGGCCATCGCCGCAGGCGGATGGATCTGGATGGACAGCGGTCGTGCCGCCGCCAGGATCTTGGTGAGGATCGGCAACTCGGTGCTCGCCAGCGCATCGCCGTCGCGCAGCGGCGAGGGTCCGTTGGGATGGGAGCCGAACCACAACTCCGCCTGCGGGGTGCCGGTGGGCGCCGTCCACGCCGACAGCCCGTCGATCGGCCCCCAGTCGTACGTCTGCAGATGTCCGCGCACGATCTGCATGATTATCGGCCCTCCGTCCGGCGCCAGCGACCGAACCGCGGGTCGATGTCCTCGGCACTGTGGGAGGGGTCACGGCGCTGCATCAACGCCGTGTAGATGCTCGCGAAGTCCACCAGTCCCACCAGATCCGCCAACTGTTCGATCGCATGTCCGCTGGTGGCCGTGAGTTCCTGACACGGCACGTCGAGCCGCTCGCAGGTCTGAACGACCGCGTCGGCGATCGTTGCGGTGTCCGGGTGTTCCATCGCATCGCGCAGCAGGACTGCCCGCAGGCGCGGTTGCGGACCGGAGTCCAGGGTGCGATCGCGGAAGATGTCCTCCTCGCGGGCGGGGGCCGCCCAGGGTCCGCCGAGCAGTCCGGCATGAGTACGTGCCCCCTCCGGCAGCACACCCACCACACTGGGCCAGTCCGCGTTCTCAGCCAATTGCCGCCCGAGCCGCCGGGCAGCGACCGCCCCGACATCACCACTGCCCCATGCCAGGGGCAGCCCCGACGTCAGGTGGATGCTCAGATCCTTCGCAGGGTTCTCCGGGGTCAGCACCTCCACGCCGCACTCCAGGGCACGGGCATCGAGGCGGTCGGCAGCACCGGCCAGTCCGTCCCGCGCCTCGGCGACGATCCCGAGTTCGCCTGCCAGAAGTAGCAACGGCGCCGACAGCGCCCACAGCAAAGAGCGGGCCTTCTGGACGTCCTGCAGCGGGCTCAGTCGCGAGACGGGCCAGAACGACACACCGCGGGCGTTGCTGCAGACCTCCTGCAACGGGGAGTTCGCCGCACCGATCCCCAGCACCGAACTCCCTCGGCGCTGGGCCTCGCTGACGAACGTCAGGATCTCCGGGGTCCGGCCGGAGGCCGACACCGCGACCACCAGGTCCATGGGGCCCACCCACCCGGGTAGCGCGGGACCGCCGAGCGCGAAGACCGGCAGTGGGGACCCCCGCCCGGCCACCGCGGCGAGCACCTCCCCGGGTGCACTCGAACCCCCGGCTCCCACAACGCACAGGCTGCGCGGACGACCCTGTTCGACCAGTGGTCCCAGGGCATGACCGTCGTCGGCGTCCAGAGTGCTCCGGATCGCGGCTCCGGCCGAGGCGGTACTGGCCAGCATCCGCTGGGAGTCGATCCCGACCAACTCGTCGGGTTCGTCGAGCAGGGTGTCGTCGACGCTCACGAGGGATCCGGCACACCGACCACCCCGGACGGACCGGGGGTGGCCTGATCCAGCAACATCACCGGGATCCCGTCCCGGACGCTGAACACCGCCTCACATTCGGTGCACCGCAGACCGTCAGGAACCTCTGCCACAGGGGCATGCCGAGGGCATGGACAGGCCAGTACGTCGAGCAGTTCGGGATCAAGACTCACGGGCCCCAGCCTATGCCCTCACGACCACCCGCTCAGCGATACAGGGCGAGCACCTCGTCGCGCAGCGACGCCATCTGATCCTCGGTGGGCGCCTCGACGTTGAGCCGCAGAAGCGGTTCGGTGTTGGAGGGCCGCACGTTCACCCACCACGTGCCACCGTCCACGGTGAGACCGTCGAGGTCGGAGAAGGTGACATCCCGATCCGCGAAGTGCTCCCGGACCGCAGCGATCGCCGCCTGCTGGTCGGAGACCTCCGTGTTGATCTCCCCGGACAGCACGTACCTGCTGTAGGGGACCAACACCTGCGACAACGTCGTGCCCGCGGGCGTCGCCGCCAGGCTCGACAGGACGTGCAGGGCCGCCAGCATGCCACTGTCGGCACGCCAGAAGTCGCGGAAGTAGAAGTGCCCGGAGTGCTCACCTCCGAAGACCGCACCGGTCTGCGCCATGGTGGCTTTGATGAAGGAGTGGCCGACCCGTGTCACCACTGGGACGCCGTCGTTCTCACTGATGATCTCGGGCACCGCTCGGGAGGTGATCAGGTTGTGGATGACGGCCGCGCCCGGAACCCGTGCCAGTTCCTGGGTGGCGATCAGGGCGGTCAGAGTGGACGGATTCACCAGCTCCCCCCGCTCGTCGACCACGAAACAGCGGTCGGCGTCACCATCGAAGGCCAGTCCCAGATCCGCGCCCGACGACTTCACCGCGGCCTGCAGGTCGACGAGGTTCGCCGGGTCGATCGGATTGGCCTCATGGTTCGGGAAGGACCCATCGAGTTCGAAGTACAACTCCTCGACCGTGACCGGCAGCTTCCCGAGGACCACCGGGGCGGTCAGCCCAGCCATGCCGTTGCCGGCGTCCACGACCACTCGCAGCGGGCGCTGCAGCGGGGGCACCAGGCTGATCAGGTAGTCGGCGTAATCGGCGAGCATCTCGCGCTCGCTGATGTGCCCGACCCGGCCGGAGTACTCCGGGACACCCTCGACGAGCATGCGCGAGATCTCCCGCAGTCCCGTGTCCTGGCCCACCGGTGCCGCGCCTGCCAGGCACAGTTTGATGCCGTTGTAGGCGGCCGGGTTGTGGCTGGCGGTGAACATGGCCCCCGGCAGGTCCAGGGTGCCGGAGGCGAAGTACAAGCCGTCCGTTGAACACAGACCGATCAGGATCACGTCCACACCATGGGCCGTGGCGCCCTCAGCGAAGGCTCTGGCGAACGCCGGCGACGACGGGCGCATGTCATGGCCCACGACCACGGCCCCCGCCTCCCGCAGACCCAGCGACTCGACGAACGCCGCGCCCACCGCTGTCACGAACTGCGGGGTGAGTTGTTCGTCAACGAGACCGCGAACGTCGTACGCCTTGATCAATGCGGCTACGAGGTCGGCGGGGAATACCGTGCTGTCGGGGCTCATGCCCGCAACGCTATTCGATCGGCCGCAGTACGCGCAGATGACCTTTCCCGCCGACCGTCAGTTGCCCTGCCTCCTCAACGGTGGCGACGCTCTCAGGGCGTGCCGCGGAACGCACCGCATCGGCGAGCGCCTGGAGAGCGTCGTGGGACGGTTCGAGCGCAGAGGGATCGGGCTCCAGGCGCACCACCTCCCAGCCCCGAGGAGCCGTAAGGCGTTGCGAGTGCTCCTCGCACAGGTCGTACGAGTGCGGCTCGGCGAAAGTCGCCAGCGGCCCGAGCACTGCGGTGGAGTCGGCATAGACGTAGGTCAAGGTGGACACGGCCGGCCGCCGGCACGAGGGCCGGGAGCAGGTGCGGGTAGTCACCGACCCACCGTAACCTCCGCTGGTGACACCTCCGGTTTCGGGCTCAGACACGGGGATACGCCCCATCGAGATCCTGCGGGGCGACACCCAGGAACACACCTGCCTGCTCGGTCAGCACATCCTGCAGAAGGTCACCGAGGTGACCAGGGGTGTCTGCTCGCAGTTCCAAGGCCCACCTGTATACCGTGATCCGCGCTGCGAAACCTGCATCCGCCGGGTCGAACACGGCCAGCGCCGGGTGCTCGGCCTCCGGGACGTCACTGACGGCGATCTCGATGTACTGGAGCTCGGGGTTGCCCATGACCAGTCGATCCCACGCCACCAGCACCTGCTCGTCGAAGCGAGCCGCACGACTGCGGGCAACCGGGACGGCTCGCGGCGCCAGGGGACCTCGCAGGCCACGATCGCGCCGGTCACGGCGCCGAGCCCGCGGGCTTCCCGGTCGGGCGGTGGACCAGGTGACCCGCACTCCGTCCGAGGCATGGGTGGAGCGGTGATTGACGCTCGTCAGCATACGGCCGACTGTAGTGGCGGGTACGACAAAGGGCGGCTCACCACGCTGGTGAGCCGCCCTTTGTCGTATGTATTTATCGGGGAAGAAGTGGGGAAGGTGGATCAGACTGCTGCGCGCTTGAGGCGGCGGCGCTCACGCTCGGAGAGCCCGCCCCAGATACCGAACCGCTCGTCGTTCTCCAACGCATATTCCAGGCACTCGCCGCGGACCTCGCACGATGCGCAGATGCGCTTGGCCTCCCTGGTCGATCCTCCCTTTTCCGGGAAGAACGACTCGGGGTCGGTCTCTGCGCACAGCGCCCGCTCCTGCCAGCTCAGCTCTTCCACTTCCTCCAACGGCAAACGGACGATCGATTCCTGCATGTTTCCTCCACTCCCGCGCCCCGATGCGCGAAAATCTGACGACAACGTTGAAATTACATGCTCGTAAGTAGGCCCTCAACCGGAATCCCCAGAATGGGCCGTTCAGGTGACGTGATATCGGTCGCGCGTCACGGATCTGTGGATGACACGCCGCGCAAGGCGCTCCAGACGGCGTGTCGGCGGTCACGCAGAGTGATCTCGGCGCGAGGCTGACGAACCCCCCCGCGTCCACGGTGCAAGCGCAGCACTACGCCGGCCGCGGGGTGGTCATCCCCCACTCCGGTTAGAGATCGGCATCCCGGTTAGAGAAACAGCACTCCGGTTAGCCCTGTACGGCCGTGGGACTCTAACCAGAGTGCTGTTTGTCTAACCAACGTGCCCAGGACTAACCAACTCGCCGCCGCCGGTCGGGCGGTGGTCATCGGCATTCCGGTTAGAGAACGGCGTCCCGGTTAGAGAGACAGCACTCCGGTTAGCCCTGTACGGCCGTGGGACTCTAACCAGAGTGCCGTTTGTCTAACCAACGTGCCCAGGACTAACCAACTCGCCGCCGCCACGTCCACAGTGGCGAGCCAACGGTGGACGTGGGCTAGCGCCGCGTGACCGCTGCGTACGTCGTTGTGCGTTCGACCGCGGGCCGGCCGGCCATTGCAGCCGTCTGCTGCAACTCGTCCGGGGTCATCGAGGACCCGTGGGCCGAACCGGCCATGCGGCTGATCGTCTCCTCCATCAGGGTGCCACCGAGGTCGTTGGCGCCGGCCTTGAGCAGTTCCGCGGCACCTGCGGGCCCCAGCTTGACCCAGGAGACCTGGATGTTCGGGATCGAGCCGTCGAGCAGGAGCCTGGCCATGGCCGTGACCAGGACGTCCTCGCGGACCGTCGATCCGGGCCGCGCCTTCCCGGCCAGGTACAGCGGCGCGTTGTGGTGGACGAACGGCAGGCCGACGAACTCGGTGAACCCCCCGGTGCGATCCTGCACCTCACGCAGCGTGCGCAAGTGCCGGATCCAGTGCAGTGGGGTGTCGACGTGTCCGTACATCATCGTCGAACTCGAGGGCAGGCCCACCTCGTGTGCGGTGGTGACGACGTCGATCCACGCGGAAGCGGGGAGTTTGCCCTTGGTGAGGATCCAGCGCACCTCGTCGTCGAGGATCTCCGCTGCCGTACCCGGGATCGAGTCCACCCCGGACTCCCGAAGCCGCACCAGGAACGCGCGCAGGTCCAGGTCCGACCGCGTGGCCCCGTTGACGACCTCCATCGGGCTGAAGGCGTGCAGGTGGATCTCCGGGACGGCCTGTTTCACGGTCCGGGCGAGGTCGAAGTAGGCACTGCCCGGCAGTCTCGGGTGGATGCCGCCCTGCATGCAGATCTCGGTAGCACCGGCGTCCCAGGCCTCGTGCACTCGCCGGGTGATCTCCTCCGGCGACAGCGTGAACGCATCGACATCGGACTCCCGCTGGGCGAAGGCACAGAACCGACAGCCGGTGTAGCAGACGTTTGTGAAGTTCAGGTTCCGGTTGACGACGTAGGTGACCTCGTCACCCACCCGTTCGCGTCGCAGTGCGTCCGCGACCGCAGCAACCTCGCCCACCTGCTCCCCGGTTGCGGCGAACAACGCCAGCGCGAGCGCCTCGTTGGCCGGATCGGCGAGGGCGGCCGGTTGCACGCGGGCCAAGGCGAGCGCCTCCGCGAAGTCGCCGATCGACACGGCCTCCGCCCCCGCCACGTCGAGCGCGTCCCAGGATCCGAAGGCGGTGTCGAAGTCGCTGCGACGCTCGGCGTCGCGTCCGCGGATGTCGATCGTGATCGCCAGATCGGTGCGGCCGGCCCCGCCGTCGGCAAAACTGCCGTAGTCGACGGCCTGTTGCCACGGCTGACCGGTCGGGACCACACCGTTGCGCAGAAGTCCCCGCTCATCGGCGAGTGCCGCGACGAAGGGCCGCAGGCGGGGATCCAGCCAGGCATCACCGCGGGCCAGGAACTCAGGGTGGATGGTCAGTCTGGGCGCGAGGGCGAAACCACTGCCTTCGGTGACCTCCCGCAGCAGATCGATGCTGGGCCAGGGACGCTCCGGGTTCACGTAGTCCGCGGTGACCGGACTCACACCTCCCCAGTCGTCGATGCCGGCCCCGATCAGCCGGTGCAGAGATTCGGCGTCGGTGAGATTGGGCGGGGCTTGGATGTGCACCGCTCCCCCGAGTACCAGCCGGGCCGTGGCGACCGCGGCGAGGTACTCGTCGGGACCGCAGTCCGCCACAGCCGCCATCGCGGTGTCCGGCTTGGCGCGGAAGTTCTGGATGATCACTTCCTGCAGGCCGTGGAACCGCCGCTCCACGCTGCGTAGCGCCAGCAGCGATTCGGCACGTTCGGTGAGCGTCTCACCGATACCGATCAGCAGACCAGTGGTGAAGGGCACCCCCAGCCGACCGGCATCGGCCAGAACGCGCAACCGGACATCGGGATCCTTGTCCGGCGATCCGAAGTGGGGGGCACCGGGGGTCTCGTACAACCGACGGCTCGTCGTCTCCAGCATCAGCCCCATGCTGGGAGCGACCGGACGCAGACGACTCAGGTGCTCCCAACTCATGACGCCGGGATTCGCGTGCGGAAGCAGGCCGGTGCGTTCGAGCACGGCGACAGCCACTGCCCGGACATAGTCGATCGTGGTGTCGTAGCCACGGGCATCCAGCCATGCACGTGCGGCCGGCCAACGGTCCTCGGGTGCGTCCCCCAGCGTCAGCAATGCCTCCGCGCACCCGGCGCGCGCGCCGCGAGCCGCGATCGCCACCGCCTCGTCGATCTCCAGGTACGGACCGTGGCCCTCGCGACGTAGGGCTGCGGGATCCGTGGCGAAGGTGCAGTAGTGGCAGCGGTCACGGCACAAGCGGGTGACCGGGATGAAGACCTTGGGCGAGTAGGTGACCGTGCGGGTGCCCCGGTCCCGCACGGCCGCTGCCACCGCACACAACGCCTCCAGGTCGGGCCCCGTGGCCGACAGCAACTGTGCGACTTCGGTCACGTCGAGGGACACGGCACGTTCTGCGCGCGCCAGGGCCCGACGTAGAGTCACGTCCAAAGCCTAAGCCCCGGTGCGGCGCAGGAGGGATGGTCGTATGCGGATCACGGTGCTGGCGGGCGGCGTCGGAGGCGCCCGGTTCCTGGTGGGTCTCCGCTCGGCGTACCCGAACGACGAGATCACGGTGATCGGGAACACCGCCGACGACATCTGGCTGCAGGGGCTGAAGGTCTGCCCGGACCTCGACACGGTCATGTACACCCTCGGCGGCGGAATCGATACCGACCGGGGCTGGGGCCGCCGCGACGAGACCTACACGGTCCTCGACGAACTCGGGGCCTACGGATTCGAGCCGTTGTGGTTCACCTTGGGCGACCGCGACCTCGCCACCCATCTGATCCGGACCCAGCTGCTGTCCGCCGGCTACCCACTCGACGAGGTCACGGCCGCGTTGTGCAAGCGCTGGGATCCCGGCGTGACGCTGCTGCCGATGACCAACGACCGGGTCGAGACCCACGTGGTCGTGGACACGGACGCGGGCCCGGCAGCGATGCACTTCCAGCAATGGTGGGTGCAACACCGTGCCGCGCTTCCGGCACATCGATTCACCTTCGTCGGCATCGATGCCGCAACGCCGGCATCCGGGGTCCTGGATGCGATCTGGCAGTCCGATGTCATCGTTCTGCCACCGTCCAACCCGGTGGTCAGCATCGGACCGATCCTCGCGGTGCCCGGGATCCGGGAGGCGGTCCTCGACACCCCGGCACCGGTCGTCGGCGTCTCCGGAATCGTCGGCGGCCGACCTGTGAAGGGGATGGCCGACGTATGTCTGGCTGCGATCGGTGTCGCGGCGGACGCCGCTTCGGTCGCCGCCCACTACGGCGCCCGCGGGGACGGCGGCATCCTCGATGGGTGGGTCTATGAGTCCGGTGACCCCGAACCCACGAGCGTCCGGGCGAGCCTGGCGACCACCACGCTGATGCACGACGAGGCAGCAGCCGCCGAACTCGCCCGGGTCACCGTCGGGCTGGTGACCTGATGCAGATCGTGGCGGTCCCCGGGCAGGTGCGCTGATGCAGATCGTGGCGGTCCCCGGACTGGTGACCTGATGCAGATCGTGGCGGTCCCCGGGCTACCCCAGTTCGACGAGCACACCGACCTCGCCCGCACTGTCGCAGCCGCTGTCACCAACGTGCACTGGCCGGACGGCGGCCGCGGACTGCAGGACGGCGACATCCTGGTGGTGAGTTCCAAGATCATCAGCAAGGCTGAGGGGCAGTGGGTGGCCGATCGGGACGCGGCCGTCCGGGCCGACACCGTGCGCACGGTTGCCGAGCGTGAGGACCTGCGGATCGTCGAGAACCACCTCGGGGTCGTCATGGCAGCAGCGGGGGTCGATCGGTCGAACACCACCCGCCCTCTACGCCTGCCCCGCGACCCCGATGCCAGCGCCGCACACCTGCGAGCCGCAGTGGCCGCGCAGACCGGTGTCACGGTCGGCGTGGTGATCACCGATACCGCGGGCCGGCCGTGGCGCCTCGGCGTGACGGACTTCTGCATCGGGGCCGCCGGGGTCCGCGTTCTGGCGGACCTGCGCGGTTCGACCGACGACTTCGGGCAGCCACTGGAGATGACACAGGTGGCGCTGGCCGACGAACTCGCAGCCGCCGCGGATCTTGTGAAGGGCAAGACCGGCGGCACTCCGGTGGCCGTCGTGCGCGGCGTGTCGGCTATCGGCGAGGGGGCGGCCCGCGATCTGGTGCGGCCCAGCGAAGAGGACCTGTTCGCGCTCGGTACCGACCTGGCTCGCCGATCAGCGGTGACCGGCCGCCGGACGGTCCGCGCGTTCGCCGATCGAACCGTTCCGGTCGCGCTGATCGAGCAGGCGGTGGAGGCGGCGTGCACTGCGCCGAGCCCGCATCACACGCGCCCGTGGCGCTTCGTGTTGCTGGCCGAGCGTCGTGAGCAGGTGCTGGGCGCGATGCGGGACCAGTGGATCGCAGATCTGCGCGACGACGGTTTCAGCGACGAGTCGATCCGGAAACGGCTGCGGCGAGGGGACGTGTTGTGGAACGCCCCCGAGGTCGTTCTGGCGTTCAGCGACTTCGCGGGGGCGGTCCACGCCTACCCCGACGACCGGCGAAACGGCTTCGAACGCGACCTGTTCCTCGTGGCCGGTGGTGCTGCGGTCGAGAACCTGCTCGTCAGCTTGTCCGCCTCCGGGCTGGGCTCGGCCTGGATCTCCAGCACCATGTTCTGCCCACCGGTGGTCCGCGGTGCACTCGATGTGCCCGACAGTTGGCAACCGCTGGGAGCGATCGCCATCGGGTGGCCGGCGTCCGATCCGGCCGACCGACGGCCGGCCGACCTCGGTGATCACTGGTTCGTGCGCTGATCGATCACTGGTCCGATGAGAACCGGACGGCACAGTCACCGAGTTCGACGCCCGGCCATACCCGCACACCAGCGAGCAACTCGTTGTCCGCGCCGATCCTGGCACCGTCCCCGATGACCGCGGAGCGGATGACACATCCCGGCCCGATCACCGCTCCGGCACCGATGATGCTGTCCTCCACGATGCTGTGGTCGCCGACCTCGGCCCCATCGAACAGCACCGAGCCGCGCACCTGCGCGCCGATGCCCACGACGCTGTCGCGACCGGCCGCGGTGCCCTCGGTGCAGGAACCCTCGATGCGCGCCCCCGCGCCCGCGAGCATCTCCCCCGGGCTCCCCGGCAAGGCCGGGGAGACGACCTTGCCCATCACGATGTCCGCGCTGCCGCGGGCGAACGCCAGCGGTGTGCCCAGGTCCAGCCAGTAGCCGGGGTCCACGTGCCCCACGACGACCCTGCCGGCGGCCAGCAACTCGGGGAAGGTCTCCCGTTCCACACTTACCGGTCGGCCCACCGGGATCTCGTCGATCACACTGCGGCGGAAGACATAGCACCCCGCGTTGATCTGGTCGGTGACGATCTCCTCCGGGGTCTGCGGCTTCTCGAGGAACGCGGTCACGCGTTCGCCCTCGGTCGGCACCAGCCCGAACGCCCGCGGGTCCTCCACCCTGGTCAGGTAGAGCGCCACGTCGGCGTCGGCGTCCCGCCAGGCCTGCACCAGTCCGGTGATGTCCAGGCCGGTGAGGATGTCCCCGTTGAACACCACCACGGGATCGTCGGGTCCGCAGGTCAAGGCGTCGGCGGCATTGCGGATCGCCCCGCCGGTGCCGAGCGGCTCGGCCTCCACGCGGTAGTCCATCGCGACCCCGAAGTCGGAGCCGTCGCCGAAGTAGTCACTGAAGACCTCCGCGCGATACGAGGTGCCCAGGGCCACCCGCGTAACGCCCGCCGCACGGGCGATGGCGATCTGATGCTCGGTGAAGGGCACGCCGGCCACGGGGAGCATCGGTTTCGGGTGGTTGATCGTCAGCGGACGCAGGCGGGTACCTTTGCCGCCGACCAGCAGGATCGACTCGAGCACGCTCGTCAGTCTGCCATGCGTACGATGCGCCCGTGACCACTCTGCGACAGACCCGCTCTGAGGCCCTCCGACTGCATTCCGGCGCGCCCCTGATCACCGACTGCACCCAGGGCCGAGTGGAGCTGTCGCACGCGACGTTCGACAACTGGGTGAACAAGACGGTGAACTTCCTGCAGATGGAAGCGGACGTCACGCCCGGAACGACGGTCGCGCTGCGTCTGCCTCTGCACTGGATGACAGCAGTGTGGTGGGTATCGGTGTGGGAGGCGGGCGCCGATGCCAGCTTCGACGCCGCCGGCGCGGATCTGGTCGTGGCCACCGATGCGCCGTGCGACATGCTCGTCGTCGCGGACGCCTTAGGAATGGCCCCGGCACCCACCGGCGCCAGCGCGCAGTGGTTCTTCCCCGCCGACGTGCGCGCGATGCCCGACCAGCGTGTCCTGCCACCGGGGGACCTCGGCGGGCTCCCGGACATGAGCGCCGGGACGCTGTACACGGCTGCCATCGAGTACGCCGAATCGGTGGGGCTGCTGCCCGGTGGTCGCTTGAACACCTCGCTGCGTCCCGACGATCTGGCCGGTGTGCTGGCCGCGATCGCAGCACCCCTGGCCATCGGCGCCAGCGTGGTCTACAGCGGCGCGGAGGCCGAAGGCGCGACCGCGAACGCCTGATTGGACCGCGCTGGTCGCGTGGAGGCCTCAGGCGCGGCGGGCAGCGGCCAGCGCGGCCGGGTCGGCGCCGACACTTCGCAAAGTGGCGATGGCCGGACTCGCCTGCAGGAACCGCAGCGCCTTGGCATTGCCCGACTTGCCAGCCACGAAGAGCACGGGCCGCCTCGACGCCGCCGCGGTCGCCCCGGCCATCACCCGTGCGCTGTCCACGATGATCGCCTCACCACGGCGAGGGCCAAGGGCCGCGATCCTCGCCGCTCGCACGACTGGGTCCTTGGCGCTGAGCCGTACAGGCCGACGCAGCCCACCGGCATCAGCGTTGGACAACTCCTTCTTGCCGGCCACGACGATGCTGCGGGTCGCGTGTGCCTTGACCCACTTGCGCATCGCCGCACCTGGGGCGTCTGTCAGCGCCATCAGGTACCCGCCTGCCCGCGCCGCGCCCATCGCCGCACTGGCCATGGCCGCCGGGTTGCCCGGGACCGCCACGAAGACGGCTCTGCGGTCCTTGCGCACAGAGAGTTCCGCCAACCGCAGCGACAGCGCGGTGGCGTTGCCGGCAGTGACCCGCCGTACCTTGGCCAGGCGGCCCAGTGCCTTCAGGGAGGTGGCTGTGAAGGCACCCACGGCGGTCACGGAACTCGCCGGTCGCAGCGCACGGGCGGCCGACCTGTCCGGACCGGATCGGCCCACCACATAGAACGGTCGTTTGGTGCTGCCGGCGAATGCGGCCGCCAGCGCGACGACTGATGTGTCGGTGGCCTGCGCAACGACCGGTGCGCCCTTGCCCCGCTGGGCCAAGGCCGAGGACAGAGCCGTCGCCGTGGTGGGCTCCTGGGTCGCACTACGGGCGATGTACGCCGATGGCAGCCCGAGACCCGTGCGCAGTTTCTCACCACTGATCGACGCCGTCTGACCGGACGAACTCGTGGCCGTCGCCGTCGCCACCGCGCCACCCGTGAGCCGCGTACGCAGGTCGAGCAGGACCACGTCCGGCAGCCCGAACAGCGCGGCCACGTCGGTCTGTGGCCGGGTCTGCAGGTCCCAGACGAAGTACGACGTGTTCTTCTTCTTCAGACTCCACGGATCATCGGCGCTGCGCAGCCACGGCACATCCTCACCCCAGACATCGGCCGCGTTCAGCGTCGCGCCACCGGTGGAGTCGAAGACTGGAACGGATATCGGCGCCCCGGCGTGCTGCACGGTCTTGCCAGCGGTCCGGTTCACAGCCTTGGACCACGCGGAGTACCCCTTGGCCGTGGTCGCCCGCTGTCCGGTGAACCCGGCGTCGGACATGTGGCAACCGCACGCGGGATCCCACACAGCGGCTGCGGCGGCACTGCGGGCGACCATGGCCATCGTCCGCTGGGCCTGCACCGGCCACGATCTGGGGGCCACATCGAGGTAGGGCAGGTACTCGTCGCGGATCCGCAGATTCGCGACGACCCGCAACCGACCGTCGACGTTGCTAACGGTGACCGTCCCGCGTCGCAAGACGTCCTTGCCGACGCGTAGCGCCGTCTGCGCCTGGCCCAGTTTGCCCGCCGACCGGGTCCCGGCCCATCGCAGCTTCACAGTGGCCACGGTGCCCACCGATCGCCACTTCTTGCCTGACTTGCGCGAAATGAGGATCCCGTCGCCACTCGTGCTCAACCGGACTTTGGTCCGTTTCGTGCCGGTGACCGCCGTCTTGCCCGAGCCTGCGCGGAACCGGCCCCCGCCCTTGCCCAGCGCATCGCTGCTCACGAGCAACTTCTTGCGCTTCGCGAGGGAGACTCGCAGGATTCGCTCATCGTCGCCCGGCGCAACTGTGACACCCGACAAGTAATGCTTGAGGATGCCCGCGGCCTTCTTCCCGTCGCGGGCCTGGCCGAGCACTCCGGCCTTCGGCAGTCCGACCCCGTCGCCGTAACCCGACCCGCGGAAATTGAACTCGTCGGTGACCGGGTCCGGCGTGATCAGGTCGGGGATCTCCGTGGTCGTACCCCCGCCGCTACCGAAGATCTGCGCAGCGCGGGCGCGGATGTCAGGGACTTGTGCGTAGAGGAACTTCCCGGGGCAGGCGGTGTTACCCGCGTCCTTGTGGCCGGACACGCGGTTGAGCGTGGCAGTCTCCCCCTTCTCCCAGTAGCCGGAGTTCAGCGAGCCGGTGCTGACCAACGTGTCCTTGCCGCCGGGATCCCGCTTGCTCAAGCCCAACTTCCAGGCCATGAGTTTGGCGATGGATTCCTTGATCGCATCCATCTGCGGGTCGGCCGGCTTGAACTCCTCGAAGTTGCCCATCGCGGACACGGCGAAACTGTCGTTGTTCAGCCCGGCGGTATGGCCACCGACCACCGGCCGGTCCATCCCGCCGTACCTGCCCTCGTACAACCGCCCGAAGCGGTCGACGAGGAAGTTGTAGGCCATGTCCGAGTACTTCAGCCCTTCGGTGTACCAGGCGTAGAGGTTGCGTACCTGCGCGGCCGCCTGCGACTCGCTGTAGGTGCTGCTGGAGACCGTGTGATGGACGAAACCGACCTTGACGACGCTGGAGTAGATCGGACCGCGGTTGCGCATGCTCTCGTCGGCACCCCACTGGGCGCGGGTGATGATCGGCGGCATCCCGGGCGCGGCAGCGGCCTGCGAGGCCGGCAGCGACTGGATGTCGACAGCGTCGGTGTCCACCAGATGAACCTCTGCATCGCCGGGCACCTGTCCGTCCGGGGTCTGGACCCACACCTGCAGGGCATCCGAGGGGCCGGTGAGCATGGGATCGGTGCCCGCGCGGATCGTCTGCCGCTCGACGGAGCCGGCATCGGGTCCGTGGTCGGCCTCGAAGGGGATCGTCAGCCAGGGCGTCCACCCGTCGTCCTCACGCACCCGGACCTTGACCGTCGAACCCTCCGGCGGCGCGGTGTCCCAGGACAGCCCGACAAGGCCGAACGGCTCGGTCTCGACCACCGAGCTGCGGGAGGCCGTGGGCTGATCCACACCCGACAGACCCTGGCCACCTCCGACCGCGATCTCGTCGAGCGCGAGGGTCTGCACACGCGTCGGGACGGCCTGCGGACCCCCCAGACCGACCATCGGCAACAGCGCGATTCCCAGGACCAGCGCAAGCAGGACGGGGAAGCGGGACCGCACAGTGAACCACCACCTTTCCGAAGACTCAGTGGATCAGACGTCACCGCCGACGTGGTGGTGCCCATGCCGCGAATTGCAGATTCGTGACCGAAATTGACCACATATCGGACATCCAGGTGCTGTCGACGATGTCCTCCGGCCCCGCGCGCGTTCGTCCAGAGACACAGTTCACCGCACTCCTGGTCGTCACCGGGTTGGCGGCCGCCGTTCCTCGACACGTGTGCCGAGGAACCGCAGTCGTGGCCCCACCGTCCAAACCCGTGCGACGTTGCCCACAGGTCGATCGGTATTCACCTCGACGCAAGGTACGCTGGAAGTCCACTCGGATCGGAGGATGATGGCTGCTCGTCGACGCCGTCGTTGGCCCCGCGTGCTCGCCGGAATCGCCTCGACCCTCGTTCTCGTCGCCACCGGTGCGGCAGCGGCCGGTGCCGTGCTGTACCAACGCCTCGACAACAACATCAGCACCCTCGACACGACCGATCAACTCGGCGAACGTCCTACGAGTCCGGTGGGCGCCACCGAACCCGTGAACATCCTCGTGATGGGCTCGGACAGCCGGACCGGCAAGGGCAACAACAAGAAGTACGGCAATGCCAACAACGCCGGCATCGAGGGACAACGCAGCGACACCACGATCCTCTTCCACGTCTCGGGCGATCGCACCCGGGCGATCGGCATGAGCATTCCGCGCGACTCGCTGGTCACCCTCCCGATGTGCAAGAACAAGATCGGCGAGATGCAGGGCGGGTACACGGGCCGGTTCAACGAGGCCTTCGACATCGGCGGGCCGGGGTGCACCATCAAGGCCGTGGAGGAACTCACCGGCATCTACGTGGACCATTTCGTCGTCGTCGATTTCAACGGCTTCAAGAAGATGGTGGATGCCGTCGGCGGCGTCGAGGTCTGCCTCAAGGAGCCGGTCAACGACTACCACGCACGTCTCAACCTCCCGGCCGGCAAGCAGACGATCTCCGGGGAGGACGCTCTGGCGTTCGTCCGGGCCCGGGAGTCGCTGGGGGACGGAAGTGACATCCAGCGCATCCAGCGTCAGCAGGACTTCATCTCCTCCATGATCCGCGAGGTCACCAGCGCTGGGACCCTTGCCAACCCGATCACGCTGTTCAACCTGCTCGACGCAGGAACCAAGTCGTTGACAACAGACAAGGGGCTGTCCAGCCTGCGGGACATCCAGGGCCTGGCCGAGACGATGGTCGATCTGCGGCCGTCCGACGTCACATTCGTCACGGTGCCGTTCGTGTACAACAGCGACTTCTCCACAGTGTCCTGGGAGCAGCCCAAGGCGGACAAGCTCTTCAAAGCGATCATCAACGACAAGCCGTGGCCGGAGCCCCCGACGACCCCACCGGGACAGGACCCGCTGACCGTCCCACCGGAGCAGATCGACGTGATCGTGGTCAACGGCACCCCCACGGCGGGTTTCGGGAACATCGTCGCTGAGGATCTTCAGGATCAGGGCTACAACGTCGTCGGGGTGCGCTCGTCCAAGACGGACACGGACACCACGACATTGAAGTACCCCACGAGCGAGGCGGAGGCCGCGCGCACACTGGCCTACGCCGCGGGCGCCACGCAGACCGTCGTCAAAGCAGGCTCGGGAACCACGCTGGTTCTCAAGGTCGGCTCCGACTACACCGGGATCAAGCCGGTCGTGACCAAGAAGAAGAAGAAAGACCCGCTCGACACCTCGGCACCGAAGACCGCCGACTCGTCGTTCGAGTGCGTCAGTTGATGCAGACCGACTACGCGGTCGTTCTGCTCACCCAGGGGCTGCGGCCGGCTGAGTTCGACCGCGCCCTACGGTCCGTCCTCGCCCAGCAGGGTGTGTCGACCGACATCGTCGTGGTCGGCAACGGATGGCAGCCCACCGGGCTTCCCGAGGGGGTTCGGGCGGTCGGACTGCCCGAGAACGTCGGGATCCCTGCCGGCCGCAACGCCGGAGTCGCGGCCACCTCCGCGCCCATGATCTTCTTCCTCGATGACGACGCCTGGCTTCCCGAACCGGACACCCTGCTGCGCATGTCTCAGATGTTCGCTGCCAACCCCCGGTTCGGCCTGATCCAACCCCGCGTCACCGACCCGCAGGCGGGGGCCGACCCCACCCGCTGGATCCCCCGCATGCACAAGGGTGATCCGCGTCATTCGTCGGCTGTGTTCAGCGTGTGGGAGGGTGCCGTCGCCATTCCGCGAGAGGTCTTCGAGTGCGCGGGCGGGTGGCCGGATCCCTTCTTCTACGCCCATGAGGGCATCGAACTTGCGTGGCGGGTGTGGAACTGCGACCGCATCGTCTGGTACGCCGGGGATCTGGTTGCGCACCATCCCGTGATCGACCCCCGGCGCCACGACGAGTACTACCGGCTCAACGCGCGCAACCGGGTGTGGCTCGCCCGGCGCAATCTCCCGTGGCCGGTGGGTCTTCCGTACATCGGCACCTGGACCGCGGTTCAGCGGATCCGTTCGCGCCATGATCCACAGGCCTGGCGCGCGTGGTGGGCGGGCTTTCGCGAGGGGTGGGAGTCCGACCCCGGTGCTCGGCGACCCATCTCCTGGATGACCGTGGCCGAGATGGCACGGTACGGCCGGCCCCCTGTGGTCTGAGGGGCTCGGATCTGACACCCGCAGTTGTCCATACGGCACCCAACCCCCCGACCCACCCGGACTGGGTGCCCAACTGACACCTCAGTTGTCCATACGGCACCCAACCCCCCGACCCACCCGGACTGGGTGCCCAACCGACACCCGCAGCCCGCCCCCGACGTCGATCAGGTCCTGAACCAACTCCACAGCGAGTCGACCACCGCTACCACCGCCACATACGCCGCGAACCACAGCCACGTGCTGGTGCCGATCGCGAGCAACAATCCGATCGCCACGAGCACCCTGCCCTCGGTGCCCAGAAGCATGAGCCACGCGGTCCTGTCGGGTAGAACCTGCTGATTGCGGATGCGGTAGATCACGTCGTAATGCCGCCAAGCGCCCGCCGCGAGCAGCGCGAAGACTGCCACGGGGTCCATATCGGTGGAGAACCAGGCCAGAGCCAGCAGCGCGCTCATCTCGGTGCTGCGAGCGATCGACGGCGCCATCCATCCGAGCCGGCCCCGGGGGCCGCGGCCGTAGGCCAGCGCATACAGTCCCAGAGCCACCGCGAACCCCGCCAGGATCACCCATGCCGGACCGGTGGCTCCCGCGAGCAACACGAGGAAGCCGATGACCGCCGCACCGCCCCACGCCGCGCGCGCAGGCCGCAACGCCAGCAGAAGTGGCCCCGGATCTGTGATCGCCTGCAGACGGGGCACCATGACCTCGTCGATGCCGGAGTGGCTCCACCGGACGCGGGTGAGCACGGTGTACGCCCAGGAAACGGCGCCGAGCACCGCGAGTGCGATGAAGGCGGGCCATGGACCCACCAGCGGCAGCAGCACCGCGATCAGCAGCCACCGCTCCGCGATGGGCATGCCGAGGATCCGCCGCCACGACGGCGGGCGCACCGCAGGGGGTACCGCACCTTCGCGGTGCCAGGGGTCGGCGGCCGCAGTGATCTCGACCGGGCGCGGCTGCCATGGCGGATATCGCAGCGACCACCCGTAGTCGAGGAAGTGCTTCGAGGTGAACACGACCAGGCAGACCAGCACGAGCACCCAGAAGCGCTGCTGCCCCACCGCCCAGGCGACGGCGAACCAGACGGCGTACTCCTTCACCCGATCCCCGACGGCATCGAGCCATGCACCGCCCTTGCTGTACCGGTGCGTCCACCTCGCGACCTCGCCGTCCACGCAGTCGAGCACGAGCGAGACGAGCATGAGGACCGCGGTGGCCAGATACCCCCACCGGGTGCCCGTCAAAGCGGTCGCGACCGCACCGGCTCCTGCCAGCAGGCTGATGACGGTGATGGCGTTCGGGGCCAGCCCCAGCCGCACCGCGATCGGAGTGATCCGGCGCGATATCGGCCGCACGGTACGTTCGGACAACCACCCATCACCCCCGCGCGCACACCTGCGCGCCTGCAGACGGATGGGGTCCCGGTCGCGGGGCACCGGCGACGAACCCACGGTGAAGGGAGCGGCATCGACCGGCACCACCCGCGTGCCGGCCATCACCAGCACACTCAGGATCTGCTGCCACAACTCACCCGCGGGTCCCCGAGCGACCTCAGCCAGTCCCTGTTGCAGCGCTGGGCGGTCCGCGGCGGCGATGTGGAGGCATCCGATGGCCGAGTCCTGCTGGTCGACCAAACGGGCCTGCGAGGTTCCCGCCGACACCACAGCACCGCCGGCGATCCGCACCCCCGCCGAACCACCAGCACCGACGATCACCGCGGTGCGTTGCGGACGGCACACGTCGACCACCGGGAACCGCGCGGAACAATCGGCGTCCGGGGCCACGAGCACGACATCGCCGTCGAGGTCCTCCAGCAGTGCCTCGAGTTCGACAGCGGTCGTTGCGTGCGCCAGCGGGGCGGCGGGCAGGAACTCGCCCAGCGCAGGTGCACCCGATCCGAGGACGACCACCGATGTCACGCCTGCACCTTCCATTCGACGTTGTGAACGTAGCACCGGGGCCGACGCACACCCCGGAACCCCACCACACCCCCATGCCGGGTGTGATCCGGCGAACCGGTGCGGGCAACCGTGAACCCCAGCCGTCACAATGGACACAGTCGATGAACGGAGAAACGATGACGATCCAGGTCGCGATCCTGGCCGCAGGCATGGGCACCCGGCTGGGCCGCCCCTGGCCCAAGCCCCTCACCAAGCTCGACGACGGGCGCAGCATCATGGGGCAGCAGCGCGACAACATCGCGACTGTGTTCGGCCAGCAGGCGCGGGTCATGACTGTGGTGGGCTTCAAACTCGAGTCCATCCTCGAGGCCTTCCCGGACGGCCTCTTCGTCTACAACGAGAACTTCGACACGACCAACACGTCGAAGAGCCTGCTCAAGGCCCTGCGTTTCTCCGGCGAGGGCCCGGTGCTGTGGATGAACGGCGACGTCGTGTTCGACCCGCAGGTACTGGCCCGCCTGGAGTCGAGCATCCTGCGCGGCGACAACGTGATCTGTGTGAACACCTCGGCGGTCGCCGATGAAGAGGTCAAGTACACCGTCGACGCAGAGGGCCATGTCAACGCGCTGAGCAAGCAGGTCCAGAACGCCCTCGGTGAAGCGGTCGGGATCAACCTGGTTTCCGGCAAGGACAAGGCCCGGCTCATCGAATGCCTGGCCGACTGCGACGAGCAGGACTACTTCGAACGCGGCATCGAACTGGCCATCGAACGCCACGGCATCAGATTCACACCGGTGGACATCTCCGATCTTTTCGCCGTCGAGATCGACTTCGATGACGATCTGGCGCGCGCCAACGCACGCGGTTAGGGAGCACGGATGGCAGGCAAGGCCAAGCAGATCTACTGGGCTGTTCGCAGGGTCCTGACCCAGCCCCCCGGGGCGATGGTCGAGGAGTGGGAGTCGCAGACCGGCGACCGGGTGCTGCCCGACAACCACTTCGAGACTCTTGTCTACTACGCCGACGGCCCCGTCAACCTCTACCAACTTCGTCAGTGGTACGAGCCGCTGATGGCCCTCGACGCCGAGGCGCCGGCTGTCATCGTCTGCCGATCCGTAACCGCCGCCCTCGAACTGCTCAAGGAATCCCCGCTGCCCGTGGTCTACGCGGGCAGGGTCGAGGACCTCGAGAACCTGGTCGACAGACAGCGCTTCTCCATGGCCCTGTACGTCAACCAGAACACCCGCAACTTCCAGATGATGCGGTCGAACACGATGCTGCACGTCTTCATCAGCCACGGCGAGAGCGACAAGTCGTACATGGTCTCCGGCCAGACCAAGGCATACGACTACTCCTTCATCGCCGGCGAGGCAGCTGCCGAACGACTGGCCGCGAACCTGATCAACTTCGACGTCGAGGCCAAGACCATCCGCATCGGCCGTCCCCAGTTGGACAGTGCGCAAACGACAGCCGGGCCCGGATTGCCGACAGACGACCGCATCGTCGTCCTCTACGCCCCCACGACCGAGGGTGACCGGCCGAGCATGCGCTACAGCTCGCTGGCCTCCCATGGCGTGGCCATGATGCAGGCTCTACTGGCCTCGCCGCGGCACCGCGTGATCTTCCGCCCGCATGCTCGCACGGGGCTGTTCTCCGAAGAACACGCCGCCGCCCGCGACCAGATCGACACGATGATCGCGACGGCGAACCTGGCCGACCCGACCGCGCGACACCTGTCGGACAAGACCGCGACGTTCGACTGGCAACTGCAGTCCGCCGACGTGTGCATCGCGGACGTGAGCGCGGTGGTCATCGACTGGCTGACCACCGGCAAGCCGATCGTCGTCACCAAGCCCACCAACCCCGCAGCACCGGTCCCGACGGAGGGCTTCATCGCGTCCACCGAATTGCTCACGAAGAAGAGGGCTGCAGACATCATCGAGGTGCTGGACAGGGCCACCACCGACGAGGCTCTGGCCGAACAGCGCCGCACGTGGACGCACCACTACTTCGGTGACACCACACCCGGGGCTGCGACCGAGGCCTGGCTGGCAGCCTGTCGCCGCGTGCGCGCCGAACGTGACGACTGGCTGAGCCACCACGAGGTCACGACCGCCGATCCGAACACGCCGACCGAACCCCATCGGATCGTCAGCGACATCCAGGAACTCGATATCGAGAGCTGACGTACGGAACTGGTTGGCGACGGGGGCCGTGAACCAGTTCTAAGTGCGGTTACTTGCTGAAGCCCCGCTTGAGCGCCCGGGCGGCGCCGCGCGCGGTCCACCGGCTGCGGCGGGTCGGAGCCGGTGCCTCCGCGGCCGCGGACTTCACCTTCTCCTCCAAGGCCCGGCGCTCGGTGAGCGCCTCCAACACCAGTCCAGCAGTACCGGCGACTGCGGCGTCGATGGAGACCACGTCCGGCCGGTCCAGATCCCCGGAGCGCGGGCGCAATGCGAGATCGGCCGGATCCCCGACGACCTGCACACCCAACTCGGCGATCCCCTTGGCGAAACGCTGTCCGTACTCCTCGGCCTTGTCCGCGGCCCACTGCGGGGTCTGGATGCGGGGCTCGTCGGCTGCCGGCCGACGCTTCTCGACCATGTTCAGGATCATCGCCCGGCGCACCATCACCGTGTACTCGTCCCAGGACATCTGACCGGCAAGTTCCTTGTTGAGCCGACGAACGAACTCCGCCTCGGGAGTCGTCATGGACCGGTTCTGGATGATCTGCTCACGATTGGCCAGGAAACCCCCGGGCAGCCCCAACAGACCCTCGAACGCGGTGAAGATCGCCGTGCGGTCCCCATCGGGGATGACCACGGCGTAGGTCCGGTCCGCACCGACGATGTCCGCCCACCGTTTCACCTGCTCGACCTGATCGTGCCGGAACCAGAACCGCTCCGCCCGCGGGGTCGGGTCCTCGTCGAACATCACCTTGAGCCAGGAGTTGTACGGCGTCGTGACTCCCGCCTTGAGCCCCTGCTGCCAGGCCGAGGGCAGGATTGCGCCGATCGAGCGCAGCGTCACGACCACGCTGACCCGCTGCCGACCCCCGAGGTCGTCGACCACCCGGGCGCAGACTTCTGGCGAGATGTCGTCGAGGAACTCACTGCTGATGATGGTGCGACCCTCGAAGTCGGCCTCCTTCAGCATCTTCTTCCAGTGCTTCTTCGGCGTGATCCGTGCGCCGTTCTCGCGCCAGCCGTACGGGCGGTCGGCGCCGGCCAGGATCGCCTTGTGGTGGTAGAGGCCCTTGCCCGGATAGCGCACCCCGTGGTCCTCAAGGGCACCCCGCGCATCTGCGAGGGCGACCTGCAGTGCGGTCGTGCCGGTCTTGTGCAGACCCACGTGCAACAGGACCTCGCCCTTGCCGATGGGGGTGATCGTCGACTCCATAGGTACTGATTCTACGGCTGCTCGACGTCCGGGTCGGCAGGCTGCGGCGCACTGCGCGCGCGGCCCGGTCGACGCAGAAGAATCTTCAGCGCATCCGACCGACTCGGCTGCGATTCGGTCGCGGTGCTCCGGCGCACGAGCCCCGCCGCGGCCGCCACCGCCGCGTCCATCGCAAGCGCCTCCTGCTTCTCGTTCTTGCCCGACGCCGGTCGGCGGGCGAGTTCGGCAGGATCGCCGATCACGTTCACACCACTGGCAGCGATGCCGTCGGCGAAACGCTGTCCGTAGTCCGCGGCACGATCGGCGGCCCAGGCCGGGGTGTGGATCTTCTGCTCCCCGGCACCCGGCTGACGCTGCTCGACCATGTTCAGCACGAGACCGCGCCGCACGGTGCGGGTGTATTCGTCCCAACTGAGGTCGTCTGCGACCTCCTTGTTCAGCCTGCGCACGAACTCCGCTTCCTGCGCGGTCATGGATCGGTTCTGAATGGCGATCTCGCGGTCGGCCAGCAGGCCGTCGGGCAGGCACAGCAGCGATTCGAACGCGTTGAAGATTGCGCGCCGGTCCCCCGCCGGGATGATCACCGCATAGGTCCGCCCGATCCCCACCAATCCCGCCCAGCGCTGGACCTGCGCCACCTGATCGTGGCGGAACCAGAAGCGCCGTGCCTTCCCGCTCGGCTGCTCGGCGAACACCATCTTGAGGAACTGGTTGTAGGGGTTGGTGTAGCCGGCCTTCAGCCGTTGCTGCCACGCCGACGGCAGAATCGCGCCGATCGCCCGCAGGGTCACCGCCACCCGGACCCGTTGCGGGCCACCGAGGTCGTCGATCATCCGGCGAGCCGTGGCCTCATCGACGTCGTCGAGGAACTCGCTGCTCACGATCGTGCGACCGTCGAACCTGGCCTCCGCCACGAGCTCATCCCAGTGCTTCCGGGGCACCGCACGGGCTCCGTTGTTCTGCCATCCGTACTTGCGGTCGGCCCCGCCGAGGACAGCCCGGTGGTGGAAGGTCCCGGTGCCGGGATAGCGGACACCGTGGGTCGCGAGTTCCGGCCGGGCATCGGCGAGTGCGACCTGCAGCGCAGTCGTCCCGGTCTTGTGCAGACCGACATGAAGGAGCACTTCCCCGGCATCGATCGGCTGCATGGTTCAGCAGTCTACGAAGCAGGGCCGAGCATCGTGCGGAGGCCACCGTGAGTCATTTTCCTCACTGGAATTCCGACACCGAGCGCAACGGGGCTGTTGGCCGGCGTGTCGGGGCCCTGGCGGGGTTCCAGTTTGGAAAATGACTCAGGGCACCTGGTACAGCCGCGCCTTGCCATCCGTCGACTCCCACACCAGGCGGTAATCAGCCAGCGGTAGCGCGTTGCCCTCGGCCTTCCACAGGTCGTAGTCGAGTTTGCAGAACTCGCAGGTCTCGTCGGTGTCGCTGAAGATCAGCACGTACTGCCCGGAGCGGGGCCGGCCACCCTTGCGCGTGAAATCCCGGAAGTCCAGGTCGGTGGCACCACGGTACGCCGGGAGGATGCGCAGGGTGCGACCGTCGGTGTAGATCTGCGGCCCGGCCGGAAGGTTCTGCACCACCTCGTACGGAAGCTGGCCGGAGTTGGGGTGGAACGTGGGTTCTGTGGAGGCGAAACGCACCCCCGGCACCACGACCACCGCGGCCAGAACGGCGGCCCCGACCCAACCGGGCAGGCGGATCCGCGAGGCGGCAGCAGCACACAGCGCCACCGCGGAGATCGTCAGGCCGGGCAGGAACGCCAGCCAGTACCGCGGGACGTCGACCCGCACGCTGGGGTGCTGCGGGTCGATCACCCCGGCCTGCAGTACGAGCAGCATCGCCGGGAACAGCACCCAGATCACGTATAGCCCGACCCGGCCCCGCAGGATCAGGCCGCCGAGGATCCCCAACGCCGCGACCACCAGCAGTACCCAGCCCCACGGTTCCTGGGCCATGGCTACTGGCAGCCGGGCGAGGTACCACCAGCGCTGCTGTCCCAGGTAGGCGCCGTCCAGTGGCGAGGTCGAGTCGTTGAGGTCCGAGCCCGTCAGGACGTGCCACTTCGCCAGAGGATCCCCCAGCGTGAGCCACGACAGCCCGAGATCCAGCACCGCCCACGGCACCAGGCCAACCAGCACCGCCGCGTACCCCAACCAGCGCCGCGACAGGCCCCAGATGAGCACCGCGAAGATGGGCCAGGTGAAGACCGTGGTCTCGCGTACCTCGAAGGCCCACCCCGCGACGAGCCCGGCGAGCAGCAGCGGCCCGACCCGGTCGGTGTCGCGGGCCCGCAGCACGAGGATCAGGGTGAGCCCGTTGAGCGCGACGGCCATCAGATCCGGGTAGCCGCGCGAGAGGTTGATGAAGGTCAGCGGCATCGCGATGAACGTGACCACCGTGAGCGCGGCCACGGTGGTCGGGCCCACCCACCGCGCCAGGACGTACACCACCGGTACCACGATCGCCGTGGCGAGGAACGCGAAGGCGTAGAACGTGGGCAGGGTCTGCCCGAAGACGGCCGCCACCGGGATCAGCGGCACGATGATCCCCCACCGCGTGAGTCCCGACGGGATCCACTCGTGGTTGCCGAAGTCCAGGGCCGCCATCGCGTAATGCCACGGATCCGAGGTGACCAGGACAGTGCGGAAGTACCAGGCGAGGCCCAGCGCGACCAGTGTCAGTCCGACCATCACGGGCACATCGACCCGAGACCGCCAGCGATCAGCGGAGAGCGGCATCGATCACTCGTGCCGCCGCGTACCCGTCCTCCCACGCGCAGAATCGCTCGCGGAACCGGCCATAGGCGCCCGCGTACTGCTGTTGCACACCGGCGAGATCGTCGAGGGCCGCCAGGATCTCGCCTGAGGTGCGGCAGATAGGCCCCGGCGGGTCCTCGGTGAGGTCGAAGTACAGACCCCGCACCCGGTCGCGGTAGTCGTCGAGGTCCCACGTGAAGAACAGCATCGGCCGGCCCGTGTTGACGTAGTCGAACATCACTGACGAGTAGTCGGTGATCATCACGTCGGCGATCAGGTAAAGATCCGCGATGTCGGGGTATGCCGAGACGTTGCGCACGAAACCACCCTCGGCCGGAATGCCGGCCCGCGTCGCCAGCAGGTGGTGCCCGCGCAGTAGCAGGACGTGGGTGTCCCCGAACCGTTCGCGCAGCGCATCGACGTTGAGCTTCAGGTCGAAGATGTACCGGCCCCGATCGTCGTAGCGGTCGTCGCGCCAGGTGGGCGCGTACAGAATGACCTGCTGGTCGGGTCGCAGGCCGAGTCGTTCCCGGGTCGCCGCGGCCCGCGCCTCGCGCTCGGGACGGTAGAAGATGTCGTTTCGGGGATAGCCGGTCTCGAGCAGACCCTTGCGCGGAGTGCCGAACGATCGCAGGAAGATCTCGGACGAGTAGGCGTTCGGCGACACCAGGTAGTCCCACTTCGACGCCTCATCGGCGAAGGTCTCCAGATAACCCTTGCGGGCGAAGTTCACCTTCTCGATGTCCTGGCCGACCTTCTTCAGCGGCGTGCCGTGCCAGGTCTGCACGTAGGTCTGCTGGTCACGCTTGACGTAGCTGGGGTCGATCGAATCATTGGCGAGCACCCAGCGGGCGCGGGCGAGCATGTCGTAGTACTCGGGGCTGAAGCGCAGCACTGTTTCGACACCCTTGGGCATCCGCACGCCCTGGTCACGCACGACCCAGACCCGCCGACGCCGGTCGCGCCTGCGGCGCAATTCCTCATCGATGGCACGCAGGCTGTCGCTGTACTGCTTGCCCTTCCAGTTCTCGAACAGGATCAGCTTCCGGGTCCGCTTGCGGCGTCGTTTCGGGTAGTACGCCTCGACGATCTCCCGACGACCGTGCAGCCCCGGTGGACGGATGTCGCCCGCCGGATCGACCTGCAGATACGCGGTGGCACTACGGCGGGCCCGCGGACCGATCTTGACCCCGTCGAAGAACAGCCAGGCAGGCTCGGTCATCCGCTCCCTGGTCGCCTGCGCGACGTGCACCGGCACATCGTCTTGTGTGAGCAGGCTCCAGCGCCCAGCCGAAAGATGGGTGACGCCGTCCACGGAGTCGGCATCATCGGCCGGCAGCAGAACCTCCCAGGTGTCACCGGCAACGTCCACCGGGTACTCGCTGCGCACGCCGTTGCGGTTCTCCAGAGCGAGCGTCGTCATGCCGGCGACCCGGTCGCCGAGCAACGACAGCCCGACCCGGGTCGGTCTGACCTCCAGGAGCCTCGGCCGGGGGTCGCGGGCCGTGATCAGCAGGCCACCGGTGATCCCGGCCCGGCAGTAGAACTCACGGCCGTCGTAGGCGGCGAGCGTCTCCGCGACGTCCGGAGCGAGGATCGCAGGCTGTGGCTCTTCGTCACCGGGGGCCTCGATCAGCACATCGAACTCGGTCTGTACGAGGGTCTCGAGCGGGGGCATCGACGACAGATCGAGTTCGACCTGCGACGCCATGGGCATCGACACCTCTTCGAAGTCATCGCGACGGCGGGCGATGACCTGCGCACCCTCGACCACCGCATCGAAGCCGACCACGATCCGATCCACTTCGGGTACCTCGACAGTCGTGACGATCGGGCGCGGCGGATAGACCGCCACCCCGAGCGACTCCCCGCGCCAGCGCACGACCGCCATCCGGCCGTCCGACAGGCGCACCCGGCGCGGCAACTGCGCAGCCCCGTCGAACGTGCCCGCCAGCGGCACCCGGCGGCGACCACCCGGAGCCGCCACGTCGACGTCGATGCGCAGCAGCGCCTGCGCGGGCAGGGACTCGTACGGCACTGTGAACGATAGACCCACGTTGCTGTAGGTGACATCGGCCGCGAACTCCCGCGCCGTCAGGTCGTCACGGTTGTGCCACTTCACCGGCACTCCGAAGGGCTCCTCGCCCCCCACGACCCGGATGCGCAGCTTCCGCTCCTCAGGACCCCCGGAGTCGATGCCCTCCAGGTAGGCGTATCCGGCGACGAACAAGCCGTCCGGGGTCCAGTCGATCTGCTCGACCTCGGAGACCACGGGTTGCGCCTTGCCCCACACGTACAACTCATCCGGAACACCCGGCTGGCCGCGGAACGGCATGTCCGCGTAGGTGACCCCGTCGCCGGGCACCGTGCGACGCAGGCCATAGGGATCGCGCTCGAACTCGAGGAACTCGAGCAGATCCTCGTGCCGACCCTGTTCGATGAGCCAGTAGCGCACCCGGTCGCGGGGCGGCAGTTCCTCGAGGACCTCCGGGGAACTCCCCCGCACAAAGGCACCCACCCGTTCAAGGAACATCTGTTGGTAGTCGGTGTCGGCATGCGGGTAGTACGGCAGGTACAACGGGATGTCGAACGTCAGGACCTTGCGGTCGTGCGTGCGCTTGAGGAAGTCGTCGTCGGCCAACAACCGCTCGACATCATCGATGGCGTTCATCCTGTCGCGCAGATTGTTCAACTCACCTCGGCGTTGGGTGATGGAGGCGTCGGAGTCGATGCGGCGCCGCCACCAGTAGACGGGTGCCTTGAGCACGTCCACGGACTCGGCCCGCACGTGCGCCGCGATCATCACGGGCAGGTCCTCGTAGGTCACATCCGGTTGGAACCGCAGCCCCGCATCCCGCCAGAAGCGCGTACGGAAGACCTTGTTCCACGACGTCGTGTCGTACATCAGACTCGGGGTCTTGTGGATCGTCGTGCGCAGCCGTGTCTGCAGAATGGCATTGCGATGCGGTCCGCTGGGCTGCAGGTGAACGCCGTCGTAGCGCATCACGTCGCCGGCGGCGAAGTCGGAGCCGGTCTTCTGCAATGTGGTCAGCAGGACCCGGAACCCCTCCGGGGGCACGACGTCGTCGCCGTCCACGAACGCCAGAAACTCCTCGGTCACGTGTGCCAGGCCGAGATCCCGCGCCCCGCCGGGGCCGCTTCCCGGCCCCTCGACGACCACCCAGCCCTCGTGTTCGGTGGCGTATTGCCCGCAGATGAGTCCGGTGTCGTCGGACGATCCGTCATTGACCAGGATGACCTGGGTCGCCTGCAACTGCTGGGCGAGCAGAGAATCCAGGCAGGCAGGCAGGAACTCCGCCACGTTGTGGCAGGCGACGACCACACTGAGCCCCATCGAGACGACTCTAGTGCGTCAGTGGGCGTGGCTCGTGAGAGGTTGTCTCGTTCGGGAGACGTTGAAGCGGCGACAAGACCTGCCCGATCGCCGCGGGGTGGTTGTCGCACATCCCGGTTAGAGATCGGCACTCCGGTTAGATATCGGCATCCCGGTTAGATATCCAGCACTCCGGTTAGCCGTATACGGCCGTGGGACTCTAACCAACCGGCCGCCGACTAACCAAGATGCCGATCTCTCACCGGAATGCCCGGGTTAGATCCTCACCGCCACCGGGCCTGGATCCCGCCACCAGCACACACCGCGCGAGGGGGCCGGCAGCCCTTCACCCGCGGCCGCGTGACCAACCTCCCCGGGCAGAACACCTCACCAACTGCGGATCAACTCCGATCCACACCCGCCACCCGGTGGCCCACCGTGTCCCAGTAACCGCGGACGAGACGCTGTGCGCGATCGGACACGGACATGCCGAACCGGGCAGGGGCATCGAGCGTGATCGACAGCTGCGGGAGGAGGCCTCGGTCGGCGACCCTGCGCGTGCCCTGGACCCGGTTGCGCCGGGACCTCAGATACCGCCGATGGGAGACCAACCACCGCCAGCCCGCCACCTTCTGCCCGGCCCAACCCTCCCGGCGGCTGCGCAGGAACAGCGCCCCCTCCGCGGCCACCAGCAGCGGCGCGACCGCGATCAAGGTGCGGCCCTCGTAGGTGGTCAGCACAGTGACCAGCCGGTTGCGCTCCAGCAAGTACATCTTCGTGGCGTTGCGACCGAACTCGTAGTGGTGCCTGACGCGCGCATCAGCAAGCACCTCCACCGGCCTGCCCTGCAGATGCGCCCGCAGACTGATGTCGACGTCCTCGCCGTAAGCGAAGTACACGTCGTCCATTCCGCCGAGGTACTGGTAGACGCTGCGCTGGACCGCGAAAGCGGCACCGGAGATGCTGGCCACGGGTCCGCCACGGACCTGCTCGACGGGGTGGCCGTAGCCGCCCGCCCAGGAGAAGCCCAAGATCTGCACCGGATTCCCCCACGAGTTCACGATGTCCGGCTCGTCAGCCAGCAGCACAGTGGCCCCGACAAGGCCGCCGGACGTGAGAGCGCGTTCGGCCAGCAGCTCCAGACACTCCGGATCGACGATGGCGTCGCTGTTCAGGAAGGCGAGGACCTCACCATGGGCGACGCTCGCCCCGAGATTGCAGCCGCCGGCGAACCCGAGGTTGTGACCCGGCTCGATGAGCGTCACATCCGGGGGGAGGCCCGCACAGTCGGGACTGCCGTTGTCCACCACGATGACTTCAACGCCCGGGGTGGCGCGCACTGCTGCCACCGCCGCCTGCAATTGGGGTTGCTCCCCGAAGGCACAGATGATCGCCGAGATCACCGCAGGTCCCGCGGGCTGGCGAGGAAACCGACACCCCAGCTCATGTGCATGGTGGCCAGAGCCAGCGGCACCCGGGCACGCACCGCCGCCGGTTCACCCCTGCTGATCACCCAGCCCCCGGCACTCACCGCTGCTGCGTAGGAGACCAGAGGCAGCACGCCCAGCCACGCGTGCTTCCTGCGTGCCATCGTCCCGATCACCGCGAAGGCAGCGCTCCCGGCGAGCCCGGCCACCGCGGCCGGTGGGGCGAGATAGCGCAGGCTGACGGTCTGCGGGTGCTGCCGCATGATCTCCCGGCGCCACCGCCCATACTGCAAATACTGGGTGGCGAGCGCCTTCACCGTGCTGCGCGGCCGGTAGGTGACCTCCATGCCGGGGGTGAACCAGATGACCCCACCGGATTCCCGGATGCGGTGGTTCATCTCCCAGTCCTGAGCCCGCACGTAGGCCTCGTCGTAGCCACCCACTCGCTCGAGAGCCTCCCGCCGGAAGGCGCCGAGATAGACGGTGAGGGCGGGCCCCTCCTCGCCGCCGGTGTGGAACGACGCGGCGCCGACTCCCAGGGGCGAGCGCATCGCACAGGCCACGGCGCGCTCGAAGTCGGTGACCCCCTCAGCGGCCATGACGCCGCCCACGTTGTCCGCCCCGGTGCGCTGCAGGACTTCCACAGCGGTGCTGATGTAGTCCGCCGGCAGCAGCGCGTGGCCGTCGACCCGCACCACGATGGGGTGGGTGGTCGCAGCCAGGGCGGCGTTGAGACCGGCCGGTGTCTTCCCGGTGGGATTGGGCACCAGCAGGATTCGAGGATCATCGGCCCGCAGGCGTTGAGCCACCTCGTCGGTGGCATCCGTGGACGGACCGAGCGCCAAGGCGATCTGGAGTTCACCCGGGTAGTCCTGCCCCGTGATCGCCGCGACCGCCTCCGCCAGGTGTTGCTCCTCGTTGAGCACCGGCATGATCACAGCCACGGGTGGGGGTACGTCGTCCATCGAGATCGACCGTACCGCCTGGCGGGACACGCAGCGGCCGTGGATGCACCGGATGCCGGGGAATGGCGATGATCGCAGTTACGGTGGAACCCGTTCGATGAAAGGGATCCCCGCAGTGCAGCTCCGTCGCTCAGCGCGTCTGCTGGCAGGCGTTTCCGCCGCCGCCATCCTGCTCGGCAGTGGTGCCGGATGGGCCACCGTGCGCCACTACGCGGGCCAGGTCCAGCGCATCGACGCATTCGGTGAGCCGCGGGAGGCGCCAGCCGCCGGCGAGCCGATCACGTTCCTCGTGGTGGGCTCGGACAGTCGCGAAGGACTGTCCGACCGGCAGGTGCGCCGCCTTCACACCGGGTGGGACGTCTATGGTCAACGCACCGACACGATGATGCTCGCCCACGTCGGTCGCGGGGGCGAGGTGACGGTGGTGAGCCTCCCACGCGACTCGCTGGCCAGCATCCCCCAGTACACCGACGAGAACGGCGAACAGCACGGGGCCTCGGAGGGGAAACTCAACAGCGCATACGCCTACGGCGGGGCACCCCTGCTGGTGAAGACCGTCGAGCAGACCACTGGGGTGCCGGTCAATCACTACCTCGAGGTGAACTTCGCGGGCTTCGTGAAGATGGTGAACGCCCTCGACGGCGTGGAGGTCTGCGTGCCGGCGGACATCTACGACGCCCCGTCCGGTCTCGAGTTGCCGGCGGGACGCTCCACGCTCAAGGGCCGCGACGCACTGGCCTACGTGCGGGCGCGCTCCTTCGACCCGACCGCCGACATCGGCAGGATGAAACGGCAGCAGTCCTTCGTCGGGAGCATGGTCAACAAGGCCGTCAGCTCCGAGGTACTACTCGATCCCGCCAAAGCCACCGGTTTCGTGGACGCCATGTTGAGCAGCATGCGGGTGGACCAGACGCTGGACAACGCACAGGTTCTGGAGTTGACACGGCGCCTCGCGCAGGTCGATCCGTCCCAGGTCACCTTCCGCACGGTGCCGGTGGTCGGTGAGAAGCCCATGGGGGAGATCGGCAACGTGGTCGTGTGGGACGGCCCCGCCTCGGGCGACATCTTCACTGCGCTGCGCAACGACACCGAGATCCCGAAACGCCCCGCGGCCCCACGCGTCGAGGTGTCCCCGTCGCAGATCAGCGTCCAGTTGCTCGGCACCGGGGACACGGCCACCCGGGCTTACGAGGACTTCGACACCGCGGGGTATTCGCTGGTCGCCACCCCGGTCCCCGGCACGTACACCCAGACCACCATCGAGTACGACCCGGGCTATGACGTCTCCCTGAAGACCCTGCAGGCCGCTCTGCCCGGCGCGAAAGCCGTCGAGGTGCCGGGGCTCGGCTCGGTGTTCCGGGTGACGATCGGCGAAGACTACGCCGGTGTCACCACCGTCTCGGTGAAGGACCCGACCGAGACCGATCAGCCACGCACAGCCGGCGACGACATCTGCGGCTGAGCCCCTACTTGAGCAGGTTCCTGGCCATCACGAGGCGCTGGATCTGGTTGGTGCCCTCGTAGATCTGCGTGATCTTCGCGTCGCGCATGAACCGCTCAGCGGCGTAGTCCTTGACGTAGCCGTAGCCACCGAGGATCTGCACGACATCGACGGTCACCTTCATGGCGGTGTCGGAGGCCAGGCACTTGGCGGCGCTGCCGAGGAAGGTGGTCCGCTCATCCCCGCGCTCCCCCGAAGCCGCCGCGAAGTAGACCAGTTGCCGCGCCGCCTCCACCTGCATGGCCATGTCGGCCAGCATGAACTGGATGGCCTGGAAGTCCGCGATGGGCTTGCCGAACTGCTTGCGTTCCTTGGCGTAGTCGATGGCCAGGTCCAGGGCCCCCTGCGCGATCCCGACGGCCTGCGCACCGATGCAGATGCGGGTCAGATCGAGGGTCTTCATCGCGGTGCTCCACCCGGTGCCCTCCTCACCGATCATGCGATCGGCCGGCAACCGGACGTTGTCGAAGTAGAGCTCGCGGGTCGGGGATCCTTTGATGCCGAGCTTGCGCTCCTCGGCGCCGAGCGAGAACCCGGGATCGTCGGCGTGCACGACGAACGCGCTGATGCCGCGCGGTCCCGCGTCGGGGTTGGTGGACGCCATCACCGTGTAGTACGTGGAGACGCCGGCGTTGGTGATCCAACGCTTGGCGCCGTTGAGGACCCAGGCGTCGCCGTCCCTGACCGCCCGGCTCTTCATGCTGGCGGCGTCACTGCCCGCCTCGGGCTCGCTGAGCGCGTAGGAGAACATCGCCTCCCCGCTGGCGACCTGCGGCAGGTACCTCTGCTTGAGGTCCTCGTCGGCCCCCACCAGCAGAGGCGTCGTGCCGAGCTTGTTGACCGCCGGGATCAGCGAGGACGACCCGCAGACCCGGGCGACCTCCTCGATCACGATGCAGGACGCAAGGTTGTCCCCACCGCTGCCGCCATACTCCTCAGGGATGTGGATCGCGTGGAAGCCGCTGGCCGCGAGCGCCTCATAGACGTCCCAGGGGAACTCCCCCTTCTCGTCGATCTCCGCAGCGCGCGGGGCGATCTTGTCGGTGGCCAGAGCCCGGACCGCCTGCTGCAGCTCGCGGTGCTCCTCAGGTAGTCGGTAGACGTCGTCCATGATGTGTTCTCCTATCCCTCGCCCATCGTACGAAGGTCGTGAACCACCGCGCCGTCGGCATAGACTCGGGGACGTGGACCTCTCACGAAACCGCCCCGGCGGACCCTACGACCACCTGCCCGAGGTGGGCACTTTCACGCTGAGCAGCGAGGACATCGCCGACGGCGAGGTGCTGCCCATGACCCACGTGCACGGCAGCGCCGGCGGGGAGGATCTCTCGCCGCAGTTGTCGTGGTCCGGATTCCCGGCCGAGACCCGCAGTTTCGCCATCACCTGCTTCGACCCGGACGCCCCGACCCACAGTGGCTGGTGGCACTGGGCCGTGGTGAACATCCCGGTCTCGGTCACGTCGTTGCCCCGCGGTGCAGGCGCCCCCGACGGGTCGGGGATGCCACCGGGAGCCGTGCAGTTCCGTACCGACTACGGCACGGCCGGCTATGGCGGTGCCGCGCCCCCGCCCGGCGACCATGACCACCGCTATTTCTTCGCGGTCCATGCCCTGGATGTCGACCACCTCGACTTGTCGCCGGACACCCCGGTGGCCATCGTCGGTTTCAACCTCACCGCCCACACACTGGCGCGTGGCGTGCTGGTGGCGACTTTCGCCCACTGACGCGGGGTGAGGACCGCCGCTTCGCGGATCCGTGAGCACTCTGGCAATCCGGGAGCGCTTTGCCGGCTGTGGCCTCAAGGCGTGGATGCAACACCTGAACTGAGAGGCGGGTGTTGTGGTGGTTGTTCATGTGGGGTTTTCGCGGCGGACGCGAGCGGCGTTCTGGGAGCTGGTGGCTCAGGGGGTGC
>Ga0116151_10000379_pt1 | contig 40646 bp, 35 predicted proteins | sample AD_UKC117_MetaG_FD_89893 | JGI IMG/M metagenome (GOLD analysis project Ga0116151, IMG submission 89893) | Active sludge microbial communities of municipal wastewater-treating anaerobic digesters from Hong Kong - AD_UKC117_MetaG | ecosystem: Engineered > Bioreactor > Anaerobic > Digestate...
AGTGCGGGCATTCGAACGTGATGTCGTCGACGTAGGGACGGTGGGGGTCGATCCCCGCTTCCGATCTGGCGCTGCGAGAACGACCATCTGACCGCGGTGGGCTCGCGCACCGAACTCGCGCAGCTGGCAGGCGAAGACGTCGCGGGGATCGACCCCCACCGTCCCTACGTCGACGACATCACGTTCGAGTGCCCGCACTGTGAAGCGACGGCGACCCGGGTTCCCGAGGTGATCGACTGCTGGTACGACTCGGGAGCGATGCCGTTCGCGCAGTTCGGTTACCCGGCCCAGAACGTGGAGGAGTTCGAGAAGTCGTACCCCGCGGACTTCATCTGCGAGGCGATCGACCAGACCCGCGGCTGGTTCTACACGCTCATGGCCGTGGGCACGTTGGTCACGGGCAGCAACTCGTACCGCAATGTCGTGTGCCTGGGTCACATCCTCGATGCCGAGGGCCGCAAGATGAGCAAGCACCTCGGCAACGTGCTGGAACCGATCCCGCTGATGGACGCACAGGGGGCGGACGCCCTGCGCTGGTTCATGCTCGCGTCAGGATCCCCCTGGCAGGCCCGCCGCGTGAGCGCGGAGGCGATGCAGGAGGTCGTGAGCAAGGTTCTGTCCACGCTGTGGAGCATCGCGTCGTTCCAGTCCCTGTACGGGGGACTCTCGGACTGGCAGCCGGGTCAGGCCGGTGGCGAACCCACCCTCATGGACCGCTGGGCACTGTCGCGCACCGCCAGCACGGTGCGCGACGTGGATGCCGCCTTGGAGCGCTTCGACTCCCAGAGCGCCGGCCGGTTGATCGCAGATCTCATCGACGATCTCTCCAACTGGTACGTCCGCAGGTCCCGGCGTCGGTTCTGGAACGCTGATCCGACCGCGCTGCAGACCCTGCACGCCTGCCTGCGCGACCTGTTGCTGATCATGGCGCCGTTCACGCCATTCGTCACGGAGAGGCTGTGGCAGGACCTCTTCGCCACCTCCGAAGGCGTGGACAGCGTTCACCTGGCTACGTGGCCGACCCTCGACGAGGGGCTCATCGACGCCGACCTCGAGCAGCGCATGGCGCTGGTGCGCCGGTTGGTCGAGTTGGGCCGAGCCGCCCGTGCCGAATCCGGGATCAAGATCCGGCAGCCACTCTCGCGCGCGCTTGTAGCTGCCGACCGCTGGTCGGATCTGGATGAGCAGGCTCGCGAGCAGATCGCAGATGAACTCAACGTGCTGTCGCTGGAGTCCCTGTCCGACGCTGAGGCACTGGTACACGTGACCGTCAAGCCCAACTTCCGCGTGTTGGGCAAACGGTTCGGGAAGCGCACCCCGGTGGTGGCCGCTGCGATCGGCGCCGCCGACGCCGGGGAACTCGTGGCTGGCATCCGCAGCGGCGAGGGTCACGTTCAGGTCGAGGGTGAGACTGTGAGCCTGAGCGCCGACGAGGTGATCGTCACCGAGGTGCCACAGGAGGGATGGACCGTGGCCAGTGGGGGTGGTGAGTCACTGGCTCTCGATCTGCACCTCGACGAGGAACTGCTGGTGCTCGGAACCGCCCGCGACATCGTGCGCACACTGCAGCAGGCGCGCAAGGACTCGGGCTTCCAAGTGACGGACAGGATCACCGTGCTGTGGCAGTCCGACGACGAGCGCGTGTCACAGGCCTTCGCGACCCATGGCCAACTGATCGCTCAGGAGGTCCTGGCGACGGAGATCGTCGAGGCCAAGGCACCTGCAGCGATGACGCTTTCGGACCCGGACATGCGGGTCGCCCTGCGCCGCGCCTGATCAGAACCGGGCGACGATCGCGATCAGGATCTGCAGCCCGATGAACAGGACGAGAAACGCCACATCCAACGCGATGCCCCCGAAGCGGATGGGCGGGATGACCCGCCGAAGTGCCCGCAACGGCGGATCAGTCAGCGTGTAGATGATCTCCGCGATGACCAACACGATGCCCTTGGGCTGCCAGTCGCGGGCGAGCATCTGGACGATGTCGAAGACCAGTCGCCCGATGAGCACCAGCAGGTAGAGCCACAGGACGTTGACGATGACACTGGCAACGGGGCTCACGGTCCGAGCCTACGAGATCAGGCTGGACCGCACGGAGGCGGCGACCTCAACACCCTTCGGGGTGAGCAGGAAGACCTTGCCACCGATCCGCTCGATGGTGCCCTGCAGACCGAACGTCAAGCCCGACGCGAAGTCGATCATGCGCTTGGCGTCGTCGGCGGTCAGGCCGGACAGGTCCATCGAGATCACGTCGCCGGCGCGGAAACCCTCACCGATCGAGCGGACATCCGCATAGGCGGACGGGGTCATGCGGACGACGTCGTAGGCGGCCTCGATGCGCCGCGGGCCCTGAGCCGGGGCGAACCCACCGGCACTGGACTCCACTGCGATGTCAGAACGGCCGCTGTGGCCGCGCTCGCCGCGGTCATGGTGCTCGTCGCGGTCGTGTCGCTCGTCGTACTCGAACCCGTAGTCCTCCTCGGCGAGCCCGAGGTACACGGCGACCTTCTGGCGCAAGTTGCTCACTGCGCTTCTCCTTCGTTGTTCTTCCCGCCCTTGGATCGACGGTACCCGACTGTCGGCCGACTGCCCATGACAGCCGTGCCAATCCGAAGGTGTGTCGCGCCATATGCGACCGCGACCTCCAGATCCGAACTCATACCCGCGGAAATGACGTCCGCGGCCGGCTGCGCGCGACGCACGTCGGCGGCCGCCTGGGCCAGCCTCGCGAACGCCGGGGCCGGATCCTCCCCCAACGGACCCACCCCCATCACACCCCGCAGCCGCAGGGACGCCGCCTGCTGCACGTGCTCGACGAGGGCGTCCAGTTCGGCGGGATCGATCCCGCCGCGCTCCGGACGCACCTGGGGGTCGAGGTTGACCTGGATCAGGACGTCCTGCACCTTGTCCAGGCGCGCGGCAGCCTTGTCCAGCGCCGTCACCAGGGACCGTCGGTCGACGGTGTGGATCAGATCGGCGTAGCGGACCACCGACTTCGCCTTGTTCGTCTGCAGTTGGCCGATGAAATGCCAGATGAGGTCCAGATCCATGCATTCGGCCTGCTTGTCCGATGCCTCCTGATCGCGGTTCTCCCCCACGTCCCTGACGCCCAATCCGGCAAGTCGGTGGACGTCTGCGGCGCCGAAGAACTTCGTGACGACGATCAAAGTGGCGGGCTCACGGCCGGCGTCGGCGCACGCCCGCTCGATGCGCGACCTGACGGCCTGCAGATTCCTGGCCAGTTCGGCGGTGCGCTCGTCCGCGATCACGCCGACCTCCGCAGGATAGTCAACGCCTGCCGACCCGTGCGCCCGTCCCGCCGGTACGAGTAGAGCTCGTCACTCTCGGCCGTGCAGCGAGGATCCCACGTCGCCGTGACCCCCAGTTCGCGGAACTGGTCGGCGAGACCCGCTCGCAGATCGACCGCGTAGCCGGCGTCGTCAGCCACCACCGCCCCCGGGGCGACAGCCGCGACCTGGGCAGCACGATCGGGGTCCACCGGGTAGCAGCGGGCACAGATCGTCGGACCGACGTGGGCCTGGGGTGCGTCCAGACGGGATCCGGCCGCCGCCATTCCCGCCAGGGCGGATGTGACCACCCCGCTGGCCAGCCCCTGCCAGCCGCAGTGCACGGCGGCGATCCAGCCGTCGGCCGTGGCGATACCGATCATCGCGCAGTCCGCGCCCTGGGCGGCGATCGCCAGGTCCGGCCGGTCGGTCAGCAGCCCATCGCTGTCCGGGACATCTGCCACGATCCGTTCGACGTGGACGACCCGGTTCGAGTGCGCGGCCCGTGTGAAAACGACCTGTGGGACACCGATCCGGTGGGCCAGCGCCGTGCGGTTGTCCGCGACGGCGTCCGGGTCGTCGCCGACGTGGACTGCCAGGTTCCCGAAGGCGAACGCCCCCTGACTCGCCCCGACCAACCGGTCGGTGACGAGCCAGGAGGCGTCGTGCAGGGAACCTGAGATCACTTCAGGAAATCGGGGACGTCGAGGTCGTCGGCGTCCTTGGCAGGGGTGTCCTCGAAGGACACGGCCCGGGTGGCCGGTGCCAGTGGCCGCCCGACCTCCTCGGACCGGCTCGACAAGTCGATCGCATCCCGCGTCGGGTTAGCGTCCGTCACGAAGCCCTCGGTGGCTCCGGCACGGGCCGGGGTGGTCAGCCGCGGCAACGGTGCGCCGCCGTCGAAGCCGGCGGCGATCACGGTCACCCGGACCTCATCGCCAAGGGTGTCGTCGATGACGGTGCCGAAGATGATGTTCGCCTCCGGATGGGCGGCATCGGAGACCAGACGTGCGGCCTCGGTGATCTCGTGCAGTCCGAGGTCCGCCCCGCCCGCCACGCTCAGCAGGACGCCGTGGGCGCCCTCGATGCTCGCTTCGAGCAGCGGCGATGAGATCGCCATCTCCGCGGCGACCTGCGCCCGTTCCTCACCGCGCGCCGAACCGATACCCATGAGGGCCGAGCCAGCACCCTGCATGACGCTCTTCACGTCGGCGAAGTCGAGGTTGATCAGACCGGGGGTGGTGATCAGGTCGGTGATCCCGGACACACCCTGCAGCAGGACCTGGTCGGCCTGCTTGAAGGCGTCGATCATTGAGATCGTGCGGTCGGCCAGCGCGAGCAAACGGTCGTTGGGGATCACGATCAGCGTGTCGACTTCTTCCCGGAGTCCGTCGATCCCGCTCTCGGCCTGGGTGGCGCGACGCCGACCCTCGAACTGGAACGGCCGGGTCACCACACCGATGGTCAGGGCACCGAGTTCCTTGGCGATCCGTGCCACGACCGGCGCGCCGCCGGTACCGGTGCCACCGCCTTCGCCCGCGGTCACGAACACCATGTCGGCGCCGCGCAGCACCTCGGCGATCTCCTCGGCGTGGTCCTCAGCGGCTTTGCGGCCCACCTCGGGATCCGCGCCGGCACCGAGTCCACGGGTGAGCTCGCGGCCGATGTCGAGCTTGACATCGGCGTCCGACATGAGCAGGGCCTGAGCGTCGGTGTTCACCGCGATGAACTCGACACCCTTGAGGCCGAACTCGATCATGCGGTTCACGGCGTTGACGCCGCCCCCGCCGATACCGACAACTTTGATCACTGCGAGGTAGTTCTGGGGAGCGGCCACCAGAGATCCTTTCCTAAGTCCGTTCGGAGGTTCCACCTCAGGTTGAGGTCAACCCGACAGCGCGCAGCACAGCGAACTGTAACCATGCACTGGTACGTTCCGGTCCTCACAGACCGGTGGGGGAAGTAGCCTCGCCGACCGCCGTGAACCTCAAGTTGAGGTTCATCAGACCCCCCGACGAGGGCTCTGAGAAGGAGACTAGTACGGGTGCGGTCCGGTGCAAGCCTTTGTGGCAAAGTGGCGGACATTTTTTCCGAGATTCTCGCGGATTCACCGGTTCGCTCCACGTATTCGACGCTGAATCGGGGCATCCCTCACCCTCTGCGTGAGGTTGAGGGGAAGGACGCAGGGGGTCACCCGGGTGTCTCCACCGCAGCAACACTGTGGGCCCGGAGGACCCGGGGTGGCCGACGCGTTCGCCTGTGTGCAGGAGATACGGGGAGCAGCGGTGGTTTGTTGGTCGTTGCCCCAGTTGTTGCTGTGCACGGTGCAGCCATTCCCGCGTCGAACGCCTGCCGGTGGACTCCGGGGCCCCGCCCGTGGGCCACAATGGCCAGCGGAGGTGACGGCATTGCAGAGATCGGGTCGGTGGGCAGCCGCGATAGCCCTGTTGCTCGCAGCGTGCAGTTCCCCTGGTGGCGCCCCGAACACGATCGCGCCGCAGGAGGTGCGCTCGCAACTGCCGATCCCGCCCGTGGCCGAGACGATCCGGGACGACGGGCGCACAGTCGTGGCCCTACGGGCGGCGCCAGGTCGTACGGACTTCGGACAGGAGGGCGGCCCAGCGGACACCATCGGCCTGAACGGTTCCTACCTGGGCCCGACGATCCGGCTGCGCAACGGCGACGACATCCGAGCCGAGGTCACCAACGCCCTCGACGAGATGACGACCCTGCACTGGCACGGACTGCACGTGCCGGCGAAGTCCGACGGTGGCCCGCATTCGATGATCGAGCCAGGCGACACCTGGCGGCCCACGTGGACCGTGAACCAAGCGGCAGGCACGCTGTGGTACCACTCGCACCCGCACGGCCAGACCGCCCAGCAGGTCTACCGCGGTCTGGCGGGGATGCTGCTCATCGATGATCCCGAGGCTCCCGACGTGGGGCTTCCCGATCAGTACGGAGTCGATGACATCCCAGTCATCGTCCAGGACAAGAGTTTCACTCCTGATGGCCAGTTGGTCGTCGACCCGGAACCTGCCGGCGGACCGTCCACCGGGTTCCTCGGGGACACGATTGTGACCAACGGCAAGATCGGAACCTACCTTCCAGTCACCACCGAGGCCGTACGGATGCGACTGCTCAACGCCTCGAACGCCCGTGTGTACAACTTCGGATTCAGCGACGACCGCGCGTTCGACATCGTTGCCTCGGATGGGGGCCTGCTCCCGCAGCCCGTGACATCGCAACGTGTCCAGTTGTCACCCGGTGAGCGTGCGGAGATCGTCGTTCGTCTCGACCCCGGTGAGACGGTTTCGCTCAACAGCACGCCTCCGACATTGGGCACCGGCGACGACGCACGGTACAGCCCCGGCACGTTCGACGTCCTCCAATTGCGGGCAGCGGACACACTCGCCGGCTCCCCACCCCTGGCCCGCACCCTCAGCACCCTGCCGGCGGCCGATCCTGCCAGTGCCACGACGACCCGCACGTTCCGGGTCCAGGGACGGGCGATCAACGGCCGGCCCATGCAGATGGCACGCATCGACTTCGCCGTTCCGGTCGGCACGCCCGAGGTGTGGGAGGTCACCAACCAGGACCGACAGCCTCACAACTTCCATGTGCACAACGTGCAGTTCCGGGTCCTCTCACGCGGGGGCCAGCCTCCCGATCCTGCCTTTGCGGGGCTCAAGGACACCGTCTACGTCCCGCCGTTGTCGACCGTGAGGCTGCTGGTCGAGTTCACCCAGTACACGGATCGCAACTGGCCCTACATGTTCCACTGCCACCTGCTGCTCCACGAGGACATCGGTGTGATGGGTCAATTCGTGGTGGTGAAGCCGGGCGAGACGGCGGGGCGACCACCGCACTCCGATCATCCCGCCTGAGGACGCTCAACCGCTCTGGGGAACGACGCCGACCGGCGACTCGGCCGCGGCCGGGGTCGGCTCGGGGGTCGGTTCGACGGTCGGCGTGGCCGGGCTCGTGGGCTCGCCGTCGGCAGCCGGCTCGTCGCTGGCCGACGGGGACGGACTCGCCGGCTTGGGTTCCGCATCGGCAGATGTCGGGGTGTCGGGGTTCGACACATCGAACCAGCCGGCGTCCACCTCCAGCAGAACCGCCAGCACCGCGGATTTGTACTCCGACTGCTCCGCCGATCCCCAGTTGACCACCGCATCGCTCTTGCGCAAGGTCAGCCGGATCGCGTTCGGCGAGGCGGCGGAGATCTGCGCGACCCTGCCGCGCACCTCGGGCGACATTTCGGCCAGTGCCGCCAGCATCGCGGTATTCGTGGCCTCATCGGCGGATCTGGCCACCGTCGGCAGATCCTTCGGCTTGTCGGACACCACGGCGAACGGCGCTCCCCTGTCGTCCAACAGCTCCCAGCCCCCATCGGCCTTCTGGACGGCGACCGCTTCACGCTCGGACACCGACAGCACCACGGTGCGGGGCCATTGCCGGCGTACGTCCACCGACGACAGTTGTGGCAGGTCCGCGAGTCGTGCGGTGGCAGCCCGCACATCGACGCGCATCATCGGGGTGCCTTCGGGGATACCGGCGACGGCCACAAGTTCTTCCACGGGGATGCTGCCGGCCCCCTCGACCTCGATGGCATTGACTCCCATGAGCCCGGTCCAGCCCGCCGCATAGATGGCGGCGCCAGCCACAGTCACCAGCCCGCCCACGGCCAGGAACACCCGGCGGCGGTGCGACCTCTTGGTCTGCTTGGTCTGCGCAGTGCGTTCCTGCGGCGGTTGCGTGATCGTCACCACCCCACCTCGTCGGCCTTGCGGGACAGCAACTCGAGCACCTCGCCGATGAGCAGACTGATATCGCCCGCACCGAGAGTCATGATGATGTCGCCGGGCTCCGCGCCGGACACCAGATGCCCTGCCACGGCAGACCACGACGGCTCGAACACGACGGCACCCTCCGGTAGCGGCACCGCCTCAGCCATCCCTTGGCCACTGGCACCAGGAATGGGTTCCTCCCCCGGCGCGAACACCTCGAGCACCACCACGTAGTCGGCCAGGCCGAGCGCCTGCCCGAACGCGGTGAGATACATGGCTGTCCGGTAGTAGTGGTGGGCCTGGAAGGCGACCCTGATCCGGCCCGATCCCACGACTTCCCGGGCGGCGCTGAGCGTGGCCGCGATCTCCGTGGGGTGATGGGCGTAGTCGTCGAACACCCGGACGCCGGCGACGTCCCCGCGGAACTCGAAGCGTCGGCGCGTCCCGACGAACTGTCCGACACCGTCGGCAATCTGTTCCGCCGGCAGCCCGAGCCCGGCAGCAGCCACCATGGCTGCCGCTGCGTTGAGCACGTTGTGCAGGCCGGCCACGGAGATCCGGCAGGGTACGGGCTCGAGGTGAGGTCCCCTGACCACGAACTGTGAACCGTCGGCGGTCGATTCCGCGACCTCGATCCGGTAGTCACTGTCCGCCGACGTACCGTACGTTCGCACATCCACACCGGCCTCCCGGACGGCTTGTGCCAGAGCAGCTGCCCCCGGATCGTCCTGACAGATCACGACATATCCACCCCGCTCACCGATAGCGGCGGCGAAGTCGTAGAAGCCCGCGGTCATCGCCTCGGCGGTACCCCAGTAGTTCAGGTGATCCGGCTCGATGTTGGTGATGATCCCGACCCGGGCATCCAGACGCAGGAAGGATCCGTCGCTCTCATCCGCCTCGACCACGAAGGTCTCTCCGGTGCCCAGGTGAGCGTTGGAACCCGAGTCGTTGAGTTCGCTACCGATCGCGAAGGAGGGGTCCTGACCGCACGCCTGCAGGATGACGGTGAGTATCGAGGTCGTTGTCGTCTTGCCGTGCGTGCCGGCCACCGCAAGCACCTTCGTGCCCGCCATAGTCATCGCGAGAGCCACCGAGCGATGCAGCACGGGGATGCCACGGTCCCGAGCGGCGCGCAGTTCGACGTTGCTCTCCGCGATGGCGGTCGACACCACGACCGCGCCGACGTCGCCGACGTTGGCCGGATCGTGGCCGACTGTGCATTCGGCACCGAGAGCCTGCAGCGCCTCGAGCCGGCGCGAGTCCTTCGCATCCGAGCCGGTGACGCGCACCCCCTTCGCCAACAGCAGTCGGGCCAAGGCGCTCATCCCCGCCCCGCCGATGCCCAGGATGTGCACAGAATCCGGGATCACACTGAGTTCAGGCTGTTCGTTCACTTCTCACCCTTCGCGGCCGCCGCGAACACCATGTCCGCGAGACGGGCCGCCGCATCCCGCACGCCGTGTTCGGCGGCGTTCCGCGACATCTCCTCAAGTCTGCCCTCCGAAGTGATCACAGGGATCACAGCCCCGGCCAGCGTGTCGCCGTTCAGGCGCGCGTCGTCGATGAGGAAACCACCGTCGGCGGACACCACGGGGACCGCGTTGTAACGCTGCTCGCCGTTGCCGATCGGCAGCGGCACGTACAGGGCAGGAAGACCCACGGCCGCCAACTCGGCACAGGTCATCGCTCCAGCCCGGCAGACGGCCATGTCCGCGGCCGCATACGCATCGTCCATCCCGTCGATGTAGTCGATCGCGCGATACCCGGGCAGGTCCACCACTGCGGTCACCTGGTCGGCGTTCTTGGCGCCGTAACCGTGCAGAACCTGCACGCCGGCATCGATCAGCGCCGGCGCGGCCGCGACCGCGGCCGCATTGAGTGAGCGAGCGCCCTGCGATCCACCGAACACCAGCAGACACGGTCGATCCGGGTCGAGGCCCCACCGTTCGCAGGCTTCGCGACGACGGGCGCCACGGTCCAGGTGCGCGATCGTGTCGCGCAGCGGGATCCCGATGCGGATGGCACCGGGCAGGCTGCCGGCGGTCGCCTCGGCGAGGAACGGGGTGAACCTGCGTCCGACCTTGTTCGCCAGGCCCGCTTTGGCGTTCGCCTCATGGATCACGATCGGCACCCGGCCGCGAGCGGCGAGGTAGGCGGGCAAGGACACGAAGCCGCCGAAGCCCACCAGGACATCCGCCTCCCGCTTCGCAAGGATCTCGCGGCTGCGCCGGACCGCGCCCCGTAACCGGCCCGGCAGCGTCAGCAACTCCTTCGACGGCCGTCGCGGCAGAGGTACCCGCTCGATGAGATCCAGTTCGTAGCCGCGCGCCGGAACGAGCCGGGTTTCCAGCCCCTCGGCCGTGCCGATCGCCGTCACCACCGCATCCGGAGCGGCACGCACCACCGCGTCGGCGAGGTTGAGCGCGGGTTCCACATGGCCGGCGGTCCCGCCCCCGGCCACCACCACCCGCAGCGGCCGGCTCAGTGGTGACCCCGTCGCCGCAGCAGCCGCGTGCGTGAGTCGCCGCGCCGCGACCGCAGCGCTGTGGCGGCGGTCGGCTCCGCGCGGGCGAACGCCAGCAACACACCGATCGCACACAGACACATCAGAAGTGACGACCCGCCGTAGGACACCATCGGCAGTGGCAGCCCCGTGATCGGGAGCAGTCCGAGCACGGCGCCGATGTTGATCAAAGCCTGTCCGACGATCCAGGCGAGGATACCGCCCGTGGCGAGCTTGACGAAGAGGTCGTCGGTGTTGCGGGCCACGCGGATCGCCACGATGGCGATGATGGCGAACATCGCCAGGACACTCACCGTGCCGATCAGTCCGAGTTCCTCGCCGATGACAGCGAAGATGAAGTCGGTGTGCGCCTCGGGCAGGCCGCCCCACTTCTCCCGGCTGGCTCCCAGACCGGTGCCGAACAGTCCCCCGGTCGACAGTCCGTACTGACCGTGGATGACCTGATAGCCCGCACCGCTGGGGTCGGAGGCCGGATCCAGCCACGTCCGGAACCGCTGCATGCGGTAGGCGACGGTCACCGAGGCCAGGGCGACCAGCGCCACCAGCCCCCCGAAGGCAGCGGCGAAGACCCTGGCCGGAGCGCCGATCACGAACAGCAAGCTGGCCAGGATCGGGAACATGACGATGGTCGTGCCGAGGTCGCCCTCGAGCACGATGAGCACCACGATCGCGCCCCAGACCGGGACCAGCGGGACGAGCAGATGCCGCCACTCGTGCACCATGCGTCGCTTGCGTGTCAGTAGGTCGGCTCCCCAGAGGATGACGGCCAACTTGGCCAGTTCGCTGGGCTGGAACTGAAAAGGCCCACCGAAACTGATCCAGTTGCGCTGCCCGAAGACCGAGACCCCGATACCGGGGACGAAGACCAACAACAGACCCACGAAGGCCAACACGAGCAGGATCGGGGCGCTGCGCCGGATCGCCGGGACTGAGGCGCGTGAGATCAGCACCATCGCCGTCAAACCGGCACCGGCGAACATCAGCTGCTTCTGGGTGACCGTCAGGCCGACATCCCCACCCGCGGCGTACGTGACGACGTTGCTGGCCGAGAACACCATGACGATCCCGAGCACCAGCAGCAGCATGGTTGTGCTCAACAGCAGCGCGTAGTTGGCCAACGGATGGTTCCACCACCGCCGCAGAGTCTCCCCTCCCGGCACCAGGTGCCACGGGCCGGTCTGGGGGGCCGTCGCGCGCGGTGCGGTCGACGTGCGGTTCGTGCTCGACATCAGGACTCCAGGTCTGCCACCGCTGTCGCGAAGGCACGCCCGCGCTGGGCGTAGTCGGTGAACATGTCCCACGACGCACAGCCGGGGGCCAGCAGCACGGTGTCACCGGGCTGTGCCATAGCCGCTGCGCGATTCACCACTTGCTGCATTGCACCAGTCTCGGTGTCGGTCACCTCTTCCACGGGAACATCCGGGGCGTGTCGCCGCAGGGCGTCCAGGATGATCCCGCGATCGGCGCCGAGCAGCACAACGGCCCGCAGTCGCGCGGCGTGTCGCTGGACCAGATCGTCGAACGTCTGTCCCTTCGCCAGGCCTCCGGCGATCCAGACGACGGGGTCGTAGGCGCGCAGGGACATGTCCGCGGCGTGGGCGTTCGTGGCTTTCGAATCGTCGATGTAGAGCACATCTGCGACCCGTCCCACCTCCGCGATGCGATGCCCCGCGGGCTCGAACCGCCGTAGTCCGTCACGCACATGCCGAGGGTCGACGCCGTAGGAGCGCGCCAGAGCAGCTGCTGCCAGCGCGTTGGCCACCTGGTGGGGCACCGGCGGCCGGACATCTGCGAGGGTGGCCAACTCCAGCGCGTGCGTCCCACGCTCCTCCAGGAACGCTCGGTCCGCGAGGATGTCATCGACCACGCCCACCTCGGACCGGCCAGGGATGCCGAGAGTGAACCCGATGGCGCGGCACCCCTCGACCACCTCGGCCTGCTCGACCATCCGGATCGTCTGCTGGTCCTCGGCGTTGTACACACACGCGACCTGCGTGCGCTCATAGACACGGGCCTTGGCCGATCGGTACTCCTCGAACGACCCGAAGAAGTCGACGTGATCCTCCGCCAGGTTCAGGCAGGCCGCCGAGTACGGCGACACCGTGTGCACGAATGGCAGCTGTGGCGCACCCACCTCCACAGCCAGCACATCGTGGGGGTCGGGATCGAGCACCGCCGAGACCAGACTCACCCCGATGTTCCCGACCGCGTCCGTGCGCAGTCCCGCGGCCCGGAACATGGAGGCCAGCATCAAGGTGGTCGTCGTCTTCCCGTTGGTGCCCGTGACGAACAGCCACGGCGCGCCTTCGGGGTCGCGCACCCGCCAGGCCAACTCGAGTTCACCCCACACGGGCATCCCGGCAGTGAGTGCCGCCCGGGTCACCGGAGCGCTGGGCGGCAGGCCCGGCGACACCACGAGCAGATCGGCATCGGGCAGGCTGTGACCGTCCCCGAGCCGCACGGTCGCACCGAGCACGTCCAGGATCTGCGCCTTGTTCTGCTGCTGGGGCCCATCGTTGTCGTCGACCACGATGACCTCCGCCTCGCGTTGCAGCAGCGCATCGGCGCACGCGAAGCCGGCGATCCCCAACCCCGCGACGACGACGCGCAGTCCGCGCCACGACTGTTGACCGGGCTGCGGGAGCGCGCTCACAACCGCACCCACTCGGCGTAGAACAGCGACAGTGCTGCGGCGACGAACAGGGCCTGCACGATCCAGAAACGCACCACGATCGTCACTTCACCCCAACCCTTCATCTCGAAGTGGTGATGCAGCGGAGCCATCCGGAACATCCGTTTGCCCGTCAGTTTGAAGCTGCCGACCTGGCCGATCACGGACAAGGTGATGATCAGGAACAGCCCACCCATGAGCGGCAGCAGCAATTCGGTGCGGCTGAGGATGGCGAGCGCCGCGATCCCACCGCCGAGCCCCAGCGAGCCGGTATCCCCCATGAAGATCTGAGCCGGTGAGGCGTTCCACCACAGGAATCCGACGCACGCCCCAGCCATCGCGGCGGCAACCACCGCCAGATCCAGCGGATCCCGTACGTCGTAGCAGCGGACGAAACGCCCGAAAGAGCAGTTCTGTCCGTACTGCCAGACGCCGAGCAGTGTGTACGCCATGAACGTGATCGCACTGGCCCCGGCCGCCAACCCGTCGAGACCGTCGGTCAGGTTCACGGCGTTGGTGGAGGCTGTGATCAGCAGCCAGATCCAGATCAACAACAACGCGGTAGGCAGGACGATCGGGGTGTCCCGCACCAGGCTGACGGCGTTCGAGGCCGGGGTGCGACCGTACTCATCCGGCCACAAGGTGGTGCCGTACGCGAACGTCAGTGCCACGAACGCCTGGCCGATGAGTTTCGTGCGCGCCCGGATCCCCGTGGACCGCTGTTTGAAGATCTTCAGGTAGTCGTCGGCGGCCCCGACGAGTCCCAGACCCACGATCAGGTAGATCGCCAGCAGCCCCGATGCCGATGGGACCTGCCAGGCGTACAGGTGGGACACCGAATAGCCCACGACGAGCGCGATCAGGATGGCCAGACCACCCATCGATGGCGTGCCGCGCTTGCCCTCATGCTCGGGGTAGGGCACTCCGTCGGTGGACACGCGGATCGCCTGGGAGTAGCCGTGGCGCTGCAGGAACCGGATCAGCAGGGGGGTGCCCAACAGCGTGATCAACAGCGCGACCAGGCCGGCGATGACGACGAGTTTCATGGCGTCTCCCCCAGCAGCGCCTGGGCCACGCGTTCCAGGCCGATCGCGCGGGATGCCTTGACCAGCACTACGTCGCCGGATGCCACCTGCGCCTGAAGCAACTCGACGGCCTCGTCCACGGTCGGCACCCACGTCGATTCGTCGCCCCAGGATCCCTCGTGGGCAGCACCCATGTGGATTCCCTTGGCCCCGGGACCGACAGCGATGAGCCGGGAGACGTTGAGCCGCACGCACAGGCGTCCGATCGCGTCATGCTCGACCGCGGATGTGGACCCGATCTCGCGCATCTCCCCTAGCACGGCCCAGGTCCGTCGGCCCTGACCGATCGCGGCCAGAGCACGCAGCCCGGCGGCCATCGACTCGGGGTTGGCGTTGTAGGCATCGTTGATCACGGTGACTCCCGAGGGAGTCTGCTGCACATCCATACGCCACTTGCTGTCCAGGCGAGCGCCGTCGAGGCTGGCCGCCGCGGTCACGAAGTCCAGGTCCAGTGCCACAGCCGCGGCCACGGCGGCCGCGATGTTGAACGCCTGATGCTCGCCGTACAGGTCGGGGCGGATCAGGGCGCTGCGGCCCTCGTGCTCCAGCGTGACGACGGGTCGGCCCTCCACGAGGTCGAGTCGGCTGATCCGCACATCGGCAGCAGCCGACTGACCGAAGGTGACGATCCGGCCCGGTGCGGCGCCGGACATGGCCATCACCCGCTGGTCGTCGGCGTTCAACACGCCCACACCCGACGGACCGAGCGCCGCGAGGATCTCGGACTTCGCCAGTGCGATGCCCTCCTGTGAGCCGAACTCCGACAGATGCGCCTGACCGACATTGAGGAACAGGGCCACATCCGGCGGGGCGATCCCGCACAGGTACTGGATGTGCCCGGCCCCCCGGGCACCCATCTCCGCCACCAGGTAGCGGGTCTGTTCGGTCACCTCGAAGACCGTCCGGGGCAGCCCCAACTCGTTGTTGAACGAGCCTTGCGGGGCGACAGTGGAACCTGCGCTGGACAACACGACCCGCAGCAGATCCTTCGTGCTCGTCTTGCCCGACGAGCCGGTCAAAGCCACCACGCGGAGGTCCGGACAGGCCTCGATCACCGCCCGGGCCAGTCGGCCAGCGGCCACGACGGTGTCGTCGACCAGCACATGAGGACCCTGGACCGGCCGCGATACGAGGGCGGCGACGCACCCCGCCGACAGCGCCTGGCCCACGTACTCGTGCCCGTCGTGGGTCTCCCCCACCACTGCGATGAACAGGCCGTCGGCGCATACCTGCCGGGAATCCGTGATCACGGTCCGAACCACGGTTGCCGGATCGACGTCGTGCAGGGTCCCTGCGACGGCCTCGGCCACCTGCCCGATGCTCAGGGGGATCACCGCCGCACCTCCAACGCCTGCCGGGCGACCTGCCGGTCGTCGAACGGGTACACGACCCCGGCTACTTCCTGACCGGTCTCATGCCCCTTCCCCAGGATCACAACGCTGTCGCCCACCTGCGCTGCAGCAACGGCGGTCTCGATGGCCGCGGCGCGATCACCGATCTCCACGATCTGTGCCGCGCCTGCTCGCGCGCCGGCGAGCACTGCGGCCCGGATGGCCGCCGGATCCTCCGAACGCGGGTTGTCGTCGGTGACGATCACGTGCTGCGACAACTGGGCCGCCAATCGACCCATCACAGGGCGCTTGACCACATCCCGGTCACCTCCGCAGCCGATCACACACCAGATTTTGCCTGGTGTCAGCGGCACGATGGCACGCAGCGCCCTTTCCACGGCATCCGGGGTGTGCGCGTAGTCCACGATCACGGTGGGTCCGGGGCCCGGCACGACCTCCATCCGGCCGGGCACGCCCCGGAAATCCCCGAGCGCGGACGCAGCGGCGTCCAGCGGATGTCCGGCGCTCACGAGCATGGACAGTGCCCCCAGGGCGTTGGCCACATTGAACAGACCCGGCGAGCCGACCGTGACCGGCACGCGGGCATCACCGTGCACCACCTCGAAGGTGGATCCGGCAGCCGTGGCACGCACGTCCCGCACGGTCCAGTCGGCCGACGTGTCCACTGCGTACGTCTGATGCTCGACGTCGGTCGTCCGTGCCAGACGGCGACCCCACTGGTCGTCGATGTTGATGACCGCCCTGCGGCATCGTTCGGTGGTGAACAACCTCGCCTTGGCCTCGAAGTAGTCGTTCATGTCCGTGTGGAAGTCGAGGTGGTCCGGGCTGAGGTTGGTGAATCCGGCGACGTCGAACGTAATGGCATCCACCCGGCCGAGGACCAGGGCGTGGCTGGAGACCTCCATGGCCAGTGCCCGTGCGCCCTCCTCGCGCATCTGGTGCATGAGTGCCTGGACGTCAGGTGCCTCCGGGGTGGTGCGCTGGGTGGGCAACCGGCGTCCGCCCATGTAGGTGCCGGTGGTGCCGATGAGACCGGTCGGCACGCCGAGTGCCTCGAGCGCCGACGCGAGCATGTACGTGACGGTCGTCTTGCCGTTGGTGCCGGTCACCCCGAAGGTGGTGAGCGCCTCGGCGGGGTGCCCGTAGATCAGTGCGCTGACTGCACCGAGGTTCGCGCGGGGGGCGTCGTGGATCAGGACCGGAACCCCCGGATCGCCCACGATCCGAGCACCTTCCGGATCGGTCAGGACGGCGGCCGCTCCGGCCTCGACGGCCTGGCCGGCGAACCGCGCACCGTGTGTTTTGGCGCCTGGCAGAGCCGCGTACAGGTCTCCGGGCTGTGCCGATGTCGACGCCAGCGTCACACCGGTCACCGATCCGGCCACACGCGGCACCGACAACAGGTCGCAGATCTGGCTCAGCAGCACCGGTTCCGTCGGCTGTCGCGGGAACTGCGCGGCCTCGGACACGAACGACTCACTGCCCCAGATCGCTGGAGTAGATCGGCATCTGCGGTGACTTCTTGCCTGACGGCGGAACGTTCATCGATTGCAGGCCGTGCACCATGACCTCGCGGAACACCGGACCACCGGTCTGCCCGCCGTAGCGGGAAGCCTTAGGGTTCTGCACGATGACCCCGACCACCAGCTGCGGGTCGTCGGCCGGAGCCACCCCGATGAAGGATGCCGTCACCGAGTTGTCGTAGCAGCCGCACGCATCGTTGATCCGGTAGGCGGTCCCGGTCTTACCCGCCACCCGGTAGCCGGGGATCGAGGCGATCCGGGCCGTGCCCTCCTCGCCCACGACCTGCTCCATCATGCGCATCGTCTGCTTGGCAGCCTTCTCGTCGACGACTCGGATCCCCTCCGGTGTCTGCGCGGCCTGCACCCTGCCGTCGGGGCTGATGTAACTCTTGATCAGTGTCGATGGCATCCGCAGGCCACCATTGGCCACCGTGGCGAACACCGAGGTCGCCTGGATCGCGTTGACCGACAGTCCCTGGCCGAAGGCGATGGTCGGGAACGACGTCGGTGACCACTCGTCCGGCGGCGGTACGTATCCGTCGGACTCGCCGGGGAACTGCAGCCCGGTCGGCTCGCCCACACCGAACTTCTTGATGTAGTCGTACAGTTTCTCGCCACCGATCTTCTCCGCGGCGAGAATGGTTCCGGTGTTCGCCGACTTCGCGAGGATCCCCGCAAGCGTCAGTTGGTACGTCGGGTGCGCATCGTGGTTCCGGAAGACCGAACCGCCGCGGCTGAAGCTGTAGGGAACGGTGAACACAGTGCGCGGGGTGACGGCGCGCTCGTTGAGAACGGCCGCCATCGTCATCACCTTGCTCGTCGAGCCGGGCTCGAAAACCTCGGTGAGCGCGCGGTTGTTGCGGTTGGCGTCGCTTGCCTGGCCGGGGTAGTTGGGGTTCATCGTGGGCACGGACGCCAAGGCCTTGATCTCACCGGTGCGGGGATCGATCGCCACCACGGTTCCGCTGTCGGCGTCGACCTCCTTGACCCGCTGTTCGATGGCCCGCTGCGCGACCCACTGCAGGTCGCTGTCGATCGTCAACTGCACGGAGGTGCCGTCCACCGGGTCGCGCTCGCGCTCCGAGCCCGTCGGGATCTGTCGGCCGCCGATGCCGCTCTCGAAGATCTTCTGACCGTCCTGACCGCGCAGTTCGGTGTCCAGGCCGAACTCGAGTCCGGCGCCGGCCTCCCCATCCTCGCGCACGTAGCCCAGGACGTTCGCGGCCAGTTCGCCGGACGGGTAGTAGCGCTTGGTGGTGCGCTGCCCGAAGATTCCACGCAGGTCCAACGACGAGACGGCGTCCCAGGTCTCGGGCGTCACCTGTTTGGCGATGTACGCGAAATGCTTGTCGGTGGTCAGCGAGGCGACGATCTGTTCCTTGGGGATGTTCAGGATCGGCGCGAGGTAGTCCGCCGTTGCGTCCTTGTCCGTCACGAGGCGAGGGTCCGCGGTGACGTCGACGGCCTGTACCGACTCGGCCAGCGGCCGCATATCCGCGTCGTAGATGGTCCCCCGTTTGGCCGGCAACGTCACCACGGCCGTCCGATCCGCGACCGCGGCCTCCGCGCGCGGCGTGCGGTTCAACAACTGCAGGTCGACCAGGCGGGCGGCGAAGATCGTCAAGGTGAACGCGACGCCGAGCGCAAGGAGCCGCAGGCGCTTGCTCGGATCGCCCGGTGCGTAGGTCCGGGGCTGACCGTCCGGACCGCCGTCGAGCCACCGACTCGTCCGCAGCGGGGGTCGGGTCGGTGTACTCACGTGTGTCCTGTTCTAGGTCGACTGGCGCCTAACGGCCGGTGATACCCAAGGGTTGCTCGGTTTCGGTCCCGGGCGTGGTTGCCACGCCGGGAGCCGGGTCGGATTGGGTCGGTGCCGAGTCGACGGGTGCGTCCGGAGCAGCCTGGGCGACTGCGGCATTCGCAGCGTCGTCACCCGTGGCATCCGACCCGGAGGTGCCCCCAGTACTGGGTGCGGCCGACATCTGTGGTTCGCCGGTCACCGGATCCAGCGGAACACCTGCCGGATAGGGGTCGCCCACGATCGTGCCGTCGGCCAGCCGGATGAACACCGGTGCGGTCGCAGGCAGCAGCCCGAGTTCCCGCGCCCGTTTGGTCAGGGTCACCGGTGAGGAGGCGTCTTGGATCTGCGTGCGCAGCAGTTGCTCGCGCTGCGCCAGATCGGCCTTTTGGACGCGCAGTTCATGAGCCCGGAAACTGCCCTTGGCCAACGCGGTGTTGAGTACCAGGAGCACCAGCAGACCGATGCTCAGCACCGCCAGCGCCCCGATCGCGAACGCGCTCGAACTCATGACGCCGGTGCGAGTGGCGCGCGCGGGAGCCGAGCGGTGCAGCACAGTGCGGCGCGAACCCGCATGGGGTACGACCGTCATGATGCCTCCCGCAACTTCTCCGCGGCCCGCAGCCGGACCGATCGAGCCCGTGGGTTCGCCGCCAGTTCTGTCTCCGACGCTACCTCCGAACCCCGCGTAATCAGCCGAAGCCACGGCCGCGAGTCGGGGGGAATCACCGGTAGATCCGGGGGCGCGGTGCTCTCCGCACCCCGGCGCAGGACCTGCTTGACCATCTTGTCCTCCAAGGAGTGGTAGCTGAGAACGACCAGGCGCCCACCGGGCCTAAGCCGCTGCAGTGCGGTGGGCAGCGCCGCCTCCAGGCTGCGCAGTTCGGCATTGACCTCGATACGTACAGCCTGGAAGGTGCGTTTGGCCGGATGCCCCTTGCGCCGCGCGGCCGCCGGCACGCCGGCCTCGACCGCAGCGACAAGATCCGTGCTCGTGTGCAACGGTCGTCGTTGCACGATCTGGCGCGCGATCCTGCGAGCGAACCGCTCCTCCCCGTACTCCCAGAGGATTCGTGCGAGTTCGGACTGCGGATAGGTGTTGAGCACCTGCTCGGCAGTCAGGTCCGACGTGGTGTCCATCCGCATGTCCAGCGGGGCCGGCCGGGAATAGGCGAAGCCTCGCTCGGCCTCGTCGATCTGCATCGAGGAGACCCCGAGGTCGAAGAGCACGGCGTCCACCTCATCGACACCGAGACCGTCGAGGACCCGGCCCATCCGGTCGTATCTTGCATGGTGGACATCCGCTCGCGGACCGAACCGTTCCAACCGGGCCCGGGCAGCGGCGACGGCGCCGGGGTCCCGGTCGAGCCCGATCACCCGAGCACGCGGGAACCGGTCGAGCACGGCGGCGGTGTGGCCGCCGAGACCGGTCGTGGCGTCGACCATGATGGGCTCCTTATCGGCTGCGGCGGGTTCGAGGACGGGGGCGAGCAGCTCAAGGACACGCTCGAGGGCCACTGGGATGTGGCGGGGGGCGTCGTCCACGAGTACTCCTGTGTTGGGTCGGGGCTCTGCGCTCCGGTCCCCGTCCGCGCAATGATGCGGAAGGGGCCACCTTGGGTCCGGGGAAGTGATCCAAGGTGATGCGTCGGCCGGGGGCCGCAGCGCAGGCTGGGTCTTCAGGTCGGGTCAGAACAGGCCGGGCACCACCTCCTCGGAGACACCCGCGAAGTGATCGTCCTGGGCGCGCAGGTAGTCCTGCCACGCATGCTCGTCCCAGATCTCAACGGTGTGGTGGTTTCCCACCACCACACACTCCCGCTCCAGCCCCGCGTAATCACGCAACGCCGGCGGCACGGTGATGCGTCCCTGCTTGTCCGGGACCTGATCGAACGCACTGGAGAAGAGGACGCGGGAGTAGGCACGAACCGCGGCATTGGACTGCGAGGCCTCCCTGATCCGCGCGGCGGCCGATTCGAACTCGGCGATCGGCCACAGCACCAGTGAGCGGTCCTGGCCTTTGGTGAGGACCACACCGTCAGCGAGCCCGGCCCGGAACTTCGCAGGCAGAATGACCCGGCCCTTGTCGTCGATCTTGGGGGTGTGCGTGCCCAGGAACATGTGCACACCTCCTTCGCCCACGAACGCCTCGGTGCCCCACAGTACTCCATTTCCCTCCACTAAGCACCACTGATATCCCCACGGCACCGTGGATCCACCACGGGACTCCTTTGTGACCAGCGCGACGTGGCCCTATGAGGCGCGATCAGGGCACGGCGACGACGCGGCCGCGACCGGCCTGCTTGGCCTCGTACATGCCTCGGTCGGCACGTGCGACGAGCCCGTCGACGTCGTCGTGGATCTCGACCATCGTGACGCCGATGCTGATCGTGATGGGCAGAGCACGACCGTCGATCAGCAATGGACCTGCCACCGCCTCCCGGATCTTCTCGGACACCCGACTGGCCGTGTGAAGATCCCGCACACCGTCGAGCACCACCAGGAACTCGTCGCCGCCCACCCGGGCCACCGTGTCCCCCGCCCGCACACACGCCCCGATCCGGTCCGCCACCGCCCGCAACAACGCATCACCCACGGCATGTCCGCGGGTGTCGTTGACCGTCTTGAACCCATCGAGGTCGCAGAAGGCCACCGCCGAACCGGTGCGAGCGTGATTGTCCACTGCCAGCAGACGTGCCAGCCGGGCCATGACTTCGTCCCGGTTGGCCAGCCCGGTCAGTCCATCGGTGCGCGCGCGGGTGTCGAGCGCCTGTTCGGCCTCGACCTCGGCCTGGACATCGCGCCAACCACCGACGAAACCGACCGGCTCGCCGTCATCACCTCGGATCGCGTGGATGGTGCTCTCGACCCAGCGCGTCCCACCGTCCTTGGTGGGCATCCGAAAGCGAGCGCTGGAGCGCGTGCCCGCCAGCACCTCGGCGGTGGCCCGGTCGACGAACTCGCGATCCTCGGGGCTCACCAGGTCCCGCCCGTTGCGACCGACGAATTCCGCGGGCGTGAATCCGAGCACGCGCTCAACTCCCTCGGACACCCATTCGGTGGTTCCGTCCAGGGTCGTCCGGTAGACCACGTCGGTCGCATTCTCGGCAAGCAGCCGATACCGCTCCTGCGACGTGGCCAGTGCCGTCTCGTGATCGATCTGGTCCTGGACGTCCCGCGAGAAGACAACCATCGACGTGACAACCCCGTCCTCACGCACCGCCCGAGCAGTCGCCTCCAACCACCGCCAACCTCGATTCCTACTCCGCATCCGGAACCGGGCGCCGGCTGCCTCCTCACCGGCCAGCAGTCGATCTCGGGCCGCCCAGACGCCCGGGGCGTCGTCGCGGTGGATCAGATCAAGCAGAGTGTGGACGCTCTCGTCCGGCGACCACCCCAGAAGACGCTCGACCGCAGGTGAGACCCACTCCACCGCACCGTCGGGGGTGTGGAACGACACCATGTCACTGCTCTCCTCCAGAAGCAGTCGGTACATGGCCTCCGATGCCGCGAGGGCAGCCGCCCTCTGGTGACGTTCGGTGACGTCGCGCCACGTGAGGCTCAGCCCGTCGTGCACCGGGACCGCCCGCACGTCGAATCGCCGCGTGAGTCCGCCTCGGATCGTGATGAAAGGCTGCTCGTTGAGAACCAACGGACGCCGATGCTGCACCACGTCGAGCAGGATCTCCCACTGCTCGGTGTCCTGGATCCCGAGTCCCAGTGCGGCTGTCTGCTTGCCGACAACGTCGGCACGGGTGACGTCGAGCTCGTCGCATGCCGACGGGTTGATCTCCACGACCCGGAAATCCACGACGCGGTCACGATCGTTGCGCACCGCTTCCAGGACGACCTGGGGGTCCAGTTGGGCATCGAGTGCGGCACGCAGGATCTGGCGTTCGGATTCCGCCTGCAACCGGGCCTTCACCAACTCATCGACGTCCCGCCAACTCGCGATGACCCCGGCCGGCTCACCAGTGCCCTCGTCGATGATCGGCCGGGCCGACACCGAGACGAACCGGCCCCCTCGGTCGGCGGTGCGTATCCGCAGCACGACACCGGTACGGTCCTCTCCCGCCAGTACCCGCGGCCCCAAGGCCGAGACGACCGCCCGACCCGACACATCCAGGAAGTCCATGGCGTTCTGGCCCACCAGATCCCGCGGCGCCCACCCAGCCATTGCGCGGACGCTCTCGGACACCCAGACGATCCGGCCCTGCAGGTCGATGCGGAGCACCACATCGGGGGCGTCGGCGGGCACCATGGAATAGCGACCTTCGAGGCCGGCCTGCGCCTCGGCGATCTGTTGGTCGGTGAGATGGTTCAACGCGCCGTACACGGCCTCGACGCCGTCTTCACGCACCACCTTCCGCGTGACCTGCTGCGCCCACATCGTGCGGCCGTCGGGACCCGCCCATCGGAACGTCGCATGCCTGGCCACCCCCGGTTCCGCATTGAGCGCACCGAGCACGACCTCCCGGTCGCGCGGGTCGACCAGGCGCAACCACAAGGTGGCGTCGGACACGAACTCGTCCGCGCTGTGACCGGTGAATCCCCGGACGGATCGCGAGACGTACTCGAGGCGCAGTTCGGGAGAGACCTGCAGCACGAACAACACGTCGAGTAACTCGGACGCTACTTCAGAGTCCCCCGTCACTTACGCACCTGCTCCCCCGTAATGTCGCCGATCCACCCCCGGACCGGCGCATCGCCGATCAGGTGTCGCGACCATCCCGGCGGTTGCGGTCTTGCCACCGCTGTTCAAATCTCGCCATGAAGCCGGACTGACCCTTCGCAGGCTTCGCCTTGTGCGCCGCTGCGGGGGTCTCATCGGAGGCTGCTTGCTTCTTCGGTGCCCCGCCGTGCCGCACGCCGGAGACGACCAGGAACACCGCACCCAGCATCACGATGAAGCCGAACACGCCCAGTGGCGGGAGACTGGCGGAGACGCCGGCGAGCAACAGACCCATACCGACCAGTGCGCCGATCACACCCCCGACGATCCGGCGACGATCCGCCCCGGACGATCCGTGCCGCAAGGATGTGGCGAACTTCGGGTCCTCAGCCATGAGGGCCCGCTCCATCTGCTCGAGCAGTCGCTGCTCATGCTCTGAGAGAGGCACGTTCCTTCCCTCCTTGGGGTCTAGATACAAGCCACGATACGGGTAGGCGCCCCGGATGGAAACCCGAGAGTGCCCCCAAGTTGGTCAAGAGTCTGTCAGGGGGGACGATCATCATCCGAACGACCCATGTCCAGAAGGCTCGCAGGCAGCACCGCCCCGTGTCCGAACCGGGCGACGGCGCGATCCACCGCGGTCTCCGCCTCGCGCCACCCGGCGTCGGGTTCGTCGAGGGCGATCTGATGGCTGCCTGCACTGGCCGGCATCAGTTTCTCCATCCTCACCCCCACTAGTCGAAGCCTCGCCCGCTGCAGGCCGAGGCCCTCGTACAGGGCGGCCGCTTGGGTGTAGATGACGCGGCCGACATCGGTGGCCTCGGCCATGGTGCGCGACCTGGTGATGGTGGTGAAGTCGGCGAACCGGATCTTGATGCTCACTGTGCGACCGACCCAACCCGCTGCGCGCAATCGGGCTGCAACGTGGTCGGACAGCCCGAGCAGTTGCCGGTGGATGATCTCCGGGTCGTCGACATCACCCGCGAAGGTGTGCTCATGGCCGACGCTGCGCTCGGGGGTGCTGCTGCTCACCCGTCGCTGATCGCGGCCCCAGGCCAGATCGGCGAGGTGGTCCCCAGCGGCCGGACCCAACGCCCGGCGCAACACACCGCGGGGCAGGTGCGCGACATCGGCGACCGTGCGGACCCCGAGACTGTGCAGCTGCTCCTCGGTGCGCGGACCCACCCCCCAGAGCGCACCCACCGGCAAGGGGTGCAGGAAGGCCACGATGGAGTCCGCCGGGATCAGCAGCATGCCGTCGGGTTTGGCGTGGGCACTGGCCACTTTCGCGACGAACTTGTTGGGGGCCCCGCCCACCGAACACGTGATCCCCTGCTCGTCGAAGACCCTGGCGCGGATGAGTTCGGCGATGGTGGTCGGACCACCGAACCGCCGGATGGCCCCAGTGATGTCCAGGAAGGCCTCATCCAGCGACAGCGGTTCCACCGCCGCGGTCACCGACCGGAAGATCTCCATCACCCCGTCACTCACCCGTGCGTAGCGGCGGTGGTCCGGTGAGATGACGACCGCCTCCGGGCACAACCGACGGGCCCTCCCCATCGACATGGCCGCCCGGACCCCGAAGGCCCGGGCCTCGTAGGTTGCCGACAGCACCACCCCGCGGGATCCGGAACCACCGACGATGACGGGTTGCCCGCGCAGCATGGGCCGGCTGAGCAGTTCCACAGACGCGTAGAAGGCATCCATGTCGACGTGCAGGATCGTGCAGGTCGAGTCGTCCCGGGGTGCCGGGAACGCCACCTTGCCCGTCTCGCGCCTGCTCATGGATCCTCCTTCCCTAGCCTGCACTGCCCGGGCTGGAATGCCACAACTTCGGCCGTTTCGATGACGAGCCCGCAGGCCGGGTGTCTGCGTATGGCGACTGCCGGAACCCGCTGGCATGGACGAGCACCCGCCGGACAGCCGGATCCGAGTCTCCCGTGGGCGAGGTGGGATCCTCGACCCGATCGGGACCATCGGCCGTCTCAACCGGAGCATTGATGATCTCGTACACCCCGGCGACGCCCCGCGACTTCCAGACCGCATGCAGATCCGGCAGGGACCAGCACCCGGTCGCCCGCACGGAGATCCCGCGCCGGCCGGTCCTGCGGATCACACCAGCGGCCAGCAGCAACCAGGAGTGGAACACGGTGTGGGCGTAGGGGCCTTGCGCGTCCTCGAAGAATGTGAGGTCGACAGGTCCGGTCGAATCGTCGAGGGACGCGAAGATGACCCGGCGACCACTGCGGATCGGCGGGGTCTGTGTGGCCACTTTGATCCCCGCCACCAGGACATGTGCGTCGGAACGGTGGGCCAACAGATCCTTCGCACGCACCACCTGCAGGTCGGCGAGCATCTGCTCGTAGAACGAGATGGCATGCCGGGTCACATCCAGACCAAGGATCTCCACCTCCGCCTGGACCCGGTCGGCCGCCGACATCTCGGGCAGGCCACTGGGCGCTTCCGGCTGCGCCAACGGCAGTGCCAACTGCGCGGGCTGCTCGACATAGACCTTCGGAGCCTGCGATTGTGCGGCGACCCGGCCCGCCAGACCGGTCACCGACTCCTGCTGGGCGGCGAGTCGGCGCACCCGGCGTCGGCCTCCGGAACGGTGCAGATCGGCCACCTGCAGCAGCAGATCGCGGCGGGTCACCCGGCCGATCCGACGGGATCCGGTGATGTCGTACATCGCATCGAACCCCCCGGCGCGCACCAGGCGGTCGGCGACCGGTCGGGACACCGCGGTCCGGCTCCAGAAGTCGGCCAGATCGACGAACGGCTGGGCGGTCTCGATCTGGCGGACCTCCACATCGCTGATGCCCTTGACATCGGCCAGCGAGATCCGGATCCCGTAGCCGTCCCCGACCACCTCCACGAGGTATTCCCCGGTGGAGACATTGACGTCCAGCGGCAGGATCGCAACACCGCTGTTGCGTGCCTCGTCGAGGATCAGCCGCTTGGGATACATCCCCGGATCGTGGGTGAGGACCCCGGCCAGGAACGCCGCCGGGTGATGCCGCTTCAGCCACGCCGAGTGGTAGGTGGGCAGCGCGAAAGCGGCGGCGTGTGCCTTGCAGAAGCCGAAACTGGCGAATGCCCGCAGCACCTCCCACACCTTCTCGACGGTCTTCAGGTCGTAGCCGTTCTTCAGCGCCGCGGGGATGAACCAGGTCCGGATCTGGACCTGACCGTCGGGGGTGCCGAGTTGTCGGCGGACCTCGTCGGCCTCAGCCAACGAACACCCGCTCATGATCGAGACCAGCCGCAGAACCTGCTCGTGGAAAACGACCACGCCATGGGTCTCCCGCAACGCCGGTTCGAGATCCGGGTGGAAACGCAGGGGTTCGCGCCAGCCGTGCCGGGCGGACAGGAACGGGGTGATCATGTCGCTCTTCACCGGTCCGGGCCGGAACAGCGAGATGTCGATGATCAGGTCGTTGAAATCGCGGGGGCCGAACTTGCCGATCAGTTCCCGTTGCCCGGGCGACTCGATCTGGAAGCATCCGAGGGTCTTGGCCTTGGTGATCAGGTCGTAGGTGTCCTCGTCGTCGAAGGGCAGCGCGTCGAGATCGATCTCGGTCCCCGCCACCCGCCGCACCTCGGTCACCGCATGGGCCATCGCCGACTGCATGCGGATACCGAGCACGTCGAGTTTGAGGAAGCCCATCGCCTCGACCTCGTCCTTGTCGAACTGGCTCATCGGGAAACCCATCCAACTGGCCTCCACCGGCGTGCGGTCCAGCAGCGAGGAGTCGGAGAGCAGAACCCCGCAGGGATGAAGGGCGATGTGTCGCGGGAGACCGTCGAGGGACTCCACGAGATGCAGGAAACCATCGAGCATCCCGCGCTCGGCCAACCGTCCCACTGCGGAGGAGCGGACCTCGGGCAGTTCCGCGACCGCGGCCCGAGCGTCGCGGGCACGGATGTGCGGGAACGTTTTGGCGAAGTCGTCGATCTCGGATGCGGAGAAGCCGAGCGCCGCGCCTACGTCCCGCACGGCATGGCGGACCTTGTAGGTGTCGCGCATGCTCACACAGGCGCTGCGGTGGGCCCCGAACCGATCGACGATCCGCCGGTAGATGTCGGTCCGGCGCGCCGACTCCACATCGATGTCGATGTCGGGCAGCACACGACGCAACGGGGAGAGGAACCGCTCCATGAGCAGGTCGTGCCGGATCGGGTCGACCCCGGAGATACCGAGCAGGTAGTTCACGACGCTGCCCGCCCCGGATCCGCGGGCGGCGACCCGGATGTCCATGGCACGGATGAGGTCGACCACCTCCGCGACGGTCAAGAAGTAGCCGCCGAAGCCGAGGGTGGAGATGACTGCGAGTTCGTCGTCGAGCCGCTGCCTGGCCGCGGGCACCTCCCGAGCGGTGAACCGGCTGTGCAGATTCGCCTCACACCGCGCCCGCAACAGGACATCGGCACGCGCAGCCTCCGACCGGCGCTGCTCGTGCCGATGCCGGCGGGCGGCATACCCGGCCATGACCGGACCGGTGGGTTCGGCCGGTGGCCGCCCCGACAACAACACGTCAAGCTCTGGAACATGGATGTCACCGAGACCGAAGTCGGCGACCGGATCGAGTACACACTCCTGCGCGAGATCACCGGTGACACCCAGTAGCCGACCGGCGTGGGCGCCTGCGATCTGCTCGGCGACCCCCCGCATGTGGGACTCCGGGGCGAGGAACCCCCCGGAGTTCTCCCGGTCGAGATGGCGGGAGTCCAGCGGGACCAACCGTCGGATGGCATCGAGCAGATCGGCGGTGGCTGCTTGCCGGGGATGGATGTAACGCACAGCGTTGGTGAGCACAGCGGGCATCTTGCGTTCGGTGGCGTACGTCCACATCCGGCGGGCCATGGGCGTCGACAGATCCGGACCGGGACGCTGCACGCCTGGGTCCCGCGGCGCGGTGCGATGGTTGACGATCTCCAGGTAGACCTGGTGCCCGGCGACCTGCCGCCAGCGGTCGAGCAGACGGTCGGCGAGATCGAACCGGTGGCGGCCGATCGCCCGGCCGACCTGCGAGTCCGGACCCAGCAGGACCCGCAGATCCCCCGGGACCACGAACTCCTCGAGCAGATCCCAATCCACACCGGGATCACCTCGCTCGCCTGCGGTGTGGGCCGCTGAGACCAGCCGGCTCAGCGCCGACCACCCTCGTCCACCGCGGGCCAGCAGCACCACCCGCGGGTTGTGCGGGTCCCGCCATGCGCCTCCTCGGGCAGGCGTGCGGACTGCCGGCGGACGATCGGGGTCACGGTGCGCCAGGTCGGTCCCGAGGATGCCCGGCATCCCCTGCTGCATGCACGCCTGCATGAACCGCACCGCACCATACAGTCCGTCCCGGTCGGTCAGGGCCAGGGCGGGCTGCTCCAACTCCACCGCCCGCGCCACCAGATCCTGCGGGGAACAGACCCCATGCCGCAGGGAGTAGTAGGAGGCGACATGGAGATGACTGAACATCTGCCCTACCCGGCGTGACGCCACGACGGAATGGGAAGCCCGACCCCGAGGATCGCGGCGATCTGCTCGAGGAAGGCCTCGGCATCGCGCACCAGGTCATCGGCCTGGCGCTGGGTGACGTGCTCACGTCCGATCTCCACGAAGATACGACGGCGTCCGATCGCATCGAAGTAGGCACACCACTCACCGAGTTCCGGAGCGATCCCGGGCACCAGCTGCCACACGCTGCGGATGCGCGAGGACCTCGCCGGCCGCGCCCTCGTCGCCAGCAGCGCGGCACCTGCCCGCAGCGCCGCGACGTGTGCGGCGACGTACCGCTCGCCGGGGGTGGCCGCCTGATAGGCGTCGTCGAGTGCGATCACCGCGGTGCGCAGCAGGTCCTTGCCGGCATGAGTCAAAGCAGTCATGTCACACCCGCCTCAGTCGTACGTCCGCAGCAGGTACCAGCGGCCGACCACCGGATCGAAACTCAGTTCGTAGACCCCTGGGGTGTCACATCGACCCGCTGCCGCTTCGACCCGCCAGGTGCGCAGATCACTGCCGTTCGGCGCGGTTGCCACGTCCTTCCACCATGTGGCCGAGGTGTCCCACTGCTGCAGGACGTGATTGACCCGATACAGCCGCCCCCGCCAGACGAACTGCTCAGGCGCCCCCGCCTCCCGGGCCCACTTCACGTCGACGGCACCTTCGACCCGCCCGTAGGAACGACTCATGACCCTGCCCTCCTGATCCCTGATTTTCGAACTTTTGTTCGACTTCCAGCAGAACACTGCCACAGGGGTACGTCAAGAAGATTTCGAACATCCGTTCGTACTATTTCTCGGGTCGCCGATCCGTGAGCACTTCGGAGATCCGTGAGCGTCCGGACGCATCCGGATTGCTCCCGGATTCTTGAAACGCTCACCGATCCGGTCGGGCTCACCGATCGGGTCGGGAGGTCCGCGGCGGGGCGAGCAGGTCCGCGGCGAGGGAGGTCCGGCGCCGGCGGCATCGCTGGGTGCTGCCATCAACCCAGATTCACCACGCCCTACCCGATACCGTGCGGATGGACCAGAGGAGGTCACGCATGACCCACCAAACCGCGTCTCGCGCCGATCACCACTTGCGACCCACCGCGCTTGGCACCCGCACCTGGCTGGGAATCATCGTCATCGGCTTGGTGGGCCAGATCGCGTGGACGGTGGAGAACCTCTACCTCAACGTGTTCGTCTACGACACGATCACGGACAACCCCACCACCATCGCCACAATGGTGGCCGCCTCGGCCATCGCAGCGACACTGGCCACCTTCCTCATCGGCCCCTATTCCGACCGCATCGGCAAACGCCGGGTGTTCATCGTCACCGGGTACATCCTCTGGGGCGTATCCACGATGCTCTTCGGGTTCATCACCGTGGAGTCCTTGGCCGCTCTCGTACCCGCTGCCAGCGTCGTCGCGGCCACGGCGACCGCGGTGATCGTGCTGGATGTCATCATGAGTTTCCTCGGCGCGGGGGCCAACGACGCCTCGTTCAACGCCTGGGTGACCGACACCACCTCGCCCAGCAACCGCGGCCGGGTCGAGTCGGTGCTCGCCATGCTTCCCCTGATGTCCATGCTGCTGGTCTTCGGCGGACTCGACGGACTCACCAAGAGCGGCGACTGGCGGGTGTTCTTCATCGTGGTGGGAGCGCTGATGATCGTCGCCGGACTGGTAGCGCTGGTACTCATCCGCGACCTCCCCGGCGAACCCCGTCAAGCCGAGGGCCTGCTGCGCTCAATAGTCCACGGCCTACGTCCGGATGCGGTGCGCGGGAACCCGCGCCTCTACTGGACCCTGGTCGCCTTGGCCATCCTCGGGGTGTCCACACAGGTCTTCTTGCCGTACCTGATCATCTATGTCCAGCGCTACCTCAGCATCGAGGCGTACGCACTGGTGCTTGCCGTGGTGCTCACCGGATCCGCGGTCGTCAGCGTCTTGGGCGGACGCGTCATCGACCGGGTGGGCAAGGTGGCGTTCATGCTGCCGGCCGCCGGGATCTACCTGGTGGGTCTGTTGCTCATGGTGTTCGCTCGCGGCCTGGTGCCCGTCATCGGGTCCGGGCTGGTCATGATGTCCGGATTCATGCTGACAATGGCCGCCATCGGTGCCGCGATCCGGGACTACTCCCCCGTCGATCGGGTCGGCATGGTGCAAGGCCTGCGGATGATCGCCATGGTCCTGATCCCCATGGTCATAGGGCCGTTCATCGGGGCCGCCGTCATCCGTGGGGCCGACGAGTATTACGAGGAACTCGGTCAGCTCAAACAGGTGCCCACACCTGGCATCTTCGTGGCCGCGGCGATCGTCATTCTGCTCATCGTGATCCCGGTCCAGGCCCTACGCCGTCGCGAACCGTCATGATGCCTGCCCGGCGGGTCCTGCTGACCCCGTGGGGTGAGCAGTTGGACCGCGAGCACCCCCTGCCGGAACATCCGCGTCCGCAGTTGCGGCGCGACTCCTACCTCAACCTCAACGGCGTCTGGCAGTACGCGTTCGGGATCTCTGCGCGACGTCCGCATGACTTGGACGGACCGATCGTGGTCCCCTTCTCCCCCGAGGCAGCCCTGTCCGGCGTGCAGCGGCAACTGCAGCCCGGCGAGTACTTGCACTACCAGCGATCCTTCGACCTGCCCGCCGGTTTCGGCAAGGACCGCACACTGTTGCACTTCGGTGCGGTCGACCAGTGGTGCCGGGTCTTCGTGAACGGCCGCGAGGCCGGCGAGCACGAGGGCGGATTCCTGCCCTTCACGTTCGACATCACGGGTCTGTGCACCGACACCGGCAACGATCTGCATGTCGTGGTGTGCGATCCGTCGGACACCGGGCCTGGGGCCCGCGGCAAGCAGAAACTGCAGCCCGGCGGAATCTGGTACACAGCCCAGTCGGGCATCTGGCAGACCGTCTGGCTGGAGTCCGTGCCTGACTGCCACGTCACCGGGATCGAGTTGGAACCGGACCTGACCGGTGTCACGCTCACCGTGCGCACTTCGCAGCCGTCCACCGTCACCGTGTCGCTCGGCGACGGTGGACGCACGGCTGCCACGGGAGCAGGCCGGTCCGGCGTACCGCTGCGGGTCGACATACCTGAGCCCAGGCTCTGGACGCCGGAGGATCCTCACCTCTACGACCTCACGCTGAAGACCGGGGAGGACGAGGTTCGCAGTTACGTGGGGCTGAGGACTGTCGGTGTGGGTGCAGATGCCCACGGCACTGCCCGACTGCTGCTAAACGGACGGCCATACTTCCACGCCGGCGTCCTCGATCAGGGCTACTGGTCGGACGGCCTGCTCACCGCCGCCTCGGACGAGGCCCTGGTCTACGACATCCAGACGATGAAGGACATGGGCTTCACCATGGTGCGCAAGCACATCAAGATCGAATCTCTGCGCTGGTACCACCACTGCGACCGGCTCGGGATGCTCGTCTGGCAGGACATGGTCAACGGTGGTGGCCGGTACCGGCGCCCGGTGGTGGAACTGCCGGCGGTGTCACCGGTGCATTTCAACGATCGTCACCACCGACTCTTCGCGCGTCAGGATGCCGCGGCCCGTGACCAGTGGCTCGGCCAGGCAGCGCAGACCATCGACCTGTTGCGCAACTGTCCGAGCGTGGTGGTGTGGGTTCCCTTCAATGAAGGCTGGGGACAGTTCGACGCCAACGCCGTGGCCGAGTCGGTACGCGCCATGGATCCCAGTAGACCGGTGGATCACGCCAGCGGTTGGCACGATCAGGGCGGGGGCGACCTGCATAGCCTGCACATCTACTTCCGCCCGTTCCGGGTTCCGCGCAGACGCGATCCGCGGGTCCTCGCGCTCAGCGAGTACGGCGGATACAGCCTGCACCTGCCCGACCACAGCGTCAGCGACACCGAATTCGGCTACCGCCGATACGGCTCTTCGACCCGGTTGGCGCACGCCTTCCGGCGCCTGCACACCGACCAGATCATTCCTGCCGTCCCCAAAGGGCTGTCGGCCACGGTGTACACACAGGTCAGCGACGTCGAGGACGAGACGAACGGACTGCTGACGTTCGACCGCCGGGTCGTGAAGATACCTGTCACGCAGGTGCGGGAGGTGATCGCACAACTGCGTCTGCCAGCGCCCTGATCACCGCAGCGCGGGGAGCACCTCACGGGCGAAGCGCAGGTCCATCTCCAGGCGACGGTCAGCGGGCGCGTCCAGTCCGCCACCGACGATGATGATGTGATCGAGCCCGAGTCCGGCGAGTTCGCGCAACCGTTCGGCGCATTCCTCCGGCTCCCCGATGATGCAGAACCGATCGATGAAGTCCGGCGGAAGGTCGCTGGCCTGCTTCGACGCGTGAGAGGCATGTCCGTACAACTCGTAGTCGTGGTCCACCGCCTGCACCACTGCGCGGTCCGCGGGATCGAGTACCTGTTCGGCACCACGGCGGAAATGGGTCGAGATGCTGGCATTGCCCCGCACGTACTCCCGCAGTTCCTCACGGTCCCCGCCGGTGGCGGCCACCAGCAACGCACCCACGGGTACGTCGGGATCCACATCCCGAACCTGCTGCACGCCCCATGCGAGTTGCGCGGGCTCGGCACCCAGGGACATGGTGACCCGATCGCCCACGCGGGCCGCCAACGCGAGGTTCTTCGGCCCCGAGGCGAAGACGTTGATCGGAACCACCGGGGGCACATTCGGATCCAGCCACGCGAGGCGGCTTTCCAGACCGTCGAAGTCAACGGATTCGCCGTGCAGGTATCGCCGGACCTGCGACACCAGGTGCTCGAACTGCGCCAGGTGGGGCGGTTCGCGTCCGATCAGCCGAAGTGCGGTGTCCCCGCGCGCGACCCCCAGCATCGCCCGCCCGCCACTGATCAGGTCGAGTGTGGCGAAGGTACCAGCGACGACAGCCGGATCGCGGGTGACGAGATTGGTGACCGCCGTGCCGATCGTGATGGTCTCGGTGGCGCGTGCTGCCATGGTCAGGGCCACCACCATGTCGGGCGAGAGGTTCTGGCTGTCCTGCAGCAGCAGCCCGTCCCAACCGGCTGCTTGCGCCTGTCGGGCCACGTCATCGATCACCCCGGGGAAGGGGTATGTGCGCAGGTGGTAGCTGGTCATCGCGGCCGTCAGCCCAGCCACTCGGCAAGCACGGCCGATGCCTCTTCACCGGCGTCGTCCTGCCAGAAGTGGCCCGCGCCGGCGAGCAGATGGTCGGTCCGATCGGTGAGCAATGACTGCCACCGCCGCCGTTCCCCCTCACCGAACGCGATGTCACCATCTGCCCAGAGAAGCAGGGACGGCAACCCGGTGATCGCGGGCAGGCGGCTCTTGACCTCTGCTAGGAAAGGCTTGGCCGTGCGGATCTGCAAGGGCAGGACCTGCGCCGGACGCCGTGACTGCTGGGTGGGGAAAGGCCCGGAGTACATGGCGAGTTCGGCGTCCGTGAGCCGTCGACGGCGCATCATGCTCGGCAGCATCTTCGACACGAAGAGGTTGAGACGGCGGTTCAGCAGGTCACCGGTGACCGGTCCGCCCATGACCTGCCCGAAACTCTTCGTCCACAGACTGCTCGGCCAGGCCCAGGTGTTCCCGACGACCAGCCCGGCATACCGTTGCGGATCCCGCGCAGCCGCACCGAGCCCGATCGGCCCGCCCCAGTCCTGCACGACCACGGTGATGTCCCGTAGGTCCAGCGCCTGTACGAATCCCTGCGCAACAGCGCTGTGCTCGGCCGCGGTGAACCTGTAGCCGGGAGCCGCCGTGGACAACCCGAAGCCAGGGTGATCGAACGCCACGCAGCGGAATCGGCCGGACAGCCGCGCGATCATCCGGCGGTACAGGAAACTCCACGTGGGATTCCCGTGCACCATCAGCAGTGTCGGACCCGAACCGACATGAGGTAGTGCACACCGTTGCCGTCGACGTCGATCCAGTTGGACGGATACGGAAGCAGGTCTTCGTCGAACCATGCGGGGCGCTCGGGCATGCGGTCAATGTAGCCGGGCCCCAGCCGGACGCGGCGTGGCGCCGCGGTCCGTTGCCAATAGGGTGCACTCATGGAGGCGTTTCCGACCGGCGTGCGCAAGGTTCAGTCGGCCCTGCGGGACCTGGGAATCAGCGGGCGGATCCGGGAACTGCCGGATTCCGCCGCCACGGCCGCCTCTGCGGCACAGGCACTCGGCGTGCAGAAGGGCGCCATCGGCAATTCGCTGGTCTTCGAGGCCGACGGCAAGCCCCTGCTGGTGATCATCTCGGGCGCCCACCGAGCGGATCTGCTGAAGCTCGCGTCGCTGACCGACAGTCGCAGGGTGCACCGCGCCGATGCCTCCTTCGTCCGCCTGCACACCGGGCAACCGATCGGCGGAGTGTCACCACTCGGGCACCCGCGACCGATCGTGACTCTGGTGGATGTCACGCTCTCGCGGCAACGAGAGGTCTGGGTCAGCGCCGGGCATCCGCAGTTCGTCTTCCAGACCAGCTACGACGAGTTGCTGCGGATCACCGCGGGCAACGCCGCCGAGGTGGGCGAGGCGCCCGCGGAATGACCGTCGTCCTCGACATCTGGACCGTCCGACCGGCGGCGGTGCCCCGCGCACTGTGGCGCATGGCCAGGGATCCCCGCCAACTGCGGCAGGTGCCACACCTCGACTTCCACAAGTCACTGGGCACCGGTGCAGGGCGACGATTCACAGCCCGCGACGCCGACCTTCGGCAATGGGCACTGTTGACATGTTGGTCCGGCACCGACGCCGGACTCTCGGCGACGAGGCAGCGATGGGGCGCCATCGCCGAACGGCACACACGATTCACGCTGGCGACGATCGCCAGCCACGGACAATGGTCGGGGGTCGAACCCTTCTCCCCGGACCCGGCAGGCGCGAAGCACGCCGGCCCGATCGCGGCCATCACGAGGGCTCGGGTGCGCACACCGCAGTGGCGCAGCTTCCAGCGGGCCGTCCCCCCGGTGGCCGCCGTTCTGCAGGACCAGGAGGGCCTGCTCTATCGCATCGGCATCGGGGAGGCGCCGATCGGTCTGCAAGGCACCTTCAGCGTCTGGCAGGATCCCGCAGCACTACGCTCGTTCGCCTACCAGCGTCCGGAGCATGTGGCCGTCATCGAACAGACCCGGGACACCGGCTGGTACTCCGAGGAACTCTTCGCCCGGTTCGCCGTTCTCGATGTCAGCGGGGACGCACCATGGTGACCGATGCCGGCCCCCGCCACCGAGTTGCCGCGGTGCCCTGGCTCTTCGCCGGCGCGGCCGTTCTGGCCCAGATCACCTGGATCCTGGTGCCGGCCGGCGACCGGGAACTGGTGACCAGCGCTGTCGTCCTGTTGTTCACCGCCGCGAGCCTCAGCCACGCATGGCAGCAGTTCGGCGCCGGCTGGGCGGTGCGGTTCGCGGTCGTCTCGGCAGTCTTCGGCCTGGCCATCGAGCTGCTCGGGCATACCACCGACATCCCCTTCGGCCCTTACGACTACACCGACTCCCTGCAGCCGCAGATCCTCGGTGTACCGGTGATCGTCCCGCTTGCCTGGACGATGATGGCCTATCCGTGTCTGCTACTGGCCCGCTTCGTGACCACCCGTTGGGTCGTGCCGATGGCCGCGGTGGGCCTGACGACATGGGACTTCTTCCTCGACCCACAGATGGTCGCAGAGGGCTACTGGGTGTGGGAGCGGACCGCACCAGCACTGCCCGGCATCCCGGGGATCCCCCTACAGAACTACCTGGGCTGGTTCCTCGGCAGCCTTCTGCTGATGTGGGCGGTGAACCGACTGCCGCGCCAGCAGGTGAACCTTGGCGTCCCGTTGCTTCTCTACGGCTGGATGTGGATCGGCGGCATCGTTGCCAACGCCGTTTTCCTGGATCGACCATCGGTGGCCCTCGTGGGCGGAATCGGCATGGCCGCCCTGGGGGTGCCCGCGCTGGTCACCTGGTGGCGCCGGTGAGGCCCGTACGCCTGCTCGTGGCCGCGTGTGCGGGGGCGGCGGCGACGGCCACAGCACTCAGCCTGGTCAATCTGCGCCATCTTCGACGGCCGGACCGGGTCGGAGACGCCCGCATCAGTGTCCTGGTCCCGGCGCGCAACGAAGCCGGGCGGATCGGACCGACGCTGGAGAGCCTGCGTCGCCTCGAAGGGGTGGACGAGATCCTCGTCCTTGATGACAACTCCCAGGACGGGACGGCCGCGACCGTCGAGGCGGCCGGGCTGAGTGTCATCCGCGGGACCGACGAACCCCCGCCCGGATGGCTGGGCAAGCCGTGGGCGTGTCAACGGTTGGCGGAATCGGCCCGCGGCGAGGTGCTTCTCTTCGTCGACGCCGACGTCATCCTTCGACCCGACGCGGCGACACGGACCGCCGCCCTGCTGACCGATCTGGATCTGGTGTGCCCGTACCCACACCAGGTGACCAGCGGATTCCTGCAGGCGCTGGTGCAGCCACTGCTCCAGTGGTCCTGGCTGAGCTTCCTGCCCCTACAACTGGCCGAGCGGTCATCGCACCCCATGCTCGCCGCGGGCAACGGTCAGATGTTGGCCGTGCAGAGGGCGGCCTACTTCGCTGCAGGAGGGCACGCGAGTGTTCGCGACCAGGTGCTCGAGGACCTCGCCCTGGTACGCCAGTTCAAGCGCGCCGGGCTGCGAACGGCAATGGCGGACGGCACGGGTCTGGCCGATTGCCGCATGTACGCCGATGATCGCGACCTGGTCGCCGGCTACACGAAGTCCTTGCACGATGCCTTCGGCCCCGGCACGATCGCGACGTTGACCGCCCTGTACATCGCCCCACCCGTGGCGGCCCTGGTGGCACGCGATCGGTGGACCCGGGCACTGGGGATCATGGGCTATGCGGTGGCAGTGGCCGGACGTCTGGGCGTGGCCCGACGCACTCGGCAACCGCTCGCGGCGTGCGCGGCCCACCCCCTGTCGATCGGCACGCTCGTGTGGCTGTACGCCCGGTCGGTCCGCGCCCATCGACGGGGCACGATCACCTGGCGAGGGCGGTCGCTACCGGCATGACCGACCAGATGCGTCACGCAGATGTGCGTACGCCCGCCGGACGCGCGTGGCCGAACAGGACCGGTTCCCCCGTCACAGCGGCCCAGTATCGGGTGCCGTACTCCCAGTGCCACCACTCCTGAGGGTGCTGGACGAACCCGGCTCCCGACATCACGTGGGCGAGCAGCCTGCGCAGATCGCGATCCAGAACCGGCCCGTCCGGCTCGAGCGCCGAGGCCGCCGCATCCGGCACGAATGCGTCGAACCTCGTCCCCAGGGACAGCGGAACCTTGCGATAGGTCAAAGTCAGATCCACCGTGCCCCCGCTGGCATGCGGTGGGCAACGGCGTGGATCGGGATCGGGGTAAGCGACGAATCCGGGCGCCAACGACGAGTCGCGATACACCCGGTCGTGCAGAGCGGCCTGCAGACGTGGATCACGCCACGCGTCCCAGATGGCAAGACCGAAATCCGCCGGCAGGCTCCGGGCGGCGGCCGCGAGCCGGTACAGCGCGGCAGGACGAAGCCAGGCACCGGCCACGGCGAAGGGCCATCCTTCGTGGAAGTACGCTCCCAGAACGCGGATACGTGGGTCGGCGATCGGCACGAGATCGTGTTCGACCTCGACGGGCGCATCGGGGAGATCCTCGTAGTCGGTTCCAGGGGTGACGGCCGGCAGAGCGCTGGCCCAGCTCGCCGTCTCGATTCCGAGTTCTGCGGGATCCCGGCTCGCCCAGTCGTAGGTGGGCAGATCGTCTGGCAGTCCTGTCACGAACGACATCAAACCGGTCCGCCCGGTCCGACCGCGCGGCGGGATGCCGATAGTGCCTGGCCGGTGGGTCGATAGCCTGCAGTCGTGGCGAGGGTGGCAGTGATCGGGGCGGGTATGGGCGGGCTCGCAGTGGCGGCCCGCTTGGCGGCCAAGGGGCATTCGGTCGCGGTCTATGAGCAGTGGCATGGACCCGGCGGGAAGAACGCCGGCTTCGAACGCGACGGCTTCCGTTTCGACCTCGGACCCAGCACACTCACGCTCCCGGCCGTCTACCGCGATCTGTTCCTGAAGACGGGCCGCAGCCTGGAGGACTCCGTCGATCTGCGCGAGGTCGATCCCGCCTTCGGCTACCACTTCAGCGACGGGTCACGGGTGGTGCTGCCCGGAGCCGGAGTTGGAGCCTGCGCGAATGCCATGCAGGACGGACTCGGCGGCGACTGCGACCACGAGTGGCGGGCGCTTCTTCGGCGAGCCGGAGACATCTGGTCGCTGACCCGCTCGGATGTTCTGGGGCGCCCACTGGACGGGTACCGGGATCTGTTCCCACTGGCAACCTCGGCGCGCAGCCTCCGGACGGTCGCACCCTGGCAGACTCTGCGCGGCCTCGGCCGCTCGACGCTGCAGGACCCCCGCGCCCGCATGATCCTGGATCGCTATGCGACGTACACCGGATCGGACCCCCGGCGTGCGCCGGCCGCCCTGGTCACGATCCCCTTCGTCGAGCAGACGTTCGGCGTGTGGCACATCGGCGGCGGGCTGCACGGCCTGGCAAGTGCACTGCACCGTCGCTGTGAGGATCTCGGCGTGCAGTTCCACTTCAACACGACCGTTGAGAGGATCATCACTGACGCTGACGGCGTGACGGGCGTCGCCACGGGCACCGAAGCGGTCTCCGCCGATGTTGTGGTTGCGGATGCCGATGCGCGCACGGTCTACGGCCGCCTGCTCGACGACCCCCGCGCACGCACGGCGCGGCAGCGACTGAACCGCATGCAGCCGTCCTTCTCCGGCTTCGTCCTGCTGCTGGCCGTGGAAGGCAGGACCCCGGGCATCCACCATCACAATGTGTGGTTCCCGCAGGACTACGACGCCGAGTTCGACGGGCTCTTCGCCGATGATCCCGCACCCCTGGTCGACCCCGCGATCTACGCGTGCGTCCCGGACGACCCGGCGATGAGACCTGCGGGGTCTGAGTCGTGGTTCCTACTGATCAACGCTCCAGCCCACGACCCGGCGGGCCTGGACTGGGACGCCCACCGCGAGGACTACGCCGACCACGTCCTCCGGGTGCTGGCTCGACGCGGCGTCGATCTGCGCGACAGGCTCAAGTGGCGGGAGATCCGCACACCCGCAGATCTTGAGCGCACCACCCTTTCGCCGGGCGGCAGCATCTACGGCATGTCGAGCAACGGCCGACTCTCCACGATCCTGCGGCCCTCGAACCGCAGCGCTGTTCCTGGGCTGTTCCTGGTGGGCGGGTCGGCGCATCCCGGCGGTGGGCTGCCGCTCGTCGGGATGGGGGCGGAGATCGTCGCCGACGAGATCGGCCGGGCCTGACCTACTCCCCTACCCTCCAAGCGCGGTTTGGGGTGGTGCTCTGGTGGCGGTGGGGGTGATGTGGGGGATGCCGTTGTGCATCTGCACGGTGTAGTGGCCGTGGTGGAGGTCGTGGTGGCACCGCGAGCACAGCAGGACCATGTTTG
>Ga0116151_10000386_pt1 | contig 40365 bp, 35 predicted proteins | sample AD_UKC117_MetaG_FD_89893 | JGI IMG/M metagenome (GOLD analysis project Ga0116151, IMG submission 89893) | Active sludge microbial communities of municipal wastewater-treating anaerobic digesters from Hong Kong - AD_UKC117_MetaG | ecosystem: Engineered > Bioreactor > Anaerobic > Digestate...
AGTATGGGAACGGCTTTGACAAAAAAACAAGCGCGGCTGGTTAAACGATATACGGATACCGTCTACATAAGTTACGACGGAGATTCGGCGGGACAAGCCGCAACCGTAAGAGGGCTTGACATACTGCGTGACGAAGGTCTTGACGTTTACGTCGTCACTATTCCCGACGGACTTGATCCCGACGAATACGTGCGCTTAAAGGGCGTGGACGAGTACCGCAGATTGTTGGGCGGAGCTTTGCCGCTGGTAGCTTATAAGTTGAATTTACTTAAAAAACAACACGACATAAACAGCGAAAACGAAATAAAGCGTGACGAAGCCCGCCGCAAATACGTTTCAGCGGCTTTGAAAGTGCTTTCGGGACTTCAACCGGTCGAAAAAGAAAGCTATGTTAACGCTATTTCGCTTGAAACAGGTTTTGCGAAAGAATTTTTAGATAGAACCATAACGGAAAATAAAGATATAAAAACCGAAATTTCCGCTCAGCCGTCTAAAACCGCAAAAACCAAAATCACAGCGGAAATAAGGGCTTTGTGCTTTGTCGCAAAAGCGGCGCTAAACGCTTTTCCGTGGGCAAAACTTAGCGAAAAACCGTTTTGCTACGGCAACAGCTCGCTGGAAAATTTGTTTGATTACGTCTTCGACTGCGAAAAAACCGATAAAAAACCTATACCCAGTATGGCGTATCAGCTTGCCGACGACGAAGCGGTAATCTCGCTGGTAGTGGAAGACGAAACTTTCGGCGAAACGGCAGGCAAAGCATATTTTGACGAATGTCTGCTTTACTTAAAAAAGATAGAGTTAAAATCAAAGCTCGCAAAAGCGGCGGACGATTATAACGCCGAGTCCGATAAAAAACAAAAAGAAAAATTACTTAATGAAATAACAAGATTAATAAACCAAATAAAGAATATCAAAGACGTCGCTATAACGGAGGATAAATAAAAAGACAATGGAAATCACAGAAAAATTTTTAACGGGCTTACTCGCCGAAATGAAAGAAATCAACGACCAAAAAGGTTTTGTGGCGTATGACGAGCTAGAAGCGCGCCTTGAAAAACTCAACCTTTCCGCCGAGCAAAACGCTGATATCTATAAATATTTAGAAGATAACAGCATTACCCTTATGGATATGATTGCCCGTGAGGAAGAGTTGATTAAAGGCGTTGCGGAAGTAAGTATCGACGACCCCGTAAAAATGTATTTGAAAGATATCGGCAAAGTTCCTTTGCTTTCGGGCGAAGAAGAAATCGCGTTGGCAAAACGCATGCAAGAGGGCGACGAGGAAGCTAAGCAACAGCTTTCCGAAGCCAACTTACGTCTTGTCGTGTCTATCGCAAAGAGATACGTCGGCAGAGGTATGCTTTTGCTTGACCTTATTCAAGAAGGCAATCTCGGTCTTATGAAAGCCGTGGAAAAATTTGATTACACAAAAGGATTCAAGTTTTCCACTTACGCCACTTGGTGGATAAGGCAAGCGATAACAAGAGCGATAGCCGACCAGGCGAGAACTATACGTATTCCGGTACATATGGTTGAAACCATAAACAGACAGATACGCATCTCGCGTTCGTTATTACAGGAACTCGGCAGAGAACCGACTCCCGAAGAAATCGCTAAGGAAATGGGACTTACGCCCGAAAAAGTAATGGAAATCCAAAAAATAGCGCAAGACCCCGTCAGCTTGGAAACGCCCATAGGCGAAGAAGAAGACAGCCACCTTGTGGATTTTATCGAGGATGACAAGACCGTCGCACCGAGCGACGTTGCCGCTTACACTATGCTGCGCGAACAGCTTATTACCGTATTGCACAAACTTACCCCGCGTGAGGAAATGGTACTCAGACTCCGTTACGGTATCGACGACGGCAAACCCCGCACGTTGGAAGAAGTGGGCAAAGAATTTAACGTTACCCGTGAGCGAATCCGTCAGATAGAAGCGAAAGCATTGCGCAAACTGCGTAACCCCAGCCGCAGCAAAAAATTAAAAGATTATTTGGACTAATGCTCACGTTACGACAAAAGAATATAGTCGAGTTGTTGCCAAAATGCGATATTCTTGCCGACGTCGGCTGCGACCACGGCAAAATAGGTTATACCGCGCTCGTTAGCGGCATCGCGAAAAAAGTTTATTTTATAGATATAAGCCGCGACAGTTTGCTAAAAGCCGAAAAACTTTGCGAGTCAAAAGATATTAAAGCGGAATTTATTTGCCAAAACGGTCTGGGCAAAATACAAGCCGATTGCGCAGTTATCGCGGGCATGGGCGGACAGGAAATAATAGAGATTATAAAAAACGCCGAATATTTACCGACAATACTTATTTTGCAGCCTATGAAAAACGCCGACGTTTTGCGGGAATTTATTCAAAAACAATATAAAATCGAAAAAGATTATCTTTTTTTTGATAAAAAATATTATTTTTTGATGAAACTGAGTTTGGGCAAAGATTCATTGAGTGAAATGGAAATTAAATATGGCAAAACGAATATAGAGTGTCCGACAGCGGATTTTCAAAAGTATTTACGAAAAGAGCTGGCTTTGTGCGAAAAAATATTAAGCGTGTGCGCGGATGAAAAAGCGGAAATAAAAAGAAAGGAAATTTTGAGTTTACTTATTAAGGAGTGAAATTTATGATAGAGAAAGTGTTGATGTATCAGGAAACCGACGGAAAAATCAGACAGATTGAAAAGCAGCTGAACGACTCGGAAAGCAAAAAAAGAGGCAGACAGTTCAGCGCGTATTTAAGGGATGCCGAGGCGGCGTTTAAAAAAATGGAACAGCGTTCCAAAGAACTTAACATAATGCTGAACGGACTTACGCAGAGTTTTGATGAAAAAGTAAAACTTGTGACCGAATATGAAAAAAACATAGATACTTCGAGAGATTTGGACGAAATAAATTACTTACGCAAAAAAATAGACGATTTGGCAAAAGTTTTAGCAAGCGTTGATAAAGACGTTAAAGGTATTTTGCAGGAAATCGAAGAAATTTCAAAACAATACGACAGCTACCGCGATAAATATCCGATGGCGAGAAAGCAATATTTGGAATGTAAAGAAAGTTATGAAAAGGAAAAAGAAGCGAGAGTGCCCGAACTCAACGAACTTCAAAAAAACTTGAAGAAAATTGAAAAAACGCTTGATCCCGAAATGCTGGATACTTATCAAAAAATAAAAGGTCAAGGCATTTATCCGCCGTTTGTTCCGCTCGTAGGCTCTAACCAATGCGGCGGCTGCCAAATGGAAATCCCCAGCGGCATTGTTGCGAATATAGACCAAAAAGGCTATATAAAATGCGACAACTGCCGTAGAATAGTTTACAAACCAAAAGTATAAAGACGACAAAAAAAATAACAAAGCTAAAATAAAAATAAGCGGCGCATCGCCGTTTTATTTTTTTGGAAGTTCATAAGGTTTGCCACTTTAATTTTAAATAAAGTTATTTGAGCGATTTTCGATTTTTAAAAACAATGTTAGTTGATGTTTTCGTCAAGATTAATCAAATCTTTTACCGTGTAAAGAGATGGGGACAGTTTGGTTATTTGTCTGGACGCTTTTACAGCCCCAACTATAAACGGCTCGATATTTTGGGCGACGTGAGTAATAATTATTTTTTCGCCCTTTCCCCAAAAAACGGTTTCGTGCGTTCCCGCTTCTTCGCCAATTCTAATCGAAGTCACATTATCGGTTTTAACTATATCGCTTAGTACAAGCGCGGTGCCGCTAGGCGCGTCGGTCTTTCCTTTGCGGTGATATTCGATTATGCCGCATTCCCAGTCCGCCAGTATTTTTTTTGCGTAGGCAAGAATATTTTTGACCGCGTTTATACCGTAGCTGAAATTACTGTCGTAAACTATCGGTATGCTTTGCGAGGCAAGAGCTATTTTTTGTTTTTGCGAACGGCTGTGTCCCGTAACCGCGCTTACTAAAGGAATAGAGTTTTTTAAACAAAAATTTAATACCTCGTCAGTCGCTTCGGGTACGGAAAAATCAATAACGACGTCGGCGGATTTCGGCAATCCGCCGTTACGCGTTTTCAGATAAAATTCTTCGCCTTGCTCGCACAAATACTTAGCCGTCGCTTCGCCAAGTCTGCCTCCGCCCCATACGACAGTATACATTTTTTACAACTGTTCCTTTATGACAGGTAAAAATTTATCTATTTTCGCCTTGTTTTCAGCATTCAGCGGATATAAGGGCAACCGCAAGTAATAGTCGGTTAACAGCCCGAGCTTAAACATTATGTATTTTACAGGTATCGGATTTGTTTCGCAAAAACACAGATCGGACAGCTTTTTAAGCGTGTAAAAGTCCAGCGGGTCTTTTTTTGCCAAAACTTTTGTAACAAGTTTCGGGCTGACGTTTGACACCACGGAAACAATACCGCTCGCGCCAACCGACAGCATAGGCAAAAGCATGCAGTCGTCGCCGCAAAGCAGACAAAAGTTATCCGACAGAGCGGGAAACATATCAATGCACCGAGATATATCTGGTGACGCCTGCTTTATGCCGATAATCATTTTGTGAGTTGCCAGTTTGATAACCGTCTGCGGCAATAAATCAAAACCAGTTCTAGCGGGTACGTTATACAAAATTATCGGTTTACTTACTCTGTCGGCGATTTTTATGTAATGTTCGGCTACTCCGTCCTGACTGGATTTATTATAGTAAGGCGTAACTATGAGCAAATAATCCGCCCCATTGTCCTCGGCTTTTTTGCAGTTTTCAATAGTTTTTTCCGTTGAAGTCGTGCCGCAACCAACCAAAATGGGGACTTTTCCGCCGATATAATCCACGACGAAACGTATTTGACGCCATTTTTCTTCGTCGCTGAGTAAGGCGGGTTCGGCAGTCGTGCCGTTAACCAGAATAGATTTTATTCCGCCTTCTATTTGTCTGTCTATCAAATATCCAAGATTTTTGTAATCAATGCCTTTTTCGGTATAGGGCGTAACAAGAGCGGTACAAGAATGCAAAGCTTCTTCCATTTTCATCTCCGTTATTTTATTTTAAGCGCGCAAAAAAATAGATTTCACGCCGCAAATATAATTTATGCTTAAATCGAGTTAAAAGACACGGCTAAAGTATTTTTCGTATTATCTTATGATAAAAGCGCGCGAAAAAAAACTTTTTACCAAAATAGCGGTTAATTTTGTTTGAAATTAGCAAGATTTATGTTAGAATTATTAAAAAACTAAAAAGGGGCGATTAAAAATTTGGAACCGCTAGTAGATTATAAAAAAGTAAAACTTGCCAACGAGTGCAGCACGCACGTTGAAAAAAGATTAAACAGGCTCGGCGTTTGGAAATTTTTCAAAGTATTGTATCGTGATTCGATGCTAAAAATCTTTCTGCTTAATTTTCTGCTTTTGATTTTTGCAGTACCGATTTTTTTGGTGTATTATTTCCTTATTTTCCAAGAAACTTACGCTTTGACGTCAACTCTGCCGACAGCCAATTTTCTCGGCATAGGTTCAAGCGTGTGGCTTGACGTAGGCAGATATACTGCCGAACAAACGCAGCTTATCAATAACGGCGGTTTTATATGGATAAGCGTTGCCTTGCTCGCTCTCGCTTTCGCGTTTTCGGGCGGTTTCGCGGTAATTAGAGACGCTTTCTGGACAGGAAAACTTGTCGTACTAAAGCCTTTTTGGAATGGCATAACCTCTTCTATAGGCTACACTTTGTGCGGCACAGCCGTTATCTCAGGCTCTTTTTTGGGTATATATTTTCTTAGTGGAATAATCAAAGCCGCATTTCCGACATGGGCGTATATCATTATGCTTGTTGTAATGTGGGCGGTATTCGCTTTGATATTTATGTATATGTACACGCTGTTTGCCGTTGCGGTTACTTACCGTCAACCGGTGGGCGACAACCTTGCGGACGCGTGGAGACTGATGTGGCTTAACTTCCTGCCGAATTTAATTAGACTATTGATTACAGCGGCTCCGTTTGTTTTGTATTACTTCCTGTCGTCAAGCGGAAGCATAATATCGACGTTACTTATCGCCGCCGCGCTGATGTTTGGAATGTTTTATCTGGTGTTTGTGTATATGACGCATATGATGAAAACGTTCGCTCTTTTCCACCCAGTAGAAAAGAAAAAATAATTAAAACCTTAATTGCGGCTTAAAATTAAATTAAAGTCGCAATTACTTTTTTTGCGGAGAAAACAGTTTGACAAAAATCAAATTCAAAATTAACTCTGACACGCTCGAGCCTTTAATCGAGCGTTACATAGAAAACGGCGAACCTTTTAAGGCTTTGTCGCTGCTTAGACGCGTGCCGTATAATGTCGACGCAATGCTTAATATTGCGGAAATTCTCGGCGATATGGATTTTATTTCACAGTCCGACGAAGTGTTATACGAAGTGAAAAAAATCGACAACGACAACGAAGACGCGAATTTATTGCTGGCGCAAAACGCTTTTTCTAGAGGAGACATCGCGTCGGCGGTTTATTACGCAAGCGACGAAGCGTTTGAGATGATGAACGAGCTTTATGAAAACGACCAAATTTCCATAGAGCCGCGAGTTTATGAAAAATACCGTATAGTCTACCCCAAAGACGAAAAATACGTCGATTCCGCCAAAGACAGCGCGGGGGAGGAGTTTGCCAAAGGCAACTTTACTAAGGCTTACGCAATGTATCAGGATTTATTGACAATCTCGCCGAACGATATAGATTTGTTAAACGATATTGCTTTTGTTTGCATAATGCTCAATAAGCCCGAACAAGCGCGAAAATACGTCGAAAAAGCGCTGGAACTGGACGGAAATTCCGCCGCAGCTCTTTCAAACGCTGTTTTGCTTTACGATATGCTCGATATGGACAATATGAGAGACGTTTTTTCCGAGCGGTTAGATAACGTGGTGACTGACGACTTGGTAAAAATTTTCAAAACCGCCGCCGCTTTTTGCGAGTGCGGCGACCATATTAGAGCTAAAAAATGGCTGGAAAAATATATCGACGCCAGATATAACTACGAAATAATGCTTTTGTACGCGATAGCGTGCTATAACGCTAAAGATTATATAAAGGCAAAAGAAACGTTACTTAATCTTTTGTCCGTTGAGCCCGAAAACGAAACGGTAATGTATTATCTCGATTATTTGACGGCGAATAAAGACGAAAAATATGCCGAGCTGGAATATACTCCGCAACTGCCGACAAAGATTATCGAAGACAAGATAGAAAACTTACAGCGCAAAAGCTCTTTTTCCGCGATGTGGGACGACAAAAAACTTTTCAGCGAAATCGACTGGGCGATAAACAGCGTAAGCGGAGACGCTTTTATAAACGAAATAGCGGAAAAAATCGCCGATACCGAACCCGTTAAAGCGCGCGAATATTTGTTAAAACTGCTATTAAAGCCAAGATTCAGCGCAAAGAGCAAAAAGTTTATGTTGAATAAAATCCTGGAACTCAACCCAACAGGCAAAATCAGCTTGGTTTCAGAACACAAGTTTTTTGAGTTCAGCTTGAACGCTCCGCCCGCTTTAATCAAAGAAGCGATGAGGGAAGTCGTTTCCGTTCTCGCTTTTGAAAAAGTTTTGTATCAGGACGATGTTTCAAAACTTTATGCCGTAGCTTTTGACTTGGAATCCCGTCTATTGGACTTGGGGCTTAGCCAACTCGCTTTTGATAAATGCTTGCCCGCGGTAATCACAAGGCACGCTAATATCGAAGGAATGACCGATATAAATATTTGTCTGGCGTTTGGCGTGGAATATTCCGCCGTAACGGAACTTGATAAATCTATTTACTCTTAATAAAGAATTTTTAATTTTACTAATTAAAACCGCAAAAAACTAAGCGGTTTTATTTTTTTTATTTTAATTGATTTTGTCACTTAATTTATTTTTTTTAAATAGCAAATCGGCTGCCGTATATGTTCTTATTAAAGATAATCAAGTGTAAAATATTAAAGTGAAAAGTTTTTTCAGGATTTTATCAGCCGTTTTTGTAATGACTGGCAGTGTAATAGGAGCGGGGTTTGCTACGGGCAGAGAAATTTTCGTCTTTTTTTACGGCGGCAACTCGATAGTTGTAGGGGTATTGTGTTTTTGTCTTTTTTTCACGGCTTTTACGGTAGTATCGTTATTCGCCAATAGATTTCAAATATCGGCAACGGACGAAATGTTTAAAAGACTGTACGGCAAAGTAAGCTTGGTTGCGGAAATCTCGTTGTCTTTGTGCCTTTTTTTCGTGCTTTCAACAATGCTTGCGGCGGCGAATTTATGTCTGTCTGATTTAACCGGCATAGATGAAAAATTTGGCGTTTTTGCGGTCATCACTGCAGTTATTTCCGCGCTTATTCTAAAAAAAGGAATAAAGGGAGTAAAAGCGCTTAACGCCTTAGCCGTGCCGCTGATTATCTTTTTTGTCGCGGCAGTATGCGCAGGAGGCGGCGGAGCGCAGGGAAACTCGAAATTGTTCCCTTCCATAGGTTACGTTTGCTTTAATATCGTAATGATGAGCGGCATACTTGTTAACTTGGCAAAAAGTATGACGAAAAAAGAAAATATAATAGCGTCATTTATCAGCGCGCTTTTACTCGGAACGCTCATAACATTAGAGCTTTTGCGTCTTAACGACCCCGTATATAGTTTTGTCCCGATGCCGCTTATTTCGCTGGCAAAAAACTACGGTTATTGGTTTTATCTAATCGCCACCGCCGTGCTTTATCTGTCGATACTGACAACGATATTAAGCACGGGTTTTCCTTTGGCTGTGAGAATGGAAAAAATTTTTAACGACAAAAAAAGCAACGTTTGGGTTTTGATGTTTTTAGCGACCGTATTTTCATTCGCTGGCTTTGACGCGATAATAGCTTACGCTTATCCGATTATGTCGGTTTTGGGAGCGGTAAACTTGATTTTTATTGTTGGATATTTAATAAAAGACCTCATTAATGATAAGAAAATATACTTTTTAAGGCGAAAAGACGCTAATATTCTTGACAAAAGCGTGAAAAAATTATAAAATCACTTCTAATAAAGCGTTTGAGCAAAGAGGAGTATCCGTGTGACGAGCCTATTAGAGAGCCGCGAGTGGTGAAAAGCGGCGGAAACGGCGCGGAGAAGGTAGTTTTGCGAAGCTTCTTGGGTGAAAAGATGCAGTAGCCTAAGCGGAGTCAGACCGTTATATCTGTTTTGAGATGCAAGTTTAGTTTAAAAACTTGAATTAAGGTGGTACCGCGTTAAAACATTTGCCGTGTTGACGTCCTTTTGTTAGGACATTAACGCGGTTTTTTTATTTTAAAAAAAATTTTTGGAGATATAAAGCTATGATGGAAAAGACTTACGAACCGAAGAAATTTGAAAAAGACATTTATACTTGGTGGGAAAAGCAGGGATATTTTACGCCCGACCTGAATTCGGACAAGCCTTCTTTTACTATCGTTATGCCGCCGCCGAATATCACGGCGCAGCTTCATATCGGTCACGCGCTCAATAACGCCATTCAGGACTGTCTTATTCGCTATAAAAGAATGAAAGGTTTTAACACACTTTGGCTGCCTGGTAGCGATCACGCTTCCATAGCTACCGAAGTAAAAATTATCGAAAAATTAAAAACCGAAGGCACGGACAAATACGCTCTCGGCAGAAAAAAGTTTTTGGAGCGCGCTTGGCTTTGGTATGCCGAGTACGGCGGAAGAATAGAAAACCAGTTAAGAAGTCTTGGTCTTAGCTGCGACTGGACGAGAAAAGCGTTCACAATGGACGAAAATCTTTCAAAAGCGGTTAAACACGTTTTTGTAAAACTATATGACAAAGGTTTGATATATCAAGGCGACAGAATAGTAAACTGGTGTCCTTGCTGTCAGACGGCTTTGTCCGATGCCGAAGTAGAGTACGAAGAACAAGCGTCGCATCTGTGGTATTTTAAATATTTTACAGTTGACGGCAAAGACAGCCTTACTTTCGCGACCACCCGTCCCGAAACAATGCTCGGCGATACTGCCGTTGCGGTAAATCCGACAGACGAAAGATATTCTCATTTAATCGGCAAAAAAGTGATAGTGCCTTTTGTCAACAGAATTATTCCCGTGGTAGCCGACGAATACGTTGAAAAAGATTTCGGCACGGGCGTTGTGAAAATAACTCCCGCTCACGATCCCAACGACTTTGAAGTCGGCGCGCGCCACGATTTACCCATTATTAAAGTAATGAACGGCGACGGCACGATGAACGAGCTTGCGGGCGAAGATTACGTTGGTCTAACGAGAGAACAATGCCGCAAAAAAATCGTTGAAAATATGAAAAACTTAGGTCAATGCGTAAAAATAGAGGACTACAAGCATAACGTAGGCAGTTGCTACCGTTGTCACACTACGGTTGAGCCAATCGTTTCCAAGCAATGGTTTGTCAAAATGAAAGAGCTAGCCGAACCCGCAATCGAGGTTGTGAAAGACGGCGAAATAAATTTTGTTCCTAAACGTTTTGAAAAAACTTATTTCAACTGGATGGAAAATATCCGTGACTGGTGTATATCGCGCCAATTGTGGTGGGGACACCAAATTCCCGTTTGGTATTGCGGCGACTGCGGCGAAATTATCTGCGCTGAAACCGCGCCCGTTAAATGCCCGAAATGCGGTGGAAAACATCTTACGCAGGATCCCGACGTACTTGATACGTGGTTTTCGTCCGCTTTGTGGCCTTTCTCAACGCTCGGTTATCCCGACGACACCGCCGACTTGAAAAAGTTTTTCCCGACAAACGTTCTGGTCACGATGTACGATATAATTTTCTACTGGGTTGCCAGAATGATTTTCTCGTCAATCGAGCATATGGGCAAAATTCCTTTTGACACCGTGCTTATTCATGGTATGGTACGCGATTCGCAAGGCAGAAAAATGAGCAAATCGCTCGGCAACGGCGTGGATCCGCTGGAATTTATCGACAACTACGGCGCGGATACATTGCGATTTTCGCTGCTTAACGGCGTGGCGAGCGGCAATGATATGCGTTTCAATTCCGACAAAGTCGAGAACACCCGCAACTTTATGAACAAAATCTGGAACGCGAGCAGATTCGTTTTGATGAATTGCGAAGGCAAAAAGCTCAAAAATATTTCCGACTGCGACCTTACTCTTGCGGATAAATGGATTTTGACACGTCTTAACGGCGTGATAAGGGAAGTTACCGACAATATCGACAAGTACGAGCTTGGCATTGCGTCGACGGCTTTATACGACTTTACGTGGAGCGAATTTTGCGACTGGTATATCGAGTTTTCAAAGCCTATTTTGTACGGCACAGACGAAGCCGCGCGCGAAAGCAATCTTTCGGTTTTGGTTTACGTTTTGGACAAAATTTTGAAAATGCTGCATCCGTTCGTGCCTTTCCTGACCGAACAGATTTATCAAAGCCTGCCTGTTCACGGCGAAACGATAATGCTTGCCGAGTTTCCGACGCCGCTTGAAACCGAATATAAAGCGGAGTATGACCTTGTTGAGCTTGTCAAAGATATGGTGGTAAAAATCCGTAACACGCGCGCTGAAAACCAAGTGCCGCCGTCAAAACGCATACGTATATCGATAAAACCGTCCGACGGTTGCGGCGACATTACAAAAGCGGGCGTTTATATCGAAAAACTCGCCAATGCCGATGTAAAATTTACTGGCGAACACGGCGACGAAAAAGCGATTTCGATAGTTTGCTTGGCAGGCGAAGTTTTCATTCCTATGGGCGATATGGTGGACGTTATTAAAGAAACCGAAAAAATTAACAAGGAAATTATATCGGTGGAAGACGAAATTAAACGCGCAAAAGGAAAACTGGAAAATCAGGGCTTTGTGGCGAAAGCACCCGCGAACTTAATAGAAGCGGAAAAAGCGAAACTGGCAGATTACTTGGATATGAAACAAAAATTATTAGACCGCCTTGAAAGTTTAAAAAATATGTGATTATATCGATTTTAACAAAAAAATTCCGCACTTATAGGGCGGAGATAAAAGAAAGATTAATTACATTTTTGCAAAATACTATCATTAAGAAAAACTAAAAAACCGTGAAATATCACGGTTTTTTATTAGGATTTTTAAATTTTTTGCTGTATTAGGAATTAAAAGAAAATGCCAGGCACGACGACCGCTAAAAGAATACCCGCGCCGAAAGAAACCAAATTCGCTACAAAAGAGTATATCCACACGAGCCATATTTTTTTGCTGTCAAGTCCGCATTTTGGCATAAAGGCTGTATACAGCGCGCCCTCAATGATAAATACCAGCCATTCCGCCAATGCGTAGACCAGTACGTACGAAAACGCTCCGCCAAAATAAGTGACGACATTTAACCCTACATTGAGCAATATTTGGGTGGCGAGATTGACATACAAAATCAATAAAATCTGCTTTTTATTTGTAAACTTGAAGAGCAAAGCGATAAGAAGTTCTATACCTATAGTGCCTATGATGCGTGCGAGCAGCGAAACGCTTTGCCACAAATAATCATAATTTTTTTCAATGGTCGTTCCCGTATATGTTTGCGACGCTTCTATTTCACTTAAAGTCACGCTGACCACAAAATCGCTGTCAAATGCGTATCGCTCGCAAACTCCGCTCGCGATAAAAGTATCTTTTTGCGGCAGATAAATCAGCACTTTGAACGTTTGCGGCGGATAGTACGTCCAGCTAAAAGGTTTGTCGGCGGAACAGGCTCTGAAGTATTGCAAGAAGTAATATCCGTCGGCGTCAACGTAATCGACAAACTTTTGCCATATCTCGGGATTTTCTTCCGCAAGCCAGGACGAATACTCGTCCGACGGATCGTAAACGGAATAAGGACCTGTCGAGGGCTCGCTTGACAGTAAAGTAACGAAAAATTCGCCTTCGTTTTCCAAACCATCAAAGCTTACGGTTACCGACGGTTTTGGTCCCATATCGGCAAAGGCGACGTTCGGCAAAAGAAAAGTAACCAAAATAGCTAACGCTAACGCCGTTAATAATATTCTTTTTTTCATTTTTTACTCCTTATTAAAAATTATTATACCAACACTTTTAAAAATATGCAATATAGACATGATTTCTAATTGTCAAAAACCGCTTCTTTGTTGGCTTTAATTTTTCTATTTATTGCATTAAATTAAAGTGGTAAAAGCCTACATTTCTAAACTAAAAAAATCGCAAAAAAAGAGACGGCTTGCGAAAACAACGCAAACCGCCGCCTTAAAAAGGGGAAGAATTACGGAATATTTACCTTTTGAAGGGCAAATAATCGTCGTCAATTGATTTGTCCACGTAGTCGTCTTTGGCGTAAACGCTGTCCATAAGTATGGCTCTGTTTATAGAATTTTTGCCAAATCGGGTACGCAGTCCGTCCATAACGTTCTCGAGTTTTTCCTGTTTTTGAATATCGTTTTCAAAAATAGAAATTTGTCGGTCGTCTGCGACGTTGCTAAGGTTGCCTGTGGAAACGGTGATGCTTCGCAGCGGGTTTTGTTTTGGGCTCCAAATAACTTCCAAAATCTCGTACGCTTTGCGCGCGATTTCCGCTCCCGAAGAAGTAGTTAACGATAAAGGCATTTGCTTGCCCGAACTTATAAGTAAATCATTCTGGCAATAAAGATGCACAAGTTTTGCCGTCATGCCGTATCTGCGAAGTCTGCTTCCTACCATTTCCGACAACATAAAGATAATTTGTTTAGCTTGATTAAAAGTTTTTAAGTGGTTTTTTACCGTTGTGCCGTGCCCGACGCTCTTTATCGCCTCGGAAAACTCGCGTTCCGTGACTGGGTCGTCGTCTTCGCCGAGAGCCATATTACGCAGTTTTATTCCGTTTATGCCAAAACGTTGTCTGAGCAAATTTTCGTCGGCGTAGGCAAGCTCGCCAATAGTATGAATATTAAGCTCAGACAAAGCTTTGTCAGTATGCGGACCGACATAAAGGAGGTTATTTGCCGGCATATTGTAAATTTTTTCGCGGTAGTTGTGAGTGTCGATAAGGGTGGTGCCGTTGGGCTTTTTCATATCGCTGCCGAGTTTCGCAAAACTTTTGGTAAAGGACGCGCCAACGGAAATAGTAAGACCTATTTTGTTTTTGATTTCGTTCCTTAGATTGTCGGCAAAAGTTTTCGCTTTGTCTATAGGCACGGTTTCGCTTATGTCCAGCCAGCATTCGTCGATACCGAAACATTGGACTTTATCCGTGTACGACTTATAAATTTCGTACACCATTTTCGAAAAACACACGTAACTGTCGTAACTCGGCGGAACGAAAAGCAAATCGGGGCATTTTTCACGGGCTTCCCATATAGTTTCGCCCGTGCGGACGCCGTAACGCCGCGCCGCCGTGTTTTTTGCCAAAATTATGCCGTGCGCGTCATTCGGATTGCCCGCAACCGCAAACTTTTTACCCAAAAGTTCGTTGGGATGTAGCATACATTCCACCGACGCGAAAAAGTTATTCAAATCGCAATGTAAAACCGTTCTTACCATAATCTATTGACAGTTTAGAACATTTGTTCTAAAATGTCAATAGGAAAAGAAAATATATTCTATTTTAAAAATAAATTGAAATTGAAGGAGGTATATTGTTATGAAATCCGTTTTAGTTGGTAACGGTTTAGATATTCAATTCGGCGGTAGCGCATATACTAACGAATATATAATTCAAAGAATAATTTGTAAAATGAATCTTGGTTTGTACTACCCTTTATATAAAGAAAATTCATCGTATGAACAATCAAGCTTAATAAAAATTTTTAATGGTCTGTTTGGCTTTGCTAATAAACTATTAAAAGATGAAATAAAAATAGATATTGATGAAAATAGACTTTATAATTTAAATAATCTGAAAAATAGATATAAAAATAAAAAAATTACTATAAATAATTTAATGTTGGAAGATTGGTTCTTGTTTATATCCATTTATTGTTTTATCTATAAAGATACATCTGAAATTTCTATGAAACAAAATTTCAACGCATTTTTTTTGGACAGCATATTAAATCAAGGAAAAATACAACAACTATATGAAAAGATGCCTAGATCACTCAAAAATTATTTTACCAGTTTCGACAGCATTTTTACATTAAATTATGATAATAATCTTGAGCATCTTACTAACAAAACGGTATATCATTTACACGGAGCTTTTGACATACCATATGATACTGAAAACATCCAAAATGTTAGAGGAGATATTTCTAAAAGTGAAAATAAAATTATGACAGTTCCAGGATTTGAACATTGTTTTTGTAATGTACTATTAGATAATGAAGGTCGGAATAAATATTTTGCGGCAAAAAATTCAGAAAATATAATAGAGAATTTAGAATTGATGGCGAAAGAAGGTAAACTATTAGATTTTCTTAATTATAGTAAAAATAAAACGACAGATGATGCCATAAAGATTATAGAAACTAAGATAGAACATCCGGAACTTCGTATGGCTAATGATTATCATTTCAAAGATTTTGAAAATATAGTAGACGAAATATATATCATAGGTATTTCGCCTTATAATGATGAACATATTTTTAATATTATAGAAAATAATAAAAATCTTAATAAAGTTATTTACTATTATTATTCTGAAGAAGAAAAGAAATATATTGAAGAAAATTTTTCGAATAAATTCGAATGCAGAGAAGTTCAAAAACTATGGACAGAACTAAATTGTAAAAAACCTAAATATAATTGTGTTTATGATTCATATATTTTGAATTTTTTAAATAATATTAGAAAATTAGTAGGCGAAAATGGATTAAAAAAAATATATATAAATCAAGAACTAAGTTTATTGAAAACAAGATTAAAAAATACACCACAGTTTGAATTAAAAAGATTAAATGAAGAAGTATTAAAAATAGATCAATCAAGAGAATCAAAATATATAGAATATGAATTTTTGGCTGCGCAAGAAGGATATCCAGTAATAGTTTTATATTTTGCAGTTTTCTATTTTAATGATATGTCTAAAGAAAAAAGTCCAACTTAAAGTTGGACTTTCTTTTGGTGCCGAAGGCGGGACTTGAACCCGCACGTTGTTGCCAACAACGGATTTTGAGTCCGTCGCGTCTGCCATTCCACCACTTCGGCTAGCTAAAAAATAATATCACAGTTTGATTTCTTTGACAACTGTTTTTCTTAGTTTTTTATTTCAAATGCCCTTACATAATAAAAATTTTTTTTACTGCGATTATCTCTTGATTTTTTTGAGTTGCTGTTTCTATAAAGATTTTGTGAATGAAAACAATGTATGTTACATAACGAATTACTAACAGCGGCGTGTGTGGATTATTATAAAAACTAAAAAAATTTTTTAAAAAAATGCCGTTTGTTTATTGACAAATATTTACATTGTGCTATACTAATGATAATCAATATCAATAAGGAATAATTATTAAAAACAAAAATGACCGGTACTCGCAGTACTATTCAAAAAACGCTCGTACTAAAAGCGGTGACAGAACTAAAAACTCATCCGACCGCCGAAGAACTATACGCGTACGTAAAAGAGAGTTGTCCTTGCGTGAGCAAAGCGACTGTTTATCGCAACTTGAATATACTTGCCGAAAAAAAGGAAATATTAAAGATAGAGATTCCTAACGGTTCCGACCACTACGACCTTAACACTCATAAACATAATCACTTTGTTTGCAGAAAATGCGGCAGCGTAGTGGACGTTGATTTTTGCATAAGCGAAGTTGACGTAAGCGACCTAAGTAAAAAAGGCTATGAAATATACGGATACAATCTTATTTTTTGCGGGATATGCCCAAAATGCAAAAAAGCCGAACAACAAAAAAAATAATTTAAATCATAAAGGAGAGACAAAAATGGAATTGAAAGGCAGCAAAACGGAAAAAAATTTGATGGATGCTTTTGCGGGCGAAAGCCAGGCTCGCAACAAATACACTTATTTCGCTTCTGTGGCAAAAAAAGAAGGATACGAGCAAATAGCTGATATTTTCACAAAAACGGCTGACAACGAAAAAGAACACGCGAAACTGTGGTTTAAAGCCCTTTTGGGTATAGGCACTACGGCGGAAAATCTCAAACACGCGGCTGAAGGCGAAAATTACGAATGGACTGATATGTATGAGCGTTTTGCGGCGGACGCCGAAGCAGAAGGATTTACCGAATTGGCGAGACAGTTCAGGGGCGTGGCGAAAATCGAGCGCACGCACGAAGAAAGATACAAAGCGTTACTCAAAAACGTGGAAATGCAGGCGGTATTTAATAAATCCGACGAAACTATGTGGGAATGCCGTAATTGCGGTCACTTAGTTATCGGCAAAAAAGCTCCCGAGGTTTGCCCCGTTTGCAAACACCCTCAAAGCTATTTTGAAGTCAGAAAAGAAAATTATTAAAAATAAATTTTTTGGTAATCTAACAATAAATTTTATCATTTTACCAAAACACACACAAAATGAAATAAACGGTTTTCCTCCCGTTTAAAATATTTCTTCCTCCCCAAATAAAGAAAATCCGCTTTCATCTCAGAAGGCGGCTTTTCTTTTATTTAATTTTTGCAAATAATCTTTGACGTCGAACGATATTATCTGCGGTGCGATTTTTTCTTGTTTTAAAAAAATAAAAATTCTAAAAGCGATTGATTGATTTTACGGCATATTAAATCCTTTTATATATTTTAACTTTGCCGTATTGAAATTTGAGTTTAATCGGTGTAAAATATATTTATGAATATAGTAAAAACTAATTTTTTAACCGCAGACCAAACGGATGCGGTGCTGAATTTACAAAAAATTGTTTCGGAGTTTGACAAAACTCAAGACAAAGTTTGGCTTTCAAACGAGATAAATATTGATAAGAATATGCCGAGCTTTTTTATGGCGTACGAACATAACACGCTCGCGGGCTTTTTGACCGTATTTATGCCCGGTAAATTACTGCCCGAAATCACCGCGTTTACCCGCCCTGATTACAGACAAAAAGGCGTATTTACAAAGCTATTAAACGAAGCCAATGAAATACTGCGCGGCTACGGCGTGAAAGAAATTTTGTTTGTTGTAAATAACGACAGCGAAAGCGGAAAACTCGTTATTGAAAAAAAGCAAAACACTTACAGCCACACCGAAGCGCGTATGGTTTGCGACGCGGCGCAAAAATTTCAGTCTGCGTTAACTTTTGTTCCGTGCGCAAAAAACAATGTCAAAGTTTTCGCAAAAATCCAGATGGCGGTTTTTAATGATAAAAAGAGCGATTATGATTTTTCCGATTCTTTGCTCAACAATCCCGATAGAGAAGGTTATATCGCCTATCTTGACAAAACTGCGATAGGGGCTTTTGGACTGTATTTTGATAAAGCCGCCGACGAGGTTTTTTTGTACGGCGTGGGCGTAATGGAGAGGTATCGCGGTCGCGGTTACGGCAAACAAATGCTTATGTTCGCTCAAAACATCGGGTTACGCCGTCAAAGCAAAGTTGTGCTTGACGTAAACGTGCAAAATGATACGGCTTTGAATCTGTATTTAAAAGCGGGCTTTTCGCCTATTTATAAAATGAATTATTTTAAACATAAAATTTAAATTAGCTTGCGTAAAAATTTATTTGGCTGATTATTTTATTAAATTTTTCGGCAAATAAGCAAGGCTGCAACAGTCTTGCTTTTGTCGTAAAATAGCGAAAATTGTAACTGTCGAATAATGACTTGTTTTGTCTAGCCCCTTGAATTTGATTGCAAAATAAGTTACAATTTAATTAAGGGGAGGGGAAGCGAATGATAACCGTGGCTATAATAGGACTTGGCAATAGAGGCAGAACTTACGGAAGCCATTTTTTTAGAAATAAAAATGCAAAAATTGTCGCTTTATGTGAAAAAAACGCCGCTTTTGTTAACGAATACGGACGCAAGTGGAATATAGATTCGGATAAACTTTTTACAGATGACAAAAAGTTTTTCGACGCGGGAAAACTGGCTGACGTTTTGGTAATCGCAACCCAGGACAGAGATCATTATTCTCACGCTATTTCCGCGCTTAATATCGGTTACAATCTCTTGCTCGAAAAACCCGTTTCCCCGATTTTTGCCGAAACCGAAGAAATCGCTAAATTAGCCGATGAAAAAAAACTGACTGTGGTCGTTTGCCACGTTCTAAGATACGCAAAATATTACGATAAAATAAAAGATATTATAGATAGCGGAGTTATCGGTAAAGTAAGGCATATTAACCATACCGAAAACGTGGGTTATTGGCATTTTTCGCACTCTTACGTACGCGGAAACTGGCGCAGAGAGGACGAATCCGCTCCGTCAATACTTGCCAAATGCTGTCACGATCTCGATATGATATATTATCTTACGGGTAAACAAAGCGTTTCCGTTTCTTCAAGCGGAGAACTGAGTTGCTTTACCGCGAAAAACAAGCCCGACGGCGCGCCCGACTATTGCGAGCAAGGCTGCCCTGCCGCGAATAACTGCCCGTACGAAGCGCGCAAAATTTATTATGCTGTTACTGCGCACACACTGCCTTATATGATAGTAAACGCAAAACTTATTACGCATGATCCCAAGCCAACGATAAAAAAACTCAAAACCGCGTTAAAAACATCGCCTTACGGCAGATGCGTATATGGTTGCGATAACGACGTTATGGAAAATCAGGTCGTTAATATCGCTATGGAAGACGGCGTGACCGCAACTTTATGTATGACCGCTTTTTCCCGCCGCTGCTACCGCAAAACGCACATATACGGCGAAAAAGGCGAGATTTTTGGTAACGATATAGACGGATTTTTTACTCTCAACATTTTTGGCGGTAAAAGCAGAAAAATACGCGTCGCGCGCAAAGTTATATCTTTGCACGGATCCAGCGACAAAAATCTTGTGAACGAATTTATAGATTTTATGAACGGTAAACCACGGTCTAAAAAAATAACTTTGATATCGCAGACTTTGGAAAGTCACCGTAACGCCTGGTATGCGGAAATAGCGAGAAAATCGCAAAAAACGGAGAAAACAAGATGACAAAAACGGTTGCGCTGGTCGACGGCAACTCAATTTTAAATAGAGCCTATTACGCTTTGCCCGTTATGAACGACAGTCACGGACGAAACGTTAACGCCGTTTACGGATTTATCAATATTTTGTTAAAGGTATTTAACGATTACAATCCCACTCATATAGCGATAGCTTTCGATATGAAAGGCAAAAACTTTCGTCACGACCTTTATGACCTATATAAGGCAAACCGAAAAGGTATGCCCGACGATTTAGCCGCGCAGTTACCAATATTGCAAGACGTTTTGGCGTCCATGAATATTACCGTCGCTCAAAAAATAGGCGCGGAAGCGGACGATATTATCGGCACGCTATCAAAACGCTTTGACGCTAAAAAACTTTTGGTGACGGGCGACAGAGATTTGCTGCAGCTTATCGACGCCGATACCACCGTGCTACTTACAAAAAAAGGTATTTCCGAAGTTGAAAAGCTTGACGAAACCGCTTTGAAATCAAATCACGGTATGACACCCGACCAAATAGTGGAGTATAAGGCCTTGCGTGGCGACCCGTCGGACAATATTCCCGGGGTCAAGGGTGTGGGCGAAAAAACCGCTACCGACCTTATCGCCAAATACGGCGACATAGATAATATTTACGAGAATATCGACGAAATAAAAGGCTCGCTGAAAGACAAGCTGACTGAAAACAAACAAATGGCGTATCTATCAAAAACGCTTGCAACTATCAAAACCGACGTCGATTTTTGCTGCGAGGTTGACGACTGCGAAAGAAAACCGTATTCGCCTGCGCTGAAAGATAAATTTGTTGAGCTTGAATTTCGTTCGCTTCTTAAAAAAATTGAAACGAGTCCCGAAACGGTAGTTTCCGCGCCTAAAATAACTTGCGAAACCTCTAACGTAAAAACGATTAATGAATTAAAAAAAGTCGTCGAAACTTTGACAAAAAAAGATTTGACTATTTATTTCGGTCAGCAGATTTCACTTTTTACCGACGGCGTTATGTACTTAATTGAGATTAGCGATAACTTTTTGGACGGAATCAGTTTCGCCGACGCATTGAGCGTAATAAAGCCTTTACTCGAAAACGAAACGGAAAAATGCGTGTATGATGCAAAGGCTTTAAAGCATTTATTAGACCAATACAATATTGCTCTTAACGGCGTAAAATGGGACGTTTCGATAATGCAATATTTGGTGGAGTACCGCGCTTTCAAAAACTTTGAGACTTTAACGGAAAGCTATTCGGTTTCAGTCGACGCGTTCGGGCTTAGCCAAGTCAAAGATATTTTGGAGCGTAATCTCAAAAAGACGGGTACTCAAAAGTTGTACTTTGACATCGAGCTGCCTTTAATGCAGGTTTTATATGAAATGGAAAACGAAGGCGTGGCGGTGGACACGGACTTTTTGGACAATCTCCACACTCAATATATAGAAAAAATAAATGAACTCACAAAGCAAGTCTATGTGCTTGCGGGCGAAGAGTTTAATATACTCAGCACCAAGCAGCTTTCGGAAATTTTGTTTACAAAGCTCAAACTTCCGCATTACAAAAAAACGAAAACGGGCTACTCAACCGACAACGACGTATTGGAAAAACTTGCGGACGAACATCCGATAGTATCGCTCATCGTACAAATAAGGCGGTTTTCAAAACTTAACGGAACTTATGTCGAAGGGTTAAAACCGCTGGTAAAAAACGGCTTGCTGCATACGACGTACAACCAAACTCTTACCACAACGGGCAGACTATCGTCGTCCGAGCCTAATTTGCAAAACATTCCCATAAGAAACGCCGAAGGCAGAGAACTGCGAAAAATGTTCGTGCCGAAATACGATTTGCTCGTTTCGGCGGATTACAGTCAAATAGAATTAAGGCTTTTGGCGCAGTTTTCAGGCGACAAAAACCTTCGAGACGCTTTTAATACTGACAAGGACATACACACCGAGGTTGCAGCGGATATATTCGGTGTGCCGTCGGAGATGGTTACGGCTAATATGCGCAGAGCCGCAAAGGCTGTGAATTTTGGAATAATTTACGGCATAAGCGATTTTGGACTTTCTCAAAATATAGGTATTTCACAGTCAAAAGCGCGCGAGTATATTAAAAAATATTTTGAAAGATATCCGACTATAAAAGCGTATTTGGACAATTCGGTCGAGCAGGCGAAAAGGGACGGATTTATAACTACGATTGCGGGCAGAAGGCGTTTTATTCCCGAACTAAAATCTACAAATTATCAGCTCAGAATGTTTGGCGAAAGGGCGGCTATGAATATGCCTTTGCAGGGAAGCTCCGCCGATATTATAAAAATCGCAATGATTAACGTCGTTAACAAAATGAAACAACGCGGCTTAAAGAGCAAGCTTATTATGCAAGTGCACGACGAACTTATTATCGACGCTTACGCCAACGAAATAACGGAGGTTGAAAACATTTTGAAAAACGAAATGGAAAACGCCGTAAAACTTGACGTTAAGCTTACTGTAAACATAGAAAAGGGGGGTAATCTATTTGAGTCAAAATAAAAAAGTTATCGCGATTACAGGCGGCATCGGTTCAGGCAAATCTGCGGTGTGTGAAATTTTGAGCGATTGGGGTTATCCCGTTATTAACTGCGACGTATTGGGAAAAGAAGTTTCCGCTTATCCCTCAGTATTAAAAAAAATCTCCCGCGAATTTGGAAAATCTTTTGTTATTGACGGAAAACTGGACAGAAGAAAACTTGCCGAATACGTTTTTAAAGAACAATCCCGCACCGACAAATTAAACGAGATTTTTCATTCCGAAATAGGCGAGTTATTAAGTAAGAAATTAAGCGCGCATGATTCTTTGGTTTTTGTTGAAGTTTCCGTGCCTAAGTCTTTGCCGAAAGGCATAGTGGACGAAACCTGGGAAGTAAGGGCAGACCCCGAAACACGGAAAAAAAGAATTATGTTCAGAGATAACATAAGAATAGACCAGATACAAGACATAATGAGCCGTCAAACTTACTCGCTGGACGCCGACATTGTTATTGACAACAACGGTTATATAGAAGACTTAAAATTAAAAATAAAAGACATTTTGTCCGCTATGGGGGAAAATAATATACCAAACGAAACGAAAGAAAATGAAAAAGCCGAATAATTCGGCTTATTTTTTTGTAAATTTTTATTTAATTGACTATTTTTTCAAAATTAAATCAGATTGTTTTCCGTGAGTATCGCTCCAAGTTTTTTTAGATACAAATATGTGGATTTCAATCTTTCCGTGGTGTGATAAAAACCTATCCATATGACTTTGATAAGTTTTGGATTTTTTGACATCAATGCGAATTTCATAGCGGTAGTCATTTCTCTCGCGTCGGATTTTTCCTGCTGCGAGAAAAATATTTCGCTTTCGTTTTTTTCAACGATAATATCGATAAGTTCCAGCATTTGTTCCATTACCGCGCGTGTTATGTAAACTCTTTCGGGATTAAAATACGTTTCCGCGTCGGGAGCTATTCTGTCATACGCTTCGTCGGTAACCGCCGTCGAAAGTATTTTTTCACCGATGTGTTTAAACGGCTTTAAAAATTGCGCGGAAAATTCCGAATACGCGGCGTTTGAGTCGTCGCTTGCATAATAACGACGCAAAAATTCTACCAAGTCGCGTTTTCCCGTGTCAAATTCCGTCAATAAACATACGACAAAAGTAAAAAGTCTGCTTTCGGTGGGGGGAGTTTTCAGTTTTTCCTGCAAACTTCCGTCGGCTCGGGTTATCGTTGTTTTTGAACGGGCAAATTCTTTCGCGTAAGATATTTCTTCCAGCGATTCGCTTATTTTGGTTAAAAAAGCTTGATTGGAGGCGACAAACTTTAACATTCCGGAGATAGTTTTGTCGGTGAGTATGATTTTTGATTCTATTAAACTGTTAGCTCGTTCCACAAAAATTTGCATTTCGTTGTTCATTGGTTTATTATAATCTCCTAACAAAAAAGATTATAACATCATAAACAAAAGTATTCAAGTCTTTGAATTTATTTCAGTCAAAAAAACGGCTAAATTGTTGTTTATTCCACGATAATGTAGTATAATAATTCTCCAAGCGATTTAATAAAAGAATACGGAGAGTATAATGCAAGGACTTACGCAAGACAGTACCCAAAACAAGTTAATTTTATTATTTATTTTTGACCAGATGGAAATGCCGTTATCGGAAAGTACGATAATGGATTTGTGCCAAAACAAAAATAACTGGATAGAATACGTTAACTGCAAACTTGCTTTGGAACAGCTTATGGAAGCCAATTTTATCTGCAAATTAAAAGGCGGCGGAAACGAGTTTTTTTACAATCTCACCGTTGAAGGCAGAGTTTGTCTGGCGCACTTTTTTGTCCGTATACCTTCCAGCACGAGAGACACAATCTCTAATTACATAAAAAACAGCCGAATGAACTACCGCCGAAAACAAGAATACAGCTCGTCTTATATTAAGCGCGACGACGGCACTTACGACGTTATTTTAAGGATTACTGACACGATACAGCCGACGCTTGAAATCAAGCTTAACGTACCTAACCGCAACACGGCAAAATACATAGACAAAAACTGGGGCGAAAAAGCGGCTTCCGTGTATTTGCAGATTTACGACAGTTTGGTGGAATAAAAAAACGCTATTGTAATTAACAATGCGTTTTATTTTTTTATCTTTAAATTTTCTTATCTTCTTTATTTGAACATTTATGCCATATTAAGTTTTTTCTTTTCTGTTTTTTGATTAAAAATTTATCTGGAATAAAAACTTCCTTCGAGCATTTTATAGCCGTATTCGTAACCGATTTTTTTGTACATCCGTTTTGCCGCCGAGTTGAATAAATCTACTTTTAAAAAACATTTTGGACAGCATTGAAGCGATATTTTTGTAAAATTGCCGACTAAGGAAGTGCCGTATCCTTTGCCGCGTTCATCGGCGTCGGTATATACTCCCGAAAGCATCATTCCGCGCGCGCCCAAAGGTTTTGTCCGTAGACACGACACAATCTGACCGTTATTTTCCCAAAGGTAATAAGTATGCAAACGTTTTAAGGTTAACGCCCGCTGGACTTCGTAACCCAGGACTATACCCGACGATTCGCGGATAAGTTCGAGCATAAAACACGTGAGCGTATGCAAATCTTTTGTCTCTGCTTTGCGCATCGAGCCTTTTGCTGTGTCGAAATTTAGCGTTTTTACGCAATACATTGTCGAAAGCTCACGCTTAGGCACAAACGTGCTTTTAGTTTTTGCGGCGTAGATTTTTGAAAACTCGGTCATAAGGTTTTGTTCCGCCGTTACAACGCAAAACTCGATTTTGTTCGAGATAAGCCCTTCGATAAAAAAGTCTATTATTTCCGCAGTGTTTTCGCCTAATTCGTGAGTTAGATATATTTTGCCGTCAGACGTAACAAAAGCGCAAAAAACGGGCAGCAATCCGTCGAAAACCGAAACGTATACCGCTTTGTCGTCCAAAGAGTATTTCAAAATACCGTATGAATTCATATTTTTCAGCTCGTTGGCGAAATAAAGGTTCTCGTTTTCTTTTATGTATTCTTCCGCCTTTTCGTAGCGTTTAAATTGCAATATCATAGCTTTCGTTCCTTATTTAACGACGTTTTTGTTCACGCCGACTCTTTTGAATACGTTTATTTTACCTTAAAACGCCCGCAAAATCAATAGTTTAACTAATTAGATTATTTAGATTAAAATTGACGCTACAAAAATAGTGTAAACATAGTTTTAATACTATTTTTAAACAAAGAAAAAACCCTCGTAAATCACGAGGGTTTTTTGTTATTTGGTGCGAGAAGTGAGACTTGAACTCACACGGATAATCCACACGCCCCTTAAACGTGCGCGTCTGCCGATTCCGCCATTCTCGCAAGCGATAGCTTTAATATTATATAGGTATCGCTTAGATTTTGTCAATAAATTTTATCAAATACAAAAAATTTTTTTATTTGCATTTCATAAAGGTTTTTATGAATTTCAGCTTCTTGTCGCCGTACGGCGGATATTTGAGATTTATCTCGGCTTTTCCCTTGATTAAAACACTTTTTTGATGAGTGAAAGTCTCGTAAGATTTTTTGCCGTGATAGCTTCCCGTGCCGCTGAAACCTACTCCGCCGAAAGGCAATGTTTCGCTCGTAAGGTGCATAATAACGTCGTTTATACAGCCGCCGCCAAAAGACACTTCTTTTGTGATTTTTTCGATATGAGTTTTATTCGCGCCGAAGTAATACAGCGCAAGGGGTTTTTCCAATCGTTTTAGCGTGTCGATTTCGGTATCAAAATCCTCAAAAGTCAATAAGGGAAGTATAGGACCGAATATTTCTTCGCTCATTACGGCGTCTTCACGCTTTACGTCCGACATAACGACGGGTTCCAGCAAGCGTCCGCTTTGTCCGCCGCCGTAAACGACTTTGTTTTTGTCAATCAGTCCGTTAAGACGTTCAAAGTGTTTGTCGTTAATGATATTTGTAAAGTTTTTTGTGATTTTGCCGTCGGTGTAATAATATTTTTCAATCCACAATATCAGCCGTTTGGTAAATTCATTCTTAACGTCTTTATGAACAAGTACGTAATCGGGAGCGACGCAGGTTTGTCCAGCATTAAGATATTTGCCCCAAGCGACTCTTTTTGCCGCCAGTTCAATATCGGCGTCATTGTCGACGATACAAGGCGATTTTCCGCCGAGTTCCAAGATAACGGGAGTAAGATTTTTCGCCGCTTTTTCCATAACGAGTTTGCCCACGACTGTGCCGCCTGTAAAGAATATAATATCAAAACGCTGATCAAGCAGTTCGGCATTACTGTCCCGTCCGCCCAAAACGGCGGTAACGTATTTTTCATCAAACACGGAAAGAATTTTTTTAATTATTTTTGAAACTTCGGGGGCGTAGTTGCCGGGTTTTACTATAGCGGTATTTCCGCCCGCAATCGCGCCGACGAGCGGAGCAAGAGCCAGTTGGAGCGGATAATTCCAGGGCGACATAATAAGAGCGACGCCGTAAGGTTCGCTTACAAGCAGTCCGCGCGAAGGAAAGTTGATTAAATTTGAGCGCACTTTTCTTGGCTTTACCAGTTTCTTTAGGTGGGCGAGCATATAGTCGATTTCCGATACAACCATACCAAGCTCGGTCGAAACGACGTCGAATTCGCATTTGTTGTAGTCAGTCATAAAAGCGTCGTATATTTCTTGCTGATTTTGCAAAAGAGAATTTCTGAGTTTTTTTAACTGCGTTAAACGAAAATCAATATCCAGCGTTTCGCCGCTAAGATAATATTCCCGCTGATTTTTTACTATATCTTGTATCAATTTTTTTCTCCTTTTATTCTGTCAAAATTTATTTTGAGTTTTCAAAAACGTAATCATACTGCGTTATTTTTTCCTCGCTGAAAACATCGATCGAGCTTATATCGCCGTCGGGGTGTGGCACGTATCCGCATTTTAGCAGCATTTTTTTGCTGACATTATTTGTTTCATAACAACCCGCGTATATCTTATCATGACCGAGCGAATTAACGCAATAATCGGTAGCCAAAGCGAAAGCGGACGAACCGTAACCAAAGCCGTGATATGCTTTCAAAATCCTTATGCATAGGTCTGGCAAGCCGTCGGGCGGAGAAAGCATAATAAAGCCTATAAGGGTTTGAGTTTCATCGTTTAAAGTTACGGCGGCGTATAATCTGTGATTACGCTTTCTGCCGCTAAACTCGTCAAAATTGTCTTTGATTATATAATTATAGCCTTTTTGCGTTTCGGTCTCTTGCCAGCACTCGTAATCCATTTTAGTGTCGGACGGTAAATACTGCGCAATCGAAAGAATCTCGTTTGAGGCGTAAATTTTTCGTTTGATAGGCTGTTTCATTTTTTTATATTACCACATTTTTTCTTAGGTAGCAATTTAATAAAAGACACTTGTCGTTTGACATTGATAAACTGTTTTGCTAATATTAAAGTCGTTAATGAGGCGGCATAAAAAATGAATCAGTTTGAAGAAATAAAAAAATGGCTGAAAAATACCGAAAAAGAGCCTTTGGAAGAAATGGGCGGTTTTTTCGCCAAAAGAATAGATAGCTATGAAGAGCATATGAGTCCCTGGTCGGCGTACTATGAATGGCTAGGCGAGCTTATCCCGAAAAACGCGAAAACGCTATTGGACGCAGGCTGCGGCACGGGACTGGAACTGGACCGTATTTTTGCGTACCGTCCCGACATCGCGGTGACAGGTATAGACTTATCTCAAGTTATGCTCGATAAACTGCAAAGCAAGCACGGCGATAAAAATCTTACGCTGATTTGCGGTGATTATTTTATCGAGCCGCTAGGCGAAAACAGTTTTGACGTAGTTATCGCGTTTGAAACGCTGCATCACTTTAAAGCGGAAAAAAAGCTGCAAATATTTCAAAAAATTTATAAATCATTAAAAAAGGGCGGCGTATTTTTGGAAGGGGATTATATTGCGGAATCTGACGAAATGGAATGTTACCTTTTTGACGAACTAAAACGGCGCAAGGAAAAATGGAAAATTTCCGATGAAGTTTTTGTGCATTTCGATACTCCGCTCACGCTTCCGCACGAGCTATCGTTACTGCAACAAGCGGGCTTTAAAACGAAAATTTTAGGCTACCGCGGAAAAGAAAACACGCCTATGATAAAGGCTGTAAAATAAATTTTTTTTCTAATATATAGAATTGAAATCACAAAATTAAATACATTTACGTTCAAATTTTTTAGGGCTTATCTAAGCCCTTTTTTATTGTAGCTTTTCGTAAAAAATATAAAAAAATTTTCAAAAAACAGTCATAAACAGATTGACATTTATCTATATATATAATAATATATAGACAAACATCTATATGACAACAAGGGAGAAAAAATTATGAATGAAGCCGATTGCGCTTTGATATGCAAAGCTCTCGGTGACGAGACGCGAATAAGCATTTTTAATTTGATAAAGGACGGCGAGATGTGCGCTTGCGCAATTTTGGAGCGGTTTAATTTCACACAGCCGACTTTGAGTTATCATATGAAGATTTTGGTCGACTGCGGGCTTGTAGTATACAAGAAAGTCGGAAAATGGCGTCATTATATAGTAAATAATGAAGTCTATAAAGATTTTTTAGCTTGTTTTTCGGCAAAATAAAATAAGAGAATATTTTTTAAGAGAAGGATTAGGTATGGAAAAATTAAGCGCAAAAAAGAAAACCTGGCTTATTGTCGGGATTGTAATTATTGTAATAGGAATAATAAATTTAATAGCGTGGCTAGTTGGCGGAGTAGAAGGTATAAAAGGTTTGTATACCTTTATTTCCAACCAGATTTTGGGCATAAAATGGCTGAATACCGTAATAGAATCACTAGTTACGGCGATTTTCGGCGCGACGTTCGCAGCTTCGCTGTGGGGCAAGGCAATCATATTTTTTGTTTATGACACGCTTAAAATATTCTTTTTATTGAGCTTGTTAATCTTTTTGATTTCGTATATACAAAGCTATTTTCCGCCTGAAAAAACCAAAGTTATACTGTCAAAATATAAAGGTTTTGGGGCTAATATTATGGGCGCGCTGCTCGGTACGCTTACGCCTTTTTGCAGCTGTTCATCGATCCCGCTCTTTATGGGCTTTACCAGAGCGGGCATAAGCAGCGGCGTTACGTTCAGCTTCTTGATTTCCAGTCCTTTGGTGGACTTGGGCGCGTTTATCTTGCTCGTTAGCACTTTCGGTTTTCCTATCGCGGGTGTTTATGTTGTTGTAGGACTGATACTTGCGGTTATCGGCGGAACGATAATCGAAAAAACGGGAATAGGCAAAGAAGTCAGAGAATATATATCAAACAGCGGAACGCCCGTCAGCTCGTCCGAAATTACCGAGCCTACTAAGAAAGAAAGAGCGGCGTACGCGTGGGAACAACTCAAAGGCGTTGTTAAAAAAGTCTGGATTTATATTTTTATCGGCGTAGCGATAGGGGCGACTATTCACAACTTTGTTCCGACAGAGTGGGTGGAAGCGGTCTTAGGTCAGGATAAATGGTATTCAGTTTTTGTAGCGACTTTTGTGGGCGTGCCTATGTACGCGGATATTTTCGGCACGATACCCGTTGCGGAAGCGTTGTTTGCCAAAGGCGTTGGAGTAGGCACGATTTTAGCGTTTATGATGAGCGTCACCGCCTTGTCATTACCCAGCGTTATTATGCTGTCAAAAGCCGTAAAACCGAAATTATTGGCGGTATTTATGGCGGTAGTAATCGTCGGAATAATAGCTATAGGTTTTGTTTTCAACGCGCTCAACTTTTTGTTTATCTAAAAGCGATTTAAGGGCGACTTATAGACGCTTGACTTTGAGATATATGCGGCTATAATTAGATAAAAACAAAAATATATTATAATAAAATAAGGAGAAATATTTTATGAAATTAGCAGTATACGGAGGCGGATGCGCTTCCTGCAAAAAATTGTATGAAAACGCGCAAAAAGCGGTAGCACAAGCGGGCGTGCAAGCGGAAATAGACTATGTCACAGATATGCAAGTTATTATGCAAAAAGGATTTATGACAATGCCGGTACTCGAAATTGACGGCAAAGTCGTTTTTAAAGGCAGAGTAGCAAGCGACAAAGAAATCTTAGCTTTAATACAAAAATAAATTTTTTAATAACCATAAGATCTTTGCATTGACCAATTAAGGTCAATGCAAATTTTATTTTAAGAACTCAATTTAGACATAAAAAATCAAAATTGACTTTATTAAAATAATATGCCATAATTATAAAAATTGTCATCAAGTATGCTTTTGAATGTTTGAATAATTTTTTTTTGGATAAAGCAATTAATCAATCGAATTATTCCATAGATTTTTGAGGAACAATATGAAAACTATCTTAGAAAAATTTGCTAACGATAACGTACGAAAAAATGGATTGTTATTATTAGATATGCCGACAGGATTCGGCAAAACATATTCCATAGCAGAATATATCGCGTCTAACTATCAGCATATTAAAGGAAAAATTTTTTTTGTAACGCAATTGAAAAAAAATTTACCTGAAAATGATTTACGCAGATGCTTTAAAGCAGTAAATAAGGAAGCCGAATTGGACGAAATGCTCATTAGAGTAGAGAATAACGTGGATTGTCTTTGTAATAATTTTGCATTAGTTAAAAAAGAATTATATAAATATATTGGCGACATACCATTATTGCAAAAAATTGAACGCGAAATAGCTATATTAGGTCGTAAAGATCTTACCGAAGATGATTTGTTTTTAAAACAACAAGCGCGAGAAGATTTGCAAGAAGAATCAGAACGCGCCTTACGTAATAAAATAAGCTCTTACTTGGCATTTGAAAAAACCGGAAAAGAAAGAAGAAAACAAGAAAAAATAGAGTTGATTAAAAATAATCCCGAATACTCCTGGATCGGCAAACTTTATCCTACAGTTTATTCGAACGATAAAAAAATATTTATAATGAGTCTAGATAAATTTTTGCTTCGCTATTCAACTATTATTGAACCGCCTTTTTCAATTCCTGATAGTCAACTTATTACCGATGGCATAATTTTTATTGATGAATTTGATTCTTCAAAAGATGTTATCCTAAATAGAATAATCCAAAATGGATTAAATAATCATTTGGGTATAATTGAGCTTTTTAGAACTATATATGCACGTTTAACAGCTGAAACTGCTTTTACAAAAATATTGACTCAGGAATCTTCAAGAATCCAAGCAAAAGACAATCTAAAATCACCGGAGCAAATTATTGATAGTTTTAAAGAAATAGTAGAGGATATTGTAGAAAAATATAACTTGAAATATTTACATAAACTTCAGGAAGAAAGTCGTGATAAAATTAGTTTTCTGTTTCATGATTATAGAGTTCATACAATAGTCAATGCAAAAAATAAAAAAATCATTGTGGATGCGGATAAAGATATCCAAATAAATTGGCTGAAAATTGATGATAATTTTAAAACAGATGATCAACGTGATTCGCTTTATTCATTAGTTGCAGACTTAAATTCTTTTTTAAAATATTTTCAAAATGGCATAGGTTTTATTGCTGATAATTATATTACGTTAAAGTTCGAGCAAAAAAAAGATATATATAATATTTCGTATGAATCCGCAATACGTACAGTTTTAGCCGAATTCGGCATTGAAGGACGTTACCAAAATTATATTACAACAAACGTGATGCTAACGGCAAAGCGAAAAAGTTTCGACTGGCAGCGCATAGAAGATTCTTTGGATTTCAGTATTTATGAAAAAGGGTTTCGTTACTATAACCTTACGGATAGCGAATATTATGACACGCAGTCTCGACTAGATTACGTGGCTTTTAATGATAGCCCTGAAAAATTTTTATTAAGGTTAATCAACCGAACTAAAGTGGTTGGCATATCTGCTACCGCAACTCTCCCTAGTGTTTTGATAAACTATGATATTGCTTACTTAAAAAATCGTTGCGGCAATTTATATTACGAACCGAGCATATCCGATAAAATTCGTCTAGAAAAGATTTTTAAAAAAAACATTGCAAAATATGAAAACGTCAATATTATCAGTAAACCCTTTGGTAAAGAAAACGCATTATCTGATTTTGCAAAAGCAATTTATGAAGAGAATGCAAATAAAATTGGAGAAGCTTTTAAAAGAAAAAGATTTTTTTGTTTTGCGCAAAGTGTAGATGAATTTTTTAAACACGATGATATAAAATCATTTATATTTTTTGCAAACACCACAGGACGCGAATATATTATTGATGGGGAAAATTTATTTCTAAAATTTTTTAATGAAATGCGCGAATATACCCGCAAAAAAGCAAAAATTTATTTCTTATACGGAGCGGTCGAAGTGTTTGAGCAAAGAAAACAAGCGATGCTTGAAGACCTAAAAAAAGGAGAAAAAATTTTTGTAGTAACAACCTATGGTTCAATGGGTGCCGGTCAAAATATACAATATAAATATTCAGAGGATTTAAGTAATGATTTAGTGCAAATCAGTGAATCTTATTTTAATATTGAAGAGAAAGATTTTGACGCAATTTATTTAGAATTGCCATCTAATATAATAGTTAATGCAGGCAATGGTTTTGACTCGGATGAAGCGTTTGTTAAATATATTTATCAAATGAAATTTTTGCAAGAAGTGGGCGATTTAAAAGTATTGGAGGTAGAAACAAGGATTCGCAATGCATTTTGCTGCAAGAATGGAAACATGCAATTTAAGCACAGACATCCTAAAAATTCAAGTCATTATGCTTTTGCATACGCAAAAGTCGTCTTACAAGCTATCGGACGTATTTGCCGAACTTCAAATAAAAATAAAAATATTTATATTTTATATCAAGAAGAATTGGCGGATAAAATAAGTCCGACATTTAATTACTTTGTTGATAGAATGGTAAATCCTGAGTTTATAAAACTTCTTAATTCTTGCGTAGAAGTTAAATCTCAAGAGGATTCATCTTATGGTAAAGATATTTTAAAAACGAAAGCTGAAAATAATATTATACAGGGAAAGCAAATTATTGATAATCTTCGAGCAAATTGGACGCTAAATAATACAAAAAAATGGGAGGAAATACGCGAATTTGTATTAAAATATCCAACCCTACCATCGTTAAATAATACTAAATTCCCTGATTTGTATTTTCAATTGCCTAAACTTGATAACAAATATTACATTAATAATTCATCCAATAATACAGAAGTTTTTTTTGCAGAGCAATGGGGCTGTCAATGCATGGATGAAAATGAAGTTATGTTACCGGATGTTATGTCTATTCCTGGTATAAAAGAATTCTTTCTAAAATGCGGCTACGCTACAACTTTCGAGAAAAATTATTATATGCTTTCAAGTAGCATATTGCGTAAAGTTTACCAAGGTGCTTTGGGAGAAGCTGCAGGCAGATATATAATCGAAACAATGATATTAAATGGAATGAAGCTTAAATTTGAAGGCTTACCAATTGAAAATTATGAAAAATTCGATAACAAAATAAAGGATTCATTGTTTTTTGATTTTAAGCTGTGGTCTGGTAAATACGATCCTAAATATGAAGATAAAATAGAAAACATTAGAAATAAAATGAAAAAAACGGATGCTCGTAAAGTAATAGTAGTAAATATTTTAAAACCCAAATCTTTGTTTGTGAAGACTTATTTGGATTCTATGCAGGATGCTCTGTTTGTATTGCCATATTTATACGATACAGAAAAAAACGTATTTAATTACGAAGGCTTAAAACAACTTTACCAAATTATTATTTCCAACATATAACTTCCGTAATGAGGAGTAAGAAAAAAGGGCACTCATAGAGTGTCCTTTATTCTTGCGACTAATATCAAAGTCGCTGTTATGGTGCGGATAACAGGACTTGAACCTGCACGAGAGTGACTTCACTAGAACCTGAATCTAGCGCGTCTGCCAATTCCGCCATATCCGCATATTTCCTTTTGATACTATACCTTAATTCGCTTAAAAAATCAAGGATTTTCATTGCCAAATTTGCCTTGTGTTTTTGACAATCATTTAAATATAAAAACTTTGCGAATTTTCCTGCGACATTATTTTAAAATTTTTTCTGCAAAAGTTCGGGAATTATTTATAACTATCATTCTGCGGTATTGACTTTAAGGTTAATTATTGATAAAATAATATCAAGCACGTTTATCCGTTGCAAAAAAAATATGTACGGAGGACATTTTTATGGCAGAACAAAAATTTTTTATTTGCCGTCATTGCGGTAATTTGGTCGGAATGATACACGACAGCGGCGTTCCTATGATTTGCTGCGGCGAAAAAATGCAGTTACTCAAAGCCAACACAGTAGATGCTTCGCATGAAAAACATTTACCCGTTGTTAACGGCTCGGGTCTTAATCTTAATGTAAAAATCGGCTCGGTCGAACATCCAATGACTGCGGAACACTACATAATGTGGGTTTACGTTCAAACTGAAAACGGCGGTATTCGCCATAGTTTCAAACCCGGCGACAAACCCGAATGGGATTTTTGTCTGGGCGAAAAACCTATTGCCGTATTCGCTTACTGTAACTTGCATGGATTATGGAAAACCGAAATTTAGTTTGTTTTAATTCGTAAAATTTACGTCTAAGCGGTAAAACAAAATCAAAGCAAAAAACTACAAAGAACGGGAATTTAACTTCGTTTTTTGTAGTTATTTTTTTTGTAAGAAGTTTTTTGACTTTTATAGAAGTTATAATTTTAACAATCCTCACTTTCACGCTTCCCGTTATTTTGCACTAATTTATTTGTGCTTTTAGATGTAAATTTAAAAAAAACTTTCGTCAAAAAAATGCCTTTTGTCCGCTCGTTTTTCGCCCGCTTGTATTGACACAAGTTGTCTAAAGTGTTACGATTTTAGTATAAAAAAAATTTTTGATAACAATAGCGGTATTACCGAAAAAATAAAATATTTTAATTAAACGAGGGAGTTTTATGAAAATTTATCTTGTAGCGGCAAAAAGAACGGCTGTAGGCAGTTTTTTAGGCAGTCTTGTTAACGTTAAGCCCGGCGACTTAGGCGCGACGGTAGTCAAAAACATTTTGGAAGAAACCAAGCTTGACCCCAAAAACGTTGACGAAGTAATAGTAGGCAATATTTTGGGCGCGGGACAGGCGCAAAACGTAGGCAGACAAGTGGCTATAAAAGGCGGTATTCCGCAGGAAGTGCCGGCGTATACGGTTAATATGGTATGCGGCAGCGGAATGAAAGCGGTAATAAATGCCGTTATGGACATCCGCGGCGGCTTTGCAAACGTTGTTATCGCAGGCGGAACGGAATCTATGAGCGGCGCGCCGTATCTTATTCCGTCAAAAACAAGAACAGGCAACAAAATGGGCGTTATGGAAATTCAAGACCATATGATTTTGGACTCGCTCACAGACGCGTTTAGTAACGTTCATATGGGTATAACCGCTGAAAATATCGCAGAAAAATACGGCATTACACGCGAACAACAAGACGCATTCGCTTACGATTCCCAAGTTAAGGCAATAAAATCCGTAGACGACGGCTTATTCAAAAAAGAAATAGTTCCCGTAAACGTAAAAATAGGCAAAGAGGAAAAAGTTTTCGACACCGACGAATATCCCAATAGAGGCAGCAATCCCGAAAAACTGGCTAAACTTCGCGCCGCTTTCAAAGACGGCGGAACGGTTACGGCTGGCAACGCGTCGGGCATAAACGACGGAGCGTCTTTTGTTATGGTAGCAAGCGAAGAAGCGGTAAAGAAATACAATTTGAAACCTTTGGTTGAAATAATTGCCGTAGGTCAAGGCGGCGTTGACCCTCAATATATGGGTCTAGGTCCCGTTCCCGCTATCAGAATGGCTCTTAGTAACGCTCAAATGAAACTCAGCCAAATGGAAGTTATTGAGCTTAACGAGGCTTTTGCGGCGCAATCACTCGGCGTTGTAAAACTGCTTTCCGATGAACACGACCTGACAGCCGACCAAATCCGCGCGCGTACAAATCCCCGCGGCGGCGCAATCGCTATCGGTCACCCCGTTGGCGCAAGCGGCAACAGAATATTGGTCACGCTTATTCACGAAATGATAGATATGAACAAAAATATCGGTTTGGCAAGCCTTTGCATAGGCGGCGGAATGGGTACGGCTATTATCGTTAAAAAAGCCTAAAAATATAATTTTTTTATAGGAGAAATAGATATGAAATTATTAGATAAAATAGCTGTCGTTACAGGCGGAGCAAAAGGACTTGGCGCGGCTATGGCTCAGCTTTTTGCAGATGAAGGGGCAAAAGTTATCGCCGTTGATATGGTGCCGCTGACTTATACTAAGCCCAATGTGGAATATTACGAGCTTAATATTACCGATTCGGCTAAGGTTCAGGAGTTTTACGATAACATTATCGCAAAATATGGCAGAATTGATATTTTAGTAAATAACGCTGGTATCGCTCGCGACAAAATGACCGTGCGTATGACCGACGATATGTTTGACGCGGTTATCGCCGTCAACCTAAAAGGCGTATTCAATATGACGCGTCTTATCGGACCGCAAATGGAAAATATCGGCGGCGGCGCAATCGTTAATATTTCTTCGGTAGTAGGCATTTTCGGCAATATCGGACAAGCTAACTATGCTGCAAGTAAAGCGGGCGTTATCGGTATGACAAAGTCTTGGGCAAAAGAGTTCGCGAGAAAAGGCGTACCCGTAAGAGTTAACGCGATCGCTCCCGGTTACACAATGACCGATATGATAAAGACTGTTCCCGAAGACTTGCTCAAAAAATTCGCTGAACAAACTATGCTTGGCAGACTAGGTCAACCCGAAGACATAGCAAAAGCGGCTTTGTTCTTGGTGAGCGACGATTCTTCTTACATCACAGGTCAGGTTTTGGAAGTATCGGGCGGAATGAGACTGTAAACAGATTTTAATAAAAAATGTAAGCTATATTTAGGGGGCGTTTTTGCTCCCTAAATATTTTTTTGGGCATTATAATAAGAACGGTTAACGGGTATACTCAAAAAAAAGTTAATTCTACTGTGGATAGAGCCGAATAGATAATTTTGAGAAATGTGTCTATTATCTTGTTTTCGTATTGAAAATCAATTTTCGCAGTGCTAAAATAAACCATAGTTTTTACGGCGGTTTTTTATAACCGCCAAAAAAATGTATACTAATTTTTATTTAGACAGGAGAAAAATTTTTTATGAAAATCAAAATAACGGCGGACAGCGTAATAGACTTATCGCCCGAAATGCTTAAAGAAAAAGATATAACCTTGATACCGCTATTTATTACTTTGGGCGGAACTAACTACAAAGACGGCGTAGACGTTAACCCCAATGATATTTACGAATTTGTCGAAAAAAATAATCAGCTGCCAAAAACCGCGGCCGTAAGCGTAGATACTTTTAAAGCCATATTCAAAAAATACGTCGACGAAGGTTATTCCGTTATTCACTTTGATATTTCCAGCGAAATGTCGGCGTCAAACAGTAACGCTAAAATCGCCGCTGCGGAAATCGGAAACGTGTACGTAGTCGACAGCAGAAGTCTGTCGTCGGGCGTAGGTTTGCAAGTTTTGTACGCTTGCGACCTTGTAGGCAAGGGACTTGACGCGAAAACTATTTACGAAAAAGTTTTGAAACGCGTAAACAGCGTTCAAGCGTCTTTTATTATCGACAAGCTCGATTATTTGTATAAAGGCGGCAGATGCTCGTCGCTGGCTTTATTGGGCGCAAATTTATTGTCTATAAAACCCACGATAGAAGTAGTGGGCGGCAAAATGATAGTCGGCAAAAAATATATGGGTTCACTCAAACGCGCCTTGGAAAAATACGTTCCCGATATTTTGACGAAATACTCCAATTACGACAAAAGCAGAATTTTTATCACTCATACAAAGATAGACAACGACATTATCGAAAAGGTAAGAGAGTTAATAAAACAATACGCCGATTTTGATGAAATTTTGGAAACAGACGCGGGCTGCACGATTACGAGCCATTGCGGTCCTGGCACTTTGGGCATATTGTACTACAACGATAAGGGTGAAAATTAAAGTATACTAAAGTCCAATTTTTAAAAAACTAATAAAAAAAATTTTTTTGCGACGGTAAAAAAACCGTCGTTTTTTTATTTTTGGGTTGTTAATACAGTTCATAGTATGTTAAGATAAAACCAGTTTATTTAGGAGAACGATTATGAAAATTAAATTTACGGCGGACAGTGTCATAGATTTGACACCGTCTATGCTCACGGAAAACGATATCACTTTGATACCGCTACATATTACGTTGGGCGAAGAAAACTTTATTGACGGCGTCGACGTCACGCCCGACGATATTTACGCGTTTGTCGCCAAAACTAATATTTTGCCAAAAACGGCTGCCGTCAGCGTTGAAAAATTTAAAAGCGAATTCAGTAAATATGTTGACGAGGGCTATACCGTTATTCACTTTGATATAAGCAGCGAAATGTCTGCGTCAAACAGCAACGCAAAGATCGCGGCGGCGGAAGTTGGGAACGTTTACGTTATCGACAGCAGAAATCTTTCCGCAGGCGTAGGGGTGCTTGTTTTGTACGCTTGCGATTTGCGCGCGAAAGGACTCGGCGCAAAAACGATTTATGAAAAAGTTTTGAAACGGATACCTTATGTGCAAGCGTCTTTTATTATCGACAGACTCGATTATCTGCATAAAGGCGGTCGCTGTTCGTCGGTGGCGTTACTCGGCGCGAATTTAATGGGTATTAAACCTACCATAGAAGTAAAAAACGGCAATATGGGCGTTGGAAAAAAATACGTCGGCACATTAAAAAAAGTGATAGAAAAATTTGTTATCAATACTTTAAAAGATTACCCCAATTATGATAAAAAGCGAATTTTTATCGGTCATACGGTAATAGACGAAGCGATATTGGAAAAGACGAAAAATCTTATTCAGCAGCATGCGGATTTTGAAGAAATCCATATTTCCGACGCGTGCTGTACCATCACCAGCCATTGTGGACCGGGCACTCTCGGACTGTTTTACATAAACGACGGCGGAGTGGAAAATTAACTTCAAATATTTTTAATACAAAATACGACGGCACGAACCTCGCGCCGTTTTTTCAATATAATAAGATAAATTAAATAGGGCAGTCGTTAAAAATAAGTTGCTAAGCCGCGATAAATATGTTAATATTGACGGGCAAGAATTTTACGCCTCCATAGTCTAGCGGTCCAGGACGCTGCCCTCTCACGGCAGAATCAGGGGTTCGAGTCCCCTTGGGGGTACCATATTACAACGATAGGTATGATACAAGTCATACCTTTTTGTTTTTTACGGCGAATAGGGAGATATTTCCTTTCCGCCAGAAGCAATTTAACAGAATAAGGCTTAGAAGTTGTCCATTTTAGATGATTTTCTAGGCCCTTTAATTTTGCTCATTTCTACCAAAAGGCTTTTTCCCTACCAAAAGGCTTTTTCCCTACTGAAAGGCTTTTCCTCTATCAAAAGGACAAAGTCTAGAAAATGTGCATATTCAAAGCTTTTATATTCTTTTATTATCAGATTAAAGATTGTAACTATTTCATAAATTTATTAGTTAAGCCATAGACAAGATGTCATATTTTTGATATAATAGTTCCATATCTCTCTTTTTATGGGGGCGGCAAAATGAACTATTCAAACATTATTAAAAAATTAAGAACAAAACTCTTATTAACTCAATCAGAGTTTGCTTCTTTACTCGGAGTTTCTTTTGAATCAGTCAATAGATGGGAAAACGGAAAAAATGAACCAACTATGAAAATTAAAAGAAAAATTGTACATTTACTAAAAGAAAATAATATTAGTTATGAAGATGAGGTGAATGGTAATGAGTAAAACTCCTACTAACTTTTCAGTCTGGATGCGAGATAATTTAAAAGATGCATTTTGTG
>Ga0116151_10000390_pt1 | contig 40167 bp, 27 predicted proteins | sample AD_UKC117_MetaG_FD_89893 | JGI IMG/M metagenome (GOLD analysis project Ga0116151, IMG submission 89893) | Active sludge microbial communities of municipal wastewater-treating anaerobic digesters from Hong Kong - AD_UKC117_MetaG | ecosystem: Engineered > Bioreactor > Anaerobic > Digestate...
GAGTTTGTCTATTATATGACCGAGGTCGACGGCGCGACGCGCCAGATTATCGGCCGGGTCACAGCGCGCGAGTCGGTCAAGCTCTTCCCCGACAGCTTCATGGCTGACCCGTCAGTCGCGCCGAATCAGATTGCGGCGCTGCTTGGCTATGATAGCGATGCCAGCGAACTCTTTGAAATCACTGTCGCCGTGTTGGGCTACCACAGCCAGGCGTTGGGCGATTTTATTAACCCGCGCGTGCCGCCCGCCGGCGGGTCGCCGGTCTATATTGCCGAAGATGAGTTACTCACCGAGGTGCTCAGCAAGCGCAAAGAGGGCGAACGGGGCAGCGCGTTTTTGGGTAGCCTGCTCAGCCGTGAACCCGATGCGGTGCCGGTGGCGCTCGATGTCAAGGGCTTTACGAGCACGCACATGGCGATCATTGCCAGTACTGGTAGCGGCAAGAGTTATCTGGCTGGTGTGCTGCTCGAAGAGTTGATGATGCCCTACAACCGCGCCGCGGTGCTGATTGTCGATCCACACGGCGAATATGGCACGCTGCAAGGGATGCAGAATATCGCCGAGTTTAGCGAGGGCAACTACAAGCCGAAGGTGCGGGTCTTCCGTCCCGACGATGTGCGGGTGCGCATTGACAGCCTTTCGATTGCCGATTTGCGCTATCTGCTGCCCAATCTCTCGGAGAAGATGCAATATCAGCTCAGCCGCGCCTATGCCTTTGCCCAACGCAGTTTCAAGGGGGGCAGCTACACGTTGGAGCAGTTGCTCTTTGCCGTGCGCCAGACCGCGGAGGGCAAAAAGAGCGACGAGGAAGAGGGCTTTGACGCCGAAGATGACCCGACAACCGGTGCGCTCGTTTGGCGATTGCACGCGGTGCTCAACAACAGCCGCATCTTTAATGACTTTGAGAATTTGGAACTCGACGAACTCTTCCGTCCCGGCCAATGTACCGTGCTCCAACTCAACGAGGTCGATCAGCGCGAACAGCAGGTCATCGCGGCGACGATGCTGCGCCGTGTCTATCAGGCGCGCCTCGACACGACCAAGGGCAAGGTCGACCGTGGCGACAAGAACTACGTCCCCTTCCCCGTCTTCTGCCTAATCGAGGAAGCGCACAACTACGCGCCCGCCGCGGCCGACGCCGTCAGCACCGACGTGCTCAAGACGATCCTCAGCGAAGGGCGCAAATTTGGCGTCAGCGTCGGCCTCATCTCGCAGCGCCCCGGCAAGCTCGACGCCGATGTGCTCAGCCAGTGTATGACGCAGTGCATCATGCGCATCACCAACCCAATCGACCAGAACCGGATCGCCGAGTCGGTTGAAAGCGTGGGGCGTGACTTGCTCAAAGAGTTGCCCAGCCTCAGCAAGGGGCAGGTGATCATCAGTGGGGCCAGCGTCAACACGCCCGTGATGTTGCGTGTGCGCACGCGGCTTACTGAGCACGGTGGCCAAGATATTGACGCGCCGAATGAGTGGTTGCAGTGGTTTGAGAGCGGCAATGAGGGCGTGGCGGCCCGCGATGGGGCCCTCTTTACCGAACGTGAGGTACAACGTGAAGAAGATGGGGATCTATTGTGGGCATAAAGGAACAGACGGAAAAATCTCCTGAACTCTACAGTGGAATTCAGGAGATTTTCCTCACTTCTTTCCTCGAAATAACAGCGGCAGTTTGTTAAGAAATTTGCCATAGCCGCACCGGGATCCCCTTGAGCGTGCAGTAGGTATTTCTCGCAATCTGCGTTGCCCTTTTGCGGCGATGGTGCGACTACAGACTATTGAATCACCGACTTTGGTGTGGGAATCAAGCGAGTTACTTTGATGGTCTCGCGGTTGAGCAATTCTCCCACACGCGGGGAAAGGTCATTGCGCCAATGCTCAGATTCGTAGACGGCTTTATAAAGCAGTTCCCGCTCAGCTTCATCGACAAAGCGGCGAATCCACACATAGGTCGAATCATCTTGCTCGGCAATAAATGACCCAAGAATAACCATCCCTTTTGATACTTGAAAGGGAATAATCTCCTCTTCCATCATCTTTACCCACGCTTCCCGTTTCCCAGGCTTGCATTCATAGGTGCGTAACTCAAATAGCATATTGTTGTCTCCTAAAGTCGACTGTACTTGAACGTAGGAATTGCCACTTGCCCAACTCGCCCGATCACTGGCACAGCCAAATCATTTACTTGGCATAGCAACGTGAGAAAACGAAGGGCAGACCCCACAATTTTCATGACTGTGGCAAGAGTGCATGGCTTGCACCCTTCATTGTACCTGATCCCAGATAGAGCGCAACCACTACTTTATACCTACCGGAAACTTCTCTGTACCCGCTGGGCCACAACCAATTTTCTGATAAGTTTCATGCAAAGCCATAAAGGTCACAAAGGTCTCTTCGGTGTTTCTTGGCAGGCTTCGCGCCTTTGCGTGCGAAATGGCCGTTTCGCAACTGAAACTAGGGCTCAATATCATGCAAAATGATAGCTGCACAGTTAGCAATGGTTCGCAGCACAATCATGTCACCTTCTTCAAATCGTCGCGTGCCATCGGTGGTAACTTGAATGGCCCCTTGGGTACGTTCATTGCGTACAATGGGCACGATCAGCGCATGTCCCGACTCGTTGTAGTAAAAGCGCTCTAGGCTACCTTTGCTATCTTCGGGATCATAATAGATCGGTTGGCCTGCTTGCATGGCCCAGTCGATGATACGTCGCGCATGGTCAGATAATTCTGAAGATCCATGAAGTTCGCGATGCCAAGATTGCTGGCCAAAGAGAATTGAAACACCAACGCGACCCATTGCCTCAAAGATACCTTCAAACAATACATCAACCAATTTGCCGTAATTGTGCGCAGCAGTGATCGACTTGGTAAACAGTTGAAGGCTGAGCAGTTGTCCCGCCCGCTCATTTAATTCCTGGTTCATTTCTGCCAATTCAAGCACGCGTGTCGTCTGCAATGCAATCGCCACATAGTCATCACACAGCAGTTTGTCGGCGAAGGTATTGGCCTGTTTGCCGCCCAACAAGATGGCACCACGAGCACGTTTATCTACACGCAACGGCAAAATCATGAGCGATCCTGTACGGGGCATCCATGGGAACTCCTCACTCAGCGGCAGATTCTCGGCAGCGATATCCTTGACAATAAAGAAATCGGGTTCGTCTGGATTTAACCGCGGGAGTAAAGCGCGCGCCAAGACACCCCACAGTGGAAATGGACACTGATTTTTCACATATTGCCACGCATTGACAACTCCACGCATGGCATGATAGTGATAAGGACCAAGTTCGCTCTCGCCCAAAATCACCACGACGAAACGCAACGGTATTTTCTGCCAAATGGCATTCATGGCGGTTGTCAACACCCGATCGGTGCTCGTAGCATCGCCGTGCTGGTTAGCAATCGTGTAGAGTGTTTCCAGTTGGTAAATTCGCTGCTGAAGTCGATGTGAGGATTGATGTAGGGCTTGCTTTTGCGATTCAACCATTTGTCTCACGGGTGTAAAGAATTCTTCTGAGACGGCGAACGCCTGCGAGTTGCCATTGGAGACTGTACCGTTGTTGACCGAGTAAGCGGGTGCTTTCATAGCACCGGCCAGTGCAGCAGTTATTTCATCGAGCGCTGCAATCTCAGTTTGCAGCTGTTGAAATAGGCGAAAAATTGTCTGATCAGTCATTTGTAGAACATGAGAATTGTCCGCGATCATAAAATAATAATTTCATTGATTTATAGGACTTCACGTTAGGCAACGAATGTTGTATAATCTATTCTTAAGGTAATAGTAAATTCACTGTGGATTATCGTCAAAAATTAAGCTCCCTTGAATTTACAAATGAAACCACCGAAGGTAATGTACTCAGCAAACTTCATTTACCTCAAATGAGGCAGAACCGATCACCACACGGACAGATAATTCTATGGACTCATTAACTAATTCATCTGAAACTTTTCGAATTTTACTGGTCGATGACGAACCGGGAACAGTGCAACTTGTCCGGAAAATCCTGCAAGCGGACGGCCATGAAGTATTTGAAGCAGGTGATGGCCAGCAAGCAATTGACATGTTCAATGCAACCAATCCCGACCTCGTCTTGCTCGACGTGGTTATTCCAAAGATCGATGGCCTCGGCGTACTTCAGGAAATCCGTCGGCGTGATCGACTCACCGGCGTCATCATGGTCAGCGCGTTGACTTCCGAGCAACTGGCAGTCAAATCGATGTTGAGCGGCGCCGATGACTACATCAGCAAACCGTTTAAGCTCAAGACGATCCGTATGCACATCCGCCAGGTGATGGACAAAGTACACTTGCGTCGCCACAATGCGTCTCTCCAAGAGCAGTTGATCGCGGCCAATGAGAAGTTGCGTCATTACATGGCTGATCCACTTGTTGAGAGTCTCATGGCAAGTTCTTCGCTACCTAGCCTGGGGGGCGAACGACAACTCGTGACAGTACTCTTTATGGATTTCTGCAACTCAACCCCGCTCGCGCGCAGTACACCGCCGGATGAACTGCTACACACGCTCAACGATTATTTTGCTCTGCTGGGTAACGCTGTTTTAGAAAACGGTGGTTTTATGGACAAAATTATGGGCGATGGTTTTATGGCGCTGTTTAATGCGCCGCGCGCACAACCCGATCATGCCACCAAAGCTGTGCAAACAGCAATCGACATGTGTAATCACTTGGTCGTCAAAAATCAAAGCAACAAGTTCCCCATGAACATTCGTGTCGGGATTCACACAGGGGAAGCGGTTGTCGGCAATATCGGGATGCCGCGCTTGTTAAACTATACGGCGGTGGGGGAAACAGTGAACCTGGCCAAGCGTTTGGAGGAATCAAGCGAACCCGGGGACATTCTGCTGAGTGCAGCAACCTATCGCGCGCTGAATCTAGAAGCATTGGGCGAGGATGCACCGCGCATTAAAGCGTTGGGACCTTGCAAGTTTAAAGGGTTTGATACTCCCGTTGATATCTTTCATGTGAAAGGTGTGCAGCCCGCCGTGGAACCGGTATCACTGGGCGGAATCTGGCGACTCAGTGCACTAAACGTGCACTAACAGCCCGGAGTACGCGCGGATCCAAGACCATCGTGTAATGAAAAGGTGAAACAATCGTCACAATTTCACCAACGGGCAACCAGGAACTTGCGGATGGGATGATCGTTAGATCGAACGGTGTCCATACTGAGGTAAAACGCAGGTGTGTAAGTGGCTTCAAATCCCGATTTAAGTTCCGCAAGAACTGACTTCCGGGGCGCATCTGCAGGCAGGCCGGACAATGCAAGCTGTATGCCGTCCATGTTCCATTGTGTGGAGTGGCAATGGTGATCAACGTTTTTACGGCGCTACTGTCGGCAAGGAATTGCCAATAGTAGCGACAAATCAACCCACCCATGCTAAAGCCCACCAGGCTTATCGAGTGGCCTGCGTCTAGATAGGGCACAAGTGCCTTGGCCAACGCAGTTGCTAACAGATCAATTCGCTCACGTCCGTCGCTCGGTTGTGGTGAGATCGTGACTGTCGGCCCAACACTTTTTGTTAAGTACGCCTCCAAAACGCGTAGCCGATTTTCGTTGTCGCCAAACCCGGGCACTAACACCGTCAGCGGCCTCACCAATGTTTGCCTGGAAAGGCAAGCTTCCGCGTACGTATTCCTCATCGTTGATCTTTGCCCCATATGATAGCATGTCGAACTTCGATCATTTGTGTCGCTCTATCGTACCCTCATGTAGCCCTCTCAGTCAATAAAAATGACCACTCTGCAATCCTACCACAGAGCGGCCACTATACTGCGGTTGTGATGGGAACCGCAGTTTTTTGGCGAGGTGAAAACTGCGGTTCCCATTCAGAGCTCAGTAGAAGAGTTTATCCTGAAATTCGCTAGACCCCACAATCGATTTTCAGGATGGTATCTGAGCCAAGTTGCGAACTGGCACCTTGGGGGGAGCGTTCACTGCACGCGGCGATCTTTGTACGTTGCCGATGAACACTTTGCGGTGAGCACTCACTCAAAACGGAATGTCTGGATCATCCGTTGCGACGGCAACTTCGGCAGTTGCGGCGTGCTCAGCCGCAGCACCATTGACATGACCATTTCGACTGTCCAAAAATTGAAATTGATTTGCCGTTACCTCGATCGATGCCTGAAGGTTACCATCGCGATCGGTCCATGGGCGGGCGCTTTCAATTTCGCCAATGACCATTATTTTTGCGCCTTTCGTGAGATACTGGCTGGCGACTTCGGCGCTGCGGCGCCACAAACTGATGCGGAACCAGGTGGTCTTTTCTTGTGTGACGCCTTCTGGGGTTGTTCTGCGTTTGTTCACAGCCAAATTAAAGTTGGTTACCGGCACGCCACTTGCGGTATAGCGCATTTCTGGATCGCTGCCCAGGTTGCCGACAAGAATAATTTGTTGAAACATGATGATTTGTTCCTCTGCATTTGTGCCTTCCCCCAGCACGTTCAGAATTCGCAGCTGTGGTGAAGGTGAGTGTGATGATATGAAGGCACATCGATGAAAAGCGCCAGTTTGCACCGTTAATCCCGAATAGATAATGGATAATGGGGTCAATTGCCACTTTCGTCTGATGAGCGATCAATGAAACAACGTGCTGTCATTATGAAAGAAGCAAAATCAATATACATCAGTCAAATGATGCTCATTTGAAGCGACCAATTACGGAAAATGTCTACCAGGGGTGGATTGTTGAGCAACGTCCCATTCCCTGCTATAATCTTCGCAGGAATCACAGGCGATGACGGCAATCCCCTATCTATAGTGCGGATTAATCATTGCCCAAAGCGGGTTCGAATCCCGCCCGGTGTGGCGCATTTGTCGGCCTTGGCCAGCAAGTGCTCACTGGAAACTAGAAGAAAAGGAAGATTGCCATGACCAAAACTCCCAAACAGATCACACGCGCGCTTGACCGTGTGCTCCACAAAGTGGAAAAACCGGCCCGCTACACCGGCGGTGAACTTAACAGTATTGTCAAACCCTGGGATGGTACGGTAATCGAGACAAAGGTTGGCCTGGCCTTCCCCGATATCTACGAACTGGGCGGTTCCAACCTCGGCCTCATGGTTCTGTATGACCTAATCAATAAGCGGGAGAATATGCTTGCCGAGCGTATTTACTGCCCATGGCCCGATTTCGAAGCGATCATGCGGCGGGACGAGATCCCGCTCTTCAGCCTGGAAACCCGCCACGCGGCCGGTGATTTTGACATTATCGGCTTCAGTCTGCCCTATGAACAGCTCTATACCAATGTGTTGACCATGCTCGATCTGGCTGACATTCCGCTGCGCGCTGTTGACCGCACAGCAGAACACCCGCTGATCATTGCCGGCGGCTCCGGCTGCTACAATCCCGAGCCGATGAGCGCCTTCTTCGACGCCATGATCATCGGCGAGGGCGAAGAGGTAATCTTCGATGTTATCGCTGTATATGAAGAATGGCGAGTTGCGAATGGCGAATTGCGTACGGCTGGAAGAGCCGAACGCTATGCGCTGTGGGAAAAATTGGCAAAGATTCCCGGTGTCTACGTCCCCGCTTTTTATGCTGTGAGCTATGCAGCCGACGATACGATTGCTGCGATCACACCCAATCACCCCACTGCACCGACGGAGGTGCTTAAGCGCGTCGTCACAGTCATGCCGCCACCGGTGACCAAATTCATCGTGCCCTTTATTGATGTGGTCCACAACCGCGCCGCAATTGAAATCATGCGTGGATGCACACGCGGGTGCCGCTTCTGTCAGGCCGGGATGATCTTCCGCCCGGTGCGTGAGCGCACACCGGATGAAGTGCTTGCTGCCGTCGATGAGATGATCGAGCACTGTGGCTTTGAGGAGGTAAGTTTCCTCAGACTCAGCAGCAGCGACTACAGCTATGTCGCCGAGTTGGTGCGCCGCACCATGGAAAGGCATGGCGAAAAGAAACTGAGTATCGGCCTGCCCAGCTTGCGCATTGAAAGCTTCAGCGTCGATCTGATGGATCTGCTCGAGAAGGGGCGACGGCGCTCCGGCTTCACCTTTGCCCCCGAAGCCGCCACCGATCGCATGCGCGATGTGATCAACAAGCCGATCTCCTCTAAAGATCTGCTGGAGACGGCAGAAGAGGTCTACAAACGTGGCTGGACCACGATCAAAATGTACTTTATGATCGGCCACCCCACCCAGACGTTAGCCGACGTGCAGGCGATTGCCGATCTTTCCAAAGAGGTGCTCAAAGTCGGCAAACGGGTATTGGGCAAAAAGGCCAATGTGCGCATTGGTGTGAGCACGCTGGTGCCCAAGCCGCATACCCCCTTCCAGTGGGCCCCGATGGAGGACGAAGCGGTGATCAACGCCCAGATCGACCTGCTCAAACGCGAATTGCAGGGCCCAGGCATCCAGTTCTCGTGGAACAATCCCGAGGAGACGCTGGTCGAAGCCTTTCTCACCCGCGGCGACCGCCGCCTGTCTGACGTGATCCAACGGGCGTGGGAGCTAGGGGCCAAGCTCGAGGGTTGGGGTGAGTGGTTCAACTTTGACGCGTGGCAACAGGCCTTTGCCGAGTGCGGTCTCGATATGGATTGGTACGCCCGCCGTGAACGCAAGACCGACGAAGTATTGCCCTGGGATCACATCTCCGCCGGCCTCAAAAAAGAGTTTATGGTGCAGGAGTACATCCACACCTATCAAGGTGGTGTCGTCGATGACTGTCGCGAACATTGCTTCAGCTGTGGTATCCTGGGCCACTTCAAAGAGCAACGCCGTGAAGCCGATGATAAAGCATGGTGCTGTCCGCCATTGGGCCGCAACAAAGAACGCCAGCCCGTCGATATCGTGCCCGTGCCGCTCTACTTCAACGACGAAATGTCGCCGGACAAGGTTGGTCAATTTTCCGAGCGGGTGCCGCAACGCCGCTTCGGCACGGTGAGCAAGCGCGTTGAGGGCATGGAAGAGATTGAATTGGTGGCGGGGGATGGCTCCGTTCTCAACAGAAGCAGCCGTTAGCCCCAATCCCACCGTTGGATTGATGTCCAGGAAGGAATTCAGCATGTTCTTACACGTAACTAAAGTTGATTATTAGAGAAGTACGAGCTTCACTTGCAGCAGAAACATCACAAAGATTCTGTAGAAAAGTTAGTTACCGCCTGACATGACAATTGAAACACGACTTGAAGAAACGTCCGAATCAAGACAACCGCCGGAGCAGGCAGTAGACCGCCAACGCGTCCGCCTCACCTATGAAAAGGGCGAGGCGGTGAAGTTCATCTCGCACCACGACGAATTTCGCCTGTGGGAGCGGGTCTTGCGCCGCGCCGACCTACCGATCCTCTACAAACAGGGCTTCAACCCGCAGCCGCACATGCAGATCGCGGCGCCGTTGGGCGTGGGCATTACCGGTGTGTGTGAGTTCCTCGATATCACCTTCAGCCCGCCGGTGCCGTTGGATGAGCTGACCAAACGCATTCGCGCAAAGTTGCCGCCCGGTGTCTTTTTGCACGATGCGGTCGAAGTGCCGTTGAAGGCCACATCACTACAAAGTATCCTGATCGGTGCAGATTATACGATTCTGATCTTTGCCGAGCCGGGAGAAATTGACCCCACGTTGATCGAAGAACGTATCACTACGTTCCTCAACGCAACGGAGATCTGGCGGGAACGGGAGCGTAAAGGACAAAAGTACACCTATAATTTGCGCCCGCTCGCCTTTGAATTGCGCTACGACGGCTACGATGCCGTCGCGGAAGAGCACCGCATCTTTTTGCGCGTCCAACAGCGCCCCGGTGCCACCGGCCGGCCGGACGAGGTGGTTGATGCGCTGGGCTTCGACGACTTTGCCCGCACGCTCCGCCGAGATCGGCTCTACTTCAGCGACAATGCGGAGGACAATGCTCTCTTTGCAACCTACCCAGTCATTGAACAGGCGGCCATCTCCAAAGATGACGGCAGAGCGTCCCGCCGCAAAAAGCGGCGTGGACGGGAGCGCACACCGGCCAAAGCGCCGGAAGGACGGTCGATCAGTGAGCGCGCGGCGGATGAGTTTGTGTAGCCACAGCAGAGAGACGACGTGAGACACAATGGATCTTTCGCATTGGTGGGGAATATTTAGTGCGCGTTTTAGGGGGGTGGGTGAGAGACGCTCGCATGCCACAGAACCGCCCACGCCTACAGCCATCTCAATTCGCCCGCCGCATCAAGTTCGTGCACCAAATCAAGAGGAAAGCACCCGGGTGACAACCTACGAACCGTTTGATCTGTTCATTGCGCCGGCCGTTGACGGCTATCAGACACGTGTGATCGCCTCGCTCCACGGCGAGGCAGCGGCCAAGTTCCACTTGCCGGAGTCCATTGCGACACAACGCGATCATCTGCGCATGGTTGGCGGCGCGATCCGGGCGTTCAAGTTGGTGGGTGCCTCGGCGCCCACTGCCCAACCACTCGATCCCCAACAATTTGGCGCACAGCTCTTTACCGCGCTCTTTGCCGGCGCGGTGGGCACCTGTTGGCGGCAAAGTTTGGCATTGGCTGAGCGTGAAGGCAAAGGATTGCTTCTCCGGTTGCGCCTCGATGAAGTGCCCGAACTGGCTGCGCTGCCGTGGGAGTATCTCTACGACCCTGTGCGCCAACACTATCTTGTCCTTACCGGTCAAACACCGGTCGTGCGCTACCTCTCCTTGCCGGCAGCCGAGGCCCCGATGACGGTCGATGGACCACTGCACATTCTCGTGTTGACAGCCGATGCAGCCGACTACGCCCGACTCAATATCGTCGCCGAAGAAGCGCGCCTGCGCACCGCCTTGCAGCCATTGGAAGCACAGGGGCGGGTCGCCGTCACCTGGCTGGCAAACGGCACCCTCGCCGATCTACGCCGTGCCCTGCGCCGTGGCGACCACCATATTTTGCACTTTATTGGTCATGGTTGGTTTGAGCAGGAAGGAAGTTACACCGACAACGGCCTGTTGCTCGTCGATGAAGAAGGTAATGGGCTCAAGGTCGGGGCGGAGACGCTGGGCATGCATTTGCACAATCATCGGGCACTGCGGCTTGCGTTTCTCAATGCCTGTGAAGGCGCTCGCTTGGCCGGCGACGAAGGAGAACCCTTTGGCGGTGTGGCACAACAGTTGGTGCAGCAGGGCCTACCCGCGGTGATCGCCATGCAATTTCCCATTAGCGACCGCGCGGCGATAGAGCTGACACGTGCGTTTTACTCCTCATTGGCGGCCGGCAATCCGGTTGATGCCGCGTTGACGTCTGCGCGCAGCGCTGTCTACGCGCAGGAGAGTGTCATGGAGTGGGGTACACCGGTGCTCTTCATGCGTTCCGCCAACGGCCGGCTTTGGTCGCCAGGCGTACATGGGTGATATCCGTTACCGCTCCCCCGCCCACCACACAGGACCACCCGCCGGCTGCCCCTCCCATCCCACTGTATCGTAGCGGGTTGCATAGCGTTGCATGTTGTTCAACGCATAGGCCGGTACTTGATAGATGACCGCGCTCGTCGCCCCGCCCGCGGTTGCGACAAGCTCAGCGGACAGGAGCACATCCTCTTCACCGCCCACGGTTATCCACGTCGGATGGCCGCTGGGCAACGCCGCTTTGTCATAGGCATACGCATAGGGATCAAAAGGCTCGTCGACAAAGCCAAGCTGTTGCCGCGCCAGCCGATCGGCGCTGAGGCGATAGACGGTGAGCGCGCCATCGTGGTCGGAGCGGAAGAGCAGATCGCCGCGGCTGTTCACGGCCACATCACGTTCATCGGCGTCGGTTGCAATGAGTGGCGTCACCGGCGGTTCAACGCCTGCGGTCAGGCCACTGAGAGAAAGCGCGTAGATGTCATTGTTCTCCATACGATCACTGGTAAAGAGCAACGTGCCATCAGGGCGCCAGGCCGGTCGCCAATCACCACTTGGGTTCACGGTGATCCGCTGCTCTTCACTGCCGTCCGCATTCATCCGGTAGATCTCGGCATTGCCGTCCCGTAACGAAACAAAGGCAATGGTTTGGCCATCGGGTGACCAAGCCGGCAAGAGATCATCGGCGGGATCGTCGGTCAGTTGGCGCAGGTCACAGATGTCCGGGTTGCTGGGATCGCAGTCGGCACGCACGGAGAAGAGATCCCAGTTGCCGGTGCGATTGCTTTGGAAAACGATGCGGGTCCATCCCGGTGACCAAGCGGGATTTTCGTCATCCGCTGGGTCATTGGTGATGGCTTGCGGTGTCCTGTTGGACGGATCAGTCGCCGCATCGCCCTCTGGCGTAGCACTGTACGCTGCAACATAGATATCGCGGTTGCCCGCGCGATCGGACGTGAAGGCGATCTGAGGTAGCCATGTCGCCCACGTTTGCCCGCCATCGGTCGAGCGAAAGAGCGTTTGCGCAAGCGGCGAATGGGCGACAACCGTTTGATCGGTGGCAAATTCCGGCGACAGGGAAAGATGAACCAATGGCCGGAAGCGTGGATAGGTGAAGAAGGGATCAAATTGCCAGCTTTGACCACCATCAAGGGCACGATAGAGTTCACCACCCAGAATCAGGAACTGTGCTTGGGTCGGCTTGACTGCCCCAGTGGTTGACGAGTGATAGCGCTGAAATGATTCATCATATGCCTGATCGCTCTTCTCACGCCAGAAATGTGGAACCTCATGCACAGTGGTCAATCCCATTTCCAGCAGTTCCGCGGTGGCGATGACGCTGTTCCAGCCGTTACCGAAGAGGTAAAGCCGGCTTGCATCGGGCGAGAGGAGCAGCGCGGTGGGTGGCGGTTGCAAAAAAGGCAGCACACTGATCAACGAGCCGTCGCGACCATCGAGCAGCCAGAGGCCACGATCGCGGGCCAGATAAAGCTGTTGCCCATCGGGGCTCAGGGCCAGGGCTGTACCGGTGAGCGGTCCCCACTCTGCGGGGGGTGGACCATCGCTTGCCCAGCGCAGAAGGCGGCTGCCGAGCAAACCACTTTTGGCGAGAAAGAGGGCAGCCGCGCTGCCCGCGTCATGCGCAACGGCTGGAATCACGAGGTGACCGCTAAAACTTTCACTGCCCAATTCATCCAACGTAGCGAGATCATAGCGATGGAGTAGTTCCGGGTTGTGGGGGGAAGAACCGAAGGCACCGTAGGTCGTGGCGTAGAGCAGCTTCGCCGCCGGGTTAACGGCAACATCCAGCGCCCGTTCACCACTAAATTGGCGGGCGCTCCACGGCGGAATCAGCGCAAAGGGTGTCGCATCTAGGTCGCGCAGATCATAAGTCCACAGGGCGGCATTGTGTACAACAAAAAGTCGCCGCCCCGGATCGACGGCCAGCGGCCCAAAGTGATCCAGCATGACCAATGGTTGAAAATCCCGACGGCGCACCTGTTGAGTTTTGCCCAAGAGCGCGCTGCTCAGCCAGAGTGCATTGTCCGTGGCCACGAGATAGGCCCGTTCTGCGCCAAAGCCGGTCAACAGTGGCGCAGAATGCCGCAGCGGCGCCAAGGTCGTGGCATCCAATTCGTAGAGCACGTGGCGCGCATCCACGACAAAGAGCGCGCCATCGGGGGCCACACTCCAGCCCAAGAGTGGCTGGAGCGGTGACGCAAATGCCATTGGATTGGAAACAAACGCATGCGCAGTGGACAACGTCGGCGGTAGCCCTGCCATTGATCCTGTCACCAATGCCAAGAGCAGAACACGCAATCTGGTCCTCTTCTGTAAGCCTCCGAAAATGGGACGTACCCGTTGCCCCAAGTTAGCCAAGCGGTTGATCACGCACATCCTTTCACGCGCGGGGGCGCTTTACACAACGTTCGGCATACCGCCATCTGGGATGAGATCCGCCACGGAAAAGGGAATGCCCGCCGGCCACTGATCCTGAGGCACGTAGCCGATGGCAGCTTCGGCAGCCGTGAGATCAAAGCGCGGCCGATGCGTGGGTTTGCTGGCGGCAAAGAGCGTCACACATTCACCAGATCGCGGCGTTGGAGATTCGACACAACGCGTAAAAAAGCGTTCGGCGTCGGCCTGGCTGAAGTAGACATCGCGCCCCCGTGCGCTATTGACGATCCGCTGGGCGATAATGCGATCCCGGGGGAACCAGCCAATGCGCACGTTGATGACCGACAGGCCGTGGACGCGGGCATACATATCGCCGGTGATTTCGGCCCAAAGTTTGGTGAGGGCATAGTGATTGGTGGGACGCGATCCATCAGCAATCGTCAGCGGCTCGTCACGCTCAGCAAAGCCGTTGACCACCTGCATCGTGCTCGCCAGAATGAGCCGCTGCACACCGGCCAGTTGCGCGGCTTCGCAAATTTCATAGAGGCCGATAACATTCGGCTCCAGCAACACCTGCATAAAGTCGGCATCATTGCGATAGGCCGCCAGGTGGATCACCGTCTCCATGCCGGCAACCGCGGCGCGCAGGGCACCGCGGTTGCGCAGGTTGCCAACATGATGGTCGGTCGGGTTGGTCACCGGATGATGGTCAAACCCGCGCACCGTGTGCCCCCGATTGGACAGGTGCTTGCTCACCACCTGTCCAATCGCGCCCGCCACACCCGTTATTAACACACGACGGGGGATCAACGTTTCTTGGTCTATCACGGGGATTATTCCAGCCCTTCCACCGAGAAGGGTAAGCCCTGTGGCCAGACATCACGCGGTTCGTAACCAATGACCTGGCGTGCCAATTCGAGATCGAGCCGCGCCTTTTCGGCGGGAATGCTGGTGGCAAAGAGCGTCACGCATTCGCCGGGCGCCGGATCCGCTGATTCAACGCAGCGCTCGTGAAAGAGCTTGGCATCGTCATGGCTGAAGAAGACATTTTTGCCTTTCCCGCTCTGCACCAGCCGTTCGGCCTCGCCCCGATTGCGCGGCAGCCAACCAATCCGCACATTGATCACCGACAGGTTGTGGACCCGCGCGTACATGTCGCCCATCACTTCGTTCCAAACTTTGGTCAACGCGTAGTGATTGACCGGCATGGGGCCATCTTCGACGGTGATGGGATGGTCGAGATCGCCATGCCCGGTAACGGTCTGCAAGGTGCTGGCGAGGATCAGCCTTTTCACGCCGAGATCCTTGGCCGCTTCACAGATATAGTAGGCACCAACGACATTGGGTTGGAGCAGTACGTCGATAAAATCGGCTGGATTGGGGTAGGCACCGAGATGAATAATCGTGTCCATGCCGTCGACCGCCTCGTACACCTTCGCGCGATCGTTGAGATCTCCTTCGACGTAGTCGGTGAGGCCGGGGGTGGGGCGGCGGGCAAACCCCCGCACATAGTGACCGCGCGCCAACAGATGTTCGCAGACCGGCTGACCAATTGCGCCGGTAGAGCCGGTGACAAGAACCCGTTTGGGTTCGGTTGTTTGTTGAGACATGACAATGGGTTTCTTTCTAGAAAAGAGACGCTCCTATGGGCGAAGCGGTGAAATCGCTGCCATTCTCAGCGAGAAGCTACCCGATTTCACCCGCAGACCGATATGAGCCAAAAGGGATTGGATCTGAGTCATTTTACATAAGCGGGGGAATTATACCACAGCTAGCAGATGCAAAACCAGCAGGATGTTTGCGCTGGGTGCGTCCCATTTGGGCGAGTTACAGAGCAGAACCATTGAACGCCCGGCGTAATCTTCTCAGTGTGGTACGCACCCGTTTGAGGTTGTCGGCACGGTGCAGTTCGCCCATGACAATTCCGTTGTGCCCATTTGCTACCGATGTTTCTGGGCCAAATAGAGCGTCACTTCGACAAAACCGTCATGGCTGGGGGTGAGTGGATTCGGATCACCGCTCCGTTGGGGCACAACGTGAGCCGTATCAATCTCGATGTGCCAGCCATGAGCTTCGAGATGGAGCATAAAGTCCAACGCTTGGGGTCGACCGGGGTCGGCCAGCAACAGTTGCCCGCTAGCCGTCAAGTTACGATGGAGGATACGCTCAATATAAAAGTGCAGCGCCTCGTCGTACAAAATATCGGCGGCGATGATTAGATCGTAGCGTCGCGCATGGTGCCACTGTTGCCAATCCCCCTGAAAGATTGCAGTCTTGATGCCATTCTGCAGCCCGTTCCACGCACAGAGCGTCAATGAATCGACTTGGTAGTCGGTTTGCGCCACATCGCCGCCAAGGTGCTGTGCCACGATCCCCGGCAGGCCAACACCCGCCCCCAACTCGAGCACATGTTTGCCGCGCACCAATGTCGGCTGTGCAATGAGCCGTTCGCTCAACCCGATCGCTGATTCCCAGAGAACAAAGCCATAGAGATCGCGCTGCGCCGTTGTATTGGTTGCGAAAAAAATATCACGACTGCGCAGCGAACGAATTTGCCAGATACGATCACCAACGGGGACGGTGGCTGTTTCAAGCGGAAAGGAAAAAGTTGGTGGGTTGAGCATTTATTGGGCCACAATCCAATCCATCGTTTTACCGGCCAGTTTGTCCAAAGCAATGACACTCTGGGCAATGTGTTCCAACTTGGTGTCTTCTTCTTTGGCATGGGAGAGACCACGCAGACTCTGCACAAACATCATCACGGTGGGGATGCCGGTGCGGGCAACGGACGCGGCATCGTGGAGTGGGCCACTGGGCAAACGATGAGATTCACCACAGGTTTCCAGGATAGCTGCTTCACAGAGGTCGACCAATTCGGGGTGGAAGGGGATTGGGGCGATACGCCAGAGGTGACTCCAAGTCATCGCCACATTTTCTTCGGCGGCAAAGCGTTCGCCGGCGGCTTTGGCCTCAGCAAGCATTGTCGCCAGCCCCTCAGCATCGACATGGCGCTGGTCGAGCGTGATGTGACATTCACCGACCACGGCCGTGGGGATATTGGGCACGACGCGCACGCTGCCGCAGGTGCAGACGCCCCCGTTGCGCTTGCCGATCTCGCGGATTTCCAATGCCAGCTTCGCCGCCGCGCCCAGTGCGTCGCGGCGTTGATCCATCGGCGTCGAACCGGCATGGGCGGCTTGCCCGACAAATTTGATGCTGTGACGCTCCACGCCAAAGGTGCTAATCACAGCACCGAGCGGCAGCCCCAGTTTTTCTAAGACCGGTCCCTGTTCAATATGCAATTCCAGGGAAGCGGCAACATTGGCCAGTTCCTTGCCGGCCTCATGCGCCCGATTGATATCAACCCCATAGTCCGGCAAGACATCGGTCAGCCGCAGCCCGTGGCGGTCGCGCAACGTCGCGGCCTCCGCCACATTGAGCACCCCTGCCGCGGCGCTCGAGCCGAGTAAACTGTGCCCAAAGCGCGCGCCCTCTTCATCCGCCCAATCAACCAGACGCACAGTCACCGGCAGTTGTCTGCCGGCTGCAATCTCGCCGGCCAGGCGCCGCAGAATTTCGACCCCGGCGAGCGTATTGAGACAACCATCGAGCCAACCGCCATTGGGCACGGAGTCGATGTGCCCACCGATGAGCAGGGCCCGCTCCGACGCCCCTGGCAACGTCGCCCACAGGTTGCCTGCCTCATCCTGGTGCGTCTCCGCCGGTAGCTCGGCCAGTTTTTCCCGCAGCCACTGCCGGGCCTTGGCCCAGACCGGTGTCCACGCTTCGCGCTGGGCGCCATTCTCATTGCCGGTGAGGGTGCGCAGTTCCTGCAATTCGCGAATAACGCGTTGTGGATCGACCGTGCTCGTTGTTGCCATAGCATGCTCTCCTCTCTGTGCCAGGATTGTACGACTGCAATCATCTTGATTATATGCCATTTCTGCAGTATTGGTGGTATCGCACAACTTTTGGCGTATCATCAATATACCCCGCCGCAGCACACAGTAACATTTTTACTCCTGTATAAAATGTTACTTTATGGCGCAGCTCAGTATAGTTGTAGTTGTCGCAGATTCATCCCAACGGGGAAATACGCGCCTTATGGTTCACCGCCGCCCCACCCCCACTGCCATCAAGTTCAGGGCGGAGACTCTTCGTCGTTCTCGAGAAGCCTTTGGGTGCAGAATGACAGATTCCTGCGCAACCTGAGTCAATAATAGCATTGCCCCCCTCGATATTCACGCTCCCCGACCCGTGCTCCCCGATTATAGAGCACTAGCTTTGACATTCGCTGGAAAGTGCGATAGCCTAGACAGGTCTCGTAGCCGTTGGGAATTGCGCCAAATTGCCCATCGGGAATCGCATCGCTCGAGATGCGCCTCGTCATCAACATACAATACTTTCCTGTCCCCGAATCACGCTTGTCGGTCTTACGTGCTGCACGACAAACAGAATACAGTTGTTCTCGACAACACTTCTCGACAATGCACTCGACAATACAGTTGTCGCAATACAAACGTTGTCGCGCAACAACGTTCACCGATCCTCACTCTCGAAAGGAGTCCCATCGATGAAACGCATCTATTCCTGGTTTAGCATCCTCTTGCTGATTGCATTGTTTGCGGCTTGTGCTGCGCCGGCAGCCGAAGCACCGGCGGCGGAGACAGCGACCGAGGCCGAAAGCGCCGCGGCAGAGCCCGCGGCCGACGCCGGTGAACCGGTCGCCGGTGGCACATTGCGGGTCGCGTTCCAAAATGAGTGGGCCGGCCTGGATCCCCATATAGCCAGTTCCTACTCGACCTATCAGATCCTCAACAATGTGCTCGAAGGGCTGACCTTTTATGACGATGAGATGAACCTCGTGCCGTGGTTGGCTGAGTCCTGGGAGCAGTCGGAGGACGGTCTCACCTGGACCTTTCACCTGCGTGAGGGGGTAATGTTCAGCAACGGGCGCGAAATGACGGCAGAAGATGTCAAATGGAGCTTCGAGCGTCTCATCGACCCGGCAACCGGTGCCGGCAATGCCCCACGCGTTGGTCCGCCGGAGACAGAAATTGAGGTGATCGACGACTATACCGTTGCGATTACCCATCCCGAGATCTTTGGGATCTTCCCCCAATCGATTGGCTTCGACAAATCGACCGGGATTGTTGCCAAAGAGAGCTTGGAAGAGGACGGCACCATCAATATTCCCATCGGCACCGGTCCTTTTCAGATCGCTGAAGTCGAGGGCACCACACGCCTGGTACTTGAAAAGAATGAAAATTACTGGCAGGAAGGCTTGCCCTATCTCGACGCGATTGAGATTGAGCCGATCCCCGATGACACGGTACGGGAAACCGCGTTGCGTGGTGGCGAGGTCGACTGGGTGCTGGCCATCGCACCCCAAAGCTTTGCATCTCTACAAGAAGACCCCAATGTGGTCGTGGCGACCGCACCGCAACTCTCCTACGATTACATCGGCATCAACCTAACGCGTGAACCCTTCTCCGATGTACGCGTGCGCCAAGCCATTGCGTTGGCCCTGGATCGCGCACAGCTCTGTGAAGCCGGTTTCTTTGGTCTCTGTGAAACGATCCAAGGGCCGATTGGCACCGGTAGCCCCTGGTACTTTGACTATGCGCCCTATGGTCAGGATGTTGACGCGGCCAAGGCGCTGCTGGCAGACGCCGGCTACCCCGACGGGTTTGAGATGGAACTGTTGCCGACGGTGCAGTACGGCGAAACTGTCCGTGCCGCCCAGGTGTTGCAGCAGCAGCTGGCCGCCATTGGCATCACCGCCACGATCAATGCACCGGAATGGAGCGAATGGTTGGAACTCGAGGGCAACTTCCAATACGACGCGTATATCTGCAACTGGAATGGCTTGATCGACGCCGACCAATATTACTACCTGCAACACCACACGGGGCTCGTCTTTAACTTTACCGGCTACAGCAACGAAGAGTTTGACAAGCTGGTTGAGGACGGTCGCTCGATCAGCGACTTTGACGAGCGCTACTCAATCTACGAGCAAGCCAACCAGATTCTCGTCGATGATGCCCCCTACGTCTACATGTACAACAAACAAGAGATCCGCGCCTACGCCCCCACCGTTCACGGCTTCACCGTCCGCCCGGATCAGGCGAATAATTTCTGGACCGTCTGGCTGGAGCAGTAGACAGTTATCAGTGGACAGTGGGACAGTAAGACAGTGACTACTGTTCCACTGTCCCACCGCATACAACGATGAATACCCAATACATCATCCAACGCCTCCTTACCACGATTGCCGTGTTGCTCGGTGTCACCTTTGCGGTCTTTCTGATCGTGCAGTTGGTGCCGGGCGATCCGGCGCGGGTAATCTTGGGCGTGCAGGCCAATGAAGAGAATGTGGCGGCGATCCGGGAACGACTGAGGCTGAATCGGCCCTTTCTGGTACAATATGGTTCGTGGCTCTGGAACGCGGCCCAGGGAGATTTGGGGAAGAGCCTGATCACCGGCCAAGACGTAACACCACAGATCCTGCAGCGCTTGCCGGCAACCTTGCAACTGGCGGCCGTGGCACTACTGATTGGCGTGTTGATTGCGCTACCGGCCGGTGTCATTTCGGCACTGCGACCGGGCAGTCTCCTCGATGTCACAGCAACAGTGGTCAGCCAGATCGGGGTGACAATCCCTGATTTCTGGCTGGGCATACTGCTCGTGTTGGCCTTTTCTTTGGGCTTGGGCTGGCTGCCCCCCAGTGGCTACACCCCCTTTCAGGAGGATCCCTGGGATTGGCTGCAACATATGATCCTGCCCGCAATCACCGCCGGAGTCATCAGCGCGGCGATTCAGACGCGCTTTGTGCGCAGTGCGATATTGGAAGTGCTCAACCAGGACTACGTGCGCACCGGTCGGGCCAAGGGGCTGCGCGCTACAACGGTTGTTGTGCGCCATGCGCTGCGCAATGCATTGATTCCGATTATCACAATTGTCGGGCTGCAAACCACGGCGCTGCTCAGTTCAGTCGTTGTGGTCGAGGTCGTCTTTGCGTGGCCGGGATTGGGTCGCCTGGCCCTCGATGCCGTGCTCGATCGCGATTATCCGCTTGTACAAGGCACGGTGTTGACGATGGCAATGTTGCTTACCCTGGTCAACCTTGCCGTCGACCTGCTCTACTTTGTGCTCGATCCACGGCTGGAGTATGCATGATGGCAACTCTCGCGCTAGCCGAGCAAACGGCCCAATTGGCCCCCGTGCGCAACCTGTGGCAGGATAGCCTCTACCGTCTGCTACGCCACCGCACCGGCATGATTGGGCTGGTCATTGTGTTACTGCTCGTGGTCACCGGACTGCTTGGCCCCATCGTTGCACCGTACGATCCCAACGAAATGGACTTTGCCGCCCGTTTTGCGGGCCCTTCCCTGGCCCATCCCATGGGCGCGGATGACTTTGGCCGCGACATTTTGAGCCGCATTCTGGTTGGGGCACGGGTCTCATTGCAGGTGGGAATTATCGCAGTGACCTTGGCAACAGTGGTCGGGTCGGTGTTGGGGATGGTCGCCGGTTATTCCAGCCGCGTGGTCGATGAGATCATCATGCGGTTGATGGATGTGCTCTTCGCCTTTCCCGCCATTCTTCTGGCCATTGCGATCCTGGCGATGTTGGGCAAAGGGGTAGCCAACGCCATGATCGCGATTGGCATCGTCTACACACCAATCTTTGCACGCATCGCCCGCAGCTCGGTCCTCACCATTCGCAACCAGGAATATGTGGAGGCGGCCACTGCCATTGGCGCGCGTCGGCTGCGCATTCTCTGGCGCCATATCTTTCCCAATTCCCTGGCACCTCTCATTGTCGAGATCTCCCTGAGCCTGGCCTTTGCGATTCTGGCGGAAGCGGCGCTGAGTTTCTTTGGCCTGGGCACGCAGCCACCCGACGCCAGTTGGGGCCGCATGCTTTCCGAAGGGCGCGCCTATTTTCGGCAGTCGATCTGGCTTGGGGTCTTTCCGGGGCTGGCCATCATGTTGACGGTCATGGGGTTCAATTTTCTCGGTGACGGGCTGCGGGATGTGCTCGATCCACGGATGCGTGATCGCTAGGGATGCGAATGGACAACCAGGTTGAGACGCCGCAGGGAATCGCGCCACCCTGGATGGCAGTTCGTATGGTGGCGCTGGGTCTCTTTTCGGCGGCACTCTTGATGGTGGAATTGGGGTTGACCCGTCTCTTCGCCACGCGCTTCTATCCGCCAGTGGTCTTTGTGCTTCTCTCCTGTGCAATCCTTGGGTTGGGGCTGGGCGCTGCCGTCGCAACCTGGCAACCAAATTGGCGCCAAGCCCAATATCTTCCCCACTATATTGCGGGAACCAGCGCTAGCACAGTCATTGCTGTTGTCGCGGTCAGCTCAACAGGGAACATGGCCCTGTTGCTGCCGCTTGCCCTGCTGCCCTTCTTCTTTGCAGGTCTCCTGTTGGCAACGCTCTTTAGCCTACATCCCACGACAAGCCCGTCCCTCTATTTTGCCGATTTGGTCGGCGCCGGCGGCGGAATCCTTCTCATCACGCCGCTTGCACAATGGTTCGGCTTATTGCCCAGCATGGCGATTGCCCTCGTTCTCCTGACATCGGCCGGCCTGCTCTTTGCTGTCGATCCCCATGCTGCCGATTACAAGCGAAGCAGCCACAAATCAAAGCTGCTCCTTCCCCTGATCGTGTTGATTTTCACTGCCATTGTTGGCTTGTTGGGTACCCACTGGTGGACACCGACGGCCAAACAACTCTTTGCCGAAAAACCCATTGCCGCCAAGCTCACTGGTGACAGCCGTGTGGTCGCCACGCGCTGGGATACCTTTGCGCGCACCGATCTCATTGATCCCGGGCATAACCAGCCCTATGAACTTTATCTCGACGGTGCTGCCGGCTCGGTCATGCCGCCGGCAGCGGGGCACCCGGCCCTCTTGCGCGATATCGGTTTCTTTCCCTTTGCCACCGAGCAGCCGGAACAGGTCTTTGTGATTGGCCCCGGTGGTGGGCTCGATCTTTGGTTTGGGTTGCAAAGTGGTGCGCAGGAGATTGTTGCCGTGGAAGTCAATCCCGCAAGTGTGGCGCTGCTAACGGAGTATGGACCCTACAATGGCCATCTGGCGACACAGCCGAATGTGCGTCTCGTCGCGGGCGAAGGGCGCACCGTCTTGACGCGAGAAGGGCGCCACTACGATCTGATCTTTCTCTCCCAGGTTGTGACGTTGGCCGCCGAACAGAGCGGTTACGCTCTCGTGGAGAATCGGGTCTATACGGTTGAAGCATTTGCGACCTATCTTGCCCACTTACGGCCCGCAGGGATGGTGGCACTGAAACTCTATGATGAGCCGACACTGATGCGGGCCCTGGCAACGATGGTGCAGGTGTTACGCACCTACGGTCTCTCCGAGCAGGAAGCGCTGGAACGAGTGATCATTCTGCTCGATCCGCGCCACGAGCCGGCCGTTCCGTTGCTCATGGCGCGCACCGCGCCCTTTACACGGGAGGATGTCCTCTCGATTGGTGCGGTGGCCAACACGGTCGGCTTTCACCCCTTTTTCTTGCCGGGGTTGTGGGCTGAGCCACCACTCGATAGCGTCATGGCAGGCGAGCAACCCCTCTCCGCTCTGTTGGCAACTGCGCCGCTCCAGCTCACACCAACGACCGATGACCGACCCTTTTTCTTTTCATTTACACGAGGGATTCCCCAGCAATTGCAACCGCTACTCTGGTTGCTCGGTGTTATTGTCGGCGGCGGACTTGTCCTGCTGTGGTTCACCCTCAATCGGCGGCTCGACCAACGCATGGGTTATGCAGGATACTTTGCCGCGATTGGCGTGGGCTTTATGCTCATCGAAATCACGGTGATGCAACAGACCCAACGGTTCCTGGGCCATCCCACCACCGCCCTGACCGTGGTGCTGGCGACGCTGTTGCTCGGTGCCGGGTGGGGCAGTTGGCTTATCGGGCGCTGGTTATCTGGACGCACACCGCCCGGCGAGGAGTCAACCAGGCGGACACCCCAACGAGCAGTGCCCCGTTGGCCCTTTGTAGGAATCTTACTGATGTGGGCCACTTGGTCATTGCTGTGGCCCACCCTCAACAGCCACTTCCTAGCCTTTTCATTGCCGTGGCGCATTGGAACCGTGGTTGCCTATCTGCTGCCGCTGGCGCTTTTCATGGGGATGCCCTTTGCCCTGGGATTACGTGCCGTTGCGCGTTTTGGCGAAAGCCAGATTGCGCTGGCTTGGGCGATCAATGGGATCGCCAGTGTCGCCGGCACCCTCCTGGCCCTGCTGGCCGCGCTGCTCCACGGCTATCAATCGGTCGCTTTCTTGGGCTGGCTCTGTTACGCGGGCGCACTGCTTTGGGGTATCGTTGTCGCCAACACCAATCAAGGCGGACGCGCATAGCAGAACCTAGTACCAGTGACACGGTTAATTCCATAAGCTCTCCATATTCTACTAACAACTTCTCAATAGCGCCCTGCTATCCTTGAATCAACCCGAAGGACGGGAACACAAGTGACACAATCGACGAGATTACCAGTCACCTGTGCAAGAGAGGTGCGCATCCCAGTTTGAAAACGGCAGAGCGCTCTATCCAGACCTTTTCTGCCATTCCACCGTACTGGACGCGCCCATGGAAGAGTTTGTATTCAAGGAGTAATGAAATGAAATTGCAAAATCAGTGGAAGCGCTTGGCAATCGGCGGGGCGGCAGCCTTGGCGTTGACAGCCGGTACTCTCTGGACCATGGATACTGTCTACGCTGCTTCTAGCGGCGAAAGCTGGACAGCGGCAGTATCGCAACAGGTCATGGAATTTGCCGGTCGCGGTGGCCATGGCCCCAATGGTGGTCGCGGGATGGGTGGACCAGGAATGCGTGGCGAAGGTGCCCTTCTGGGTGACCAACAACAGTATCTCGCCGATGCCCTGGGGATCACCGTCGAAGAGTTACAGAGCGCGCATGAAAGCGTACGCGATGCTATCATCGATCAGGCTGTTGCCGATGGCACATTGACCCCAGAACAGGCCGATCAGCTCAAGGCCGGCGAGCGGCTGCGCATTCCAGGGCTACGCATGAAGGGTGGGCCTGATATGGCTGGGGACGTCGATCGCGATGCATTGCTGGCCGATGCGCTTGGCATTACCGTTGAAGAGCTTGATGCCGCCCGCAACACGGCCCGCGACGCCGCCATTGCCGATGCCCTGGCCAATGGAACCATCACCCAAGAACAGGTTGATCGCATGAAGGCGCAGCAGGCATTCCATGAGTATCTTCATACCCAATATGCGGATGAACGCCCCACAGCAACAATTGCAGATCTGATCCAAGAGGCTGCCGATGCCGGTGCGCTGACAGAGGCGCAGGCCGATCTGTTGCTCAGCGGTGGCCCAATGGGTCCCGGTGGACACGGTGGGCATGGTGGGCATGGTGGTTTCCGGGAGGGCGGCAAGGGTGGTATGCGCGGCCCGGGGATGGATGGGCCACAGGGACCCAATGGCGCGGTACCGGACGGTTCGCAACAAAATCAGAACGATGACACCCAGCAAAGTTCAGCGGATAGCCCTGCCTAAACCGCGGTCTGTACAGGTTGGTTAGAGGGCTCATGTCGCTGGTACATGAGCCGAGTGCAGAATGAACAAAGAAGTTTTGCAGGGACCTTCCAGGAAGGGGTCAGTGATTCACTGTTATTCGGAATTCGCGTAACCCCTTCCTGGAAGGATTGCCAAAGAACTCTGTCTATATTGCACTAGAGAGTGAAACGAAAAACGACCACCCACGTTGAAAAATTAGAGACTGTCCCAGCTTGTGTGTAAATTGCGAAGCTGCTCAGTGTAGGTCACAGCCATGTACACACGCTGTCGTACAGTCTCAAACATTTCTCAAACATTAATGTGGGCGGTCGTTTTTTGTCTTACCGATTTTCCTTCGAAAATTCGGTTGTGGCCCAGTGGGAACAGAGAAGTTTCGGCCAGACTCTTAGTGAACAGTTGTCAAGTTATGCTTAATGGCGAATTTGATCAATGAGGTGGCATCATCAAGTTGTAATTTGCCCATAATGCGACTGCGGTAGACGCGCACAGTTGGCTCGGCCAGGGAGAGCAACTGGGCAATTTCGCTGTTGGAGCTACCATCGGCAATCAAACGCAGGATCTCCTGCTCACGTGCTGAAAGTTTTGCCAGTGCGTTGGGTGTTTTGGGAGGTACATCGATTTCTTCCAGCTGTTTTGCTGCCGAACGCTCCAAATGCTCTTCCAAGGAATTGAGCAACTCAACGCTTGCAGACAGATGTTCGGTCACCAGCAGACTTGCCGTCTTATCTTGGCTAGCTTCGGCGTGGACATGAGCCAGACTGATGTGCTCGCGCAACAAATTTAAGTAGGCTCTGGGCAAGCCCATCAGCGCCTTGGCCATATCAAAGCGTTCGGCGCCTTGGCCATCGATACAGTATTGCATCAATGTACCCAACTGTTGCCCCTGGTGCCGAACGGTCTCCAACAATTTAGCCACTTCCTGTTCATATTGCCGCCGCCAGAGTGACTCACTGTGTAATTCCACGAGCCGTTTTTGCATGTGCTCTTCGAGCTGTTGGTTGAGTTCGGCAATCTCCAATTTGCTGCGTTTCAGGTTGAGGTGATTCTCAATCCGTGCGATCAGTTCCTCTTTTTGTGACGGTTTCACCAAAAAATCGACACCCCCTACCTTAAAGCCCTTCACCTTATCTTCAACATCCCCAAGCGACGTCAGAAAAATCACGGGGATATCAACCAGATTCGGAATGGACTTGATTCGGCGGCAGGTTTCAAACCCGCTGATGCCCGGCATAATGACATCCAGCAAAATCAAATCGGGTTTGATCTGATTCAACAAGGTGAGGCAATTTTCGCCCGTCTCTGCTTCCAGCACAATGTAATTTGCGCGGCGCAACTGCATGGCAAGCAGATTGAGATCGTCTGGATTATCATCAACGATGAGAATCTGGGATAAGGTATTGTTCATATGGGTTCCTGACTGGTGTGGCGGTATGCCCAAAGCTGTGTAAATCGCCAACCCTTCTGGACCACTGCGCGATTTACGCAATTCGTGCAATACCGCCCTGGTTCATTGGGAAGCTATCCGAAAATTCGGTTGCAGACCAGCGGGCACAGAGAATTTCCGAATAGAGACGCAATGGTTCTCCAAAGGTATCAAAGCACTGGCTTATATGCTAATGATTTTGGCTGCATAAACAGCATGTAACTAGCTTAGCATTTTACCAATGAAATTGCTTTAATTCAATAAACTTTTGATGAGTTTTATAAACATATGCTTCAAAATACCTTAAATTTTCCTTAATCATCTCACCTTTATATTGTCAATCTCGTTCTCGCTCTCAGGAATTTCCCGTCTGTCTGATCGCTCAGTAGGAATTTTCACTTTGTCATATTGAGATTTCCTGGTCGCTCTGCAATTTGCTTGACTAGAATGCAGTCCTTTGGTACTGTTTACCATACATAGCAGTTGTGCACCGGGCTACATTGGGTGCTATACCACTATGTTATACCACTTATGTTATACCATTGACTTCACAAACCAAGAGCCAATCGCGAACAGAGGTCATCATCTATGAATCGTCAAGATCGCTTACACCACATTCAACAAACCACGACCGTTTCGGTTCTCATTATTGGAGGAGGTGTAAACGGGATTGGCACATTTCGTGATTTAGCATTGCAAGGGGTGGACGTGTTGCTTGTAGACCGGGCAGATTTTTGTTCCGGCGCCAGCGCAGCCTCTTCTCACATGGCACACGGTGGCATTCGTTATTTGGAAAATGGAGAATTTCGGCTGGTACGCGAGGCTGTCGAAGAACGCAACCGACTGATCAAGAATGCGCCGCACTATGTGCGCCCACTGCCGACTGTCATTCCCATTTTCAAGTGGCTCTCCGGCGCCTTTAATGCACCGCTCAAATTTCTTGGGCTGCTCGATAAGCCCTCGGAACGCGGTGCGGCGATTATCAAGATGGGCCTACTGATGTATGATGCCTACACAGGCAGCGAACGGACGGTTCCCCGGCACGAATTTCTCCTGCGTGACGCCGCGCTCAAGCGCTACCCCCAACTCAATTCTGAGATTGTTAGCATTGCCGAATACTACGACGGTCTGATCCGCTCGCCGGAACGTTTGTGTATCGAGCTCATTGCCGATGCCGAAGCCGCCTCTCCCACGGCACATGCCGTGAACTATGTAAGCGTGGTTGGTGCTGCCGGGGATCACGTGCGTTTACAGGATGAGCTCAGCGGCGAAACATTTGATATACAACCACAGCTTGTTATCAACGCAGCCGGTCCCTGGATCGATTTTGCCAATCAGGCGATGGGACAGCAGAGCGATTTGATCGGTGGCACCAAAGGCTCCCATCTTGTCCTCAATCATCCGGAATTGCGGGCAGCCATCGGTGACCATGAGTTTTTCTTTGAAAATAGCGACGGTCGCATTGTTCTTATTTGTCCGTTGGAGGATCGTGTACTCATCGGCACATCCGATATTCGCATCGACAATCCCGACGAAGCCCGCTGCACCGAGGAAGAGATTGACTACTTTTTGAGCATGACTGCACGGGTCTTCCCCTCGATTACAGTCAATCGGTCGCACATTGTCTTTACCTTTTCGGGAGTACGGCCGCTGCCCGCGGCCAATGCGAAAAGCACGGGGCAGATCAGCCGTGATCACAGCATTGAAGTCATGGAGCCGTCTGCGACGGTAAACTTTCCGGTGTTGAACCTGGTGGGCGGGAAATGGACCACCTTCCGCGCCTTTGCCGAGCAGACTGCCGACCGAGTCTTGCAGCGTCTGGCCAAGTCGCGCCAGATGACAACGGCCGATCAGCCCATTGGGGGTGGCAAAGCCTATCCAACGACACCTGCCGCGCGCGCCGCTTGGATTGAGCGAGCATCGGAAACTACCGGCCTGACCAATGCCCAACTTGATCAACTCTTCCAACGCTATGGCACGTTGGCCGCGACCATCGGTGCAGATATAGCCGCCAATCGCGCAGACGGTGCCGCAGAACCGTTGCAGCACCTGCCCAGTTACCTCCAAGGAGAAATTCGTTATCTAGCCCGTACGGAAAAGGTTGTCCATTTAGACGATTTTATTCTCCGCCGTTCCTCGTTGGCCATGTTGGGTATGGTAACAAAACCGCTGTTGGAAGAGTTGAGCAGGCTCCTCGGCGCGGTACTGGGCTGGAGTGCCGAGGAGCAACAAGCTGAGGTTGACCGCACAGTTGCGCAGCTTGCCGCACAACACCGCGTGCACCTATGAGACCAATTCGCTCTGCAATTCCATGATCTCGTCGTAGGTGCCCAAATCTTGGAAATGGCCGTCGGCAAAGTGGACACCGTGAAAATGTAAGCCCTCGCGGATTGCGCTGTTCAGGATTTTAGCGAAGTCATAGATCTGCTGTTGAATGGCACAGTGCAGGTGTTCCGTAAAGGACGGGCGCCAGATCATACAGCCCCACATTTCAGTCAGGTTCGTCTCCTGAGGTTTATCGATGATCGTCCGAACCTGCCCACCATGATCGTAGCTGACCATGCCAAATTTCTCCGGACGCTTTGTCGTGAAGAGGGCCAACAGGACATCATCGCTCCGCGCCGCACTGGCATAGAGTTGTTGAAACACATTGCGCGGCCGAACAATGGTATCGGCCATGCCAAAAAATACGGTTTTGTTGCGACAGAGATGATAGGCGGCATCCAGGGCATGAGCAAGGCCCGGTGAGGTGGATTCGCCACTTGGCTCAGCCGGTTGCCGTTCACGTTTCTCCTGCACCACATAGCTCAGATGGCAGCCAAAGCGCTGACCGTTGCCAAAGTAGCTCAGCAACTGATGCTTGGAATCATTGATCACAAAGACAACATGGCCAACCCCGGCTTGGACAAGATTGTCAACGCTATATTGGGCGATCGGCTGGTAACGACAGTTGCGCACGACAGGGTACAATTCTTTCGGGTAGGGCAGCCCCAAACGCGTTCCTTTTCCCGCGGCCGGTATTAACCCAATCAATTCTTCTCTCATCAAATTTTTCAGTGACATTGGATCTCCTTGGATCACCTTAACTCTTCACAAACCGGCCTTCACAAACCGGCAGTATCGCACGAATTGTGTAAAGCGCGATTGGCTCAGAGAGCGGATTGGCGCTTTACACAAGGTTCGGCTACCGCCCACAAACTTCAGCCATCACCGATAACAGCGCCGTGACATGGCGCTCCATGTTGAATTGGCCGTCAACTGCCCCATGAGCCTTTGCACAGATAGTTGCAACAGCCTCTTCATTGGCAGGGGCGAGGATCCAACGTAGCGCTGTCACGTAGCTTTGGGGTGTACTGTCGACAAGCCAGCCCGTCTCGCCATGGACCACATATTCGCGAACGCCCAGGCCATCGCTGACAACAGTGGGTTTATTGAGCCACATTGCTTCGAGGTAGGTGAGGGCACCGGCGATACGCTGGGTATTACGCTGCAAAGGAACCACAACAACGGCAGCTTCCTCCATCAATCTCACAAATTCATCCCGTGCAACGGTGCCGGCGCGTACATTCGGCGGCAATCCACTTTGGGTGTCCAGTTCCGTTGTACAGATCACAAATTGCTGTTCCGGCATTGCCCGGGCGGCCTCAACCAAGGGACCGTAATCGCGAAAAGAGTTGCCGCCGGCAAAGATATGTCCGGCCGCGGCGGGCGGCAGAAAGGGAATTTCATGCAACTTGCGTCTGCCGTAAAATGGATGGAGCGCATAACGCATCTTTGCCGGTGCAACGCCCCACGCCTGCGCAAAGCTCTCTGTCTCGGCTCGTGAATAGACTACATAGCGCGCGATCGCTCGGTCCGCCAGCCGGAACAGCCACTGTGCACATTGTGTGCGCCAGCTTTGGTCCGGCTCATACATTTCACCATAGAAGACAATCTGTGGCCGCCAACGCCCTGGCCAAAGACCCAAGAGGGCCGCCGCGATCAATTCCGGTGTCGTCGCCCCACGGTGGGAACAGAGCAACAGACAGTGATGATGCAACGCCGTCACTAAAATTCGGAACAACAGTTGCAATTCAGCCAAGAGGTGTAACCCACCTCGCTCCAATACCGGTGGCACCGCGATAAACTTTGCCTTAGCGGCAAAGCGGTCGTCCTCGGCATAGTAGGTCAGGGTTGTGGCAAAGGGTTTACTCTGCTCTACTTGCAGCGGTGCGCTCAACGCACGCTGTTGGGATTGAAGATTCATCGTTGTTCTACCTGTCTATTGGTCCAGATTGGGAGTAACGCTGCAACGAAACATGACGCAGTTTAAGGGGCGGGGAGGCGCTCCCCCAGTTGGCGACGCGCCCGGTACAACGTCCGTGGATCCAGGGTCCAGTCATCGACCGCCCGTACCACCGTGCCAAGCACCTTCCACGCGTAGGCACCTTGTCCACTCTTCTCCAAAAGGGCAATATATTCATAATCTTCCATGCTTTCACGCAACCATTTCAAGCGCATCGATGCAATGGGACCGTCGAAGCCAACGGTCGCAACTTCGCCGGGATAGATCAGCAAGCCTTCACCGTTCATTGTTCTATCGTCCACGTGGTAGGTACCGGCGTCGTGCCAGACATCCGGTGTGGTAGACCAGTTTGTTGTGGCCCAATAGAGCAGACCCGTAAAGCCATAGTGCTGATTTACCCACGACGCAATGCGATAGTTCATCGGCGGATAGTCGAGCAGCCAAATGGGGGTATAGCCGGCATAAAGGTTAAATGGCCACTCTTGTGCAGCCATCCAGGCGGGGGGAGGTTGCACCAACGCCGTATACCACCAGACCATATCCCCTTGGGCCATATGTTCGGCGAGCGAGCGCGGCCCGCGGGGCTTTTCCATATCGCGCCACACTTCGCTACAACAGGGCACCCAAATGTCGACAAGGGTCAGCAACTCCGACCATACCCCAGCATCCAGTCGAGGCTGTGCCGTGAGCAACAGCTGAATGGCTGTTCCGTACGTTGCATTCACCTCTGCAATCAGCGCCGCCCAGAGGCGAACAGTCTCGTATGCCTTTGGGGTTTGCGGTTCATCGACCGGATAGACATAGAGCAGAAACGGCAGCGAACTCTGTTGGTGCAAGAGCGTTGCCAATGTCCCCAACTGGTTGACAACCTTTGCCCGGTCCTCCGCTGTGATCCGATGCACGTTAATATCTGCTGTCGACAACTGGATTGCGTTGACTCCTTTTTGCTCAAGGTAGCGCACCAAGTTCGCCTGCGGCCGAATCCCCAGGCCGGGCATCTCATAATCAGAAAAGGTCACGGCACCCGTGCGTGGATCGATATCGTAGTCGACAGCCGGCAATGGCGTTGGCATCAAACGGTGCGCCAGTAGCAGATCCCCGTACGCCTGCCAAAGCGCATAATAGCGCGCCGGGTCATCGCTGGGATAAAGTTGGTACTGCTCCTGCAATGACTGCGGGGAGAGACCAAATGAGGAGTACTGACTGGGTGTTGTCGGCAATATTCCCGGCCCCACGGTGAGAGACAGTTGCAGATGAACAGGCGCCGCATTGGCCGCTGAGACAGTAACAGTACCACTGTATTCTCCCGGTTTTGTCTCGGGTGCAACATAGAGATCGAACCAATAGGGCTGATTCTCTCCCCCAGCAATGGTGAAGGGTTGGGCGTCATACTGAACATTGGCCAGATCTTCACCCGTTGTAGGATGGCCAATGGGAATCAGAGCATCCGGAATCCATGTTGGCGGTAGCGGTGAGAGTGGCGATGCGTGGGTGACCGCAACATAGTGTTCGCGATAAATTTTGATGGCCGCGGCATCAATGCTCTCTCCTGGACTATGCAGCGCAGAGACCATGATGGAGACATCCGTCAGGTCACGCTCCTGCGCTTGGACAACAATTTGAAAGGGTTCATACTCATTGCGCACGGCATAGAGCTGGATGTGCTGTTGTCGCTGCGCAATCTCATAACGTCCGACACGCGTCATGGCGTCCACGGCCCACACCAGCATCGGCGTCGCCTGATCGGGCGCGCCCGCCACTGGTGCAATCCGCTGCGCCGGATCAGAGCGCAGGGCAGGTTGCTCTGCGCTCTCGGCAGTTGCGTCGCCGACAGCTGTTGGCGTCAGCCGCACAGTCGGCACATAGACGGTAGACGGTTTGATGCTTGGCTTGGAACATGCCACCCCGACCACTCCCCAACCAATGACACACAAAATAGAAAACCGAATCCATACATAGGAGCTACAGCGCTTGAGAGTAGACACAGGTTAAAGATATTACCTACTTATCACGACAGACGTGAATCTTCGCACAACAGACGTGCCCAGCGGGATCTCGGTGAAAACACCAAAATCTCCGATGGCAAAATGTTCGCTTTTCACCTGTTCCACAGATGAACCTTGCTCTTGTAACAGTCCACATCCACAGAGTAAGGATTACCGATCCAGATACCACCGGGCCCAGGCATCAAACATGAGAAGTCGCCAAAGCATCTCTGTGACGGAGCGACCACGGGCAGATTGATGATGCTCGATCAATCGCGCAACATGCGGAATTTGCCACAGATTGCGCCGCTGCGCCTCCGGCGAAAGCAAACGCTCCCGCAACAGCGCCACCCCATCGGGTGTACGAAACCAGTCGACCAGTGGGACGCCAAAGCCCCGTTTTTCGCCGCTTTGGACAGATGGGGGCAAGAGCGTGCGCCCCAACGCGCGCAACGGCAACTTGCCTTGCGTTGTGTCAAGCAGCGTGGACCGCGGCAATTGCGCCGCCCACTCCACCAAGCGATAATCAAGCCAGGGAGAGCGGACCTCGATTGAGTGAGCCATGGCCGCTCGATCCATCTTCACCAAAATGTCATCCGGCAGATATAGATCGTAGTCCAATTTCTGTTGGCGTGTGACCAATGGGTATCCCCGGCTTGCCGCCCAACGGGCTTGAAACTCTCGGCTCGCTTGCGCCAGGTGCGCACGCAGAGAGGGTGTTACCACATAGGAGAGGATGGGATCAGTGGGCACACTGTCAAAGGCGGCGGCGAAACCGGCATCCGGCGCCATACTTTTGTCGATCTGATAGCGTAGCGGGGAAAGATACGGCAGTAACCGGCCCAACAGGCCAATGCTTTGCTGGATCGGCGCCGGAATGGCTTGTAGCCAGCGATATTGTTGGGCGGCAATGTAGCGGCGATAGCCGGCAAAACTTTCATCACCGCCATCACCGGAGAGAAAGACGGTGGCATGTTCGGCGGCCGCGGCACAGAGCGCCATCGTTGGCAAGGCCGACGCATCGGCAAAAGGCTCATCATAGAACCAGGCCAGACGGTCAAGCTCATCCAGTTGTTGTGGCTGCAACTGGATCACCTGGTGGGGCAAGTGAGCCTTCGCTGCCACCAAATGTGCGGCATCTTTTTCATCGTAGGCCGCTTCGGCAAAACCAACGGTCAGCGCCAGTGGTGGCGTGTCGGCCACTTGCGCGGCCAGCGTTGCCACCAGGCCACTATCCACGCCACCCGAGAGAAAGATGCCAACCGGCACATCGCTGCGCATGCGAATCCGCACAGCATCGGTGGCGAGTGCAGTCAACTCTTCCAACCGGCAGTCAGATAACGCAGTGGTGGACTGCACCCCTTTGCGCAAATTCTCCTGCGCAACCAACAGTGGCAGCTTCCAGTAGGGTTGCAGACAGATCTCTTGTGGAGCGGCCAGATTACCCTGGAGGTAGTAGCCCGGCGGCACCTTTTGATAGCCATCAAAGATCGCGTGTTGATTGGGCAAGTACCCCTGGATTAGATAATGAGCAACAGCAGTAAGGTTGAGACGTCGTTGTCCATCGGGCCAGGCCAGTAACGCTTTCAGTTCGGAGGCAAAGCGCAACTGCTCCGCCGTTTTGGCGTAATAGAGGGGCTTCTTACCGAGCCGATCGCGGGCGAGCAGAAAGTCCCCGGTGACGGTATCGACAAAGGCCAGAGCAAACATCCCATTGAGCAACGGCAAGGCAGTGGCACCTTGCGTTGCCAACAGATACAACAGCACCTCCGTATCCGAAGTACCGCGGAAAGTCGCAACCTTATGACAGATCTGTTGACGCAATTCTACATAGTTATAGATCTCACCATTGAAGACCAGTTGGAAGCGGCCGTCGTCGGTCTGCATGGGTTGATGACCCGTGGGTGACAGATCAAGAATACTGAGGCGCCGAAAGCCGAACCCCCAGGAGTGGCCCTCCGCATTGGTGGCCGTTGCAAAGCCCTGATCGTCCGGGCCGCGATGAGACAACAGCCGCGACTGCAAGGCAACCTGCTCCTGATATGCGGTTGGCATCGTCCCAAACCATCCAAAAATTCCACACATAATCACTTCACTTTATGCAGTACGTTCAACAGATTAGCCGGAGGCCGATGGCGAAAGTTGCCATTGGCCATTTGATACAGGCGCAGCAGCACTTGCAACGGCAGGCTCCGGCGGTTGCACGGATGGTTCTTCAGCGATGGTAATTTGTATCTTCAACAAGGCATTGATCTGAGCCAGGACAGTGGAAGAGTGCAGCGCCTGCGCCTGTGAAATGATCTCACCAATGGCTGCTTCCGTGGTGCACTCATCCAATGGCAGTGCCGGTGTGGCCACAAAGATCTTTTCATGCACCGTGCGGGTGGCATGCTCCGCTTCGAGGAAAAGTTCCTCATGCAGCTTTTCCCCAGGACGAACACCACTGAAAACAATATCCATGGTCTGCCGATCGATCCCGGCCATTTCAATGAGACCAATGGCCAGATCCAGGATACGCACAGGTTCTCCCATGTCCAACACAAACACTTCACCACCTTGGCCCAGCACCGTTGCTTGCAGCACGAGTTGGACGGCCTCCGGTATTGTCATAAAGTAACGCGTCATCTCGGGATGCGTGACCGTAACCGGTCCACCAGCGGCGATTTGCCGCCGAAAAATCGGGATGACGCTGCCGCGACTGCCCAGCACATTGCCGAAGCGCACGGCTTGGTAAGCACGCCCGGTGCGCAGCGCAGCCACCTGTACCAGCAACTCAGCCAACCGCTTGGTAGCCCCCATAATACTTGTTGGCTTAATCGCTTTATCGGTAGAGATCAAGACGAAATGAGGGACATCATACCGTTCAGCGGCCCGCAACACATTGCGCGTGCCAAGGACGTTATTTTGGATTGCTTCTTCGATGCGCCGCTGCATGAGGGGCACATGTTTATGGGCGGCGGCATGATAGATCACGTGAGGACGATATTGTGCTACCAGTTGATCGATGCGCAACGTATCGCGCACATCGGCGATAATTTGCTCGATTTGTAACGCAGGAAAGATCGCACGTAACTCCAATCCAATTTCAAAGATGCTATTTTCGCCGTGCCCCAGCAAGAGCAATCGTTCCGGATTGTGGTGCGCAATTTGGCGACAAAGCTCGCTGCCGATTGAGCCACCGGCGCCGGTGATAAGCACAATTTTACCGGTGAGGAAGCTGCCGATGGCGGCATCGTCGGTCTGGACAGGTTTGCGCCGGAGCAGCCGATCAATATCAATGCGCGGCTCGTCGCTGACAATCTTGTGCCCGGCCAACAGTTCATGGATGGCCGGCACTTCCACCACTTTGGTACCACAGCGCGTACAGATGTCCGCGATCTCTTCCGAAGAACGGTGGGATCTCGGCGGCAACGTAATCACTAACTGCTCGGCATGATACTTTTGTAGACAATCCTCAAGTTTGGCAAGAGGCCCCACAACGGGAATCCCATGAAGCCGCGTACCAATCTTTGCATCATCGTCATCAAGAAAGGCGATGACATTCATTCCCAAGGCCGGTGTCATGCGGATCTCGCGCAAGGCAGCGATCCCAGCCGACCCGGCACCAGCGATGATGACCCGTTGGCGGTTGCCAAACTCATGGTGAGCACGCATCCATTCATTGAGCATACGCATGCCCAGCCGCGTGCTCCCACTGACAACGCCGGAAAGGAGGCCATCGACAATGGGCAAAGTCGGAATGATCGACAGTGTCGGCAAGAGGCCAAACTGTGCAATTACCAGGTAACCAAAGGCGAGACACCCCGTGATTGTGCCATTTGCACCGGCTAACAAAGCCAAGTCGTGAATACCCGTGTATTGCCAATACCGTCGGTAGAGCCCAAAACCATAGTAGACACTCACCTTCACCAGGGTAGCAACAACCATGTAAAGCACGAGGCGGCTATCCACGGCTGACGGTAAGTACAACTGGTTGTTGAGCAAACACCAGGCGACAATTGGTGTGATCGCCCACAAAGCTAAATCGGCTGCAAAGATGTGGCGATTACGGATGTGGTGGGTGAGCACTTCAACGAGCTTGGGAAGGCCCGTTAACTTGACCACGGAGGCAAAGATAATTGCGAGATAGCTGCGCACGGAATACTCCTGCACGTATGCCGCATCCAGCGCCAATTTGTGGGGCAGAATCTGTTCCAAGTACGCCCTTTCCCAATCTTCGCCATGCAAAAGCGTTTCTTCTGCACTGTAATATAGCGAGGCAACACTGGTAATGCCGGGGCGCACGGACAGGAGTTGGCGTTCCACTGGTTTATAATGTTCGACATAGCGTGGATCTTCCGGACGCGGGCCCACAATACTCATGTCGCCCCACAACACATTAAAAATTTGGGGCAGTTCATCCAATTTGGCCCGGCGCAGCAGACGACCAATCGAAGTCACACGGGGGTCATTCTGCACGGTAATCCCAGGCCCCATGCGGTCGGCATTAAGATACATGCTCCGAAATTTCAAGAGAAAAAAAATCTTGCCATGCTGCCCAACGCGGCGGGCGTGATAAAAGACCGGACCAGGCGACGTCAGCTTGATGGCTAAGCCAAAGAGCAAGATCAACGGCAAGAGGGTGGGCAACGCCAATACACAGAGCACGAGATCGAGGGCGCGGATCCACCGTTCACGGCGCCGATAGTTTCCTTCGGTGCGTTCTGCAAATTCTCCCCCATCCAACGACTGGGGGGATAAAGGGGTAGGGGTAGGGGCTAAACGCGACATTCTTCAATGACCTCCAGAATGGTTGCAATTACATAATCAACATCGTCGTCACTCATTTTTGAGTAGATGGGCAGGGAAACTTCGCGCTGGAATTCGTGATAAGCAACGGGAAAGTCGGTGGGTGCGTAGTCATAACGTTCCCGGTAGTAGGGATGAAGGTGGAGCGGAATAAAATGCACACTGACACCGATCTGGGCCGCCTTGAGCCGCTCGATCAATTGCCCGCGATTGAGACGCAGTTGTTCTTCGTTGAGCCGCAACATATAGAGATGCCAGGCATGTTGTGCGCCGGCATCGTCGTGGGGGATCTGCAACGCGGTATTTCCCTGGAAGGCACGATTGTAACGCTGCGCAATGGCGGTCCGCCGTTGCCACATCTGCTCGGCTTTTTGTAGTTGGGCAAGCCCCATGCTGGCGGCAATATCGGTCATGTTGTACTTGTAGCCGGGTGCCACTATTTCATAGTACCAGGAGCCTTCCGCCGTGTAGCGTTTCCACGCGTCTTTGCTGATGCCGTGGAGCGCCATCATCCGGCTGCGTTCCGCAATCTGATCATCATTGGTGCAGAGCATCCCCCCTTCACCGGTTGTTAGGGTCTTGGTCGCGTAAAAGGAAAAGCAGACCGCCGCGGCCGGGCCGTGCGCCGGCGTCATCCCAATGGCACGCCCTTTGTAACGAGAGGGGAAAGCATGGGCGGCATCTTCAATCACGTGCAGGCCATGGCGCGCCGCCAATGCATAGATGGCATCGAGATCGGCGGGCAAGCCGGCAATATGGACCGGAATGATGGCCCGTGTCCTGGGGGTAATTGCCGCTTCCAACAGGCGCACATCAATGTTGAAGTCGTCGGGACAAATATCCACGAGCACCGGGCGCGCCTGAAAGTAACGAACAACTTCGGCGGTTGCCGCAAAGGTATAGGGAGTCGTGATCACTTCATCATCGGCAGTTAGGCCAATCGCATCCAAGGCCAGGTGCATGGCCGCCGTACAGGAATTCACGGCAATGGCATGTTTGGCACCGACATAGGCGGCAAATGCCTGCTCAAATTCGCGGGTACGCGGGCCCGTTGTCAGCCAACCGGAACGGATGGTTGACACAACCTCATCAATTTCCCGTTGGTCCGTATCGGGTAGGGCAAAGGGTAGAAACGTAGTGCGCATGCAGTTCTCCTTGATTTCCTGCGTTCAATGGTTTCGCTCAGCAGCCGAAAGGATGAGTAAGTGCCTTTTGTCACTGCCAACTTGACCCCAACTCACACGTTTCACAGATGAGCCAAGGTGTTTCGTTAAATGGGAAGCGAACAGCCGGCAATGGCCAAAGCGTTCCAATGATCGACTGTCAGAAGCGTTGGCGTAGCGATGGTTTAGGGTGGACAGGGGATATCTCCTCTCTCATCAATAATGACTTCCGCAAGGACACACGAAGCAGATGATAGCCAAGGCCAGAAAGTGTTCCGATTCCGTAACTCAAATGGAGTGTGCCAAAGATAACAGGCAACAAGAGCAGGTGCCGCCCTGGTTGTTTGTGCCAAGCCGCCAACGTGAAGAGACCGACAGCTAGCGCATAGAGCAGTAGAAACGCAACTAACAGGAAAACAGCCGGCCGCCAAAGCAGGGATAAAACGCCCAGCCCCAACAGTGACGCGACCAAAAGGGCGGGCAACAGATGGCGCAAGCGCACGGCTTGATGGTGGGTTAGAAGCGTCTGCGCAATTCCCAACCCATTCTGCCAATATTGGCGCCAAAGCGCGCCCACCGTCTGCCGCGGCTGATAGTGGGCCAGGATAGCCGGTTCTAAGTAGAGACCATAGCCAAGTGCAGTAAGTCGCGCATGAAAGTCATTGTCCTCCGTGCGCGGCAGATCTTCGCGGAAAGGGCCCACCGCGTCAACAACATGGCGCCAATAACAACCATTCCAGACGGTATCGACCCAGCCCGTTGCGGTTGCTTGGCGGAATTGTGCCGCGCCCACCCCTAGCTTGCTGGCATGGGCCGCCACAATACTCTGCCCCACCAAGGTTGTCGCCGGCTGCGGCCGCGCAATGGCGCCGACACCACCGGCACCAGTTCTCAGCAGCGCCGCCACGCTCTGCCGCACTACATCGGGTGCATAGGTGGCGTGGGCATCAAGCCGCATCACGATATCGGTCGTGGCTTGGGCAAAAGCCAGATTGAGCGCTGCTGCCTGACGCCGCCGTGGATTGAAGATGAGCTGAATCCTGGCGTCCGTCTGCTGAGCTTGGCACACAACCTGTTGCGTTTGGTCGGTTGAGTAGCCATCGATCACATAAATGGCAGTCAACTGGGGATAGTCTTGCGCCACCATGGCAGCCAACACGGCGCCAATGGTGGCACCCTCGTTATACACAGGGATA
>Ga0116151_10000392_pt1 | contig 40159 bp, 27 predicted proteins | sample AD_UKC117_MetaG_FD_89893 | JGI IMG/M metagenome (GOLD analysis project Ga0116151, IMG submission 89893) | Active sludge microbial communities of municipal wastewater-treating anaerobic digesters from Hong Kong - AD_UKC117_MetaG | ecosystem: Engineered > Bioreactor > Anaerobic > Digestate...
GCTCTGCGTCCCGAGACGCAGAGCGTCTCATCCGGCATTCCACGCGGAGCGTGGAACGAGTAATCCGCTTATTTGAACGGTCTTGGCCTTAGGCTCTATCTAAGCGCCCGACTGTAGCCCAGTGGCAACAGCAGATTTTGGATGGAAACGTAGAAATAAACCTCTATTACCACTCATACCACCTCCGCAATGAACTTACCGCGAACCACTTCGCTGACAGAAAATTGTAATAGAAAAGTTGCTAAATTCACGCTAGAGTATGCATGTGGTTAGCTTGCTTAAGCGTAAGTTACCATAAGAATATGGTGACAATTTGGACCTTTAGAAAGTACCAAAATAGAGAAAACTTATCGAAAAATGAGCTGTTTCCTCACTGCTATAACATATTGGGGCACAGAGCTTGGTCTGTTCTAGATAGCTTCTGACTAATCAACTGTCTCAAGTAGCTGACTATATGGGGAGATGGTGATTGATAGATGGACTGAATAAAAATCGCTTTGACGTTATGTCCGGCTCAGTTAGGCACATGAGCATCCGTAGAGAGGGAAAGACCATGTTGAACGAAGAGAATGATCGGTTCGAAGAAGGCTACATGCCAGAAGAATTGTACGCCGATGAAGAAGAAGCCTCGGAAGATGCATTTGAGTCACTATCATTCTACGAGGCTTCCTCTTCGAATGAAATGTCACTTCATGGGGATGTCTCATCATATGACCATTCGCCCGCATATGAGGACGTTGCCTCCGACGAGGTTCCATATGAAGGTATATCTGCCGCAGATTCCGATCCCTATGCGGATCCATACGGGGCAACAGATCTTTATGTGGAAGAGCAACAATATGGGGAAGATTCTTCCTATCATGGCAGTTCTGCTTATGAAGAGTCCTATGCGGAGACCAATGAAGAGCCGGTTGGGGAATCGTTGGTTCTGCGTAATGCTGCATCCGGGGGGGATGCCCACTATGCCGAAGATCGTGATTATCTAGAAGTTTTACGCGACATGCAGCAAGGCCAGTGGGAGCGTGTGGTTCCCATGCTTCGGGCATTGCAGTCTCGTTATCCCCATGCTGCTGAGCTAGAGTCCTTACTGCAAGAGGCTACCTTTCGCTCCAGTATGGAGAGCAACTGGGGTGATAAAGTTAAAGGAGTGCAAGGCTTTCAGCTTCCCATTGCCTCTTTGAAAAAGATGGCTCCTGTTGCTGTCATCATTGTTCTCATGATTACCGGAGTCATCTTTTACGGCAGAATTCAGCGTGTGAATGCCCTCTCAGATCAACAACAAGAGTTGCTGACACAGGCCCAAACGGCATTGGTTGCCGGGCAATACCGGGAAGCGCTTGATCTTTTTGAAACCGTTCTAGCAGAAAATCCCAAAAGCGACGCAGCGTTGAAAGGCCAAAGTGAAACAAAGCGCCAAATGAAGCTTGCCAATGATTATCAACTTGCCATGGATCGTATCGCTTCCGGTAACAAACAACAAGCGCTCGATCTATTAGCTGCTCTTCAGATGGAAGCACCCGGTTATCGTGATGTCGCGAAGCTGATCGAAGAGTTGAAATCAGAAACCGGCGCTTCTCAACTCTATGCCGATGCTGAATTCGCCTACACCAACAAGCTGTGGTTGAGTGCAATCGCCCAGTATGAGCAGTTGCGTGAGCTCGAACCGGATTATGAGGCCAACACCGTTACGGATCGCCTTTCGACATCTTATCTGGGAGCTGGTCAACAACTTGTCTCTGTTCGACCAAGCGACAGTACAATGATCAAGCAAGCGCAGAATTTCTTCCAGCAGAGTTTGCAGTTGAACCCCAATGAAACGGCTGCCAAGACGGAGAGCCAAATGCTTGAAGCCTTTATTGCTGCTGAAGGCATGGTCCAACAAGGCAGTTTTGAACAGGGCGCTCGTACCCTTACTGAAATTAACACCAAGCGACCCGGTTACTTTGGCACCTATGTCGAGGAACTCCTTTTCCGTGCTTACATCGGTCTTGGTGAACAAGCGGTACAACAGAGCAATCTGGAGCGGGCACAAGAAGCATATAAACGAGCGATTGCGCTTGGGTTTGATGCCAACGGTTCTGCCCAGCAGCGCCTCGATGAAATTACATCATTGCTCAATCCAGCACCAGCCGTTGCCGCCCCGGCTGTGAGTGTACCAGTTGCGTCAGTTGAACCAGCCGCTCCCGTAGATCCACTGGCACAGTACAAAGGCTGGATTGCCTTTCGGACCAATCGCAACGGTGGTGAGCTTTACTACCTCATGCAACCCGATGGTAGTGAACAACAGCCGGCGCCCATGGAGTTGATTTCGCATATCACCGACATTTATCAGCAACAGCAATGGTCACCCGATGGTCAGCAGCGACTCTATGTCCAGCATGTTTCTGATCAGGCAAGTACCAATATCTTTAAAGTGCGTGCTGATCTACCGGATACCTGGGATCGTGACATTATGCTCACCGATTACCTGGGCACTGAATATGATCCCGTCTGGTCACCTGATGGCCGTACCATTGCCTTTGTCTCCAATCACACCGGCAATGATGAGATCTGGTTGATGGATAGTGAGGGTGGCGCCCATCGTCAATTGACCTCTAACGATTGGCAGTGGGATAAACATCCCTCGTTCTCGCCCGATGGGACGCAACTTACCTTTTACTCCAATAGCTCTGGAACCCGCCAGGTATGGGTGATGAACATCGATGGCGGCAATCAGCGCAATATCAGCAACAACGATTTTGAAGACTGGGATCCGGTTTGGATTCGCTAGTACAAATTGGCGTAAATAAACCCACAGTTCCCTCCCTGATGTCGGGGAGGGTTAGGGAGGGGTTGAGCTATTGGCTTATTTACGCCATCGTGTACTAGTAGTTGGCCAAAGTGATCCTGTCGGATGCGAGTAGTGGGCATTGGGGGATGCGAAATACACGTTGTCCGGCCAAACACGTTTGGTGCACTACTCGGTAATCCCGGCGTAAATAAGGCCAGCGCAAAATAGCCTATTTCCCAGTGGTAGCAGCCCTTATTTCTGTCCAGGTATTTACTAGCGTGTGACTCTATAGTTTCTCAGGAAAAGATTCGGATGCTATTTGTTTGTCTGATTCGTGTCATGATCACGAATCTTTTCCTGAATGTCTATAGTATCTGAAGTATCTGAATAAAGAGGAAAACAACCATGGCACTATTTCGAAGTAAGGCTCCGGCAACAAAACCTGCTCCGACACCGGGCCGACCACCAGTGGCTGCCCCGGTAAAAGTGGAGACTCCTGCACCGGTCGCAAAAAAGCCACCTGCAAAAGGCGATGGGAAGGCGCCAGCCGCGGCCGGCGGTGGTGGCTTCCTAAACGAATTGGGTATTTATACGCTGCCGAATGAGTTAAAAGCCCCTTTTCGCAAGATTCGTGAAGAAGTGCAGCGCTACCTGGTGGATGAAAATATCGGCAATAACACGCCACCGACGAAACTGCGCGAAATCGTTGAGCCGGTCTATACACGTGCACTGACAAATGCAAATATTGTCGTCAGCCGTGTCGACCGCACACGCATGCTCGACATGATCATTGCCGATATTGTTGGGTTTGGCCCGATCCAGCCGTTGCTGGATCGCGACGACATTACCGAAGTTATGGTCAATGGCCCAAGTCAGATTTATGTTGAACACAAGGGGAAATTGCACCTGACCGACGTGAAATTTCTAGATGATGACCACGTCAATCAGGTGATTGAACGCATCGTGGCACCGCTAGGGCGCCGCATTGATGAATCGTCGCCGATGGTCGATGCCCGTCTGCCCGATGGCTCCCGTGTGAATGCGATCATTCCGCCCCTCTCCTTGGTGGGTCCCTCGATTACCATTCGTAAATTTCGCAAGGATCCCTTTAAAGTGGAAGATCTAATCCGCTTCGGTAGCTTTCCCCCTGAGTTTGGGGAATTGCTTCATGCCTGCGTAGTCGGCAAGCTGAACATTATTGTCAGTGGCGGTACGGGTTCTGGTAAGACGACGATGCTCAATGTGCTTTCCAGCTTCATCCCGGAAGATGACCGAGTCGTTACCATTGAGGACGCGGCCGAGTTGCAACTGCAACAGCCTCATGTGGTTCGCTTGGAAAAGCGTGCCGCCAATATCGAAGGAAAGGGCGAAATCGGGATCCGTGAGTTGGTTGTCAACAGCCTCCGTATGCGTCCGGATCGCATTGTGGTTGGTGAGTGTCGTTCCGGTGAAACATTGGACATGTTACAGGCAATGAACACCGGCCACGATGGCTCGCTGACCACCGTCCACGCCAACAATTCCCGTGAGGCCCTCAGCCGTATTGAAACCCTGGTGTTAATGGCCGGTGTTGAGCTGCCACTGCGTGCTATTCGTCAACAGATTGCCGGTGCCGTTGATGTGATCATTCAGGTGGCTCGTCTCCGTGATGGTAGCCGCCGGACGATTCAGATGTCTGAAATTTTGGGGATGGAAGGGGAAACTATCGTTATGCAAGATATCTTTCTCTTCGAGCAAGATGGTCTTGACGACGACGGAAAAATCATTGGTGGTTTGCGACCAACTGGTCTCCGCCCCCGTTTTAATCAGCGGATTGAAGATGCCGGCATCAAGTTGCCGCCCAGCATCTTTGGCATGAACATGGGTATGTAAACCCACAAACATCACCTACACAGACAGAAAGCACTGTTCCTCTCTGGGAATCATTCCTCCCTGGCAAACTGGTGCTTTCTGTACAACGTGGGCAAGAGCAAATAGTCCATCCATCTATAAGTCACACGATCATCTTGGTACGTATTATTTTGCATGAATACGAACGCAGCCGTGTAACTTTCAAGGAAGTTGTCTGTAAGAAGCGAGCATGCATATGTTACGAATCGATAATTTGACTCGCAATACGACCGTGATCGAGCAAGGTCGTGTTGCCGATAACTTTTTGACCAAGTTTCGCGGTTTGATGGGTGTGCGCCATCTACCTCAAGGGGATGGCCTTCTGATCACCGGCTGTAACAGTGTGCACACCCACTTCATGCGGATTCCCATTGATGTCCTCTATATCGATAAGCATAACCGCGTGGTCGATATAGATCCCAGTATGAACGCGTGGCGCATTGGGCGCGCCCGTAAGTCTGCATCCTACGTGCTTGAAGTGCCCAGTGGTACGGCAGAACGCACCGGCTGTACAGTCGGCGATCAACTGCTGATTTCTGTGGCATAGCAGCACCATCCGCTGTTCGTGGTCAGCGAACAAGTGGAAGACTCTGAGAAACGAGGTAAATCAAAATGCGTCAACCTTTCCCCCATCACAAGAGAGTGTACTCTCTCCAGTTTGCTGTTGCCCTTTTTATGATGGCCCAGTTACTCTTACAGCCTATTCTGCTTGTAACAACACCGCTGGCAAGAGCACTGGCCGCACCACACCAAGAAGAAGAGGGTGATGTTGTACTGCCGGCACCTGTTCAGGTCTACCCCGATGATGGTATCCGAACGACTGGGCGCACCCATCCACCAGTCGGTGTACCGCGCCTTTCCTGGAAACCTGTGGCCGGTGCAACGATCTATCATGTGGAGATCAGCAATACGGCCGGTTTTTCACAGGTGATTGCCTGGGCAAAAACCGCTAACACCACCTACATTACCTATGGTGCCCTGCCCAATGACACCTACTATTGGCGTGTTCGCGCCGGCACAACTTCCACCAACTGGGGTGAATATTCCCCCGTACGTACTTTCACGAAAGATTGGACTGATAACGGTACTTTTGTTCCGCAACTAGTCTCGCCGCCGGATGGTAGCGAGCGTGCTGCGTTTACCAATGATGACTTTACCTGGCAACCCTTTCAGGGCGCCGCACGCTATCGGTTTGAGATCAGTACCGATCCCAATTTTAGCAATGTAATTTACAGCACGATTACCATCAAAGCAGGTCATACACCGACCAAACGGTTGGCGAATAATCTCTATTACTGGCGTGTCACGCCCATCGATGCGCGCGACCGCTTCGGTGAATCGAGTGAAGTTTGGTCCTTCCAGTTTAATTGGAAGAATCAGCCGGTGTTGCTTTCACCGGAAAATAACATTGACGTTGCCTTTATCCCGCGCTTTTCGTGGACGGCCGTCCAGTCCGCCAGCAAATATGAGTTGCAGATCAGCACACAGGAAGATTTTGGTCTACCGACCACGTACCAAACGACCAACACAGAGTATACACCTGAAAAAGCGCTGAGCAATGATCAGGATTACTACTGGCGTGTAAAAGCGATTGATGCGGAGAAGAACAGCTCTCCCTGGAGTGAAGTTCGCCAATTTCGCGTGCGCTGGAACTTCCAGCCGACACAATTGGCACCCACCAATGGCGTCATCAGTCAGTCCCATCCATTTTTTGCTTGGACACCCATCCCCGGTGCCGAACAGTACCAGGTGCAGGTCGATGAAACCACCTCATATGAGCGGCCATTGCTCGATGAACCTTTCTACAACGTGACAACGGCGGCGATTGTGAAGATCGAAGAGACGACAGTTTACATTGGGGCCGACTATTTCTGGCGTGTGCGGGGTATTGATGCCCAGGGGAACTATACGCCGTGGAGCAACAACAATTCCTTCCGCTACGGCTACACCGGCTCGCCCAATTTGGTCTATCCCTTGCCTTACTACGTTCCTGATGAGGTGACGACCCCTGTCCACAGTGACCGCACCATTGCGTGGCCCATGTTCGCGTGGGATTCCGGGGTGATGTTTCACAATACTTCGAACACAGTTTCAATTCCCCAATACTATGAGGTGACAGTCGCAGCCGATGCGTTTTTCAGTGATGTTCGCTTTCAGGTCGAAACTGCCGGCCTCTTTGCTGCACCGACAACACTTCATCCCTTTACCAACCTGGAAGATGGCAAAATCTACTACTGGCGTGTCCGTGCGTTTCTTGCCGACGGTACACAAGTAGGCGTAGACCAGACCTGGCAAACACGAATTGATCGCTCGGTGCCTGAGCGTGCCTACGCAGAGTCCATCACACCGATTTTCCCTGCTGATGGCTTTGAGGCGGTTGAGACACCCCCGATTTTAGGATGGTCGCCGATTGCAGGTGCCGCCCATTACCATTTGCAAATTGCCAAGGATCTGAATTTCAATGAGTTAGTTGAGGATGTAAATCCTCAATTTGTCAACTATGCCCCGTGGCAAGGCCGGCGCCTTTCCATGCCAATGGGCACTTACTATTGGCGGGTGCGGGCTGAAAGTGCACCCGATGTGCCTATCGGTGGCTGGAGTGAAGTGCGCCACTTCAATCTCTCCCAGGATTTGATGACCGGCAATAAGTTTGACTTCCAGACGCCCCAATACCCCGGATCCATTCTTGAAGATGGTGACCATTATCGCCCTGAGCTTACCCATGTGGCGACTAGCACAACCAATGGCCTCGGCGATTACGAACTGGGCGATCTGCATATTATGCTCAATCGCATCCATCTAAAGGCGGGTGACTATCCCAAATCCACCGACAACTACAATTGGATCTTTGCCTTCCAAGTCAGCCCATCCGTGAGCAACCCAGTCCGTTATGCCCTGTACATTGATACCGACCACATCGCCGGCTCCGGGGCAACCGTGGATCTGATGGGAAAACCGATCTCCTCGGCAAATCTGTACCTGCCGGAATACATGATCGTCGTTGTGCGCGACGACAACACGATTACCCCATCCGATGCGACGGTATACGCTTGGGGCAATGGCGCGTGGGCACCTGGCCTCACCTTATCCAATCTCGGTGGGGATGCCTGGTATGCCAGCAACAATGTGATTCAACTGCTGGTCCCGTATACATCGATTGGGACCAATACCGAAGATTTTTCCGGCAGCATCGCAGTAGCCCTGATCAGCACATCCACCAGCAGTAGTGAGGGCATCTTCGACAGTGTGCCCGCCCAAGAGAATAACATCATCGATGCACCGGTTTTTGTCTCCAATATGCTAATGCCGCTCTTCCCTTTTGATACGCCGCTGAGCAATCCGATCATCTATGAGGATATGCCGCCGTTGCGCTGGCGGATGCCCTACTTTGATTCAATCGATGGCTATGAGGTGGAAGTCGCCCGTGATGCCAAGTTCACCGATATTGTAGAGAATTGGGAACTGTCTGAGTCGCAGACCTCTACGTTTTTCCCTTTCCTGACGACGGTTTTTCAATCTCGCAATGCTTACGAAGATAACGAGAGCTATTACTGGCGTGTGCGGCTGCGCCACGAGCGCTACGGCAATGTTCTAACCAGCTATGATTACAGCTCCTGGTCACCACCGATGCGCTTCAAACTGAGCAGTCGCAAAGTGGGCAACCCCACGTTATCGACTGGCAATTTGGCAGAGACCACCCCCTCCTTCTGGTGGGATCGTGTCGAGGGCGCCTCAGGATACACCATTCAAATTGACGAAGATAGTAACTTCAGCAGCCCAACAACGGTGAAGGTTGATGGCACCAGCTACACGCCGCTGAATCAGCTGCCGGATGGTACCTACTACTGGCGTGTTGCCATGCGTCGTTCACGTACGGTGTTGGGCCAGTGGAGCCCCACTATGTCTTTCGTGAAGCAATCGGTGGCGCCAACACCGCTTTCGCCGATCAACAATCAGATCATCAATGAGCAGCCGACCTTCAAATGGACAGCGGTATTGACGCCAACGACAACACCGCGTGTTGCGGCACCAAATTATCAGATCCAATTTGATGATGATCCCAACTTTGGGACGCCACTCAAATACACGACCCAGTCAACTTCCTTCACGATTCCCAGTGAACGGAGCCTACCAGATGGTACATTTTACTGGCGCGTGGCGATGATCGATGCATCAGGCAACGTCGGCACCTTTAGTAAGCCGCAACAATTTTATAAAGAATATCTGACCCCCAATGCGATCTCGCCGGTAGAGAATGAACCCTTTACTAAGTCCACTACCTTTGAGTGGGATCCCATGCCCGGTGCTGCCTACTATCAGGTTGAGCTCGACGATGATCCGCTCTTCAACTCACCGGTGCGTGATAATAACAGCAACAAGACCGACAACACTGTCTACACACCGGTTGCCGAACTGACAGAGTCCCAATACTACTGGCGCGTACGCATGTTTGACTACAACCGCAACCCAGGCCCATGGTTCGGTGGAAAGATCAACGTTCAAGAGGTGAATCTTTCTTTGGGCAACTACGTGTGGGTCGATGCCAATAATAACGGCGTGGTCGATGAGGGGGAATCACCGGTCCCCGATGGTGTTGTTGTTGAATTGCTCGACGGTGCCGGGGCCTCCTTGGACCGCACGACAACTACGTTTAATGGCTTCTACCTCTTTAAGGGGCTGGATAACGGCGAATATCGTGTGCGTTTGGCCGCCAGTAATTTTGCTGAAGAGGGGCTGCTACCGAACTATAGCCATAGCAGTGGCACTGCACAAGAGAAAGATCCCAATAGCGACGGCGACCAAAATGACAATGGCCTTGATACAAGTGATCCGGCGCTGGAGGGGATTACCAGCCCAAAGATTGCAATGATTGAAGGGGAAGAGCCGATCGAAGAGATGCCCACGCAAGCCGGCAACCCTGGCGATGATGGCAATGGCACCACCGATAGCCATTCCAATCTTACCGTGGACTTTGGTGTCGTTTCACCGGAGAATACCTACAGTATCGGCAACTTCATTGGCGTCGATGCCAATAACGACGGCCAGATCGACCTGGATGATAAGGGCAAGCCAGTGGGATTACCAAAGGGCGTCTTGCTGGAGTTACTCTTTGGTGACGGTACGCCCACGGGGCGAACCACCACCACTTTATCCGGTGGGTATTACATCTTTGCCGGTCTTTCCGCCGGCAGCTACCGAGTGCGCATTGCTGCCAGCAACTTTGCTGCCGGTGGCATCTTGGTCAAATATGGCCACAGCACAGGCAGTGACCAAGAGAGTGACCCCAATAACAATGGTGATCAGAATGACAACGGCCTGGATGAAGGGTCGCCCAGCAGTGTTGGCATTCGCAGTGGTATCATTCTGCTAGGCGACGATGAACCAATCAACGAGATGACCACCGAATCCAATCAGGCCGGCCAAGATGGTCGAACAACGCCGGATGCGCATTCCAACCTGACCATCGATTTCGCGCTATCGCCCAATGCACCGACTGGTGTCGGGGACAACTTCATCTTTTTGCCAATCGTATCAAAATAGCAAGAGCATTGAGTATTGGTCCCTGATTGATGGACAGATTTGCTCTTAACTACAGAGGCCACAGAGAAAATCACAGCTTTATTCCTCTGTGGCCTCTGTGCTCTCTGTGTAAAAAACGAGATCTGTCCGTCAACCAGGTATCGGTCCTGAAATTCGTTGTGCTGCTGTTCGACTAATGAATGGGTACACCTGCTTCATCCGCAATCCGATGAACATTGCGCGCCGCTTGTGCATAGAGTTCAAAAGTTGCCATCTGCTGCGGTGACCAGCCAAGTTTTTTGCCCGGATGCTCGGGCGGGTTGATCCCTTCTGCCGCGTGCAAGTGCTCAAGCAACATGTAACCATCCGGCTGCAATGCATGCCAGCGGTGCAACACTGTTGCCAGATCCAATTCGCCTTCTCCAGGAATTTCTTCGTCGATATGGAGCACCAGTCCTTCACTAATCCGAATATCTTTGCAGTGGCCTACAGGGCAAACGGAGCCCATCACGTCAAAAATATGGTTGATACGCATTGTACTGTGAAAGACCTGCTCTAATGTCTGAAAATGATTGACATAGTCCATCACAATGCGTAGATGATCTGAACCAACCTCCGTAATCACCGCAACATTGGTTTCGGGTGAGTTCATAATGGTCAGCAGGTGCGTCTCAATGACGACAACTTGATCCACGGCCTCTGCCTGCGCGGCAATCTCCCGCAGAGAATCAACGAGCAGCGCGTGTGCTTCTGTTGTGTGGTTGGCGGGGCTGGCACTGTAGCTGCCTTTGGGATTCAAGCTCCCGGTGCGAATGAGGCAATTGTGGGCGTCTAGCTCACGGGCTACTGCGATGCCGCGTTTGATTTTGTTGAGCACCCGTTTACGTACAGTTGGATCGGGATCAAAGAGACATTCCCGGTAGCCAATGCCAAATTGAGGTAAGTCCATCCCTGCTTCACGATAGAGATTCCGTACACGCCGGCAGTCGACTGCCTGTACCTCTGCCAATGTTTCACCGTCGCGGTGGAAGGCTGCTCCTGTCAATCCCAAGTTCTGCAATGTTTCCAAATGCAAATAGCTAATTGCCCGAAAATCATTTGGCAACATTCCGACGATTCCTAGTCGCATAACCCCTCCGCACATGATGTAATTTTGTCTTGATCCCGATCTTTTCTAGCCCACCTATCCGCCATCTTGCCGCGCCCCTCAACGGATCTTTCCTCGGCCCAATACCGGCCATATCGCGTCAACAGTGCCCTGATATACACCATAGAGCTGCTCGTGCAAAAAGACGGTTGCATCGCCATAGCCGACTACGAAATCAAAGGTATCGCCGACGTTTAGCGTCGTATTGGGCTGGTCGAGCTTGAGTATGCCATGTTCGGCTGAGAAGGCGACCTCCGTGATATGGTCAATGCCAATAGCATGTGGCGTGGCATAGCCGCGTGGCAACGTCTTAAAGCCGGCATCACAAATGATGCGGGTTGGCGTCGGGCGGCTGGTCACCATGGTGCGTACAAAGAGCGCCGGTTCCAGATCAATTCCCCACCCCTGATAGGTGACATCGCAGAAGATCGCGCCACCTGCTTCAATTTCAGTGACACCGGGCAAAAAGGGTGTGATGTGATAGGTGCCACTGCCACCGGCGCTGACAATCTCAATGGGCAACCCCAATGCGCGGCAGGCATCGGCTGTGTCGGTCAGCGCTTTGATCGCTGCGCTCACTTTTTCGCGCTTTCGATCGAGATCACGCTCGGAAAGCGTGTGGCCTTCCCAGGTCATCAGGCCGGCCAATCGCGCCCCCGGTGTTGCCGCGATGTGCTGGGCGAGCGCTATCGTGGCCTCACCCGGTTCTACGCCGGCACGATTCATCCCGGTGTTGACTTCGACGAGCAATCCCACAGTTGTCCCCGCTGCTGTGGCGGCATTGCCAATCGCAGAGACCACGTCGCGATTATCCACCACGATTTTGACATCGGCATGTCGACAGAGGTGAACTAAGCGCGCAATTTTCTGCGGACCGACAATTTGATTGGCAACAAGGATATTGCGAATGCCCGCCGCTGCCATCACTTCGGCTTCACCTAACTTGGCACAGGTGACTCCAATGGCCCCGGCTGCCACCAACCTGTGGGCAATGGCAGGTACCTTCACCCCTTTGGTGTGCGGCCGCCACTGCACATTAGCACCGCGAAAGTGTGCCGCCATGGTTGCAATGTTGCGATCTAATCTTTCTAGATCTGTCCACAAAAACGGGGTTTCCACTGCCGTGAGTGGTGCTCCTACTTCGCTCATTGTGTTCTTCCTAATCTTAATTGTGGGTGATAACGAGACCGTTACCACTGACCATCTTCAGCAGAACGAACAGAGAAGGTTTGCATGGGACCTTCCTGGAAGGGGCCAGGCGATCTGCACATCTCCGAGCAGTGTATGACCCCGTCCAGGAAGGCTTGCCAAAGAACTCTGTTGACATAGCAATCGGCTTCAAGGTGTCTGTGCCACTACTGTGTTTCTTGCCAATCGATCTCTAAAAAAATTCGTAGCAGTGGGATCCCTCTGGGCACGCCGCTGCCTATTTTTTGCAGCTTGTTTGGCCACTTGTGGCGATGGCGCTATTCTGAAGCAACCTTTAGGCAGTGAGCCAAATGGGATTGGACCAGGCGCGTTCACCGGTGGCTGTGCGCACAGTGACACGGCAAAAAGGACTGGTCCACTGCTCTAAATCAAATTCAAAGTGGGTGTCACCGTTGCCGATAACAGCTGCTGATTTACTGCCCTTGCCACTGATAAAGGCGTAGTCGGCGGGAGAAGTGCGCAGCGTGAGCTTTTTGCCGGGATCAACCGTAATATCGTGAATCTCAGCGCCTGTACTCGAATAGTAATGGCCGGCTTTCAGCGCCGCCAACAGTGCATCGGGATCAAGCGTTTCACTTTTGACCATGACCCAGCCCCGTCGAAAATCACGCCGGTTGCGCGTGCCGTGAAAATCATCCGTGGCACAGATAAGATAACGTTTGCCCCGTCCCAATTGAACATCAGCCATGTGCCAACTGTCGGCGTGGTCATTGTGATCAATGGCAACACCATTGTAAACCTCAATCGCGTCGACCATTCCCAGCGCATCGACATCGCGTTCCGTTAGACCATACCAGTTAGGATGCGCAACGGCCACATAGGCACCTGCTGCCCGCGCCCGGGCGGCTAAGGCGGCGGCACTTTCCTCCGCAGTTGGATGGGCAAAATTGAGCGGTAAACCGACGGCAAGGATGTGCCAGATCTCCCCCATTTCAGTGAGATCGGTATGCAATTCTGCTCCGAGAATAGTGGTAAAGTCATCGCTGCGAAAGAGCCGAGTATCGGTCAAAGGGTAGTCGTAACGTTCCAGAAAATGATCGGTGAGCGCGATAAAATCATAGCCATTTTCGCGATAGCGGCGACAGACCTCCGCTGGTGTGAACGCCCCATCAGAGCGTGTGGAGTGCGTGTGTAGATTGCCTTTCCAAAAGCGGCCGGGCTGGCCAAAGGGTAGTTGTTGCATGATCCATCGCTTTCTTTTGTGACAGTGACTGCCCCGAGGCACATTGTTAGCCGAGAACCTTGTGGACTGTGATTGTTACCTCTGAACGTCACGAAATGTCAACGGAACCTAATCCGTTTATTGTGACCAAGCCTGACGTAGCAAGCGCAACCAGTTGCCGTGCAAAATCGCCGCAATGTCATCTGCACTATAGCCGCGGCGAGCCAACATCGGTTGCAGCTTCTGGAGATCCGCAATCGTATCGAGATCTTCGGGGCTCTGTTCACGCCCGTAACCGCCATCGAGGTCGGTCCCGATGGCCACATGGCGGCTGTTCCCGGCAAGTTGACAGATATGATCGATGTGGTCCACCACCTTTTCCATAGTGATTCCAGCGTTTCTGCTTTGGTCGACAACCCAGCCAGGGTGGAGCATCCAGGTGTCAAAGGCCGCACCAATGACGCCGTCGCGCGCAAAAATAGCGTTGAGTTGTGGGTCGCTAAATTGACGTTGGTGGGGCACTAGCGCCCGGCAATTATTATGGCTAGCGAGGACAAGACCATTGTAATGGTCAAGCGCTTCCCAGAAGGCCTGATCGGAGAGATGGGTGAGATCCAGCAGCACCCCCAGCCGTTCCATCTCACGTAGCAGGGGCGCGCCCAACGCTGTCAGTCCCAACTCGGTTGCCGTGCCACCGGCATAGCGCCCCGGCCCATAGTGGGTGGGGCCCAACAGCCGGAGACCTGCTGCATACCACTCTTCCAACTCATCCGGTTGCTGAATCGGATCGGCTCCCTCCATGCTAATGACAAATCCAAGGGGTGGCGTCTCGGCAGCTTCTTCCAGTGTAAGATCGGCGGGGTGGGCGGCATCCCAGCTTTGCCATTCGGCCATGTGAGCATCAAGCGCCGCCTTGTCGACAATCAGGCGGATGTGCCCAGCCTTTTCCAGTGCACGGTAGTAGGCGAGCTGACCATGGGCCATGCCGTAGGCCTGTGTGGGAGAATGAAAGTCGATGTGAGGCGCCGTCCGTCCGGTCGAACGGGCGATCAGCGTGGCCACACTGAGCGCAATACGCCCCTGTCGCATCTCTGGTAGAGCAACGGTCCCCTGGGCGCGTCCTTTTCCGGAAGTGCGCTGTTCCTGTGTACGAATCGTGTAGGCCGAGAGTAGTATATCCCGGTTCCACTGCAAGGCGTTCATGGAGAGATCCAAATGGGCATCGATAATGAGCATGGGTTGTCCTCTTTTTTCTCGTTTCTCGCGAATGGGTTGACCTGCGAAATGATAAATTGCAGACGGCCGGGCCACACAGGGATTGACTGGTACATGATGGCGCAAATAAGTAGACAGTTATCAGTGAGCGCCCAGACTGATCACTGTCTACTGACTTCTGCCCACTGGTACTAGGAGTTCTGCTTGGCCCTCATCCGATCACGTAAGTAGCTGCTCAACTGCGTTAAGTTCACGCGTTCCTGGCTTGTATCATCGCGGCTGCGCACCGTGACACTCTGTTCGTCCAGTGTCTGGTAGTCAACAGTGATGGAGAAGGGGGTGCCGATCTCATCCTGGGCCAGGTAGCGTTTGCCAATATTGCCACGGTCATCCCATACCACAGCCATCTCTTCCAGCAGTTCGTCAAACAGATTGCGTGCTTGCTCCACCAATTCAGCTTTGTTTTTCACCAAAGGAAAGACTGCCGCTTGATAGGGTGCAACGGCTGGGTGCAACTTAAGGACGGTGCGATTGCGCTCGGTGTCTTCCCAGTAGCCATCGCACAGTACCATCAGGAGTAGACGGTTGATGCCTACCGCCGGCTCAATCACGTGGGGCACGATCTTTTTGCCCGTGCCCGAGTCCAGATACTCGAGCGATTGACCTGAGTGTTTCATGTGCTGACACAGATCGTAATCGGTCCGATAGGCGATCCCCCACAATTCTTTCCAGCCGAAAGGATAGCGGTAATCGAGATCGTAGGTATCGGTGCTGTAATGGCTACGTTCGCGATCGCTGTGTCGCCGCCAACGCAAATGATCGGTCTGGATGCCAAGCCGCTGCGTAATGAAGTGCCACATATCTTCTTGCCATTGCCGGAAGAGTGGCTGCCAGGGCGTTTCTTCGGGATCGAAGAAGTATTCAATCTCTGCCTGTTCAAACTCAAGGGTGCGAAAGATAAATTGCCCTGTGGTAATCTCATTGCGAAAGCTTTTGCCCATCTGTCCCACGCCAAAAGGCAGCTTGACGCGTGTAGAATTGAGGATCTGCTTGAAATTGGTGAAGATGCCCTGCGCTGTTTCGCCACGGAGGTAGGCAACGGATTTCTCGCCCGCAATGGTGCCAATCCCTGTTTCAAAGAGAATATTGAAATCTTTTGGTTCTGTGATCGGATTACCGTCGGGACTGGTTACCTTCTGTTCACGTAGAAATGCGGCCATATCAGGCGTTTTCATCTCGGTAACATCAACCTGTGCGCGCTTGCCGTTCGCTTCCAACCAGGCTTCGATCAGATGATCGGCCCGGTAGCGTTTGTGGGTGACTTTATCCTCAACCAACGGATCGGTGAAAGAGCCGACATGTCCAGAGGCAACCCAAGTTTGCGGATGCAGGATAATGGCGCTATCCAGTCCAACCATATCCGCACGCTTGGTGATGAACTCACGCCACCACAGGTCACGAATATTCTTCAGTAGCTGTGCACCGAGGGGGCCATAGTCGTAGCTATTGGCTAAGCCGCCATAGATTTCGGAGGATGGAAAGACAAAGCCGCGCCGTTTTGCCAGCGCGGCAATGCGATCTAAGGTAAAGGGAAATGGTGTAACGTCCCTCGTTACACTATCGGAAGGTGGCATCGCATTGTTCCTTTCTGTGCTCACAACTCATCAAACCCATTGGGCTATGTTCGTTGTGGGGACCCCAGAAAGCCAGGGCGGTTCCACCCCACTTGGTGAAAAACTTCTCACCCGCTCTTCTTGTTCTTGGTGATTCCGGACACGCCACTGCCCCTCGTTACCACCAACAAGCCTTAGCTGCTCGTGTAGAGACGCTGTAATCTACTCTTACAAATAATCAACTCCTACAAAGAGTGAGAACTCGACCAATTGTAGCGCTTCCCCTAGTTATTCGCAACTCGCTATTTTGTAGTGGGGTGCGTACCAAATGTTCTGCTCTAGCAGACAGTCGCAACTGAAACCCCAGTACTACTCAACTCGAAAGAAGTACGTTTAACTAACTATTCCAATTCTTATTTGGCTTCACTATACTTGGGCTAATTTACTGAAGGCTGGCTAACCAAAATGTTTGACATAGTCCCCCTAAACCTCCGCACACAGGGGAGGCTCCTTATTCTCTTCAAACTGATGTTGGGGAATGGCCTAGGGTGGGATGCTTTCTAACCCCTTTTACACTCTATCATTTTTCACTCTGTCAGTCGATTAGAAATATACCAGATCGAGGAACCAAAATCGTGTATCGACAACCTAAACTTGCTCCTTCTATAGAGCGACCAGTGAGACGATACCTCTCAATTGGCAGTATTACTGCGCTTCTATTTTTGGCGCTACTTTTTTCTTGTGAGGTGGCACGCGCGGAAACGATTGTTGTCTCTGATCATATTCCCCCTCGTAATACAAATTGGTCCGGTGAATTGGTTATTCCTGCTTTTGATCCAGAGTGGGGCGAGTTGACCACAATTACGTTAACCTTTGAGACCCCAATTACAGGTTCCGTCAGTTATGAGAACACAAGCAACGACACCGTCCTAATTACTAGTACTCATGGAGTGACCGCGAGCCTGGAACTGCCCGATGGCAGCCTCATCTACTCCAGACCCAATGCTGAGCGCATTGATCTTGTCCCTCCCAGTGATGGGATTGCTGATTTCCAAGGGGAGTCGGGTGGCAGCTTTGAAATGACGACAACCATGGTGATCACACAGAAGATCTCTTCACCAGAACTGCTTTCCCTGTTTATTGGCAAGGATTCCATTCATTTTCCCGTCACCGCAGTAGGCGCCTCTCGGATTCTTGGCCCAGGAAACTTCGATGCTATCTTCCGTGCACAGGCTGCGAGTGCCGGATTTACCCTCTACTATGTGTATGAACAGCCGCAATTTGTGGTTGAAAAGCTTACCAATCAACAGTCTGCGGATGACGCCGATGGTGTGGATGTCCCTGTTGTTGCACCCGGTGCATCGATTACCTGGACTTATGTCATTACCAATATCGGTCGTAATTCGATCGCCTTTGCGGATATTCATGTGACGGATAGCGACCCCAATGTCTCCCCAATTTTTGATCCCGCGAGCGATGATGGCGACCGGATGCTCTCGCCAGGGGAAGTATGGTACTACTATGCCGTTGGTACTGCGCTGGATCTTCGTCTCGAACAGACCGGATCACGCATTGTTGATGGCTGCCGCGCTGTGTCGAACCCACTATCTTTGCGTGCCTACCAAAATCAGGTGACTGTTACAATTGGCGGGATTCAGCAAACCGATCTGAGCCACTATTGCAACCTCAGCACCCGTGTGCTTAGACCTGGGCTGGCGCTGACGAAGCTGATCAACAACAGCGATGCCAATGATCCAAATGCCCTCGATGTCCCTTACTTTACTCCAAATATGCCCATCACGTGGACCTATTTGATTACCAATACGGGTGATATTACCTTCCCGTATGCCGCAGTTCAGCTTACCGACGACGATCCGACCATCACTATTATGTTTGATAGCACGAGTGACGATGGTGATGCCATATTGTCGCCAGGAGAAGTGTGGCGTTTTTGGGCAACCGGTATAGCACGCGATTTACAAAGAGATACCGTCGGGGTTACTGTCGTACCTGGTTGTGATCCCGACCAAACGGGTGATAAATCAGGTGCTTACCGTAACATTGCCACACTAGTTGTCAATGAAATTGTCGTTACCGATCCTGCCCATTACTGTAACACGCAGCCGACCTCACTCACAGATCGATCTGATCCCCGGCGGTACTTTTATTCCCTGTTTGTCCCTTTCATTGCCAATGCAGACTAATGTTGGCTAGACAAACCATAATTTCTTCTTACTAATCATGATAATATACGCACGCCTCTCCTTTTCCATAATTGCCTTTGTTTTGCTGATATTGCTTGGGCTTGCACCCGTGCTTTCCCCACACGCGCAAGCTGAAGAGCGTTCCTATGGTGACGAAATTCCCGTGAAACTGACAAATTGGACGGATACCCTGTCCATTCCACGGTTTGATCCATCGCAGGGCATCTTAACAAAGATTGACTTTGTGCTCACGGGAGAAGTTAACGGGCGCGCAAGCCTGGAAAACCTGGACGCACAGGCTGCAACCGTGCTCGCTGAAAGTGTAGCAGATATTCGATTGGAGCGTCCTGATGGTACACATGTAACAACGGCTAGTCCACGCGCTGCCAAAACGAGCTCACTCTCTGTGTTTGATGGCACAATTGACTTTTCTGGAACATCGGGAACTACCATTAGTGGTATCGTTGGTATTGATATCTCTGAACATGTTAGTTATACAGATCCTGCTAGCCTGGCCTTTTTTACCGGAAGCGGCACAATTGATATGAACGTGCGAACGACAAGCCGCTCCCGAGCAACTGGTGCCGGCAATCTTGCCTTGAGCTTTAATACATCCGCCGGTGCTGCTATTACGGTTACCTACTTTATTGCTCAGCCGGCCATTGATTTGGAAAAATGGACGAATGAAGAAGATGCCGATCAATTGCCCGGCCCACTTCTTCACCAGGGCGACGTTGTCACGTGGACTTATGTTGTCACCAATATCGGTGAAGTGCCGCTGATTGATCTGACATTGGTTGACGATCAAGAGGGTGATATCATTGCCGACTGTCCACAAACGGTGTTGGCGGTCGCCGAATCGATGCGTTGTACTCACCGTGGCATTGTCCAACGGGGACAATATACCAATACGGCGTTCGTCACTGGAAATGTACCAGCAATCTATCCCGGTGAACCTCGCCAGGTTCAAGATATCGATCCCAGCCACTATACGGGCATCGGGGATCCAGCGATTGACTTGGAGAAGCTAACCAATGGCGACGATGCCGATACGCTTCCTGGGCCGACGTTGGTAGCAGGCACTGTTGTAACCTGGAGCTACATTGTCCACAATGTGGGAGGGATTGCGCTGGAGGATATCTCGCTGGTCGATGATCGGGAAGGAGCGATCACCGCACATTGCCCACAGCAGAGACTGGCGGTTGGGGAGAGGATGGTCTGTGAGGTGCAAGGGATTGCCCAACTAGGGCAGTACACGAATACTGCAACTGTCACCGGGACGACGCCATCCGATTCCGTGCTACCCCATATTACAGTGACAGATGAAGATCCCAGCCATTACTTTGGTGTGGAGATCCCCCTTTGCCCAGTTGACGACAATGGTGCGGTCCTTTTGCCCAAGGTGCGTTTCCTCGGTGAAGGCGTGGGTGAATACACTGTTGATAACGCCGAAGAAGTGCTTGTGGTCAAGAAGTTGGCTCCGTTTCGTTTCATTTTACAAATGGTCTCGCCTTATGTTTCCACGCGGCGTACCGGTGCGCCTGAACGAGTTTGGGCATGTCAAGGTGATTGTACTTTTCTGCGAGGGCTGAGTGAAGTAATTCCACTGGGACCGTTACCACAAAATTCCTTGCTCCACTTTGTTTTTTTGGATGACGATGAAGATGAGAGAATCAATACAATTTTTGCTGATGGGGCGCGTGAACAACCACTGCTACGAATCCAGGAGCAAGGACTGACAACATCGCTGCAAGTAACAATCTCAGAAAGCAACACTTGGTATGTCGATGCTGTCGATTCCATTGGCTTATACTACTGTCTTGAAAGCCAGTAGTATTTGGGGTAAGGGCTGAGTAACGCATCTGAATAATTCCAAAAATATAATCGCACCCTTTTTACAAAGCAAACGCTGCACATTTATGCCCATTGTGATAGAATAACCAAAGTATGGCGGCTGTTGACATGCTTACATTTTCTTAATATAATCGAGTGTATATTTCTGTTTGATTCTCAATCCTTCGAGTTCGTTCGGAAACAACATTGGATAGCCCGCTCGCCAGGAGCTGACGACCCCTGGCGAGCGGGCTATCCAATGTTAATAACGCACAGACCTTTAGTTGGTATACTAATGCTATGGAAAGAGAGTTCTATGGCAAGCCTTCCTGGAAGGTCCAATGCAAAACTTGTCTGTTCATTCTGCACGAAGTTGCAGTACTTCACGGTTACACAGGAAACCTTCCTTTTCTCTATCGACTGCTAGCTCTATGTCGCAACCAAAGCAATACATCCTTGTAATTGATGATGAACCAAGTGTCCGCGAAGTAACGGCTGAAATTTTGCGCGAAGCAGCAGTGCACACACTTGAGGCGTCGGATGGGCCAACAGGCATCGAGATTTTTCGTAACTATGTTGACCAAATTGTATTGGTTCTGTTGGACTATTATATGCCTGATATGAATGGTATTCAGGTTTTGGAAAAACTTTGGCACATCGACCCATCCGTGCCCGTCTTGCTCTTTTCCGGGTATAGCCAGCATTCGATTATGCGCTATTGTGAGCGGGACAACGCAATCGGCTTTTTGCAAAAACCTTACACAATTAATGAATTACTGCTTGCTGTTCATCAGAATCTAAAGCGCGTCTAACCTATTCTTTGCTCTCCTTGGTCTTGCTTTTGCCCCCTTCCATTCCCGCGTGCGTTTCCTCCAGCAGCCACAAATTCTAAATTTGGCTCATATAGGTCTCTGGGTAAAATTGCAAAAATTCTCAGAGAGAATCGCGCCATTTCACCTCTTCGCCCATATGTGCGTTCTAATTTTTCTCATTCTGGACAGTGGTATATCATTAAAGGCCAGTTTTCAAACAAGAGGGATCTCTCTGCCTGCCTTTTGTGGAATGAGCACATCGGCAAAATGAGTAGATTCAAATCAACATGACTTCCTCCCTGGGAACGGATTGCCAGTGGGTAGTACAACTAGCAAGGTGCTCGTTCGCAAGTGGCTGCGGAAGTTCTAATCAATAGGAGTGATCAATGAGCACCAGCCTTGAGCAAAATGTGAATACAAATTCACGGCCAAGTGACCTCAAAATTACCGATATGCGCATTGCCCATTTGGCGGGTATCCCCATGCGCGCTCCCATCATTCGGCTGGAAACAAACCAAGGATTGGTTGGCTATGGCGAAGTACGTGATGGCGCCAGCAAGAACTATGCGCTCGTACTCAAGCGGCATCTGATCGGCGAAAACCCCTGTAACATTGACAAGATTTTCCGGAAGATTAAACAATTTGGCTATCATGCACGGCAAGCCGGCGGTGTTTGCGGTGTTGAAATGGCGCTTTTTGATTTGGCCGGAAAAGCCTACGGCGTACCGGCCTATCAACTTGCCGGTGGAAAATTTCGCGATAAGATTCTCTGTTACTGTGATACACCCAGCACCCCCGACGGCACGGAGATGGGGCGACGACTCAAAGCGCGCATGGAGCAAGGCTTCAAATTCCTCAAGATGGACGTGGGCATTCAACTGCTGCGTGATGTGCCGGGAGCGCTGATTGCACCGCCGGAGATGCTGCAATCCCGCACTGTCATGCACCAATTTACCGGCATCCAGATCACCGATGTTGGTATTGGTGTACTCTGTGATTATGTCGCTGCCGTCCGTGACGAAATCGGTTATGAGGTGCCCTTGGCCGTAGATCATTTTGGCCACATCGGCTTAAAATCCTGCATTCGCTTGGGCAAAGCACTGGATAAATTCACCCTGGCCTGGTACGAGGATATGATCCCTTGGCAATATGCCGATCAGTGGGCGGAACTGACCCGCGCCGTCGACACCCCTACCTGTACCGGTGAGGATATCTATCTCAAGGAGGGCTTCATGCCGCTCTTCGAAAAGCAGGGTGTGAACATCATTCATCCCGATCTCGCCTCGTCGGGTGGAATTATGGAGACCAAGAAGATTGGTGACCTTGCTCAAGATTACGGCATTGCCATGGCGATGCATATGGCCGGCTCACCGATCAGTGCGCTCGCCAATGTTCACTGCGCCGCCGCCACCGAGAACTTCCTGGTTCTAGAAAATCATTCGGTTGACACGCCAAAGTGGAATGAACTCATTACAGGGTTGCCGAATCCGCTAATTCAGGATGGGCATATCCAGGTGCCGGAGAAACCGGGCCTTGGGTTTGACGATATCAACGAGGATCTCTTCCGTGAGAACCTCAATCCCAAGGATGCTGTCTACTTCGACACACCAACCGATGAGTGGGACAGTGACTGGTCACACGACCGGCTGTGGAGCTAGTAAATCCCCATGTCAATAAGGCCAAGCAACTCGAGTTGCTTGACCTTATTGACTGCTCTGCTATTTACGAATATCTTTTAGCACTTTCCCGCCCTGCATCACTACCTTGATATTCTCCGTCTTCTCCAGCGAGCGAATCTCCTTCAGCGGATCGGTTCCGCAATCACGATATCCGCTAACTTGCCTTTTTCCACTGTTCCGATCTGATCTTGCCAACCCAAACACTCCGCTGCCACTTTGGTCGTTGCCACAATCGCCGCCATCGGCGACATGCCAATGTTACACATCAATCCCAATTCGCGCAGATTCGTGCCGTGGGGCATCACACCGGCACGGTGCCTTGGCAATACTATCGCTGTGAATCTCGATTGTTCCGCGTGCTTTACGCATGCCATATCCGGGCATCGCCCCACCGGACTCGGCAATTTCGAGCACGGAGAGCGGGGCAAGCAGACATACCTTACTCCGCTTGTTCAGTGGATCACCTCAGGCCGGATGGCCGTGTGACGCAACAGTCCCTGCATCCCATCAATCTCGTAGACCTGACGAGCGCGCTGTGCTGGGTTCTGGCGACGAAAGAGGCGATTGTAAATAGATGTGAGCAACTTTTCTTCGCCGTGACCGCGGCGCTCCAGCGCAGCATTGGCAAAGGCTACCAACTGGGTGAGAAAATCCGGCAAGGGCTGTGGAGCGGCCAAACCATGGCGGATTGTCTGTTGGTGATAGGTGCGCATACGCTCCCAGTAATCCGGACCGAGTTCCTCTTGTACAAAGCTTTCTATCTGTGCGGCTGCTTCCATCAGGCCAACAGTTAGTGCTGCTGCCGCCATCTGTTCCGCCCATGGTTGCTGGCAGGCCGGACGAATTTCCACTGTGCCATGGACAGTGCGCAACCGAGCGCTGTTCCAGATATAGTGTTCATGGTAGAGAAACGCATTGAAATCCGGCCCATGCTCTCGCAGATACTCAGTGAAGGGCTGGTGGCTGGGGATAATCTCCCCCCCTGCTTTGAGGATCAGATAGGTGGATTGGGAAACTGCGTGAACATAGTCGCCAATGCTTGTGTAGGGACGGAGGGGCATGCCATGACGATGCTCTGTTGCATGGATATCGACCATGCGCCCTTCGCGGGCGCTACAGAAAGGGCTACGTCTGCCACCGAAAATTGGCGAGTTGCCACAGAGCGCGATGAGCACTGGGGCTATCATATTGCCGACGTTGAGCATTTGCACCAACTCCGGCTGACCAATTGCCACGTGGCATTGATCGCTTGCCGTCACTGTGTACCAGAGCCAACTGGCACCCATGGCGCGATAGAGGCTTTGATAGCGTTGTTTTGGCGCCATGATTTGAAGGGAGGGAGGGCTAACGGGTTGGATCCCATAGCCAAGCACTTGCCAGCTATAACTGGCCGCAGCGCGAACGACCTTTTGCACACCATCGATAATACTTTGTTCTACATCCCAAAGGGTCTGGGTCGGCGGTGTGTTGAGTTCGAGCGTGCCGACGCCCACTTCCAAGGCATAGTTGCAAGCAACGCTCTGGAGGCCAACAATGAGATTAGGCACATTGGTATCATACTGGGCTTCCATCTGATACGTTGCCCGCAAGTGCTCCAAAATGCGACGTCCATCTGCTGCTTGGCCATCGCTACGGACGATAGGATATTCTGCTTCACGACCTACTGTTCGATGTTGCGGTTTTTGCTCTGGAAAACAGGCGATGAACTGTTCCGCCAGTTTATCAATCGCGTCATTGAGATTGTGCATAAATCCTTATGAGGCTTCGGTCAATACTTCACGCCACCGTTGTCTTTGCGCAGCAGGCAGCGTTGCGAGCAACGCTGAAAGTGCCGCTGGATTGGAAATATTTTGGGGCTGATTGAGTAGAATCTCGACAAGTGCTTTGGCAGTATCGATCTGCGTGGGTGTCAAGGCGGTGAGAGTTGCGGTGCCATCGATGCCCGCTTTACAGAGGATCAATGCTGCATCATATTCTGTCGTTTTCATCAAAAATTCGCCAGCGGTCCGTTCTTTTGAGTCACGCTGCTGTGAACCAGCCTGACTTACATGTCTGTTGGTGCGCGTTTCGCGTTCGGCAAAAAGCTGGCGCAGAATTCCTTCACTCACCTGTTTGAGCGTCTGTGAAAATATCTCAACAACCTGAACGTTGTCGGTTTTGGCAGCCAAGATTGCGGATTGGGTGAAACAGTAATCGCCGGTCAAGATGATGCTGCCGGTAATGGACCGTTGATTGGCATCATCTTCCTCCTCTGTCGGCAAATTTTGCACAATCGTCTGTTGATTCACTCGCCTTAGCAACAATTGGTGAATGGTGAGCGCAATGCGCAACATTTCGAGAGCAGCACCTAAATAAAGACGTTGTTGATACAGGTTGTCCTTCACCGTATCCTGAGCAGGATCTTCCTTTGCGATGCAAGTTGCCAGCACCGTTGTTGCACAGAGAAATGGCGCGGCTTTTTGAATCTCTGCACGAGCCAGATGATCAAATGGCATGTAGAGTTGGACGAGCGACTCTTCCAGCAACTGCTTCACCGCATGGCGTTCCGCTGCCAACGTGCTCCCCAACATTCCTTCCGGGGAATCTTTCAGTGGATGGGACTCTTTTTGGGGATGGGATTCCGCTGCCATACGTTAGGATCTTTCCTCGGATTTCGTATCATTGGCGGGATCAACCGTCGAGCGACCGATTGTAGAGCCGACCCATGTAACCTGACCAAGCAACTCATTAGTGCTATCGACGGCTTCAAGTGCGGTATCGCCCATATAAATGCCCGTGACAATGTTGCGCAGTTCCGTTTCTCTGCGGAAAATTTGCCCGCCATAGCCAATGATTGGTCTGTGTCCGTCTAATTCACTGAGTGCCTGTGTCAAATGTACCAACTGAAGCGCTGCCTTGTGTGTTGTGGCGCTGAGCAAGATCATAGTTGGTCGGTGCTCCTCCACATTCTCCATAAAATCTTTCACTGGGATATTTTTACCCAGATACTGTGCCTGATAGCCTGCACGACGTAGATAAATTGTGAGGAGCAGTGCTCCAATTTCATGTTCTTCTGAAGGTGCACAGCCAATCCAAATTAGGGCTTTGCTGCCGGCCGTGGGCACCGTACGCAAAATGGCTGCGAGCCGTTGTTGTAAATAGGCCGTTGCGAAATGCTCATGGGCAATGTTGATTTTTCCCTGATGCCAGCGTTCACCAATCTCAACCAACACCGGTACAATAATCTTTTCCCCCACATGTTCAATCGGATAGAGAGAGAACGCTTCTGCTAAAATCTGTTCGGCTACCGTGTCGTTGAGTTGGAGTAGAGCCTGCAAAAGCTCTTGTTGCAAGCCGATGTAATCACGCTTCGCCAAATGGTGTGTGACCGGTGTCATCCGTTCAGGCTTGGCGTCGTTCGACTCAGGCAACTGGACATGTTCTAAACCTTTGGCCTGGTCGGATAACGTTTCCAGCCAGGCCACAGCCTGGCTAATCGCCATTCCGGCATCTACTTGGCTCTTCAGCCAGCGGATCAGCGCGATATCCCGATCTGAATAGAGACGATATCCGCTCTCGGACCGTTGTGGCTGTGTGACCTGATAGCGGCGTTCCCAGGCTCGCAATGTGCTGGAGGTAATCCCAGTTGCCTGGACAACTGCTTTGATATTGTATAAAGGGATTGTTGGATAGTCGCGTAACCGTATTGTACTCACTCGAACCTCATTCACATATGGCAGTGGTCGATTGCATGACCTATGTGCAAAGAATGTATAGCCCTATTATGCCAACCATAGCACAAAAATGAGGAATCTTCAATAGCCGGGCAACACGGGTGCGTACCACATTGGAGGATTACACCGGACGCTTGATCTTGGTCCTTTTCTGTAATCCCCGAAAATGGGATGCACCTCGGCAACACTTGGTTCTTGTTCATTACGCAGGGGTTTCCTCAAGTCCGTGCCTCAAGTGATTTTACATGAACAACGTGTCCTGTCTGCACGGATTGTTGCGCTGCCAATGCTACCTGTAAACTTCGGATACCGGCTTCGGCTGTCGCCAACAGGGACTGCCCGCTGGAATCATGGCTCTCTTGCCGGCGGTGAACGGCCTGTACAAAGCTGGCGATCAGTTGGCGATCCGCATCACCAGGCGGAATAGGCTGGCGTTCGCTCTGATGATTGCGGATGAGAAAGAGGCGGCTCTGTCGGCTTTGGTCGGCCCAATGCTGGATCTGCAAAGTACCCCGTGTGCCATACAACTCAAACATCGTAGGCATATGAGGGAGGAAAAAAGAGTCGTGCAATTGAATCGTGAGTTGGCTGGACCGCAATGTGATGAAGCTTTGGACATCCTCCTCAACTGCCCTGTCACCCCCTTCTCCGAGGAGTTGCGGGGAAGCGGTGGCGTAGACCGATTTCACCTCATCTTGCAACAGATAGGCTAAGAGATCAATCGCATGAGGCATACGGTTGCGTAGAACACCACCGGCGGTTGGTTGCAATCGCCAACTCTGTTGATGGCGGGCAAGTGGCGTGGTATTGGTAATACGCCCGCCCAAAAGATCGCCAATCAGTTGATCGGCCAAGCTATGTCTCAACTGGCGCACAGCTGGTTCTGCCCGCAATTGGTGCCCAACCCCCAAGAGCAGGCCCCGATGTTCGGCTGCCAGTTTCATGGTTTGTGCTTCCTCAATGGACAACGCCAAGGGCATTTCGCAGAGAACGTGCTTGCCGGCACTTAGTGACGCCATCACCAATGGAAAGTGATGGCGTGGGTGGCTTGCTACATAGATACATTGGATTTCACGCCGTTGTAGAAGGTCGGCCAGATTAGTAAAGCTGTGTGGTAGGTAAAGATCTTGGGCAAATTGTTTCGCACGTTGGTCGCTGTGGCTGTAAACACCGACTGCCCAGGTCGCCGCCAGATCTGGTGCCAGTGGAGGCTGTTTGCGGATCGCTTCCTGGACAACACGATGGGCACGTTCCCCAGTACCTAAAATGCCCCAACCGATTGACTCTGATCCAACCCGCAAGGGCAGTGCGTGTTGTCCGCTGTGCCTGGGTTGCGAGAATGCATTGGTCGTCAATAGCTCTGTTGCCGTTGGCTTAAATGGCTCCGTCATCGTCGCCTGCAATCAATCGATAAATCGCTTCCAGATCCTCATCATTGTAAAAATGGATCACGAGACGACCGGTGCCATTGGCCCTGCGATTCAAGTTGACGCGCGTTCCCAACGTTGAACGCAGGCGATCCTCCATGTACCCAACCTGTGCCTGCTGGGGAGAAAGCGTTTCGTCAGCGCCCGCATGCTCATCACCTTCCTCGCCAGCCTCTAGCTTGTCTTCTTCCGACGGCTGCAGCCATTCTTTGACAAGTGCTTCCGTTTGGCGGACATTGAGTTCCTGTTCGAGGACCGCCTGCAAAGCAGCCTCGATGAGGGCCGGTTCTTCTAGTGCCAACAGGGAGCGCGCGTGGCCGGCAGAGATGGTTTTGTCGGTCACTGCTTGTTGGACTGTTGCCGGCGCTTGCAACAGTCGCAATGTATTGGTGATCGCGGAGCGGCTCTTGCCCACGCGTTCTGCCACCGCGGCGTGAGTCAACCCAAATTCTTCAACAAGGGTTTGATAGGCCGCACCTTCCTCGAGCGGATTGAGATCGGCCCGCTGAATATTTTCGACGAGAGCCCACTCCACAAGTTGCTGTGTCGATGCCTCGCGAAGGATTACCGGTACCTGGCTGAGCTGTGCACGTTGTGCCGCGCGCCAGCGCCGTTCCCCCGCTACCAACCAGAAGTGATCCGGTTGATTTGGATTCTTGGTGACGACCAATGGCTGAATAATCCCATGGGTCTGAATCGAAGCCGCCAATTCAGCTAGTGCTTCTTCATCGAAATAAGCTCGTGGCTGATGAGGGTTTGGCGTAATGTGATCTATCGGACACTCTTGGATGCCGGAAGCTTTTGTTGTTGGATCGGTGGGTGGCGGAGTCGGTTTCGCCGTATCGACAATGAGCGCCCCTAAACCGCGTCCAAGACCGCGCCGCTTGTTAGAGCTACTCGTCATGCCGCCCTCGATACTTGTGGTGCAACTGCTTTTCCTTCTGCTCGTTGGAGAAATTCAGCCGCAAGCGCCTGATAACCAAGTGCACCCGCGCTATTGGGTGCGTAGCTCAGAATTGTCTGCCCATAACTGGGTGCCTCACTGAGCCGCACATTGCGCGGAATAATTGTCTGGAACACCTTATCCGGAAAATAATTCTGTACTTCTTGCACCACCTGTTGTCCCAAATTCGTGCGACCGTCATACATCGTCAGAATTACGCCCGTGATCTCCAACTTATCGTTAAGTACATCGCGTACCTGTTGCACTGTGCTTAGCAAGAGGCTGAGTCCCTCCAGCGCCAAATATTCGCATTGCACCGGTACAATAACGCCATCAGCCGCGGTAAGGCCGTTGATGGTCAGTAGCCCCAGGCTAGGCGGATCGTCAATAAAAATGTAATCATACTGGTCAATAATGGGTTGAAGCGCCCGTTCGAGCAATCGTTCTCTGGCCATCATGCGGGCCATCTCGACCTCGGCCCCCGCTAAATCGGGGCTGGCTGGAACGAGATCGAGCCCAACCAATTCCGTGAGGGTGAGCGCTTGCTGGATCGGCACCTTTTCGATGAGGACATTGTAAAGACTGAGCGCCAACTCACGTGGATCAATACCAAGACTAGTAGTTGCATTGCCCTGGGCATCGGTGTCGATAAGCAACACGCGTCGACCGGCGGCAGCGAGATAGGCTCCCAAATTGACTGCCGTAGTGGTCTTGGCGACGCCGCCTTTTTGGTTGACAAAACAGTAAATTTTCGCAGTCATAAGACGATCTGTGTTCGTTCTAAACGCAAAGCAACCTGTGTAAATTGCAGATGGATCAAAAGGGCAATTTACAAGCTACACAACATTGGGCATACCCCCAAAAAATGGGTGCTCAACCATATAAGCCAGCACTTGTTCCCGTGTGGGAATCCCGGCAATGCCTTCCTGTTCGACACCAAACGACGCCGTGATGTTGGCAAACCGTGCCGATTGAATCGGATCGCCTGTCTCTTGCAGACGTATCACAAAGGCCGTGGCAAATGTGTCCCCAGCTCCCGTCGGATCGACTTCGTTTGCCGGTCTTGGTGGAATTTTTGTTTCCATCACCGTGCCATTATCCTGCCGTTGATAGATTGTGCTGCCATCACGATACTCTGTCAAGACAACGGTGGGGATAACGGGGAAAAACTGTTCCAATCGTTGTAGATCGAAGTCAATATCCTCAAGAGACAACACCAACACATCGAGGTGCGGTGCAATGGTGTCAGCCGTGCTCCACGGTTTGCTTGAGACGCGTCCTGTCGAGTCCCACTGCCGCATCCAACCTTGAGGGACGGCCGCTGTTAATGACGGTTTCTGAAACAGTGCGGCAACGTCGTCATTAATTTCGTTGGCAAGTGGGCCCAATAACACCGCCTTGGGATGATGCAAATCGGCTGGAATATCCGCCGCCGTAATTGGTAGTGCTGGTGTATAGCAGTATTGAATGCGACCCTCGGGTGTATAAATATTGGCAAAGGTGGTCGTTGTTGGGCTCGGCAGGATCCGCAGATCAACCCCATGTGGTAATTCTGACAGATCGAGATCAGGGGCTGCCCTGGTTAGAATTGTAGGTTTGCGCCCTAGGCGGAGTGCTGTCACAGCGGCAAAACTCACTGTTCCGCCCAATCGGTACGGACCCTGTTGATCTGCTGTAATCAGATCGCGTGTCACATGGCCAATAAGCAAGAGATCGATGGTTGGCTTATCTTGCAATGACTGCTTCGATTGTAGCATGGCTTGTCTTCCTGGTCAAAGCATATGACAACACAAAAATTGGCGTGCTGCCGTGGTTTTACTATAGAGATCGCTCATCAGCCGAAAGTGTGAGTGGAGCACCAAAGCGGTGCATGCAGCCTTTGTTCACTCATATTTTCGGTTGATGAGCCAGAGATTAGGACTTACCCGACCGTCGACAAACACCTATGCGCTCGCCTTGCGCTTCTTTCCAAGCTCTCAGGCATACGGGATTTTCTAGTGAAAGTGGGTAAGTTATCGCGGTAGCGAAAGTAAAGTCCTATCATATCAGGGGGAATGGCAAATGATATGTAAGCCAGCCGTTACAGACGTGGCAAACTGCGCACTTTTTTGAACGTCAACTCCCCATACTGGCGATCCAGAACAAAAACGTCCCGTTATCAAAACGGGACGTTTCCTGCCATATTATCCATCTGTGCTAAATGATCCTCGCCAGGCGACTGTGGTATTTCGGCTGAGTTTTGTGAGGCTTTGGACTTCAAAAGCCACCCCATGCTGGTTTCTGCCACTACTCGTCGCGGGCAAAGATATGAACCTTGCGGCGTGGACCTTCACCATAGCTCTCTGTATAGACATCGGGATGGTTGCGCAGCACCATGTGGATGATGCGTCGTTCATTGGCCGGCATTGGCTCCAATGAGATTGCTCGGCCTGAGCGCGCCACTTGTTCGGCCATGCGTTCAGCAAGCTGGGTGAGTTGGTTTACCCGGCGTTCTTTGTAGTGCTCAACATCGACAATAATGTTTTTCCAGCGGTGAATCTTCTGATTTACCATGAGGCGCAGTAGATACTGGATATTTTCCAACGTTTCGCCCCGCCGGCCAATGAGCGCACCGAGATCAGTTCCTTCCACATCGAGCCGTAAATAACGAGTACGGCGTTCCTCCACCGCTTCGTCGTCACCCTCATCATCGTCAAAATCATCATCGTCTTCATCAAACCAAGATGATGTGACTTCTGCCTTGAAGCCCATGAGATGGATCATTTCTTCAAGCATATCAGCGGCCATTGCTGCCAAATCTTCTTCCTCTACGCTGACATCCAACTCCTCAAATTCATCGTCACTGTCATATTCATCATCTTGATCGTCGTAGTTTTCGGTCATGTCGACAGTAGAGTCATCTGCCTCATCGTCCGCAAATTCGTCGTCATCGACATCATCCTCTGCTGCCAACCGAGCGTTTTCTTGAGGATGAGCCGCGGTTCTGTTGGATAGGCTAGCTGATGGTTCGTCTTCCTCGGAGACAGAGCGCTCCTCTACTTTTTGGACAACGTCAGGCTGCTGTGACAACTCTTCTGATGCAGCGGTTGAACGCAAGGTGAGGCGTACGACAGCTGGTTCACTGCCGATGCCAAAGATCCCACGACTCCCTTTGTTGATAATTTCGATGTCAACCGCATTCCGTTCGACACCCAAAACTGCTAACCCTTCAGCAATCGCTTCATCGATGCTTTTCGCCTTAAATTCTTGCGTAGCCATTGCTATTTCTTCCTTTTCCGACGCTTGGGCGTAGATGCCTTGTTGGCCTTTGTTGCTTCCGCATCTGTAGTTGAATCAGCCGCATCTTTTGCATGCGTAGGCACAGAGGTTGTACCACCGCCGGCGACTGCTATCGCCGGTTTGGGGCCGCCTGCTGTCAGCCGCCCACTCGTCGTCAACCATTGCTGCCCCATCTGCAGCAGATTGCTGGTGACCCAATATAAGGTTAGACCGGCTGGAACTTGCAGGGTGAAAAAGCCAAACATGAAGGTCATGACGTAAGTCATCTGCTTCATCATCCCGGCTTGGCTATCATTGCCTGTGGTTGGCGTGGCAGGGGTCATCCAGCGTTGCATGAAAAATTGGGAGACGATCAGGAGGATCGGCAAAATCAAATAGGAGATGAGCAGGCCAAAATCCCCATTTTGAAATGCCTCTGATATCCAGGTTAACCCCTGCGTATATTTGGGAAAACTCAGATCGGGAATCCAGAAGAAATTTGCGCCTTCAAGTGAAGGGCCGATAGCAACGAGGGCTGAATAGAGGCCAAAAAGAATCGGCATTTGGATCACAAGTGGCAAACAACCACTCAACGGGTTGACCCCTGCTTCCTGATAGAGTTTCATCTGCTCTTGGGTAAGCTTCTCTCGATCTTTTCCATATTTTTTCTGCAACTCTTGAATCTTTGGTTGTAGCTCCTTTTGGGCCTGCATACCGCGGATCTGACTGAGGGTCAACGGAAACATGAGGAGGCGCAGAATGAGTGTAAACGCAACGATGGCAAATCCCCAGTGAAAAGGCACATTTGCATCTCGCATGATACCGTCGAGATAGATCAACGCTTTGGCAAGGGGCCACACCACAATTGTCTGCCAAAAACCGTTTGGATCGGTATGTAATACATCCACTCCCGCACGATCAACACCGCAGCCACTCAGAACAACCAGTAACACTGCGAGTGTGAGGAAGAGTATCCATCGATTTCGTTTCACAAAAAATATCTCCTAATATATATCTATACGCCGCCTTAAGCGGTTCGCCCCTGCACCGTACACCATTCTAGATGAAGCTATGCGCATGCCTCTCATGGAAACTCGCGGTGAGTCAGTGCCCAGTAAATCAATGCCCCAAGTGTATCACCGGTAAGTAAGCGCACAACCCTACAACAATTGCACATGCTTACGGTACAGGATCGAAGCCGCCCTTATTCCAAGGGTGGCAGCGCGCAATGCGTCGAGTGCCCATCCAAAGTCCGCGCCATGCACCATACTTATCAATTGCCTCGTAGGTGTACTGCGAACAAGTTGGATAGAAGCGGCAATTACTGCCTAACAAAGGGGAAATCCATGCCTGATAAAAACGAATCAGTTGTAAAAAAATTCGACGCATCATGATTTGTCGTTCTTTTGCAACAGTACATTCTGTTGCAACAAATGCGCCCGCCAAAGGAGGCGGGCGCATGCAGCGTCCATTTGATGGTAGTCAGCGAATTTGATCGGTTGCCTTGCAATAAAAACAATATCCCAACCGGCTTGGATGGAGCCTTGCTGTAATCGAACTGCTTCGCGCAACCGCCGCTTGATCTTGTTGCGGGTAACGGCATTCCCTATGCGATTACTCACCGAAAATCCAAAACGACTGTAGGGTAATGTGTTTGGTAAATAACAAATCACTAGGAGTTTGTTGCTATGTGAAACACCTTGCCGTCGGATTTCTTGAAAGCGCTGATTCTCCCGTATCCGATACCGTCTTTTCACGCGAAAGTTTCTTTACATAAATTGCGACGCTCATCAGACGAAAGTGTGAACCATTCGCTAATTGTTTATTACTTCATAAAAACGGAAATTTACCGATAGGGTTACCCGAGAAAAACGGGTACCTAACCAATGCACATTCCCGGTTGGCTACGTAAGTTCTACGGTCATAATCTGAGTAGAGACTCACTGTCAGTTCAACGGGCAAATCGAATTGATGAACTAACGTTTACTTAATAGATTTGCGGACTGATAACTGCACACTCAATTTGCTGCGACCACGCAAACGACGTCGCTTGAGGACGTTACGCCCTCCAGGGGAAGCCATGCGTTTTCGAAAACCGTGGGTGCGAAGGCGTTTGCGAACTTTGGGTTGCCAGGTACGTTTTGTCGACATTATTTCACTCCTGCTATGCGGTAACTATCAATTTCATATCTTTTTTACTTTAGGATCTTCCAAGATCTCGTAAGTGCACTAAAAATCTATCCACAAAATCTCTGTAGCGGTCATCTCTGTCGGGATAGCCCGTAGACTCAACCCCGATTTTACGGATAGGCTCTAAGACAAACAACCACTCACACAAATCAGTAAAGAAGACGACCACCGCTGCGGCATGATAATTTTCGGCTAGTCATCCGTTTTCAGCACGGAAGCAGTCAGAAAAGAATCATATCAAGAAAGAGTCATATTCAGGAAATAAAATGAGTCACTTCGAAGCGTCTCAAGAGATCCTTTGATGCTTGCCTGCTTTGAAGTTTCTGCTATCTTCTGCAGACCACCGCAACGGCCTGAATAACAATTGCTATCCAACTAATTTACAAACGGCTATTATAAGGCTAGGATTCTAGCACTGTCAAATTCCGTCTACTGTAAACCTCAAGTGGGTATCTATCGCATTGAGGACACTGTAACGGACGCTTTCTCTGCTCCTCGTCTGCACTTTGCCAGTGACCATGTTGGGGGGCGGTATGTCGAAAACTGTGTGAAGCGCCAATCCGCTCTCTGAGCCAATCGCACTGTACGCAATTCGTGCGGTACCGCTCTTGCGAATAGATGCGGTGAAGAGAATAGTTGCGGTATTGGCTTGGCAGCAGGCTCAAAAAATGGTACTATAAAGTTAGTCTGTGATGTGGTGATGTTGTTGGTTCACTGGTTGTGTTGATGACAAGATTCGCATACGGAATTCGTATGCGGAATTCTTTGGAGGATGAATGGCTGCGTTCCCTGTTCACTCAAAATTGAATCATGCTGATTCCAATGTGCCGCACAGGAGCCATGCGGAGGGTACTGTGCCCTTTGGCACAGTGTTAAATAGGGGAGAAGCGCGCTCTTCCGCGCCAGGTGGGCCTGATCGGGTGCATCAGAGGGATACTCAGCGAGGTCACGTTGGTCGGCTCACTGCTGAACAGAATCCCGAACTCTTGCATTGGCGGGCGAATCGTCTCCTCGATGAAATGATGCTGGGCGCTATTGATGTTGCCGCAAGTGACTCTGTTCCTGCCCGTGCATTGACCTCACCATTTTCAGCAAGGCAAACGGCGACGTTTCAAAACTCCAGTACTAGTGGCGCGCGCTATGCAGCAAATGAACGCCAACAGCTTGTGGGGGATGAGCAGCAACAGGATCGCAGTCGCGATCCCTACATCAGTAGCGAAAGGCAACAATCCCTTGCCTCTGATCCCCTTGCTTATGATCGTGTTTCAGATGAATATGCCGCAGCGCAGCACGGCGAGGAGCGTTCCTCGATGGATTGGGATACTGCTGCGCCGGCCAACTATCGTTCAGTTCAGACGGATATTGTGCGTGCACAGGCGGGTTCTGTCCAGTCCGGTGATAGCGTGGGCGGATATTCGCCGACGCCATCCCCCCACGCGTTGCCACCGGTTCATTCGGAACAGGTGAGGACCGGCAGCGGGAACGTAAATCCCCAGACTGCAAGTAGGTTATCAAGTAGCTCACAGGTGGCAGATCCACATCAAGCACATCGCAGTGCTGAGTATGCGGAACCCGCAAGTAGGCGGACCACAGACGACCGAGGCCCATCGCGCACCGGCTCTGCACCTGCCGCCACTGCGCCGCAACCGCGCAATGGAACAGAACAGTGGCTCTTTGCCGCCGAACAACGATATGAACAGTTGGCAGCACGCCATCAGGCGACCAGTGGTGGGGATCAGTCTACTGGTTATGACTTTGATGGTTGGTCTGTCTCAGATGCACAACAGGCAGACGATCTGCAATCTAGGTTGGTAACCCCATATAGCCGGGATAACAATTATGAGCAGCTTCCCTCCTACAGTCAGGGTGCAACCACATACCCAGCGTCCCAAAAGCACCCGCAGACAACCGTCAAGTCAGGCGAGCCTCCCACACCGGCAACACGAAAAAAACTGCGATCCAACCTGCTGCCAAGAATGAGTGCACTTGATAGCCGGGCGGTTCATCAAGAAATGGCTATGTTGCAAAATCATATCGATTCTACACTTGCCGCGGGCCATGAATCGCGTATTCGTGCCCAACATCTACTTGAGAAAGCTTCAACAATTTTGCAGGGAGATCCCAGCCGTTCCGCTGAGGTCGACTATTATCTCCAGCAAGTCCGCATGATTGTGAAACGTGTTCAAGAGACTGTGCAATGGTCTGATCTTTATAAGAGGCGATTGCGCACCTATCTGTTGGCCTGGTTAGCCCTCAGCTTTATTTTTATTGTGAGCCGTTATCTCTATACGGAAGCTCTCTTTTCCTTTTTGGGGCGAGCTAGTGGTCAAAATCCAGATAGTTTGCTGGTTTATAATGTGGTGACGATTACCACCGCTTTTTTCTTTGGCGCCTTTGGGGGCGGTGTTGGCGCATTGGTGAATTTGGTACGCTATGTGCGACAAGGCTATGGTTTTTTTGATCGCAAATATGGTCTGCGCGGTCTGATTCTGCCGTTGATTGGTGCCCTTTGTGGACTTGTCCTTTGTGCTGTGTTCGGTGTTGTCTACGCACTACTGGGCATTGAACCGCCAACAAGTCTCTGGTTTGGTCTCATACCTGCATTATTGGCGATGCTGCTGGGGGCAAGCCAGGAATATTTCTATGGCACTGTTGCCCCGTAATTACCCATGATATTTGTCGAAGTTATTGTTAATCGCCCGATCCGCCCTTCATTTCGCCCGTCAACGGCGGTTCCTGTTCCCAATCCCCATTCTGATGCCGCGGCAGGTGCCCAACTCTTGCTCAACGATCTGGGGCTTGCCGATATGGCTGAGACTGGCGATATCGTCGGCTCTGCGGAGGCAGAAGGCGATGGGCCGACCTTTCAACTGTTTCACTATCACCTACCGCCAAATCTCGAACACCTGGTTGAACCGGGCCACTTGGTTTGGGTCCCTTTTGGCGCCCAAAGAGTGCAAGGAGTCGTCCTGCGCCAAAGCACCGACTCGCCCGTCCCAACGCGCGCCGTTTTGCGCCTGGCGCGTACCGAGCCGGTCCTCACACCAACGCAACTGGCGCTTGCGGCTTGGATTGCGGACTATTACGTCGCACCCCTTTCCGAAACGGTCAAATTGTTTTTCCCACCGGGACTCCTCAGCAAAGAAGATGGCTCAAACCGCGTGCGCGTCAAGCGAGAATTGAAAGTTGAACTGCAACTCTCCCTCGCCGAAGCGTTACAGCGGTTACCGCTCCTTGGCCGTGAAACACAACAGAGCCGAGTTCTGGCGTGGATGCTCGAACAGCCCCATTCTGCCATCCCGCTACAAGCCGTGCTTGATGCCTGTGGCTTAAAAAGCCCTGCCACGATCAAAACGCTGGTGAAGCATGGTCTGCTAAGGATCACTGAAACGGCTGATCCTGTTTACCCCTCCGTTGCAGGAGCAGAGCGTGAATCCATGGTCCAACTGGCACTCACTGCCACCGAAGCGCAAGAACGATTGTTAGCGCTGCAAGGCCTTGATAAGTATCATCCGATTATCGAGGCATTGGCCACCGCCGAAAGTGCGCTCTGGAAGAGTGAACTGTATCAACGGGTTGATGCCGATTTGAAGATGCTACGGGCATTGCACAAGGCCGGGATTGTCATGCTCTCCGAAGAAGTCCGCTTTCGGGATCCGCTTGCGGGGCGCAATTATCCAAGGACAACTGCCCCTCCTCTGACGGCTGAACAGCAACAGGTTTGGCAGCAGATCGCTTCATGTTGCTTCCCTGACGGATCAGAAACACCGCATATAGATGAGCTTGGTTGGCCGACTTCTGCACAGAAGTTTCTTCTGCATGGCGTTACAGGGAGTGGCAAGACTGAGATCTATCTGCAGGCGATTGCGGCAACCTTAGCTGCCGGTAAACAAGCGATTGTCTTGGTGCCCGAGATTGCCCTAACCCCCCAAACAGTTGCCCGTTTTGCAGGACGCTTTCCTGGGCGAGTGACGGTGATTCATTCCGGACTCAATGCCGGGGAACGTTACGATGTGTGGCGCTATCTGCGCGATGGTCAGTATGATGTGGTCATTGGTCCACGCAGTGCACTCTTTGCACCGTTGGCTCGCCTGGGGCTAATCATTATTGATGAGGAACATGAATCCTCATACAAACAGAATGCTGAGGAATGGGGCAGCTTTACCGTCTTTTATGATGCGCGCACCGTGGCCGAACGACTCGCCGAACTTGTCAATGCGATTCTGATCTTTGGCAGCGCAACCCCAAGCCTGGAACGGTACCGTGCCGCCCAACAGCAAGATCTGGTATTGCTCGAATTGCTGCGACGAGTTATGGGGCACAAGCCGGCCAACGATGTGACACTCAGTAAAAACAGCTCCGTACTCGCAGTCGCGGAGGCGACAACACCCTCGCCATATACGGATTTACCCCCAGTTGAGATTGTTGACATGCGCCAAGAATTGCGCGCCGGCCACCGCAGCATGTTGAGCCGTCCATTGTTGAGTGCTTTGCATGAGACATTGGATGCTGGCGAACAGGCGATCTTTTATTTGAATCGGCGTGGGACGCGTACCTTTGTCATGTGTCGCGACTGTGGCGCAGTGCAGGAGTGTAAGCGCTGCGACATTCCGCTGACATTTCATGAAAACACTGATATTTTGATCTGCCACCACTGTAACCGCCGCTATCCCGTGCCAGAAATTTGCCCAGAGTGTCACAGCAAACGAATCAAGTATTTTGGAAGTGGTACACAGCGGCTGGAAGAGACGATTCAGCAGATCGTTCCCCATGCGCGGATCATGCGTTGGGATGCGGATACCGCAACGAAAAAGGGGAGCCATGAAGCAATTCTCCGACGGTTTGCTGATCACGAAGCGGACATTCTTGTTGGTACGCAGATGATTGCCAAAGGGCTCGATTTCCCGTTGGTGACGCTTGTTGGTGTGGTTGCTGCGGATGTTGGGCTCTATTTACCCGATTTTCGGAGTGGCGAGCGGGCCTTTCAGCTGTTGACGCAGGTTGCTGGCCGCGCCGGGCGGAGTGATCGCGGCGGCCGTGTGGTGATCCAGAGCTATAAGCCCGATCATTATGCCATTCAGGCTGCGGCACAACATGACTATCACGCCTTTTTTGCGCGCGAGATCGCGTTCCGCCGCGAGCATGGGTACCCCCCCATTCGTTCAATGGCGCGCCTGATTTACTGGGATAAGAGCCTGGAACGCGCACAAGAAGCGAGTACCGCAATGGCGGAAACACTGCGCCGGCGATTGGCACAAATGGGAATGGCAGGGGAAGGGGCCATCGTGCTAGGACCTGCTCCGGCCTTTTTTGCACGCTACCGATCTTACTACCGCTGGCAAGTGATTCTACGCGCTCCGCAGCCGGCGCAGATTCTGCGAGGGCTGCCGATTCCTTTTGGTTGGCGGATTGATATCGATCCAGTCTCTATGTTATGATTGTTATTAGGTTATGACTCGACTTTTGCAGTAAAAGTATACAAAAGCGTTAAGAAGTAGCGCGAAAGTAGTTCATGATAGATTAACAAACGAATACACAAAACAGGGAAATCAGCAGTATACTGAGCGGAAGCAA
>Ga0116151_10000398_pt1 | contig 39936 bp, 35 predicted proteins | sample AD_UKC117_MetaG_FD_89893 | JGI IMG/M metagenome (GOLD analysis project Ga0116151, IMG submission 89893) | Active sludge microbial communities of municipal wastewater-treating anaerobic digesters from Hong Kong - AD_UKC117_MetaG | ecosystem: Engineered > Bioreactor > Anaerobic > Digestate...
GGATGGATCGAGCATTTCGCCCGGTTCGAGCCCCTGCCCGGCAGCTTCCCGCAGCCGCTGGCCCTGCGCTACCACGGCCATCAGTTCCGCGCCTACAACCCCGAGATCGGCGACGGGCGGGGGTTTCTCTTCGCCCAGCTGCGCGACCTTGAGGACGACCGCCTGCTCGACCTCGGCACCAAGGGCTCGGGCACCACGCCCTATTCGCGCCAGGGCGACGGCCGGCTGACGCTCAAGGGGGGCCTGCGCGAGATCCTCGCCACCGAGATGCTGGAGGCGCTCGGCGTCTATACCTCCAAGACCCTCTCGCTCGTGGAGACCGGCGAGGCGCTGATCCGCGGCGACGAGCCCTCGCCGACGCGCTCCTCGGTCATGGTGCGGCTCAGCCACAGCCACATCCGCATCGGCACCTTCCAGCGCCTCGCGGCGCATGGGCTTCTCGACGGGATCCGGCAGCTCACGGAGCATTGCATCGCGCATTTCTGGCCCCTCGCCGCCGAGGCGGAGGACCCGGCCGTGGGCCTCTACGACGCGGTCACCGGCGCGGTGGCCCGGATGGGCGCGGAATGGTTCGCCGCCGGCTTCGTGCACGGGGTGCTCAACACCGACAACGTCAACATCACCGGCGAGAGCTTCGACTACGGCCCCTGGCGCTTCCTCGACCGCTTCGACCCGGCCTTCACCGCCGCCTATTTCGACCAGACCGGGCTCTATTGCTTCGCCCGCCAGCCCGAGGCGCTGAACTGGAACCTCGCGCGCTTCGGCGAATGCCTGATCCCGATCTCCTCGCAAGAGGCGATCGCGCCGGTCTTCGAGAGCTTCGCCGAGCGCTTCCAGACCGATCTCGCCCGCCAGACCTTCGCGCGCCTCGGCCTTCTTCCCGGCAACCCCGACGAGGCGCGCACGCTGATGCATCGCTTCTGGGGCGCGATGCAGGCCAGCGCGCCGCCCTTCCAGCAGGTCTTCCACGACCTGCTCGGCGGCGGCCTGCCCGAGCGTCTGCGCGCGAGCCCGATCCGCGCCACTTTCGAGACCGCCGCCTGGGCCGAGGCGATCGAAGGACTCCGCGAGCTCCCGAAGGCGCCGGGGCTCGACGCCGCCCTCGCCCACCCCTACGCTCGGCGCCCGGTGCCCGCGACCATGGTGATCGGCGAGGTCGAGGCGATCTGGTCGGCGATCGACGCCGAAGACGACTGGCGCCCGCTCGCGCTCAAGCTCGACGCGATCCGCGAGGCCGGCGACTTCAACCGGCGGCTCGGCCTGCTCGCCGGCCCGAACGGCCGGCCGGACCATGTCCCGCTCTGATCCCTCCGCGCTCTGGCTCTACCGGCGCAGCCTCGCCCTGCTCGGCCCCGACCGCGGCCGCGCGGCGCTGGTCGCGCTCGCCGGGGTCGCCGTGGCCATGGTCCAGCTTGCCGAGCCGGTGCTGTTCGGGCGCGTCGTCGACGCGCTCTCCGAGGGCCGGGGCGCCTTCGGCACCATCGCCCTCTGGGCGGCTTTGTCGCTGGCCGGCCTCGCGACCGGCGTCGCCGTCGCGGTCTCTGCCGACCGGCTGGCCCACCGCCGCCGCCTCTCCGCCCTGGCGCTGGCCTTCGAGCGGGCGATCACCCTGCCGGTCGGCTACCACGCCGAGAAGGGCTCGGGCGCGGTGGTCCGGACCATCCTCGCCGGCACATCTGCGCTTTTCGGCCAGTGGCTGGGCGTCCTGCGCGAGCAGCTGACCGCGCTCGCCGGCATCGTCCTCCTGGTGCCGACCGCCATCGCCGTCGACGCGCGCATGGCCTCGGTGCTCGCCGTGCTGGCGCTCGTCTACCTCGTGCTCAACACGCTCGTCATCCGCCGCACCCGCGAGGGGCAGCGCGCCGTCGAGCGCTACCATTCCGGCGTCTTCGGCCGGGTCGGCGACGTCCTCGGCAACGTGTCCGTGGTGCAGAGCTTCGGCCGGCTCGCCGCCGAGACCGCCGCCATGCGCGACGTGATGGCCGACCTGCTCGCGGCCCAGTACCCGGTTCTGACCTGGTGGGGCCTGCTGACCGTGCTCACGCGCGCCGCCTCAACCATCGCCATGGTCGCGGTGCTCGCGATCGGCGCGCTGCTCGCCGAACGCGGCGAGGTCACCGTCGGCGAGATCGTCTCCTTCGTCGCCTTCGCCAACCTGCTGATCGCAAAGCTCGACCAGCTTTCGCGCTTCGCCGCCGGGCTGTTCCGCCAGGCCCCGGTGCTCGCGAGCTTCTTCGAGCTGCTCGACGCCCGCCCGGAGGTCGCCGACCGCCCCGGCGCCCGGCCGCTCGGCCCGGTGAAGGGCGCGGTCCGCTACGAGGGCGTCAGCTACCGCTTCCCCGGCACCGACCAGGGCATCCTCGACCTCGACTTCGCCGCCGAGCCCGGCCGCACCGTTGCGCTGGTCGGCCCGACCGGCGCCGGCAAGACCACGGCGCTCGCCCTCCTCCAGCGCATGCGCGACCCCGATGCCGGCCGCATCTCCATCGACGGCACCGACATCGCCACGGTGACCCTGACCTCGCTCCGCGCCGCGGTCGCCGTGGTCTTCCAGGAGGCCGGGCTCTTCAACCGCTCGATCGCCGACAACCTGCGGGTCGGCCGCCCCGACGCCACCGACGCCGAGCTCGAACGCGCTGCCCGCCTCGCCGAGGCCCACGACTTCGTGATGGCGAAGCCCGGCGGCTACGCCTTCGTCATCGGCGAGCGCGGCGCCAGCCTCTCGGGCGGCGAGCGCCAGCGGCTCGCCATCGCCCGGGCCATCCTGAAGGACGCACCCGTCCTGATCCTCGACGAGGCGACCTCGGCGCTCGACGCCGAAACCGAGGCCCGCATCAAGCGCGCCCTCGACCGGCTGCGCCAGGGCCGCACCACCTTCATCATCGCCCACCGCCTCTCGACCGTGGCCGACGCCGATCTGATCCTGGTCATGGACCGCGGCCGCATCGTCGAGCGCGGCGGCTTCCGCGAGCTCGTTGCCCAGGGGGGCCTCTTCGCCCGCCTCGTCGCCGAGGGTGGCTTCACCGAACCCACCTGAGCCCGGGTCGTCGCAGCCGCCGATCAGACCAGGCCGAACCGCGCCTCGGCCGAAAGCCTCCCTTCCGGCCGGACCAGGCCGCGGCCGGCGAGATCGACGAGATGGGCGAGCACGTTGCGCCCCGCCGCCGGCCACATCACCCGGTCGACCGCGGCATAGATCGCCGCCGTCAGCTCCGCCACCGTCGCCGGCCCCGCGGCGAGGCGGGCGAGGATCTCGGCCTCGCGCTCGGCGCGATGCGCCAGCAGCCAGGCGAGCAGGCGCCGGGGATCGGTCACCGGCTTGCCGTGGCCGGGATAGTAGACGGCCTCGCCGCGCGCCTGCAGCCGCGCCACCGAAGCCCGGAAATCGGCGAGATCGCCGTCCGGCGGCGAGATCATCGTCGTCGCCCAGCCCATCACCATGTCGCCGGAGAAGATCGCATCGCCCTCGGCCCAGGCAAAGCAGAGATGGTCGCCCAGGTGCCCGGGCGTGTGCAGCGCGGTGAGCGTCCAGCCGGGGCCGGCGACCCGCTCCCCTTCCCCGAGCCGCACGTCGGGCCGGAAATCCCCGTCCACCCCTTCGCCGCCCCCGAGAATGCCCGCCGCCGCCAGCCGCGCCATGGCCGCGCTGCGCACGCCCGCCGCATCGCCATGGGCGAGCACCGGCGCCTTCACCCGCGACGCGAAGGCCGCCGCCCCGGCGCTGTGGTCCCGGTGGGAATGGCTCACCAGCACCGCACGCACGCGCTCCCCCGGCGCCAGCGCCGCCTCCAGCGCCCGCAGATGCGCCGGATCCGCCGGCCCGGGATCGATCACCGCCACCTCGCCGCTCCCGAGGATGTAGCTGCGCGTGCCGGTGAAGGTCATCGGCCCGGGATTGCGCGCCGTGACCACGCGCAGCCCCGGCGCCAGTCGCTCCACCACCCCGTAGGCGGGGGCATGGTCGCGGTCGAAGGGGGGCTCGCCCATGGTCCTCTGCTTCCTTGCGTGTCGCCGGATGGCCGCGTAACGCTCAAGGCTGCCATGCCCGCGCACCCCGTCAAGTCCCTCCTGCCGCGCAGCCTGTTCGGCCGCGCCGTGGCGATCCTGCTGGTTCCCATCGTGCTGCTCCAGCTCGTGGTGGGCCTGGTCTTCTTCCAGCGCCACTACCAGCGCGTCACCGAGCAGATGTCCGAGATCGCCGCCCGCGAGCTCCGCCAGGCCATCGGCGTGGCCGAAAGGGCCGGCGCCCCCGCCGAGGCCGCCGCGCGTCTCGCGGCGCTCTCGGGGCCGCTCGACCTGCCGCTGACGCTCCACCCCGGCGAGATCCTCGAGCCCGGCATCGACCGCCCCCCCTTCGACGCGACCGGCCGGACCCTCGCCGAAACGCTCCAATCCGCCATCCCGCGGCCGATGACCATCGACCTGCGCAGCGATCCCGGCACGGCGCTGATCGCGATCCAGACGGCGCCCGGCGTGATCGAGACGGCGGTGCCGCGCTCGCGGCTGACGGTGACGAACCCGCACCAGCTGCTGGTGCTGATGATCGCCGCCGCGCTGCTGCTCAGCGCCATCGCCGTGGTCTTCCTGCGCAACCAGGTCCGGCCGATCCGCCGCCTCGCCGAGGCCGCGGACGCCTTCGGCAAGGGCCGCGCCCTGCCCTTCCGCCCCGGCGGCGCCGAGGAGGTCCGCCGCGCCGGCGCCGCCTTCCTCGCCATGCGCGGCCGGATCGAGCGGCAGATCGAGCAGCGCACCCAGATGCTGACCGGGGTCAGCCACGACCTGCGCACCCCGCTCACCCGGATGAAGCTGACCCTCGCGCTGATGGAGGAGACCGAAGAGACCCGCGACCTCGCCCGCGACGCGGCGCAGATGGAACGCATGCTCGGCGAGTTCCTCGCCTTCGCCCGCGGCGACCCGGCGGAGCCGACGACCCCGGTCGACCCCTTCGCGCTGGCCGCCGGCATCGTGGAGGACGCCCGCCGCACCGGCACCCGCATCGAGCTGGTGACCGAGACCGACACGCCCGAGGCGCCGCTCGTCGAGTTGCGCGCCGGAGCGGTCACCCGCGCCGTCGACAATCTCGTCGGCAACGCCGCCCGCCACGGCCGGCGGGTGCGGCTCACCGTGCGGCTCCTGCCCCGGACGCTGGTGATTTCGGTCGAGGACGACGGCCCGGGCATCCCCGCGCAGGACCGCATGCGCGCCATGCAGCCCTTCACCCGGCTCGAGGAGGCGCGCAACCAGGACGAGGGCGGCCATGTGGGGCTCGGCCTCTCCATCGCCATGGACGTGGCCCGCGCCCATGGCGGCGGGCTGGAACTCGGCGACAGCGCCGATCTCGGCGGGCTGCGCGCCATCCTGCGCCTGCCCCGCTGACCCACTTCTAGCAACGCACTCCCTGCCGCCCAAGCTCAGCGCCGGCCAGTGTAACCATCCGGCCCGGCGGGCACCGCCGGGCAGCGCCCGCCCCGGCACGACGCGGGCGCTTCGCTTCCACCCGAGCCGGGCGCTGCCCTCTTTTTTGGCGGGACGGTCGGAGAAGAAAGCATGACCCCAGATCCAATCGGCCTGGCCATTGACCGGCCCCGGCGTCGCTTTTCACGCCACTTTCATGCTAGGATCCCGCTCCGGACACGGCTGCAGCGCATCCTCGTCGCGCCCCGCAGCCGATGAGGTGGACCATGGTCCCGTTCCGCATGACGCCCTCGAAGCCCCGCGAAACCCGGAGCAGGGCATGCCTCGCCCTCGCGACGGCCCTGTGCAGCCTGCTGTTCCCGCAGCCGGGAGGCGCGGCCGGACCGGCCCGGTATCCCGATGCCCTGGTCCGGGAGCTCGAAGCCTGGATCGCCCGGGACACCGGCCTGCCATTGCCCGCGGAAATGCCCCGGATCGTCTTCGCCGGGCCCAGGCAGCTGAACAGGCTCTTTCACGGCGAGACCGCGACCGGCGCCTCGGCGGGCGCCGGCGACGTCATTGCGCTCTACGATTCGTCCGAGCATACGATCCTGCTGCCGGAGCACTGGACCGGCGCGACGCCTGCCGAGGTCTCCGTTCTGGTGCATGAACTGGTCCACCACATGCAGGCCGCCGCCGGGCGCCGCTATGCCTGCCCGGGCGAGCGCGAGGCGCCGGCCTATCGGGCCCAGGCCGACTGGCTGGCGCAGACCGGCGGCAGCCTCGAACGGGACTTCGGGATCGACGAACTCTTCCTGAAAGCCGTGACGATCTGCTGGATCTGATGCACGTTCCGCTTGGGCCGTTCGCAACGCGAACCGGAACCCCGCCCCGGGACCGGAACGGCCAGCTCCCCGGTTCTCATGCCAGCGGCCCTCGCCGCCGACTCTCATCCCGACCGGGCCGAAGGCCCCCACCCCGATCGACCCGAGTCGATCATGTGGCGCCGCCCCGATGCCCTCATCCGACTGTCCGTGAGAAATATAAACAATAACAATTATTTACATAGCGTCTCATCGTGAAACGCTCCGCCCTGCCGGCGCAGCGGGGGCGCAATACCGGCCGCCGCACCGCGGCGGGTTCGATGCCGGCGGGCCGAATCGATCGGGGCAGAGGTCGAATCAGGCCTCGAGAATCGCGTAGATCTTCGTGACCCGGCCGATCGATTCCCAGCTGCCTTCGAAACCCGCCGCGATCACGAAGGCATCTCCCGGCCCGAACTCGGCGGTCGCACCGCCGGAATCGATCAGCCGCACGCGGCCCTCGAGGATCACGCAGAGCTCGGTCTCGGTGTAGCGCACCGCCCGCATACCGGCCTCGCTCTGCCAGTGCCCGGCATGGAACCGGCCCCCGGGATCGGAAAAGGCGTTCCAGAGCCGCGCCACCCCGGATCCGGCGAGAAGCTTCTCCGGCGCCGCGACATCGGCCACCGGCTCGCCCTCGCGGGAAAGGCGGTGGATATGGGCTGGAATTCCGGACATTGCGCGAGGCCCTTTCGCTGCGGCTCGCTTCACCCTATATTGGGAGCGTTCCGCAAGGAACTATGGTGATAAACGCGCCCGTAATAAGCGGATCGGACCCGGGGGCGGTACCCGGCGGCTCCACCAGAACCCTCGTTGGGGGACCATGGGGCCGAAACAGGATCGACGGACGTCTAAAGGGGTTAGCTTTCACCCGGCACGATGCCACCGTTATCGGCTCAAATCGCATAGTTGCCAACGACAACTACGCTCCGGTGCGTCTCGCCGCGTAATGCGGTGAGGTTTACCGAAACCTGAAGCCCAGGGCCCTAGCAGGTCCTGGCGGGGTCCGCAGGCACCTGGCAACAGAAGCCTGCACCCCCTCCGCCAACCCGCCCCGATTTCCGCCGCAGCCCCCCTTCCCACAGGGATGGAATAGGCTATGGTCGACGCCAAGACGAGACGGGACAGGCGATGGCGAAGTCGATCAATTACGGCCAGCTGATGCACAAGGCGCTGCGCGGCCTGATAGCGGAAGTGCTCGCGCAGGTTGCGCGCGACGGGCTGCCGGGCGCGCATCATTTCTTCATCACCTTCGACACGACCCATCCCGGCGTGGACATGGCGGCATCGCTGCGCGAGCGCTATCCGGGCGAGATGACCGTGGTCCTGCAGAACCAGTTCGAGGATCTCGCGGTGATGAAGGACCGGTTCTCGGTGACGCTGAGCTTCGGCAGCGTGCCCCATCCGATCGTCATCCCCTTCGCCGCGATCCGGACCTTCGCCGACCCTTCGGTGAACTTCGGCCTGAAGTTCGACGCCCACGAGACCGCCGCCGGCGCGGAGAAGGACGAGCCGACCCAGCCGCCGCAGCCGCGGGACCCCGCGCCGGTCAAGCCGGCGGGCGACGGCGAGGTCGTGAGCCTCGACAAGTTCCGCAAGCACTGAGCCCTGGCGCCGCCGCGGCTCAGTACTGGCCGGTCTCCACCAGGTCGGAGCCGTCGAAGAGCTTGTCGAGCCCTTCGTCCCAATGCTCGGCGACATGCGGATGCGACAGCAGGTATTCCGCGGTCGAGCCCTCGTGGCGGTCGAAGGCGAGCTGGACCGCGGCCTCCCATTCGTCCGGCTCCATGTCGCCGCGGCCGATCCACATGAGCGCCACCAGCTCCGCCTGCTGGTCGGGCTCGAGATCCTCGATCTCGCCGGCGAGCTCGGCCACGGTCAGGTCCTGCACGTCGTAGCGCGGCACCGAGGGATCCTTGTCGTCGACGTAATTGCCCTCGTCGTCGGTCGGCGCGCCGTCCTCGGAGAGAAGGCCGCGCGTGCGCAGGATGAGATTCTGCAGGAATTTCGGATTGAGCGAGAGCTCGTCCATGGGAAGGCCTTTCGCTGCGTCGGTTGCGGTTCCCGCCCGTTAGATGGTTGCATCGACCGGGCGCTGTCAATGCCTCCCCGGCGCGCCCTCAGGGCCATCGCATCTGCCACCACGACCCCTCCCACCGAAATTCGGGGCGCGCGCCACGCACCACCGCCCCGCCCCGCGTTGGCCGTTGGCGTGGCCGGGCGCAGCCGCTATAGCACGCGCGAGCATTGCAAGCCGCGAGGGACCGATGACCAGAACCCGAACCGAGACCGACAGCTTCGGCCCGCTCGAGGTCGACGCCAGCCGCTACTGGGGCGCCCAGACCCAGCGCTCGATCCAGAACTTCCCCATCGGCGGCGAACGCCAGCCCCTGGCGATCGTGCACGCGCTCGGCACGATCAAGCAGGCCTGCGCCGAAGTGAACATGGCCGAGGGCAAGCTCGACCCGAAGCTGGGCGAGGCCATCGTCACGGCGGCGGCGGAGGTCGCGGCCGGGAAATGGGACGAGCATTTCCCGCTGGTGGTCTGGCAGACCGGCTCCGGCACCCAGTCGAACATGAACGCCAACGAGGTGATCTCCAACCGCGCCATCGAGATCCTCGGGGGCGAGCTGGGCTCGAAGAAGCCGGTCCACCCCAACGACCACGTCAACATGAGCCAGTCCTCGAACGACACCTTCCCCACGGCGATGCATGTGGCGGTGGCGCAGGTCGCCCATGACGTGACCCTGCCGGGCCTGCGCAAGCTGCACGGGGCGCTGGCCGAGAAGGCCGAGGCCTTCAAGGACATCATCAAGATCGGCCGCACCCATACCCAGGACGCCACGCCGCTCACCCTCGGCCAGGAATTCGGCGGCTATGCCTTCCAGGTCGAGCAGGGCATCAAGCGGGTGACCCATGCGCTGCACAACATCTACCCGCTCGCCCAGGGCGGCACCGCGGTCGGCACCGGGCTCAACACCCGGGTCGGCTTCGCCGAGGCCGTCGCCGCCAAGATCGCCGAGCTGACCGGCCTGCCCTTCGTGACCGCCCCAAACAAGTTCGAGGCGCTCGCCGCCCATGATGCGCTGGTGGAGATGTCGGGCGCGCTGAAGACCGTGGCCGCCTCGCTCTTCAAGATCGCCAACGACATCCGCCTGCTCGGCTCCGGGCCGCGCTGCGGGCTGGGCGAGCTGATCCTGCCCGAGAACGAGCCGGGCTCCTCGATCATGCCCGGCAAGGTCAACCCGACCCAGGCCGAGGCGCTGACCATGGTCTGCGCCCATGTGATGGGCAACGACGCCGCCGTGGGCTTCGCCGGCTCCCAGGGGCATTTCGAGCTCAATGTCTACAAGCCGATGATGTCCTACAACGTGCTGCAATCCGAGCAGCTGATCGGCGACGCCGCCTCCGCCTTCACCGACAATTGCGTCGAGGGCATCCGCGCCGACGAGACGCGGATCTCCAAGCTGATGTGGGAGAGCCTGATGCTGGTCACGGCGCTGGCGCCCGAGATCGGCTACGACAACGCCACCAAGGTCGCCAAGACCGCGCACAAGAACGGCACGACGCTGAAGGAGGAGGCGATCCGTCTGGGCTTTGTGGACGAGGCGACTTTTGATAGGGTCGTGCAGCCCGGCGAAATGCTCGGGCCCAAACCCTAGGGGTCGAAACCATGGATTGGCGCGGCAAACGCACCAGCGACCGCATCGAGGACCGCCGCGGCGCGGGCGGCGGCCGCGCCATGCGGCGGACCGGCGGGCTCGGGCTGCTCGTCGTGCTCCTGGTCGGCATCTTCTTCGGTGTCGACCTGTCGCCCTTCCTCGGCGGCGGAACGGTCGGGCCGATCCCCAGCCGCCAGGCGCCGACGGGGCCGAACGAGATCAACGACGAGATGGAGGAATTCGTCGGCGTGGTGCTGGCCCAGACCGAGGAGGTCTGGGGCGGCATCTTCGAGGCCTCCGGCTACGACTACACCCGGCCCCGGCTGGTGCTCTACCAGGGCGGCACCACCTCGGGCTGCGGCTTCGCGCAATCGGCGATGGGGCCGTTCTACTGCCCCAACGACCAGACGGTGTTTCTCGACACCGATTTCTTCCGGGTGATGCAGCAGCAGATGGGGGCCGGCGGCGATTTCGCCTATGCCTATGTCATCGCCCACGAGGTCGGCCATCACGTGCAGAACGAGCTCGGCCTGCTCGGCGAGGTGAACGCCCGGCGCGCCCGCGTCAGCGAGCGCGAATCGAACGCGCTCTCGGTGCGGGTGGAACTGCAGGCCGATTGCTACGCCGGCCTCTGGGCGCATGAAGCCGCGGCCGGGCTGAACCTGACCGACGAGGACATAAAGGAAGCACTGAACACCGCCGAGCGCATCGGCGACGACACCCTGCAGCGCGCGAGCCGCGGCCGGGTGGTGCCCGACAGCTTCACCCATGGCTCGGGCGATCAGCGCCAGGAATGGTTCTACCGCGGCTTCAAGACCGGCGACCCGGCGGCCTGCGACACCTTCGCGGCGACCGATCTCTGAGCGGCGGGCGCCCCATGGCCAAGGTCGTCAACCTCCGGACCCGCCGCAAGCAGCGCGACCGCGACAAGGCGCGCGAAGAGACCGGCGCGGTGACGCCCGCCACCGGCGAGACCGCGGCGGAGGCCGCGCGCCGGCGGGCCGAGGCCGAGCTGGCCTCCCGCCGCCTCGAGGGTCACCGGCGCCCGGATCCGAAAGGGTGAGCGGCGGAAGGCCGGAGAAGCATTCCCTGACCCTGCGCGGACATCGCACCTCGGTCTCGCTGGAGGCGGAATTCTGGCGCGCCTTCCGCGCCATTGCCGCCGCCGAGGGACGCGGGCTGAACGACCTCGCCGCCGAGATCGACGCCGCCCGCGGCCCGGAGCGCGGCCTCGCCTCGGCGATCCGTGTCTTCGTGCTCGACCGCCACCGCGCGGCCTCCGTGGCGGATTGACCGCCTTCCGGCACGGGAAGAGCGCCGGGCCGGTCTGGTCTCGGTCAGGCAGGCTATGCGACCCAACCTCGTAGACGCGAGGTTCTTGCTACCCGCGCGCGCGCCAGCCCGGGCAGCGGCCAGCCCACCCCCCAGGGCTGGCCGCTTCGCGACCTCCCCGTGGGCCGGCCGCTGCCCTTCGCGCGTGCGGGTAACATCCTGCGACAAAAGGGTAGGGGCGCGGCGTGCGGCGCAGTATTTCGATCAGGTTAACGGAAACGGCTTTATCCATAATAATCAACGGTATATCGTCGCGTGCGCGCGCGCGCATCCCGATGCGGGGCCCGCCTCAGCCGATCAGCCCGAGCGCGGGAAAGGTCTCGAGCAGCCAATAGGAGAGGTCGCTGAAGGCGCCGGTGACCATCATCAGCCCGACCGCCAGCAGAAGCACGCCCATCGCCCGCTCGATGAGGCCCATGTGGCGCTTGAGCCCGGCCATCACCTCCATCGCCCGTTCGAGGAAGAGCGCCGCCAGCAGGAAGGGCAGCCCGAGCCCGGCGGCATAGGCCCCCATCAGCACCATGCCGCGCGCCACCGAACCCTCCTGCGCCGCGAGGCCCAGGATGGCGCCCAGCACCGGCCCGATGCAGGGCGTCCAGCCGAAGGCGAAGGCGAGGCCAAGCACATAGGCGCCGATCGGCCCGCCCGAACTCTGCGCCGCGAACCGGGCCTCGCGATAGAGGATCGGGATGCGCAGGAGCCCGAGGAAATGCAGCCCGAAGAGCATGATGACGAGCCCCGCCACGATCGCCATCTCGCGCTGATAGATCAGCAGGATCCGCCCCACCGCCGAGGCCGCCATCCCGAGCATCAGGAAGACGGTCGAGAGCCCCAGCACGAAGAAGACCGCGGCGCGAAGGATATTCGCCCGCGCCGCCCGGCCGCCGGCCACATCCTCCATCGAGGCGCCCGCCATATAGGCGAGATAGGGCGGCACGATCGGCAGCACGCAGGGCGAGAGAAAGCTCAGGATCCCGCCCAGCCCGGCCACCACCAGCGCCGGCACGAGCGAGGCATCCCAGAGGTCGATCCCGAACATATGCGCCTCAGCCTTGCCCCGGCACCGTCCCTAGCCTGTTCCGCGGGCCGCGTCACCCGGGCCGGCCTCACTTTGGCGTGGACAGGGTCGCGGCCCGGCAATAGCACCGGGGCCATGAGCTGGGATGCCGAACTCGACGCCCGCGGGCTGCTCTGCCCGCTGCCGGTGCTCAAGGCGCGCAAGCGCCTGATGGCGCTCGCCCCCGGCCAGGTGCTGCGCGTGCTCGCCGACGATCCCGCCGCGCTGGTGGACATCCCGCATTTCTGTGCCGAACAGGGCCACGACCTCGTCGACAGGACCGAGCTCGCCCATCCGGCCTACGCCTACGAGATCCGGAGGGGCGGCTGACACGCGAAGAACCCGCGGCATCCGGGATGCCGCGGGCCGGGTCTCGGAAGGCTCGTGCGGTCAGAGCACGAAATCGCCCGCGTGATAGTCGCTCGCCGTGACATTGCCGTCGACGATGCGCAGCTCGAACTCGATCGCCGCGTCGTTGTCGGTGTTGCCGTAGATCACCGTGTCGGCCCCCGCATCGACCGCCCAGAGCGTGCCTGCCCCGCCCGGGCCGTTGCTGAAGTGGAACGCCTGGTCGCCGAAGGTAGTGGTATCGGCATCGATGCCGCGCAGGTGGATCACGTCGCCACCCGGCTGCCCCGCACCCTCGAAGCCGTAGATCGTGTCCCTGGTGAACGGCGAGGATTCGCTCGCGTCGCCGAAGACGAAGTAGTCGTTCCCGGAGCCACCGAACAGCCGGTCCGCGCCCTGGTCGCCCTTCAGCCAGTCGTTGCCCGAGCCGCCCTTGAGCGTGTCGTTGCCGTCGCCGCCATAGAGCAGGTCATTGTCCGCGCCGCCGTAGAGCCGGTCGTTGCCGTCGCCGCCATAGAGACGGTCGTTGCCCGAGCGGCCCTCGATCCGGTCGTTGCCGGCGCCGCCGCTGACGACGTCGTTGCCATGGCCGGACTTGATGACATTGTCCGCATCGCTGCCGGTGATCCAGTCGTTGCCGCCGCCGGTATAGATGTTCTCGATGGAGTAGAGCGTGTCGGCAGGGGCCGCGCTGCCGACGAACCCGACCTTACCGGTGGCGAGATTGGCGTTCACGGCGCCGTTGTAGAAGAGATAGCTCGTGGTGTCGGTGCCGGCGCCACCGTTGATGTAGTCGGTGCCGTAGCCGCCATCGATGAAGTCGTTGCCATTGCCGCCGTAGAGGCTGTCGTTGCCGTAACCGCCGTAGATGACGTCATGGCCGTCACCGGTGGAGATCACGTTGGCGTAGCTGCTCCCGGTGACCTTGTCGTTGCCGCCGCCGGTGTAGAGGTTCTCGATCGAGCGGATCGTCTCGACCTGGGTGGAGGAGCCGTCGAAGTTCATCTGGCCCAGGGCGAGGTCGGCATTGATGTTCGAGCTGTTGTTGTAGGTGTAGCTCAGCGTGTCCACGCCGGAGCCGCCGTCGATGTAGTCGAGCCCGTAGCCGCCCTGGATGTAGTCGTTGCCGCCGCCGCCATAGATGCGATCGGAACCGTCGCCGCCATAGAGCGAATCGTTGCCCTCTCCACCGTAGATGGTGTCGTTGCCGGCGCCGGCATTGACATAGTCGTTGCCGCCTCGCGTGCTGATCACGTTGTTGGCGCTGCTGCCGGTCACCCGGTCGTTGCCGTTGCCGGTGTAGATGTTCTCGATCGAATAGAGCCGGTCGACGCCGGTCCCGTTGCCCGGGAAGGAGACGATGCCTGTCGTCAGGCTGGCGTTCACGGCGCCGTTGTAGAAGGTGTAGCTGACCGTATCGATGCCGCTTCCGCCGCTGAGGATATCGTATCCGTAGCCGCCGTCGAGATAGTCGTTCCCGTCGCCACCGTAGAGCGAATCGTTGCCGCTCCCGCCGTAGAGCGAATCATTGCCGGTCCCGCCGGAGATGTAGTCGTTGCCTCCGCCGCCGTTGAGATAGTCGTTGCCACCGTAGCCGTAGAGCCTGTCGGCGCCGTTTCCAGGCTTCGGGAAGAAGAAACTCTTGATGACGCCCGGCGAGACATAGGTCGGGGTGATGGTGTCGGAGTAGTTGGTGCCGTAGAAATTTGCCATTGTTCCGGTCCTTCCAGTCTGTCTCGGCGACAACCGGGTGGGCAGGACGCCCCGCATCCCTCGGTCGCTTGAGACAAACCTGGACGATTCGCGGCCGAAACGATGTGACGGGCGTCACCCGGCCGGGACAGGCGACGGCCCCGCCTTCCGGGCGGCGCCGTCGCCTGTCCATTCATGATGGCATTCGGAGACCTTCTCGACGCGGTTTCAGGCGGCTCGCGGTCTCGTGCGGCTCAGAGGACGAAATCCGCCGCGCTATAGTCGGCTGCGCGCACGCCGTTGTCGGCGATGGCGAGCTCGAACTCCGGGGCCGCATCCCTGTCGGTATTGCCGAAGATGAAGGTCGCGCTGCCGATGTCCTTGGCGTAGAGGCATCCCCACCAGGTCTTGGTCGTGCCACCCCAGATGAAGCCCTGATCGCCGATCTTGAAGGGGTTCACGTCGATCCCGCTCACGTCGATCAGGTCGCCCTTTTCCGCACCCGGCGCCTCGAAGGCCATGGCGCCGTCGCCGGCCTTGATCTTGTCGTGCCGGGTCTTGCCGGGCCGGGATTCCCGTGCGCTCGTGAAGACAAACGTGTCGTAGCCTTCGCCACCGACCAGAAGGTCTGAATGCGCCCCGCCCACGAGCAGGTCATCGCCCTTGCCTCCGTAAAGCAGATCGCGGGCGACTCCCCCCTCGAGCCGATCGTCGCCGTCGAGCCCCAGCAGCGTATCCCTGCCGCCGTTTCCCACCAGGCAGTTCGGCGCCGCGTTCCCGGCGATCTTGTCATTGCCCGCTCCGCCGGTCGCATCTTCGATGAGCGACCGGGCGTCGCCCTTGTACTGCAGCGCGTTGAACACGTTGCCCCGCGCCTTGCCGCCGTTCGGTCCGCCGCCGAGCCCCGCCAGCTGCTCTCTGGAAAACACCGAATGAGCGCCCGGGGCGAGGTCGATCTCGAGATCGGTCGCATAGGCCGAGAGATCGTACGTGTCGTTGCCGCCGCCGTCCCAGATCGTCAGGAAGATCCGGTTCGCACCCGGCGAAATCGCGACCTCGCCGTTGACCAGGGTCTTCCCGTCGAGCGGGTTCCACGAATAGACCGTGTCGTCCGAATTCGTGCTGAAATCCGCGCCGTACATGTGCTGGAGCCCGGCAATGTCCAGCTGCATGTAGGTCTGGGGCGCGCCCCATTTCTCGAAATCTGCAGATCCCGGCTTGTCGCCGATATAGCTGCGATAGGTCATCACCGAGAATTCCGCCGAGTCGAAGTTCGCCGGCAGTTTGCCGAAATCTTCTGCCTCGTGGCCGTGCTTCAGCCCCAGCGAATGGCCCAGTTCGTGCAAGAACACGTACCAGTTCCAGCCACCCGGCGTCGAACCACTCGCTTTGGGCCCGAACCAGGCATCGCCGCCATACACGCTCCGGTCGGGGTAGAAGGCATAGGCCCCGTCGTAGTCATTCATGTTGGCGAGACGGATCGTGCCATTGCCCTTTCCATCGCCCGCATAGGTGATCCCGAGATTGGTCATGCCCTCGACGGAAAAACCCGCCGCGGCACGCCCCTGACCGAAGTCCTGCGTGTCCAGGGCGAAATGCATCGCGATCTTCTGTTTGGGATCTAGCTTGGAGAACCCGTCGTGCTGGACGCTCTTGCCGTCGCCGTCCCCGTCGTTGTCGTAATACGAGGGATAGTCCGACGGCTTGTCCGGGTTGCTGTAGCTGATGGACGTGCCGGCCCATTGGTAGCCTGAGAGCACGCCATTGACGGCCTTGGACGCCGTCTTGCCTATGAGATCGGCGTCCTTTCCGTTGCCGTTGAAGACAGGATCAATCGGGCGAAGCCGAGAGTCCGCTTCGTGGTGACGGGCATTCGCGCTCCCGATCGAAGGGTCCCGTTGAAAGTCCGTATCGACCATGCGCTTGTGCGTGCAACTTGGGCAGGGGCACACCCCCTGGTCGAGCAGATGTGTCTCGCCATGCGTTCTCGCGCCCTGCTCGGACAGCGTTTCGACCATTCCGGAAAGTCCCATCCCCGATCCACCCCGCAGATGCGGAACCCGCCCTCGACCAAGGGCGGATACCAAACCAACTCAGTCTGTTGCAAGTAGTTCTACCGCGCAGCCCGAATTGGCAGGCGGTGATTGCCATGAGGCATCGGCGACTCATAGATTTCCAGCAAGGCGAAGGCAAGCTGCGGCAAATATGACGCACCAATAGTATGATTTTCTACTACACAATCACAAGTAGTTATCAGATCCGAAAAACACAGGCGGTATCGGCATGGCCGTCAAGTATGCGCCAAGCCACGGGGGCTCATGGTGTCAGGGTCATTCGCTTCCGGGTTCGGTTGTATTCTCCTTGCACCGAAATACTCGGTCCAGAGATGCGAGAGACACATACATTCAAGAAAATTAATTTCAGTTATGCAAAAAGACGGGGACTCAAACTCTTCTGTGCAATGCAACTGATCGCACGTTGTGCGAGGCCAAACAGAGGAACACCCGGCGACGTATTCTCTTCCGCCGCCGGAAGGATACCCAGAGGCGCTCAAGAACTCCGAATAATGCGCCGCGCTCGATCGCAACGCGCCAAGACGACCCCATATTTGGAAGGAAGCCCTCCGTTCGGCACTGGCGATCTTCCGCCGATCAGGGGCCGCATGGCGGATGGATGTCGGCAATCGCTCCGGCCCGCCGTTTCGCCGGGCTGGAGCAAGAGGAGAAGCGGTCTGCTAGAGACCTTTCGAGCGATAGCTCGCCGCCACGCGACCGATCGACACGATATAGGCCGCGATCCGAAGGTCCTCGACGTCCTTGCGGCCGTGCCAGACCTCGCGCATCGACTGGTAGGCGGTGCGCATCGTGTCGTCGAGCCCCGAGCGGACGAGTTCCAACTCGCCCGCACCCCGGACGTACTCCGACTTAAAGGCATCGGAGATGCCCATGGTCGCGCCCGAGTCCCGCAGGATCCGTTCGATCTCGTTCACGATCAACGCGTTCTGGGCCTCTTCCTGCCGGCGTTGCATCCGCCCGAAACGGATGTGGCTCAGGTTCTTCACCCACTCGAAATAGCTGACGGTCACGCCGCCGGCGTTCACGTAGAGGTCCGGCATGATGACCTTGCCGCGCGCGCGCAGGATCTCGTCGGCGCCGGCCGTGACCGGGCCGTTGGCGGCCTCCACGATCAGCGGGGCCTTGATGCGCTCCGCATTGCCCAGATTGATCACCGATTCGAGTGCCGCGGGAATCAGGATGTCGCAATCCTCTTCGAGAACCTTGTGTCCGTCCTCCACATAGGTTCCCCGCGGGAAGCCCTTGACCCCGCCCGTGGCGCCGATGTGCGTCTTGAGGAATTCGATCGGAATCCCCTTGTCGTTGATGATCGCGCCGTCCCGCTCGATCACCCCGACAATGCGGCAGCCGTCCTCCTCGGAGAGGAACTTGGCCGCGTGATAGCCCACGTTGCCCAGGCCCTGGACGATCACCCGCTTGCCTTCGAGCGTGCCGTCGAGGCCGGCGGCCTTCATGTCGTCGGGATGGCGGAAGAACTCGCGAAGCGAATATTGCACGCCCCGGCCCGTCGCCTCGACCCGGCCCGCGATCCCTCCGGCGTTGAGGGGCTTTCCGGTGACGCAGGCGGCGGCATTGATGTCGGTCGTGTTCATGCGGCGGTACTGGTCGACGATCCAGGCCATCTCGCGCTCGCCGGTGCCCATGTCCGGCGCGGGAACGTTCTGCGAGGGGTTGATCAGGTCGCGCTTGGCCAGCTCATAGGCGAAACGGCGGGTGATGAGCTCCATCTCATGCTCTTCCCACTCGCGCGGATCGATCCTCAGGCCGCCTTTCGAGCCTCCGAAGGGGACCTCGACGAGCGCGCATTTGAAGGTCATCAGCGCGGCCAAGGCCTCCACCTCGTCCTGATGCACGTTGGCGGCGAAGCGGATACCGCCCTTGACCGGCTCCATATGCTCCGAATGAACGCTTCGATAGCCGGTGAAGGTCTTGATCTCCCCCCGCAGACGGACACCGAAACGCACGGTATAGGTGGAGTTGCAGACCCGGATCTTCTCCTCCAGACCAGGCGACAGGTCCATGAACTTCACCGCCCGGTTGAACATGATATCAACGGATTCGCGGAAGGTCGGCTCACGCAGCGGTGCGTTCATGATATTCCCCCGGTTCTGACGGCTCCTGCGGCCGCGCAGCGCGAGTAAAACACCCGCGAGCCGACCCACGCAAGGATCTCCGTTTCGCCCGGCCTTCAGCCCGCCCTGCCCCTGGGCTTCGCCCGGCGCGTCGGCGCCGCCTCGGCCGGGTTCTCCGGCCAGGGATGGCGCGGATAGCGGCCGCGAAGATCCCGCCGCACTTCCGCATAGGTGTTCGTCCAGAAGCCCGGAATATCCGTGGTCATCTGGACCGGACGCCCGGCCGGGGAAAGGAGCTCGACCAGCAGCGGCACGCGGTCGGGGCCGATCGCGGGATGGCTGCCGAGGCCGAATAGCTCCTGCAAGCGCACGGAAACCGACGGCGCGGCGCCGGAATAGTCGATGGCGAGCGCGGTTCCGGTCGGGGCCGACCAGCTGGCCGGGGCGAGCCGGTCGAGGCGCTGGCGATCCGCATGGTCGAGCCGCCGCCGCAGTGCCGCGACGAGATCGAGCCCGGCGAGCCCCTCGGCGCGGGTGATCCCCGCGAGATCCTCCGCGAGCCATTGCTCCAGCGTGTCGGCAAGCGCCTGGGATGAAAAATCCGGCAGGTCCGCGGCGCCGCGATCACGCGCCCAGGAGACCCTCGCGACGAACCGCCGTGCCGCATCCGTCCAGGGCAGGGCGTCGAGGCCCAGCGCGCGAATGCCGGCGATCATCGCTGCGACCACTTCCTCGGGCGGCGCCGAAGTCCAGGGCAGGTCTTCGAGAACGAGCGCCCCCAGCATCAGCCGCTCCCGCGCGATCACCGCCCGCTCCCGCACCGACCATTCGCAGAACGAAACCTGCCTGAGGCTTTCGGAATGCAGTGCCCGCAGGTCGGATTCGGCCACCGGCAGCGCGCGCCGGACGCGCGCCTCGCGCCGGTCCCCGTCCAGATCGGCCATGACCATGAACGGCGCCGACGCCAGCGGGTCGTCTTCGGGCAGGACCGCGCCCTTGCCTCCGGCGAGACGGTAGCGCGGCGCGGCGCCGGAACGGCGCTGGCCGATGCGATCGGGATAGGCGAGCGAGAGCGCGGCGCCCGCGGTCAGCCCCTCGCCGCGCGTACGCGGAACCAGCGCCGCGAGGCGTCGGGCCTCGGCCCGGATCCCGGCGAGCGCGCCCTTGTCGGCAATGAGACCCTTCTCGGCCTCGACCCGGCGCGGATCACGCAGGGCGCTCAGGCGCGGCGCCAGATCGACTGGCGGGCGGCCGCCGGCACGGCGGAACGGATCGCGCGCTTCGAGCAGGGCGGCGAGATCGGCGGCCATGGCACCGGCGCCGCGCTCCGCCGACTTCACCAGCATGTGCCCCAGGCGCGGATGCACCGGCAGGCCGGCGAGCTCGCGGCCGTGCCCGGTGATCCGGTCGGAGGCGTCGAGCGCACCGAGTTCGCGCAGGAGCGCGCGCGCCTCGGCCAAGGCGGGCGCCGGCGGCGGCGTCAGGAGGGCCATTTCCCCGGGCTCGGCCACCCCCCAGACCGCAAGCTCCAGCGCGAGGCCGGCGAGGTCGGTGCTGGCGATCTCCGGCGGCGGCTGCCCTTCGAGCGCCCCCTCCTCGCCGCGGGTCCAGAGGCGGAAGCACCATCCCGGCGCCACGCGCCCGGCACGGCCGCGGCGCTGCTCGGCTTCGGCCCGGGTCACGCGCTCGGTCACCAGCCGGCTCATGCCGGAGCCGGGACCGAATCTCGCCCGCCGGGCGCGCCCGCCATCGACCACCACGCGGATGTCCGGGATCGTGAGCGAGGTTTCCGCGATCGCGGTGGCCAGAACCAGCTTGCGGCCCCTGGCGAGCGGCTCGAGCGCGGCGCGCTGCTCGGCGAAGCCCAGGCCGCCATGGAGCGACTGCAGCACCACCCCCGGCGCGAGCCTCGGCGCGAGACGCGCCGCGGTCCGCGCGATCTCGGCCTGTCCGGGCAGGAACACCAGCACGCCACCCTCGCTCTCGGCCAGCGCCGCGAGCGTCAGATCCGCGGCCGCCGCCTCGAAGCGGACATCGCCCCCGGCCCCGCGCCATGGCCGGTCGAGCCATCGCGTCTCGACGGGATAGGCGCGGCCCTCGGCGGTCAGGACCGGCGCGTCCTCCATGAGCGCCGCGACGGGGGCCGCGTCGAGGGTCGCGGACATGACGAGCAGGAAGAGATCCGGGCGGAGCGCCGCCCTCGCCTCCAGCGCCAGCGCCAGCCCGAGGTCGGCGTGGAGGCCGCGCTCGTGAAACTCGTCGAAGATCAGGCAGCCGATCCCCGGCAGGTCCGGTCCGGCCTGGAGCATCCGGGTGAGAATGCCTTCGGTCACGACCTCGATGGCGGTGCCGGGGCGGGACTCGCCGCGGATCCGGTAGCCCACACGCCCGCCGACCGCTTCCCCGAGCCCCGCGGCGAGGCGCTCGGCGGCCGCGCGCGCGGCGATGCGGCGCGGCTCCAGCATGACGATCCGGCCGGGAACGATCCCCGCCGCGAGCAGGGCGAGCGGCACCCGGGTGGTCTTGCCGGCTCCGGGCGGCGCCTGGAGCACCGCCTTGCCCTCGCGCCCGAGCGCCGCGACCAGCTGCGGCAGGATGGGCTCGATGGGCAGGTCCGGCATGGGCCGGCGTCAGCCCCGGCGCTCGACCACCGCCAGGCCGAAATTCGTCTTCGTCTCGATGCGTTCTAGCTGCGCCACGCCCGATGCATTGCGCCTGAAGACGATCTCGAAGCCGTATTCGCGCTGGCTGGAGAGGGTATGCGCCTCGCCTTCGAGCCGGGAATAGGTGCCGGCGCAGACCAGCGCGTCGCCCTCGGCAACCGGCTTGGCGAGGGTCAGGCGGGAGCGCCGCGAGCCGTCGAAGACGTCGACGGAGGTGTCGCAGACCGCCTCGGGCGCCGCGTCGCGCAGGATCGCCACCCCGGCCGAGATCGGATCGAGCGTGCCGCCCTGATAAGCGGGATCGGGCGCGGATTTGCGCGGCGGCTCCACGGAAACCCGGCTCGGCGTGCCGTCCTTCCAGTCGATCTCGGTATGGCGCTCGGCGCGCGGCGATTTCGAATTCGCCACGAAGCGCCGCGGCACCACCTTGCCGTCACCGCCGAGCCGCCCCTCGGCCATTCCGTCGTAGTAGAAGCTGACCAGCAGCCCCACCACGCCGGCCGCGTCGATGCGGCTCGCGGCCGCGTAGTCGCCGTCGCGGGTCTCGATGTCGAGCGTCATCTCGCCGGCCCGGATGCCGGAGATGTAGAAGTCGAAGGTGGCTTCCTCCGCAGCGGCGCCGAGCGGCGCCAGTGCCACGGCGGCCGCCAGAGCCGTGCCGGACAACGCGCGGGACAATCTCGGGCAGAACATTCGGGAACTCCGGAAGTCGGTTGTCGGGAGACAGGCCCGGCCGGATATGCCAAAGAGGCTGGCCAAGGCCAAGGGTGAAACCTTCGGGCGCCGGTGAAGCTTGCGTGAAGGAGACCGGATGGATCGGCCGGCCGGACTGGCGGAGCAGCTCGCTTCGGGCGATCGCCGGGCACTCGCCCGCGCGATCACGCTCGTCGAATCGACGCGGCCCGACCACCGCCGCGCGGCCCGGGAGCTTCTCGCCGGGCTCGAGTCGCGCGACCCGCCCGCGCTCCGCCTCGGCATGACCGGAACGCCGGGGGTCGGAAAATCGAGCCTGATAGAGCGGCTCGGGCTCATGCTGGCCGACGAGGGGCGCCGCATCGCGGTCCTCGCCGTCGATCCCTCGTCGTCGCGCTCGGGCGGCTCGATCCTCGGCGACAAGACCCGGATGGAAAAGCTGGCGCGGTCGCCAAACGTCTTCATTCGCCCCTCGCCGAGCCAGGCCGCGCTCGGCGGCGTCGGCCGCCGCACCCGCGAGACCATCCGCCTGGTCGAGGCCTGGGGCGCGGATCTGGTGCTCGTGGAGACGGTCGGGGTCGGCCAGTCCGAGACCATGGTCGCCGAATTGACCGACATCTTCGTCCTGATGCTCGCGCCGGCGGGCGGCGACGAGTTGCAGGGGGTCAAGCGCGGCATCATGGAGATGGCCGACCTCCTTCTCGTCAACAAGGCCGACGGCTCGCTCGTCGAGGATGCCATGCGCACGCGGGCGGAATATGCGGGCGCGCTGCGCCTCATGCGCCCGCCCGCCGGCGATCCGGAAGGCTATCCCATGGCGCTCTGCATCTCGGCCCGCACCGGCGACGGCCTTCGCGAGGCCTGGCAGGCCATCGAGAGCCTGGCCCTGGCACGACAGGCGAGCGGCGCCTGGGCCGAGCGGCGGCGCATCCAGATGGAGGCCTGGTTCGAGCGGGCGGTCGAAGCGGGCCTGACCTCCCGCCTCGACGCCGACCCCGCGATAGGGCGCCTGCGCCGCGAACTCGCCGCCGCGGTCGCGGCCGGGCGACTGACGCCCGATCTCGCGGCCGAGCAATTGCTCGACGCCTTCGCGCCGCTTCGCCCTTGACGGGCAGGGGGGGCTTGGCTATCAGGCCGCTTCGATATTCAGGACGCCCGGCCCGGCCGCCCGTCCCTCCTGCGACCGAAACGAGGACCGAGACCAATGTCCCGCCGCTGCGAACTGACCGGCAAGGCGCCGATGACCGGCAACAACGTGAGCCACGCCAACAACAAGACCCGGCGCCGCTTCCTGCCGAACCTCAACGAGGTGACCCTGGCCAGCGAGACCCTGGGCCGCGCGGAGAGCTTCCGCATCTCGGCAGCAGCGCTGCGCACCGTCGACCACCGCGGCGGGCTCGACGGCTTTCTCGCCAAGGCGGCGGATGCCGACCTGTCGCCCAAGGCCCTCAAGATGAAGCGCGAGATCGCCAAGGCGCAGTCGGCGGACTGAGCCGGCCCTCCGCAACCCGTCCCGGGGCGCGGCCGTTGCGCCGGGCCGGCATGAGCGATATCGGGGCCGGATGAGAGGCCTCGCCCGCGACTTCCTGATCTGCATCCTCGTCGAGATGCTGGCCCTGACCGGCTTCGCGCTCGAGCTGCATGCGATCCCGCGCGCCGACGGCATCCGCGACGCGATCTGCGCCCATTCCGCTCCCGATGCGCCGCCCGCGACACCGCGGCACCCCTGCCCGGATTGTCTCGCCCCGGTTCTAGCCGCCGAGCCGCCGCGCGCGGATCGGCCCGCCCGTGCTCTCGCCTTCCTGCTGCCGACGGCGCCCCGGGACACGCGCCCGGCCATGTCCCCTCCCCGTCGCTCCGGTGGGATCCGGGGACCGCCCGTCACCGCCTGATCGCCCGATTCAGAACGGAATGGACATCAGCAGACGGAATTCGACATGCGACACATGATTCTCGCGGCACTGGCCGCCGCCGCGCTCAGCGCCCCGACCGCAGGCTCCGCCGAGGTGCTCGCCGAGGCGAACGGCATCGTCATCGAGGAGGGCTATGCCAGGGCCGCCGGCGCCAGCGCCCGGACCGGGGCCGCCTTCATGGCGATCACCAACACGAACGACAGCGACGACCGGCTGATCGAAGCGCGCAGCGACATTGCCGAGCGCGTGGAACTGCACACGCATCAGATGAAGGACGGAGTCGCCCAGATGCGGCAGGTCGAGGGCGGGATCCCGATCCCGGCGGGCGAGACCGTGCTGCTCGAGCGCGGCGGCCTGCATGTCATGTTTCTCGGCCTGACGGGCGAAATGGCCGAGGGATCCGCCGTCGACATGGTGCTGGTCTTCGAAACCGCCGGTGAGATTCCCGTGACAATCCCGGTCGACCTGATGCGCGGCCAGGACGGCGGCCACGGGCATGGACACGGGGCCGCCAGCGGCGGCTGACGCGAGTCCGCGTGGACCGCGCGGCGGATGGATTCGCCGCGCGGGAAGGGGCCGTCCGTCAAGGGCGCGCGTTAACTCTTTGATAACCGTTCGTCATCTGTTTGCCACGCCCTTGCCGCACTGCAACAAAAAAAATTCCGGCATCATCGAGATTTATCTTGATTGTGACGGAAAGTGACTTCATATGCCATCATCTGACGCCAACGCACGCGCCTCTGTAAGTCCCTGTCACGGGCGGCTCACGCAGCGACGGTAACGTCTCTTTTGGGAACTCCGGGACTTATCCCCCGGGACTGATGGAGATGCGCATGCGACATGTGTCCGCCCTCACGGGCAGCATTGCCCTGTTCGACGCCCACCCCCAGGATTCGGCCGTTTCGGCCCGCCAGGATGCCTTCATCCGCTCGCGCGACTTCGATCGCCCGACGATGATCTTCGACCTCGACATGCTGCGCGGGAAATACCGCGCGCTGGCCGACGGCCTGGGCGATGCCTCGATCCATTACGCGGTCAAGGCCAACCCCGCTCCCGAGGTGATCGGCGCCCTCCTGGCGGAAGGCGCGCATTTCGACGCGGCCTCGCGCGGCGAAATCGACCTCTGCCTCTCGCTCGGCGTGGCGCCGGAGCACATCGCCTTCGGCAACACGATCAAGCGCGCGGCGGACATCGCCCATGCCCATTCCGTGGGCGTGCGGCAGTTCGCGGCGGATGCCGAGGAGGAGATCTACAAGATCGCCGAAAGCGCGCCCGGCGCGCGCGTCATCCTGCGCATGCTGGTCACCGCGAGCGAGGCGGACTGGCCGCTCACCCGCAAGTTCGGCTGCTCGCACCGCGAAGCGCTGCGGCTGATGGCCCTCGGCCGGGCGGTCGGGCTCGACGTCGCCGGCATCTCCTTCCACGCCGGCAGCCAGATGCGCGAGCCGGCGATGTGGGCCGGCGCGCTCGATGGCGCGCTCGCCCTCTGGGAAGAGGCCCGCGAAGCCGGCCATGCCCTGCGGATCCTCAACATCGGCGGCGGCTTCCCGGCCTTCTACGGCGATCCGCTGCCCGAGACCCGCGCCTATGCGGCCGAGGTGATGCGCATGGTGCGCGCGCGCTTCGGCACCGAGGTGTCGGTCATGGCCGAGCCCGGCCGCGGCCTCGTTGCCGAGGCCGGCGTGATCGTGGCCGAAGTGCTGCTCGTGTCGCGGAAGGACGACGACGACCTGCATCGCTGGGTGTTCCTCGACATCGGCAAGTTCTCCGGGCTGGCCGAGACCATGGACGAGGCGATCCGCTACCAGTTCGAGACGCGCCACGGCGATGCCGAGACCGGCCCCTGCATCCTCGCGGGCCCCTCCTGCGATTCCGCCGATGTGCTCTACGAGAAGCGTCCGGTCCAGCTGCCCCTGGCGCTGCGGTCGGGCGACCGCATCCGGGTGCTCTGCACCGGGGCCTATACGACGAGCTATTCCTCGGTGGGCTTCAACGGCTTCCCGCCGCTCGATTCGGTCTATCTCGGGTAGCGAAGGCCTGTCGCCGGGGAATCCGGGCAGCTATAGCGGAACCTCGCGGAAATTGGCCGGGAGGCTCCGATGATCATCGCGCAGATCAGCGATCCGCATCTTGGCCCGCCGGGGGCGCGGCTCTTCGGCGGCTATGATGCGGATGCCGCCTTCTCTGCGGTGCTGGCGCGGGTCGCGGGCTTCGATCCGCGGCCCGATATCGTGCTTCTGACCGGCGATCTGACCGAGAACGGCACGCCGGAGGAATATGCCAATTTCAACCGGTTGATCGAGGGCTTCGACCTGCCCATGGTCGCGATTCCCGGCAACCACGACCGCCGCGCGGCCTTCGCCGCCGCGCTCGCCCCGACGCCGATCGCGATCGGCTCGGCGCCCTGGTTCCACCTGTGCGTCGAGGAGTGGCCGCTGCGGCTGATCGGGCTCGATTCGCTCGGCGGCGACGGCAAATCGCGCGGGGTGCTCTGCGCCGAGCGGCTCGACTGGCTCGCCGCCCGGTTTTCCGAAAGCGACCGGCCGGTGCTGCTTTTCCTGCATCACCAGCCCTTCGCCACCGGCATTCCCTTCGTGGATGCCAATGTCTGCGTGAACGGCGACCGGCTGGGCGAGATCGTCGCCGGCCATCCGCGCATCGCGGGCGTGCTCTGCGGCCATGTACATCGGGCGGTGCAGCGCGCCTGGGCCGGCACCATCGGCATGATCTGCCCGGGCGTGGCCTGGGAGGTGCCGCTCGACCTCTCGCCCGCGGGCCGTCCGCGGCTGGTTCCGCAGAACCCCGGTTGGCAGTTGCATGTCTGGAGCCCCGAGGGGGGCCTCGTCAGCCATACGGAATATCTGCCCGGCTTCGAATGAGCCGGAGGATCGCCTCCGCGACCTCGTCGGGCGGCGGGCCCGCGTCGACGCGCTGCCAGTCCATGACCCCGAGCTCGTAGCCGAGCTGCCGTTCGAGCACCGAAGGCGTGGCGTCCGACGGGCCGCCGCGCCGGGCCGCGAGCCGCTCGGCCAGCCGGCCGGCGGGCAGATCGAGCCAGACGCCGAGGAACGGGACACCGGCGGCGCGGGCGGCTGCCGCGATTTGGGCGCGCTCGTCCTCGCGCGCGAAGACGGCATCGGCGACCACGGCCGTGCCGCCCGAGGCGAGCAGGGCGGCGCGGCGGGTCAACTCGTCGTAGACCCGGCGCGATTCGGTCGCCGCATAGGCGCTTTCCGGCAGGCGGGTTTCGGGCGCCACGCCGTGTTGCGCCTTGCGGATGCGGTCGCTGGCGAGGTGCCGCGCCCCTGCTCCGCCGCCGAGCCTAGGCGCGAGCGCCGCCGCGACGGTCGATTTGCCGGCGCCGCTGAGGCCGCCGATGGCGACGACGACCGGCGGTGCGGGTTCAAGCAGGCGAAGCGCCAGCCGGAAATATTCGTCCGCGAGATCGCGGGTCGCGGCATCCCGGTCGCCTTCGGCGATCCGCGTGCCGGTCACATGCGCCCGCACCCCCGCCCGCAGCGCCATGAAATAGGGCAGCGTGGGCATGCCGGCCTCGTCGCCGGTGATGTCGAGGTAGCGGTTCGCGACGGTGTTCGCGTGCTGGTCGAGATCCCGGTGACGGAGGTCCATCAGCAGATAGGCGAGGTCGTAGAGCACGTCGATCGTCGCGATGCGGTCGTTGAACTCGATGCAGTCGAAGAGCACCGGCCGGCCGTTCTCGAGGAAGATGTTCCCCAGATGCAGGTCGCCGTGGCAGAGCCTGACCCGGCCGTCGCGGGCGCGGGCGTCGAGAAGCGGTGCGAGCCCCGCGAGTCCGTCCCGGAAGCCGCGGTTGAAGCGCGCGATGTCGGCGGCGGGGAAAGCCTCCGCCTCGGCCAGCGCTGCCTCGTTGATCGCGAGCACCGCAGCGATATTGGCCGCACCGGGTTCCTGCGCGCGCGGGGCGGCGGCGTGCAGGTCCGCGATCGCGGCGGCGAGCGGCTCCATCAGCGCCGGCGGGAGCGCCCCGCGCGCCGCGAGCCGGTCGAGCAGCATGGCCTCGTCGAAGCGCCGCATCTCCACGACCGCATCGACGAGCGCGCCGCTCCCCTCCCAGGCCAGGCCGCCCGACTCGGAGGCGGTGATCCGCCGCACGCCGAGGTAGAGGTCGGGCGCGGCCGATGCGTTGCGCTCGACTTCGCGCAGGCAGGCGGCGTGCCGTAGCGCGGGCGTGGAGAAATCGAGATAGGGAAGGCGCACCGCGCGCTTGAGCTTGCAGACCCGGCCAGGCCCGAGGAAAAGCCGCGAGATATGCGTCTCGCGCGTCTCGGCGCCGACCGCCCGCGCGAGGAAGGCGCAGACGTCGGACTGGTCCTGGACGATCATCGCGCTCTCCGATGCTCCCCGTCGAGGCTATGCCCGCGGCCCGGTGCCGGTCAACGCGGCCGAAGTCGGCCCGGAAGGGCGCGGACTGGTCCCGGGGCGGGTGTCCCCATGGGGACAGAAGGCAAGCAATTGAAAAACATTGATATATTCGTTAACGGAACAAGAATGGCCCTGGAACTGCTTCGCCCGGCGGGCACCGCCGGGCAGCGCCCGTTCTGCCCCGTCACGCCGAAGGCGTGCCACCGGCACGACGCGGGCGCTTCGCTTCCGCCCGGAGCGGGCGCTGCCCTCGTCTTTTGGTGGAACCGTCGTACCGGGAAGGAATGAGCTCCGAATGCGGTCGCGGCCCGGGCAGGCCGACAGGGGTTCCAGTGCCGCCCGGAAAGGACTAGATTCCGGCCGCGTCGGAGGAATGCATGGCAAAGCAACCCGGCGGCGAAGCGATCTTCGCCTCCTACAATGTCCACAAATGCGTCGGCACCGACGGCCGCTGCCTGCCGGAGCGCACGGTCGAGGTCATCGCCGAGATCGGCGCGGATGTCATCGCGCTCCAGGAGGCCGACCGGCGTTTCGGCGACCGCGCCGCCCTGCTCGATCTCGACCGGATCGCCCGGATCGCCGGGCTCGTGCCGGTGCCGGTGGCCAACGGGCATGCCGGGCACGGCTGGCACGGCAATCTCGTGCTCGTGCGAGAGGGGCTGGTGCGCGAGCTGCGCCAGATCTCCCTGCCCGGGCTCGAGCCGCGCGGCGCGCTGGTGGTGGATCTCGACCTGACGCGCGGGCCGGTCCGGGTCATGGCCGCGCATCTGGGACTGCTGCGCCAGTCGCGGATCATGCAGGTCGAGGCGCTGCTCGCGCATTCCGGCGGGGACGACCGCCCCATCGTGCTGATGGGGGACATGAACGAATGGCGCCACCAGCGCCGCTCGGCGCTCCGGCCCTTCGGGTCGCATTTCGGGCCGATGGGCCGCGGGGTGGCGAGCTTTCCCTCCTATTTTCCGCTGCTCGCGCTCGACCGGATCATCGCGCGGCCCCATACCATCCTCGGGCCCGTCGAGGTCCATGACAGCCCGCTGGCGCGGAAGGCCTCCGATCACCTGCCGATCAAGGCCCGGGTCAGCCTGGAAGGAGCAATCGATGCATGACGCGACAGGCCGGGGTCGGGCGGCGCAGCGGCGGCGTCTCGCCGGGCCGCTCTTCGCGGCGGCCCTCGCGGGCGGGCTCTGCGCGGCCGGTGCCGCCGGCGCGATCGCCTTCGCCAAGGCCGACCAGAACGGCGACGGCGTCGTCGTCTTCGAGGAGGCGCGCATCGTCTATCCGCAGCTGATGAAGGTCACGTTCCGGAAATGCGCGAACAAGCAGGGCGTCATCGACCAGGCCCACTGGCCCTGTCTCGAGAATATCTATCAGCTTCTCTACCGGTCCCCGGATTGACCGGGCACCTTCGCCTTGCGGTCGTGGCGGCGGCGATTCTTCTCGGCGCGCAATCCCCCGCGCCGCTCTCCGCCCAGGCGGCGGGCAGCGATCCCTCGGCGCTGACCGTGGCGCAGGTGCAGCAGCGCTTTCGCCGGATGAGCCCGGTCCATATCCTCAAATGCGACTACAACGGCGACATGCTGATCGAGCGCAAGGAATATCCCTGCGTGCAGAGCATCTACCAGGTGATGTACGTCGAACGCTGAGCCGGCGCCGGGCTCGGCGATGCGGTTTGCTGGTGACACGATCGTCCGAGGGATAGCGCCAACCGGCAAAGGCGAGGCACTGCCTCGCGCCGGTTCGTCGACCGGAGCGCGTGAGCGCGGAGGTCGAGGGGGGCGGGGTTTCACCGTCAGTTGGTAATCCGCGCGCGCCTGACTGGCCGGGCGCGCTTGTCGCGCCTGCCGTCGTGCCGGAGGCACGCCTTCGGCGTGACGGCAGGCAGGCGCGCGCGGATTGTTCATGTGCCATATCCGCGAAGGGAAGGCGGCGCTGCTTCCGTGGACGGGCAGCGGTGCGAAACGATCGCCCGCAGACCGTGCGCGCCAGATTGGGGCCGGCCCATGACCTGGCGCCGGCCGGCTTGCCGCGCCGGGCAAAAGCGGACATAAGCGCCCGGCTCCCCGGAAGGACAGGCGCGATGACCCAAGCCTCGGCCAATATCAACATCATGATCAAGGCGGCGCGCAAGGCGGCCCGCGGGCTCCTGCGCGACTTCGGCGAGGTGGAGAACCTCCAGGTCTCCGCCAAGGGACCGGGCGATTTCGTCAGCCGCGCGGACCTGAAATCCGAGGAGACGATCCGGGCCGAGCTGATGGAGGCGCGGCCGAACTACGGCTGGCTCGGCGAGGAGAGCCGGGAGGCGAAGGGGGCCGATCCCACCCGGCGCTGGATCGTCGACCCGCTCGACGGCACCACCAACTTCCTGCACGGCCTGCCGCATTGGGCGGTCTCGATCGCGCTGGAACACAAGGGCGAGATCGTGGCGGGCGTGGTCTACGACCCGGTCAAGGACGAGATGTTCGTGGCCGAGAAGGGCGCCGGCGCCTGGCTGAACGACCGCCGGCTCCGGGTCTCGGGCCGGCGGGAGATGATCGCCATGCTCTTTGCGACCGGCGTGCCCTTTGCCGGGAGCCCGAACCTGCCGCAATCCCTGCGCGAGATCGCGGCGCTCAACCCCCAGACCTCCGGCATCCGGCGCTGGGGCGCGGCGGCGCTCGACCTCGCCTATGTGGCCGCGGGGCGGTTCGACGGCTTCTGGGAGCGCGGCATCCATCCCTGGGACATGGCCGCGGGCTGCCTGCTCGTGCGCGAGGCCGGCGGCTTCGTCGGGCCGCTCGACGAGGGCGCGGACATCTTCGAGACCGGCAGCGTCGTGGCCGCCAATGCCAATGTCTTCGAGACGCTCACCCGGACGCTTCGATCCGTGTGATCTCCGCCGCGCCGGCGGTGAGGCGGCCGGAGGCGCGGTCGAAGCGCAGATGCGCCAGCCCGCGGTCGCCGGCGACCGACAGGAGCCGCCCGGCGGGCCTTTCGCCGGCGAGCACTTCGGTGCCCGGCGGCGGCGCCTCGCCGGTGACGCCCACCGCGACGAGGCCCTTCTTCAGCTCGGTCTTGTGCTTCATGCGGGCGGTCACCTCCTGCCCGACGTAGCAGCCCTTGCGGAAATCCACGCCGTTGAGGCGCTCGAAGCCCATCTCGAGGATGTAGCTGTCCTCCGCGACCAGCTCGGTGCCGGTCTCGGGCACGGCGAGCTCGATGCGCCGCCGCGCGTAATCCGCCGGGTCGAGCCGGTCGAGCCCGGCGAGCAGGGCCTCCGGATCGGCCAGGATCGCGCGCCAGCCGAGCCGCGCGTCGCGCGGATCGGCGAAGGCGCCCTCCGGCGCGGCCCCTTCCCCGAGCACGACCCCGAGCGCCGTCGCCTCGATCGCGACCGCGGCGCGCAGCCGGTAGAGGCCGAGGCGCTGCGCCAGGGCGGCGGCGCGATCGGCCGCCACGTCGACCAGCACGTCGTCGGCCTCGGGGACGAGGAAGAAGTCGAAGAGATACTTGCCCTGCGGCGTGAGCAGGGCGGCGTAGAGCGCGCCCTGGTCGAGCCGCGCCACGTCGTTGGTCACCAGGCCCTGCAGGAAGGGTCTGGCGTCGCGCCCGGAGATGCGCAGCACGGCGCGGTCGCCGGCATGAAACGCGCGTGTGGTCATGGGGCCTCCTCCCGGCGAAGATAGGCCGGAGCGCCCGCGCCGCAACGGTTCACCCGGCGGCTCCGGCGAATTGCAGCGCGTAGAGCTCCGAATAGAGCCCTTCGAGCGCCATGAGTTCGGCATGGCTGCCCCGCTCGACGATCCGGCCGCGGTCCATGACCAGGATCAGGTCCGAATCGAGCACCGTGGCGAGCCGGTGCGCGATCACCAGCGTGGTGCGGCCGCGCGCCAGGCGGTCGAGGCCGAGGCGGATCTGCGCCTCGGATTCGGCGTCGAGGGCGGAGGTCGGCTCGTCGAGCAGCAGGATCGGCGCGTCGCGCAGGATGGCGCGGGCGATCGAGAGCCGCTGGCGCTCGCCGCCGGAGAAGCTCTGCTCGCTCGGGACGATGCGCGTGTCGTAGCCCCGCGGCAGGGCGGCGATGAACTCGTCCGCCGCGGCTGCCTGCGCCGCCGCCTCGATCTCGGCCCGCTCGGCCCCGCGCCGGCCGAAGCCGATGTTCTCGGCCACCGTGCCCGAGAGCAGGATCGATTCCTGGCTGACCACCGCGATCTGGTCGCGCAGGCTCGCGAGCGTCAGGTCGCGGATGTCGATGCCGTCGATCAGGATGCGGCCTTCGGTCGGGTCGTAGAGCCGGGGCAGCAGGTTGAAGACCGTCGACTTGCCCGCCCCGGAGCGGCCGACCAGGGCGGTCTTCATGCCCGGCTCGACGGTGAAATCCACCTGCTCGAGCGCCCGGTGGCCGTCGGGATAGGCGAAGGAGACGGACTCGAAGCGCACCTGGCCGATGGCCCGCGGGATCGTGCGCGCGCCGTCGACGATGGTGTTCTCCACATCGAAGAGCATGAAGACCCGGTCGAGCGCGGCCCGTCCCTGCACCGCTGTGGCGAAGGTGCCGCCGAGGCGGCGGGCGGGGCCCGCGACGATGCCGAGGCCGGTCAGGAGGCCGGTGAAATCGGCGATGCTCATGGTGCCGGCCGCGATGCGCCGGCCCACGAGATAGAGCAGCAGCGCGATCGCGATTCCGAGCAGGAATTCCATCACCGGGGCCACGCGCGCCTGCCAGCGGTTCTGGCGGATCCGCAGGCCGAAGAGCTTCTCGAAGATGCCGTCGGCATTGCGCGACAGCGGTTCCTCGAGCCGGTAGGTCCGCGCCATGCGGATGCCCGCGAGGCCCTCGGTCACCTGCGTGGACATGGCGGCGACCTCGGCCTGGGTGCGCCGCGAGATCCGCCGCAGCCGGCTGCCGATGATGTTCACCGGCACCAGCGCCAGCGAGAAGATGCCGAAGATCGCGAGGGTCAGCTGCCAGTCGATGCTGAGCATGACGAAGAAGGTGAAGACGATGGTGAGGATCCCGGTCACGCCGCCCATGATCGCCTTGACCGCGCCGCCCACCAGGCTGATGTCGGAGGAAAACCGCGCCGCGAGCCCGGCCGGGGCCTCGGTCTGGAGCCGGGCGAGATCGGTGCCGACCAGCCGCGCGAACATCTTCTTGCGCAGCTCGGTCTCGACCCGCGTGACCGCGCGCGTGGCCGTCGTCTCGCGCAGGTACTGGGCGGTCGAGTTGACCGCCGTGAGCGCAAGCACCGCCGCCGGCGCCCACCAGACGGCGCCCTGCTCCTTGGCCTCGAAGGCGGTCATGACCACCTGGATCAGCTTGGCATAGGCGCCGTTCGCCGCTGCCACGACGACGGTCATGGCGATGGCCAGCGTCATCAGCATCCAATGCGGCGCCAGCCAGTCGCGCCACAGCCGCAGATAGGGCCGCACCGGCACGGGATCGGGCTGGGGCGCGTCGGGCATGGGCGGTCCGGTCGGGCAGCGCCGGGCAGCGTCCCGGCCGGTGGCGGGCCTAGCATGGGCACCGCCGGCGGACAAAGCGGAATCGGCATTTTCTCCGCCCGGGCGCCCCGGTAGTGTCGCCGCCACCGATCCGGAGCCCCCGCCATGTCCCTCAATCACGGCCGCGACCTGACCGCCATGCCCGGTCCCTCGATGATCCCCGACCGGGTCCTGCGGGCCATGCACCGGGCCGCGCCCGACATCTACGGCGAGCCGCTGATCGGGATGACGGCGACGGTGATGGCCGACCTGAAGCGGCTCGCGGGGACCGCCGGCGCGGTCGCGGTCTATATCGGCAACGGCCATGCGGTCTGGGAAGCCTCGGTCGCGAATCTCTTCACGCCCGGCGACCGGGTGCTCGTGCTCTCGACCGGGCGCTTCGGGCTGAGCTGGGCGGAGACCGCGCGGCGCATGGGGATCGCGGTGGAGGTGATGGATTTCGGCTTCCGCGCCGCGGCCGATCCCGCACGGCTGGAGGCGCGGCTGCGCGCGGACCGGGAGGGCGTGCCGCTCAAGGCGGTGCTGACCGTCCAGACCGACACGGCCTCGGGGGTGCGCAACGACGTGGCCGCCTTGCGCGCAGCGATCGACGCGGCCGGGCATCCCGCGCTCTTCGCCGTCGATTGCATCGCCAGCCTCGGCTGCGAGCCCTTCGAGATGGACGCGCTCGGCGTCGACGTGATGCTGGCCGCCTGCCAGAAGGGGCTGATGACGCCGCCCGGCATCGCCTTCACCTTCCACGGTGCGCGGGCCGAGGCGGCGCGCATCCCCTGCCAGAGCCCCTATTGGGACTGGGGGCCGCGCACCGCGCCGGAGGAATATTACCAGCAGTTCTGCGGCACCGCGCCGACGCATCACCTCTTCGGCCTGCGCGAGGCCCTCGACATGCTGCTCGAGGAGGAGGGACTCGGGAACGCCTGGCGGCGCCACGGGGTCTTTGCCCGCGCGATCTGGGCGGCGGTGGAGACCTGGGGCGGGGCGCTCGAGCTCAACATCGCCGATCCGCGGCTGCGCAGCCATGCCGTCACCACGATCCGCACCGCGCCGGGGCTCGCGACGCGGCTGCGCGCCTGGTGCGCAGAGGCCGCCGGGCTCACCCTCGGCGTCGGCCTCTGCGGCCCCGACCAGGATCGCGACAGCCTCTTTCGCATCGGCCACATGGGGCATCTGAACCCGCCCACGATGCTCGGGGCGCTGGCGACCATCGAGGCCGGGCTCGAGGCCCTGGGGGCTCCCCGGGACGCGGGCGCGCTTGAGGCGGCGGCGCGGGTGATCGCGCGGGCCGGCGACAGCCTGCCGAAATCGCCCGATGGTGGATAAATGATGTGGAAATCCTGCATTATTACCGCTAGGCCTAGCGTCGGACGGCGGATTTGCGCCGGCTATTGGAGACCGAGATGAAACAGGGCCTTATCTTCGCCGTGCTCGCCACCGCGCTGGTCGCCGGCTGCACGAGCAATCCGCAGACCAACAAGGAACTTCAATGCGCCGGCGGCGTGCTGGGCGGCGCCGCGGTCGGCGGCCTCATCGGCAACCAGATCGGCGGCGGCACCGGCAAGCAGCTCGCCACCGCGGCCGGCGCCGGGCTCGGCGCGGCGGCCGGGACCCAGACCGCGGCCTGCCAGTAGGCCCTGCCCCGACCCGGCGGCGTTGACGAGGCGGGCCACCGCGACTACCTCTGTGCCGCCGGGCGTTTCCCGGCGGCATTTGCATTTCCAGGGGGGCGAGACATGGCAGATCTGATCGCGGTGGTATTCCCATCGGAAGAGAAGGCCGAGGAAGTTCGGCAGAAGATCCTCGGCATGACCAAGGATTACATCATCGACATCGGCGATGCGGTGATCGCGACCAAGACCGAGTCGGGCAAGGTCAAGCTTAACCAGCTGATGAACACCACCGCCGCGGGCGCCGCGGGCGGCAGCTTCTGGGGCCTTCTGATCGGCGTGCTCTTCCTCAATCCGCTGCTCGGCGTCGCCGCCGGCGCGGGCGCGGGTGCGCTGGCCGGCGCGCTCACGGATGTCGGCATCAACGACAAGTTCATGAAGGGCCTCGCGGCCGACGACATCCAGCCCGGCGAGGCGGTGCTCTTCGTGCTGGTCAAGAAGGTCACCGGCGACAAGGTCCTGCCCCAGCTCGAGGGCGTCGGCGGGCGCATCCTGCAGACCTCGCTCGACCACACCCGCGAGGAGCGGCTGCGCGAGGCGCTCGAAGGGCACATGAAGACCGAGGCGGCGGAAGCACCGGCGTCCTGATCCCGACGGGCCTTCGGCTCGGCCGGGGCCGCTGCTCAGGACAGGGAATGGCCGCGTCTTGCGCGGCCTGTACCACATTCCGCCGGACCGATGACGGTAGTGCGGGCGGCCCTGGCCGTCGGCCCTCATCCCGGGGCCGGGATTCCCAGCCCGATCGACCCGTGGCGATCGGGCCGCGCCGGCCCTGCGGGGGGCCGGCGCGCCTTGCGCACCGTTCGGGGCCGACGCGCCCCGATCCTCAACCGACCGTGAAGTTGCACCCCCCTCGCCCTGCGGCTGACGCCTCCGGGCGACCGGACCGGGCAAGGCGCCACCGGCGCCTCGCCTTTTCGGCCCGGGGGAATGCTCCGCGGACCGCGCGGGGCGCGGCCTTCTCCCCCTCCCGATATTGGGCCTCGGAGCGCAGGGTCGGTCAGATGGTAGGGCCGTTGGTACAGGGCGCCGGGCTCGTTGATCCGCCCGGATGGCGTCCCGAGTGGCGCTCAGCCCCGTTCCGCGGCGCGGGACAGGGCCTGGGGCAGCGCGGCGGCGAAGGCCTCGAGATCGGCGTCTTCGCCTGCCGTCACCCGGATGCAGCGGTCGAGGGGGGCCACGCCCGGCATGCGCACGAAGATCCCCGCCGCGGTCAGCTCCGCCAGCACCGCCCGCGCGAAGGCGCCGTCGCGCCCGCAGTCGATGGCCAGGAAATTCGTCGCCGAGGGCAGCGCCGCGAGGCCGTTCGCCGCGGCGATCTCCGCGAGCCTTGCGCGGGAGCGGGCGACCTTCCCCACCACCGAGGCCAGCCAGCCCGGGTCGCCGAGGGAGGCCAGCGCGCCGGCCTGGGCGATGCGGTTGACCCCGAAGTGGTTGCGCACCCGGTCGAAGGCGGCGATCAACTCGGGATGGCCGATGGCGTAGCCGATGCGCGCCCCGGCCATGCCATGGGCCTTGGAGAAGGTGCGCATGCGGATCACCCGCGGCTCGGAAGGGTCGAGCGGCGGGACGGCGCCCGGGGGCGCGAAATCGGCATAGGCCTCGTCGAGGCAGAGCACCGCCTGGCCGGGCAGCCGGGCGATCATCTCGCCGATGCGCCCGGCGTCGTGCCAGCTGCCCATCGGATTGTCGGGATTGGCGAGATAGACCAGCGGCGCGCCGGCCTTTCGGGCGGTCAGCAGCAGCGCTTCCGGGTCCTCGGAATCGCCCCGGTAGGGCACGGTGAGGATCTGCCCGCCGAAGCCCGTCACATGGTAGTTGAAGGTCGGATAGCCGCCCGCGGAGGTGACGACCGGCGTGCCGGGGCCGACCAGCAGCCGCACGAGATTGCCGAGCAGCGCGTCGATGCCCTCGCCGACCACGATGCAGGCGGCGGGAACCCCGTGATGCGCCGCCAGCGCCGCCTTCAGGTCGTGGTTCTCGGGGTCGCCGTAGCGCCAGGCCATCGCCGCCGCCTCGGCCATGGCGGCGATCGCCCGCGGCGAGGGGCCGAAGACGCTCTCGTTGGCGCCGATGCGCGCGATGAAGGGCCGCCCGAGGCGGCGCTCCTGCGCCTCCGGGCCGACGAACGGCACCGTGGCGGGCAGGCTCGCGGCGAGCGGGGTCAGGCGCATGGCGCGGCCATCACAGGCCCGCCAGCCGCGCGGCGGCGGCGGCGAGGATCGCGGCCTCCTCCTCGGCGGCCTCGAGCCGGACGCGGTTCTCGTCGACGACGGCCTCGGGGGCATTGGCGAGGAAGGCGGCGTTGGCGAGCTTGCCGCGCAGGCCCTTCGCCTCCTTGCGGAGCTTCTCCAGCGCCTTGGCGAGGCGCGCGCGCTCGGCCTCGAGGTCGATGACATCCGCCAGCGGCAGGCAGAAGGTGCCGCCCTCGCGGGCGATGGTCACCGCGCCCTTCGGCGCGGCATCGGCGGTCTCGAAGCGCTCGATCCGCGCCAGCCGCGCGACCATCGCGCGGTTGGTCTCGAGCGCCGCCGCCTGGGCGGGTGCTAGCTCGAGCTCGATCAGCGGGATCTTCGCCCCGGCCGGGACGCGCATCTCCGCCCGCACCGAGCGGATCTCCTCGATCAGCCCGATCACCCAGCCCATCTCGGCATCGGCCGCGGCATCGACCAGATCGGCGCCGTAGTCCGGCCAGTCCGCATGGACCAAGAGCCCCGCGCGCGCGGCACCCTGGCCCCAGAGCGCCTCGGTGATGAAAGGCATGACGGGATGCATCAGGATCAGGCACTGGTCGAGCACCCAGGCCATGGTGGCGCGGGTCTCCGCCGCCGAGGACTCGTCCTGGAAGAGCGGCTTGGCGAGCTCGACGTACCAGTCGCAGACCTTGCCCCAGACATGGGCATAGAGCGCTGCCGCCGCGTCGTTGAAGCGATAGGCGGAAAGGGCCGCGTCCAGCGTCTCGCGCAGCCGCCCGGTCTCGCCGACGATCCACTTGTTGGCGGTCCGGGTGACCGCGCGCGGGTCGAAGCCAGGGGCGGGGCGGCAGCCGTTCATCTCGGCGAAGCGCGCGGCGTTCCAGAGCTTGGTGCCGAAATTGCGGTAGCCGGCGATGCGGTCCTTGGAGAGCTTCAGGTCGCGGCCCATCGCCGCCATGGCGGTCAGGGTGAAGCGCACGGCATCCGCACCGTATTCGTCGATGAGCTCGATCGGGTCGAGCACGTTGCCCAAGGACTTGGACATCTTCTTGCCCTTCTCGTCGCGGACGAGGGCGTGGATGTAGACCTCGCGGAAGGGCACCTCGCCGGTCAGCTCGAGCTGCATCATCATCATCCGGGCGACCCAGAAGAAGATGATGTCGAAGCCGGTGACGAGCACGCTCGAGGGGTAGTAGCGCGCCATCTCCGGCGTCGCCTCGGGCCAGCCCATGGTGCCGATCGGCCAGATGCCGGAGGAGAACCAAGTGTCGAGCACGTCGGGGTCGCGATACAACGAAAATCGAAGCTTCTCGCCACGGGCTTGAAAATCGGGAGAGTAGTGCTGATCCCACCATTCGGGCGCGTTGCGGAATCGCAATTCCGAAAAGTCGTCGGCCAAAGCTGAATCGACGACGACGTCAGCGCTTTCGCCGTAGTACTCACTAGCAAGCGAGACTGCGTCAGCCTCGCTCGCGGCGCAGAACTCTTGGACCTCTCCGGCAACGTACGCACCAGCAGACGCTTCCCATTTGGGCCCGTACCACACCGGGATCTGGTGCCCCCACCAGAGCTGGCGCGAGATGCACCAGGGCTCGATGTTCTCCAGCCAGTGGAAATAGGTCTTCTCGTCGCGTTCGGGCAGGATGCGGGTGCGGCCGTCGCGCACAGCTTCGAGCGCCGGGCCGGCGAGCTTCGCGGCGTCGACGTACCATTGGTCGGTGAGGAAGGGCTCGATGGCGACCTTGGAGCGGTCGCCGTGGGGCACCATGTGGGTCTCGGCGTCGATGCCGTCGAGCCAGCCCTGTTCCTCGGCGAGCGTCACGATCAGGTCGCGCGCCTCGTAGCGGTCGAGGCCGTGGAAATCCGCCAGCTCGTCCGCGGGCGCGATGCCCTCGTGGAAGGCGGCATTGTCCTTGAGCGCGATGCAGGCGCGGGTGTCCATGACGTTGATGGCCGCGAGGCCGCAGCGCTTGCCGACCTCCCAGTCGTTGAAGTCATGCGCGGGCGTGATCTTGACCGCGCCGGTGCCCTTCTCCGGGTCGGCGTATTCGTCCGCGACGATCGGGATCGAGCGGCCGACCAGCGGCAGGCGCACGGTCTTGCCGACGAGGTGCCGGTAGCGCGGATCCTCGGGATGCACCGCGACGCCGGTGTCGCCGAGCATGGTCTCGGGCCGCGTCGTGGCGACGACGAGATAGTCGCGGGTCTCGAAGGCGGTCGGCCTTCCCTCGTCGTCCCAGGCGACGGGATGCTCGTAGCTGGCGCCGTCCTCGAGCGTGTAGCGCAGCCGCCAGAGATTGCCGCGGGTCTCGACCTGCTCCACTTCCAGATCCGAGATCGCCGTCTCGAAATGCGGGTCCCAGTTCACCAGCCGCTTGCCGCGGAAGATCAGGCCCCTGTCGTAGAATTCCACGAAGGTCTTCAGCAC